>Ga0169931_10000031_pt1 | contig 183467 bp, 113 predicted proteins | sample Kivu_15m_20L_FD_129675 | JGI IMG/M metagenome (GOLD analysis project Ga0169931, IMG submission 129675) | Freshwater microbial communities from Lake Kivu, Western Province, Rwanda to study Microbial Dark Matter (Phase II) - Kivu_15m_20L... | ecosystem: Environmental > Aquatic > Freshwater >...
CTGATCCATCACGACAACGCATTGCAGGGCGGTGCTACGGGACACCCACCCCGACTATTTCAGGTACAGGCGCTGCGGGTCGAGCTTTTCTCGCAGCAACGTGAGCACTTCGACCGACGGTGATACAGCCGTGCGGACGTTGTCGGCCACGCGAAGCGGCCAGCCGCAGACAGCCTGAACCTGCTCCGGCGTTACGCCTTCGTACACCTCGGTGAGCACTGCTTCGCCTGTCTCATCGAACTCCAGCACACCATAATCGGTGATGATGCGCGACGGACCCGCGCCGGGAAGCCGCATGTCCTGCCGGGTTCGCCCATCGGGGTGGCGATGTCCGGGTGACGTGATGTAGTCGCACTTCTCGACAAACGACCGCTTGCCCATGCGCATAATAATCAGCAGTCGCTTCGCGTGTGTGGCGATCTCACAGGCGCCCCCGCTGCCGGGGAGCCGCACTTTCGGGTCTTCCCATGAACCTACCACCGTGGTGTTGATGTTTCCCCACCGGTCAACCTGCGCACCACCCAGAAATCCGACTTCAATGCGACCGCCCTGCAAAAAACACTGAAAAATATCGGCCTGGGACACGACGCTCAGGGAGTCCGTCACCAACGACGGGTCACCAATCGATACAGGCAAACGGTCAGGGATCGCTCCGACCGCACCCGATTCATAAATCATATACAGACCGGGAGCATGAGTGGCCCGGGCCAGATTGCACGCCAGATTAGGCAATCCAATGCCGACGAACACCACATCACCGTTATGCAGCTCCGCCGCAGCCCGATAGGCCATGCGCTCCGAAGCGGTTGGATTTGCTGCTGTTTCAATAGCCATAGTCCACCCCCTCACACATACGCGATCTGGCGCGGAGCCGATCCAGAAGCCCTGAACCCATTTTCCGGAGATATTCGGATCGGTCTTTCACCCCATACACAAACTCGTTCAGATAGTCTGCGTAGGTCTCGGGAGTGCGCGAAATGGCGTCCCATTTCACATAAAAGTCATTATCGCGGTCGTAGTAGCCCTGCACATAACTGGGATGACAACCCCACGGTTCATGAACGACATGCGAGACAATAATTCCCGGCACAATCGTACGATTCGGGTCACGACGAATGACCTCGGTCGGCACAATCTCCTCGGCAACGACGATCACTTTCTTCGATGCGAACGCGATCTCTTTCTGCGAGCCCATGAGGCCCCACACCTGCGCGTTGCCTTCGACGTCGGCACGTTGACAGTGAATAATGGCCACGTCGGGGTGCAGCGCCGGTACGGTGGCCAGCTCGCGCCCTGTATAGGGGCACGTGACACTCCGAATCTGGTCGTTGTAACGTGGAATATCAACGCCCCTGTAATTATCGAGCGGCCAGAATGGCAGACCGTTGGCGGCGGCCATAAATCGGCAAACCAGACCAAAATGGCTATATTCCTCGAGCGCAATTCGTTGTTCTGAACCTTGCTCGGAACGACGGCGCAGCGCATGCAACGAACCCACGCCGGGGTTACCGGCCCACGAGAACACGAGCGTACTTACGCAGTCGGCCTCAATGAGCTGGTCATACACCAGGTCGGGTGTCAGACGCACGGCGGTCAGGTTACGACGTCGCTGCCGAATGATTTCGTGCGCCGCCGCGAAACAGATCAGGTGCGTAAATCCGTCGATGGCGATCGTGTCGCCATCGCGAACCGCGTCTGCGATGGCTTCCTGCATGGAGCGCAACTTGCTGACGCCAGCCGTCGGAGCAGACACGTGGATCATGTCGCCTCCGCAGCGGCCAGCTCGGTCAGACACTCGTCCAGCAGGCGAATAGTGATGTCGATCTCATGCTCGGTGACCACGAGGGGTGGCGCGAATCGAATGGTCGATTTGCCGCAGCTGAGCAGCAGCAGGCCCTTCCGGAACGCCAGCTGCTCCAGGTCACCAACCAGCTTCTGCGCGGGCGCATGTGTCGTGGGGTCAAGGAACTCAGCACCGACCATCAGGCCTTCGCCGCGCACGTCCCAGAGCACCGGATGCTTCTTCTGCAGCTCGACCAGCTGCGCCTGCAGGTAGGCACCCACACGCTTTACCTGCGGCATGAGCTCTTCGACCACGTCCAGGGTTGCCAGGGCGGCGGCACAACAGACCGGGTTGCCACCATAGGTGCTGCCGTGCGTACCCCGGCCCCAGGTCATGACCGACTCCCGCGCAATAATCGCACCGATCGGCATGCCCGAGGCAATACCCTTGGCCGAGCAGATGACGTCCGGCATGACGCCCATGGTCTCGGCGGCGAAGATGTCGCCGGTGCGTCCAATGCCGGACTGCACTTCGTCGAAAACGAGCACAATGCCGTACTTGTCGCACAGTTCGCGAAGGTCCTGCAGGAACTTGCGCGGCGGTACCACGTAGCCGCCCTCGCCAAGAATCGGCTCCACAAAGATGGCGGCGACTTCGCGCGGGTCGACGTGGCTAAGGAACCAGTCGTTCGGAAGCACCGACGCGCAAGCGCACTGTGTGGCACAGAACGACGCCTGCTTGCCGTGCGGGCACTTCTTCGGGTGCGGATACGGGATGTGCATGACACCCGGCATCAGCGGCCCAAAGAATGCGCGTTGTGTGACCTTCGACGAATTCAATGAAATGGCGCCCATGGTGCGACCATGAAAGGCACCTTTGAACGCAATGATTGTCTGTCGGCGGGTGTGCATGCGCGCAAGCTTGATGGCGCCCTCGACCGCTTCGGTACCGGAATTGCTAAGGAAAACTTTCTTGGGACCCATCTCGGGCAAATAGTTGGCCAGACGAGCGCAGAGATCCGAGAAAGACTGATAATAAAAGTCAGTCCCGCAGATATGCAGGAATTTCGCTGCCGCTTCCTGAATCGCCTTCACGACATGCGGGTGCGCATGGCCGGTGGACGTCACCGCGATACCGGCCATCATGTCCAGGTAGCGGTTGCCATCCACATCGTACACCCAGGGGCCCTCGCCGTGGTCGATGACCAGCGGGTACTCCTTGATGTACGAAGGCGACGTGTATTTGTGGTCCAGATCAATAATGGCCTGCGCGCGGGGGCCGGGCGGAGCGACCACGATCTGGGGAAAGAGCTTCTGGTTGGGGCTATTCATGGTCAAAACTCACTGGACTTGTGTACGGGACTGCTCCCGCATGAATTGAGAAACATAATACGGGCCGCAGCCGCCCTTGCCGGAAGAACCGCTGCCCTTCCACCCGCAAAAGGCCTGCACGCCGGGCCACGCACCGGTAGTGGCTCCGGCGGCGCGGTTCACATACACACAACCGGCTTCGACGTTGTCGAGGTAGTACGCGATGCCTTCATCGGAGGCACCGTAATAGCCACCCGTCAGGCCATACTGGCTGTTATTGGCGCGTTGCAACGCCTCTTGCAGGGTATCAAATGTGAAAACCGCCACAAAAGGCAGAAACAGCTCCCGGTGTTCCAGGTCGTGACCCGCAGGCACTTCCACAATCGTGGGCGAAACAAAGTGCCCATGAGCGAATTCATCACCGACCGGACGCCTGCCGCCAGCCAGAATCCTGCCATCCCGAGCGGCAGCCGCGCAGGCAGCCTCGAACCGGGCGACCGCAGCCGCGTTGATCACGGGCCCCATGTAGATGTCGTGACGCGTAGGGTCACCCACCCGCACGGCCTCGGCCTTCGCCACCAGCTTCGCCACAAAGGCGTCGCGCAATGAGTGATGAACATAAATACGCGAGAGCGCCGAGCACTTCTGGCCGGAAAGTCCGAATGCCGACTTCCAGCAGCCTTCGACGGCGTGTTCCAGATTCGCATCGGCGTCGATAATGCAGGCGTTCTTGCCGCCCATTTCCAGCAACGCCGGACGAATACGGCCCTCGGTCATGACGCGGAAAATGCGATTGCCCACCGCCGTGCTTCCCGTGAACGCCGTTCCATCGATACCCGGATGGTGAATCAGCGCGTCGCCGACGGTCGCGCCGGGGCCGTGTAGCACCTGAAAGAGCCCCGTCGGCAATCCGGCTGCTGCCAGCGCCTGATACAGCCCTTCGGCGCACCAGATGGCGTCTTCGGACGGCTTCAGAATGACCGCATTTCCACCCAGCAGAGCGCCAGCCGACATGCCTGCAGCAAGCGCCGTGGGAAAATTAAACGGAGCCACCACCGCAAATACGCCGAACGGACGCAGCACACTGCGCACATCCTCGCGCGGCGACAGTTTGGTCAGCGGCTTTACAAAACCATCCGCCTGCTCGACCTGTCCCGCATAATAGCGAAGCAAATCGGCCGCTTCTTCGACATCACCCAGCGCTTCCAGTCTGTTCTTACCCACTTCGAGCGACATGATCGCCGCAAGCTCAAGGCGCCGCTCCGAGATGATGTCGGCCGCCCGGCGAATGAGTGCGACACGCTCCTGCCACGACATGGAAGCCCAGACTCTCTGCGCGGCCCTCGCAGCCTCTACCGCCCTGTCGAGCTCGCTCAACGGAGCGACATGCGCCCGCGCCAGCACCTGCCGGGTATCGGCCGGGTTTACCGAAACAAACAGCTCACCGCTGGTCACCGGCTCACCCGCAATCCACGACGGAATTTCCGGGGTAGGCAGAGCTTTCACCGCAGCCAGCGCTCCGTCAAATAGACGGTGAATTTCGGTCATATCGGCGTCGAGCACCGAATAGGTAATGCGAAAACTCATACCGCCTCCAGGCTTTCCAGAATTCCGGCGCGCAGCATGGCCACAAGGGCATGCACTTCGTCGGGTGCAATCGTGAGGGGCGGCCCGAGCATGACCAGGTCGCCGTCGACGCCGTTGGCCTGCCCCACGTTGGGCCACACAATCAGTCCCTTTTCGAACAGGGTGTTCACTACCTTTTCGACAATTTTCCTCGAGCGGGCGAACGGCGCCTTCGTCGCCTTGTCAGCCACAAACTCCACGCCCGCCATGAGTCCAACGCCCTGCACCGAACCCACGTGCGGCAACGGCAGAATCTGCTTTCGCAGCTCCTCGTGCAGCAGGGCGCCCGTGGCACGAGCGTTTTCGACCAGTTTGTATTTCTCGATATAATCCAGCGTCGCCACACCTGCGGCGGTAATGGTCGGCATCTGCATGTACGTCTGCGCGTGCATGAAATAGCCGGTTCCACGCTTCATCTCGTCGACATGCGCTGTCTTTACAAGCACCGCAGACGCCGGAACAATGCCGCCGCCAATGGCCTTGCCCATCACAAGAATATCGGGTTCAAAATCGTATAATTTACTCGCAAAGAAACTACCGGTACGCGCTGTACCACACAGTATCTCATCGGAGATCAGCAAAATACCGTACTTTCGGCAAACCTCAGAAATAGCCGGAAAATATCCCTTTGGTGGCACTGCGGCGCCTGCCGACGAACCAATCACCGGCTCGGCAATGAACGCACCAATCGTATCAGGTCCGACCTCCTGCAGCTTGCGCTCAAGCTCGTCGGCAAACCACTGCGCGCCATGCATATCGTAGTCATCCACCGGGCTGCGGTACGGATACGGCGACGACACCGTGACCACTTCCGACAGCATGGGACCGTAATACTTCTTGTAGTGGGGTCGCCCTGAAATCGATAACGCGTACAGCGTATTGCCGTGATAACTTGGAATACGGGCAACCACACGTCCGCGCTGCTGCTCGCCTCGCTCCACCCACAGCTGCCGAGCGAATTTCAGCGCCGCTTCGACCGCTTCGGAACCAGACGCCAGAAAAAATGCGCGGTCCAGACCTGCGGGAGCGTCGGCGGTCAGTCGTCGGGCGAGCGCTTCCGTGGGTTCGCTCGTAAACTGGGTTCCGTTCACATAGCCCACCCGGAGCATTTGCGCGTGAACGGCGTCGGCGACTTCCCGCACGCCGTGGCCCAGACCCGCTACGAATGCCCCTGAGCTGCCATCCAGATACTTCTTGCCGTCCGTATCCCACAGCCAGACGCCCTCGCCGTGCGAAATGACCGGAAAACTCCGGACCAGGTTACGCAATAAAACATGTCCTTCGGGATACGTAACACGACGCATGCGGGCAGCCATGGCCAGGGTATCGCGGCGCGAGATGCGCCCCGCGCGCGAACCGCTTAGCGTGCGCTCGCTGGCCCCGCAACCCCCATCACATCGGGTTCATTCGGAATCGCACACATCCATATCGCACACACTTCACGGGAGTACACACTGCGGCTGCCACAGGTTCATGCGTCCAGGTCCGTTGCCTTTGTAAGCTCGACCGCGGGCCCGGCCACAACTTCAGGCGCTGGTTCGCCGTCCTGTTCAGACGCCGATGCGGCAACTGGCGCCGACACAGCACCGGCATCCGGCACAGGACGCGGGTTTCGTTTCCAAAGGCCGCCCTGCCCAAACTGTGCCCAACCCCACCGGGCCCAGACCACACACCGCCACGCGACCCAGAGCGCCCATAGCAACATGAGTGCATGCCATACCCACAGCGGCAGCGACACCACCCACCCCTGCGGTAACTGCGACGCCACATTGTCGGCGTACCAGAACAGCGTGTTGTTATTCGAACCTGCTCCCTGCACCCCCATATCTGGCGGATACAGGCGCAGGCCATTTTCGATCGCCAGAATCAGGCTCACCATGGCCGCCGGGGTCGCCGCCACGATCAGCAGCTGTGAAAGATTGTGTTTATTCAACGACAACGAAGGGTTACGACCTCTCCACGCCAGCAGTTCCAGCCACGCCACGACCACCAGTAGCGCGGCAAATTCGGTCTGGCAGGTCCCAAACGCCAACAGCAGCCAACCGCCGAAACCCATACCGGGCACCCGCGAGAAACGACCCAGCAACGCAGCACCCAGTGCCAGCGCCAGCAGGTACTGCCACAGCGTCACCACCGGCCCCCACATCGGGCCACCCGTCCACAGCAGCCAGCGGTTCGTGGGCACGTTGTACTCAATGGTCACGTTCGCCGCACCGCTACCAAGCGATACCAGCGGTGTACGATCCACCACGGTCGGCTGGACGTCCTGCCGCCACCGAACCAACACGTTGTGCGTGCCCGGATCGACCGTGAAACGCACGGTACCGTCAACGGGCGTCACAGGTACGGGCACGCCGTCCATCTCGAACGCCTGAATGCGTGCATCAGCTGGAATCTGCAGCGTCTGTTCGCCGCCCTGCGACGACCGGAACGAGAACGTCAGCGTCGAATCGCGCAACGAATTACCGCCACTTACGCTCAGGCGGGCATCGTCAATCGTGGCCCATGCGCCGACCACCGGCGTCGGGCGCGAGAAAGCCACCGTCACTGTTTCGCCCGGCCACGGACGCCAGGACGGACGCCACACACTCCCAGCGACATCGGCCGCCATGTGCCGAACCGGAGGCAAGCCCCTGTATTCACAATGGAAAACAGGAGAGCAGTTCAGGGTCCACACCTCGGTCCACGTCGCTCCCTCCGGCGCCACCAGCGTCAGCTCAGGAACCTCGGCCAGCGTCGAGTCCCACCGGGTCTCGGTCGCCTGCGGACCCATCTGCACCTGCGCCACCCCGTCCGTCACGATCACGCCCGGTGTTGTCACCGACTCACCGGGCAGCAGTGGCACCTGCACCAGCACCGCCGCTCCGGTCGGCGAGCGACGCACGAGCCGGCTATGCACCGCCCACGGCACACCGATATCGAGCTCGCGGTGCACCTCCGTCAACGCAGGCAGGGTCGAACGCTCGATCTCGGCGTTCCCCTCACGTTCTATCGGCGTGCTTCGGGCGAGTTCAATGCTCACCGGAGGCTCGGCATCGGCCCGATAACCGGCCACCGTCCAGCCGTCCGCATTCACCGTCAGGCGGCGCGGAACGGAACCAAACGCCAGCGACATGGAGTCCCGCGCCGGACCGGAGATGCGTACCGTCGAAATGCCCTCTGGTACCACCAGCAACCAGTGACCGGTGCCCGAATGGCGACGCATCGACACCGAATCCACACCGTTCACCGCCACCAGCGTCGGCGTCCAGACCGAGTCAGGACCGGGCAGCGCCACCACGCCCATCCTGGTGGCGTGCACCTCGATCTCCATATCGAGGCCGGCAGGTCCGGCGGTCACGACCATTGAATTCACCTGTGCACACGGGCCGTTACACACGGTCTCTGCCAAGAGACGATCCCGAAGCGTGTCCAGTACCGAAGTCGGCGGCCAGGTCTCTTGCGCGTGCGCTGTGCCCGAAACAACCACAGGGGTGAACGCCACACCAATCGCGAGCATCAGGGCGGGCAGGTGCAGGGCGGTGGTCAGGCCAGCCGTTACGTTCGCACCTGAGTCAGGCGCGGTGGCCAGGGTTGGGGCGGTCGAAGCCGGAGTGCTCATGCCAGGATTCGCACCGGACTGGGCAGAATCACCGCCCTGCTTCAGCGTGCGGCGAAGCAGCAGCAAGGCCAGCGCAAACACGCCAAGGGCGCGCGCCAGACCGATCAGTGAGGTCCAGAGAGGCGAGATCAGCCAGAATCGAATCGTGGTGTTTTCGGACACCGGACCGTTCCAGTGCAGGCTGGCCGAACGCCAGCTCCAACGCGGCAGACCCGGACCCGTTTGAATGACCTCGGACGGATCGATCTGTGACGACCGGGCGATGTCAGACTCCGAGCCCAGACTGCCGCCCAGAAACTGATTGCGGTTCATGTACTCGCCACTGCCAGCTTCCCCCCGCGCCTGTTGGATGTTGTCGATGGTTCGGCTATCGATCTCCGCCACTCCCAGCGCCACTTCGGGCTCGATCGGTTCCATCGGGGGCGCTGAAGGTTCCGCGGCGCCCGGGACCGGCGCTTGTTGCATAGGGGCGGCAAAATCTCCGAAACGACCTGAAGGATCCCGGTAGTTCCAGGCTTGCTCGGAAGGCCCTTTTCCATACAGATCCAGCTGCGGAAAGAGCGCCAGTCGGCTCTGTGAACCCACGAACTGCAACGACTGAATCAGCAGCACGACCAATACCACCCAGCGCAGGCGCACCAGCCAGCGACCGCGTCGGTATTTGCCCAGTCGGTCTGCAAGGAGCGTCAGGATCACCGCAAACAGCCACATGAGCTGCGGGACGCCCTGCTCATGCCACGCGAGGGCGAGCACCACGGCTGCCAGCAGTGCGGCCGGAGTGCCAAGCACCTGCCGAATCGCCAGCGCCACCAGCAGCAGCATGAAGAGGTCCTGCAGATTCCACGCGCGCACCCAGCTGCCGAACACCTCGTCGGCGCCCGACACGCTGACGAGCGTCCAACCGGGCGGAGTCTGCAAGTCAACGCGCAGTGTCGTTGCATCGCGGTTCCATCCGACTGCCGGAAGCTCGACATCGATGGGATATATCTGATCGGCGCTGATTTGAATCGAACCCTCGCGCACCTCCACGCCGGCCAGTCCGCCGTTGTGGGTCGTGATGACGCGTCCGCCACCCTGTACGTCGGCACGTTGCAAGGCTCCGGAGAACGACTCCTGCAGACGAGTTCCCTGAGACAGCGTGCCACTCAGCATATCGGACGCCACAAAGCTGCTGCCGTCGGTGCGCAACCAGAGCGTGCGTTGCACCGACAGTGCATCCGGCGGCGGGGTGGCTTCACCACGACGCAGCTCTTCGAACTGCAGCGCCGTGCCCGGCTCCATCAGAAACGCCGGCAGCGATTTCCACTCCTCCGGTAGCGAGGTACGTTGCGGATCGATTCCGGGAGCGCCCGACACCTGAACGCTTCGCACCGAAGGAACAGCCTCAAAAACCCATGTTTCAGAGGCTGGCCACGCTTCCTGTTCCGTTAAGAACGAGATCTCTGCGATTGAGCTCAGGCGATGCGCCAGGATGGTCATGTCCCAGGTGCCCGCACGCACCTGCACCAGCAGCGTGCCATCGGCTGCCAGTCGAGCGGGCAGCGCCGTCTCCATACCATGCGCGCGAAACCCTTCAGGCAGCACGTTGCCGAGGTTGAGCTCGCGGGGATCTCCCGACACCTGAAGGCGCAGGCGAGTGGTCAGGTAGGCCGGCACCGAATCGGTGAGCCTGCGCTGCACGTCAATCTGCAGTCGGTCCTGCTCACCGGCCTCGGCCGTTTCGCCTGCATTCAGCCACAGCATGCCTGTCGCCTCTCGCCGCGGGTAGGGCACGGCGACTGAATCCACCGTCAGGGTGCCCAGCACCAGCTCGTCGGGCAGTCGAATAGACTCGGGACGCCGGCCCCACGTGAACTCCAGCGTCACGTCGTGCCACCCCGGCGTAAGCTCCACCAGCGGCTGCTGCCCGTTGCTGGTGATGGGTTGCGCCACACCATCCACGCGCAACGCCGCGGGCCAGACGTCCGCACTACCGGGCAGCCGAAGTGACCCAGCCAGACCGACGAACGCCCTGAACTGAAGCGTCGCGCCATCGGCGCGCACGTCGAACGTCGCGGGTGTGTTCCACTCGCACAGGTGCTCCTGTCGCCAGACCGGGCAAAAACGCCGTTCCTGTCCATGCATCACCCAGGGAATCCAGGCTCGCAGGCTCTCGGGTACACCTTCACCCTGCGGCGTTGGGAGCATGGGCAGGGCGGCGTCCTGCGCCGACACGAGCGGGGCGACAAGTGCCGCGCAGACCAACACCAGGGCGTGCAACCAGTGCGACAGACGAATCATGAGGGCTCCACAGCGATATTCCCGAAACAGGCAGACAACGAGCGCACGACCCCGGGGGACCGCGCGCCGCTACCTGAACGCACCCATGCAGCAAAAGGTCTATGGCTCGAACCACATCCTTTGAGCGCGACGCGCATTATGAATGAGGCGTAGCATGTGTGCGTCACGCTTGCACCCGCACAAATCGTGCGCAGCCTGGCGTTTGTGCCCGGAACACCCCCACCTGGAGTCTGTCATGGAATCAAGGTCATCGCTGTTCTCCATGGGTCCTGTATCGTTCGCGTTTGTGCCGGTGCCTGCTTCGAACGGGTCGATGCGATTTGTGTCGCATACCATTCTGCGCGCGTGGGTGCGCTATGCCCGTGAGTGCGAGGAGCGGGATATTGCGGCCGAGTCGTTGCATGTCTGGCTTGGCGAAGCCGAGGAATTTGACCCGTCGATAGAACGAAAGAACTAGTGTCAGGCACCGCCCTGACGTCTGCCTTCGGGCGGGCGTAAAGGGCTGACCCCTTTCCCGATAACGTGGCCACAGGAACATGAAAAATAGCATTCACCGGGTGGATTTTGGCACCTTCGGCGGTCCCGATGTGCTTGTTTACAGGGCGGTAGAGCTATCGGCCCCGGCGGCAGGTCAGGTGCAGGTGGCGCATCGGGCGATTGGTGTGAACTATCTGGACACCTATCACCGTAGCGGTTTGTACCCGTTGCCGTTACCGGCGACTCCCGGCGTCGAGGCGGCCGGTGTCATCGTTGCCGTTGGGGACGGTGTGACCGGCTTCGCCGAGGGCGACCGTGTGGCGTGGCTGGCGTCTCCGGGTGCTTACGCCAGTGCAGCCAACGTTCCAGCCGACCGTCTGGTGCCGATTCCGGATGGCGTTTCGTTTGAGACAGCCGCCAGCGCGATGGTCAAAGGAATGACAGCGGAGTTTCTGTTGCACCGGGCCATTGAGGTCGGGGCTGGCGATGCGATTCTCGTGCATGCCGCCGCCGGTGGAGTAGGCTCGCTGCTGGTGCAGTGGGGCGCCAAACTCGGCGCCACGGTCATCGGCACCGTTGGCTCGACCGCCAAAGCTGAATTCGCGCGCTCTCTGGGTGCACACCACGTGATTGAATATCGCACCGAGTCCGTGGTGGACCGGGTTCGCGAGCTTACTGGCGGACGTGGCGTGCGCGTGGTCTATGACGGCGTTGGCAAAGACACGCTCGCTCAATCATTGCAGTGTGTGCAGCGCCGCGGGCTGCTCGTGAGTTTTGGACAGGCATCGGGCACCCCCGACCCGATCGCGCTCAGCGCGCTGTCGGTTCAGGGCAGTATTTACGTCACGCGCCCTACCCTGTTTCACTACGTGGCCGAGCGCGCCGAGCTGCTCGAGTCTGCCGGCCGAGTATTCAGTGCCCTGCAGCGCGGCTGGCTGACGATCCCAGTCACGGCCCGTTTTGCGCTTCGCGACGCGGCACATGCGCATCGCCTACTGGAAGGTCGGCAAACGACGGGGGCGGTGGTGCTGGTGCCAGAGGAGTAGATTGGGCGTTGTGGTGGGCACAGGGGCGGTGGTAGAAGATCTGGGCGCGACCAGAACGACATACTTCGCAACACCTTGCTAAAACAGCCTATGTCACCCAATGATTTGCAGCCTTTCACCGACAAGCTCATTCGCGAGGCAGTCGCACACTATTGGGGCACACTGAAGACACAGTCTGGGCGCCAGAATCCCGAAAAAGCCGATGTCGGGAATCGCACAGCCGTAACGGGTGGCGGCCAGATGGACGGCTTCGCAAATCTGTTCGCCACCGTGGCGATGCGGATGGGTATCCCCGCTGCTGATATCTTCATGCGCAGCCGAGTCGAGTTGCCTGGTTACTATCGGCCTACCAAACGTTGGGACCTGGTCATTGTAAAAGATGGACATCTGTTGGCTGCGATAGAATTAAAGTCGCAGGCAGGCCCATCGTTTGGCAACAACTTCAACAACCGTACCGAAGAGGTGATTGGGAGCGCGGTTGACCTTTGGACGGCGTTCGCCAAGGGGGCTTACACGCGGAGTCGAATGCGGCCCTGGGTGGGGTGGTTAATGCTGCTGGAGGAGTGCCCGGGATCGACGGAGCCGGTGGCTTTGAAGTGTCCTCATTTCGCCGCGTTCCCCGAATTCGAGAACTCATCGTATGCCGATCGGTATGGCATTCTGGTCAACAAGTTGAAGCAGGAGGGGCTCTACACCGAGACGGCGCTACTGTTGAGCAATCGGGTTGACGGTCGTCAAGGAATGTATCGGAGCGCCGAAGGTCGCGAAACCATAAGCTCCATGATCTCGCAATTTGCTCGGCACATTCAGTATGTGGTGGCCAATGGGCGCTAAGGCCGTTCAGTTCAGCTTCGATTTTGCCGAACAGCGGGTGTTCGATCCAAACCTCTACGAGGTTGCCCCGCGTTCGTCAGGTGAAGCGCATGGCGTCGTCCTGACCAAGCCGCATATCGTGGAATTAATGCTGGATCTGGCTGGGTATGATGCACGAGAAAATCTGACCAGGAGACGGCTGCTGGAGCCGTCCGTCGGACACGGTGTGTTCTTGCGGCTGGCGATACGACGACTGATGGCCTCAGCTGGGCGCCACGGCGTGCCTGCCGCCTCATTGGACCGATGTGTTGTGGCGATGGATATCGATGCCGGTAGTGTCGCTGTGGCTCGCGAGACCGTTGCGAATGAACTGCATCTGCTGGGTGTATCGCGGCAGATCGCCGCTCGGCTTTGTTCGAAATGGATTCAGCACAGCGATTTTCTACTGCACGCGGCTGACGAACCCTATGACGTCGTCATTGGCAACCCTCCTTACGTTCGAATCGAACACGTTCATATCGAGTTGCAGCGCGAATACCGCTCACGTTTCCAAACGGTCTTTGACCGCGCGGACCTGTATGTGCCGTTCATTGAACACGGCCTCTCTTTGCTGAGCCCCAATGGCAGGCTTAGTTATATTTGTTCTGATCGATGGACCCTGAACAAATATGGCGCGCCGCTCCGCAATCTTATGACCTCCGAATATGCCGTGCAGGAGTATGTGGACTTGCACAACGCGTCTCCATTTGAATCCGACGTAAACGCCTATCCGTGTATTTTCGTGGTTGGACGTACAGTACCTTCGGAAGGCGTGCGTGTAGCTACGCTTACTCGGGCTGATGAAGCCGAGGTCCAGCAACTGCGCGATGAACTGGCAGAGCAGTCTTCGCGGTCATCGCTGACACCAGGCGCATTCGAGGTTCATCGGCACTGGTTTCGCGGCGATGAGCCCTGGATCATCAAGGCACCGGACTCACTGGCACTGCTTCGAAAACTCGAGAACGCATTCGGTCCGCTCGCGGAGACCTGTCGACCAGGGATTGGTGTCGCTACGGGCAACGACAGCCTCTTCATCGTACGCGGCGACTGCGGGATTGAACCGGACCGTCTTTTGCCTCTGGTGATGCGCGAGAATCTTGTTCAAGGTCGAATTCAGAATGTGGACCGATACGTCATCAACACCTTCCCGGACGGCAGAGGTGCACTCGAACTGGACCAGTATCCAAGGTTGCGTGCGTACCTGATGAAACACGAGGCGGAAATTCGCCGGAGGCATGTATCTGGCAAAAATGCCGTGCACTGGTATCGCACGATTGATCGCGTGTATCCTGGGTTGACGCGCGTACCGAAGCTTCTGTTTCCCGACATCTGTGCGACGCCAACGGTCGTTCTTGACAAGGGCGAATATTATCCACACCACAACCTGTACTATGTCACCTCAGAATTGTGGGACATGGAGGTGCTGGGTGCGCTGATGAGTTCGTGCGTGACCATGTTTTTCATGCGGGCATACTCCGTGAAAATGCGAGGCGATTTTGTGCGCTTTCAAGCGCAGAATCTGCGCCGCCTTCGACTGCCGGATCCGACGAGTCTTACGAATGACCAATGCGCCGCCCTGGCCACCGCATTTAGAGCGCAGGACCGTGCTGAAATGGATAGGCTCGCGTGTGAGGCGTATGGGCTTTCTGACGCAGATATGGGCATTGTGTTGGCGGCTCAGTAACGCTTCGGATTGGGGCACGAAGCTGGGCGCAGTTCACAGCCGGGCTATGATTCAAACGACCGCGCCACTATCGTTCACCCCCGGCGGTACCGCGCCAGCGTTGAAACGCCGCGCACGCGCTTCACGCCGCAGGCATGGCTCGGAGGGGTCAGTCAGCAGGCGGCGATGCAGCTCCGAATGGCCGCGTGAGGTGTCCAGACTGAGCCAGGAAACCTCATGGTTGAGCACGGACCCGCTGTTCAGATACACGCCTTCGCCAGTGTACAGTTGGCAGGCGCGGTGTGTGTGCCCGGTCACGATGATGTCGGCACCCGTGGTTTGTGCCAGTTCGAGCGCAGCGATGCGGTAGGCGGTGTGCCCTGCCTCGGCGAGAGTCGAACCGGAGCCGACGCGCTTATCGGGGACATTGTCGACCCGTCGATGTGCGTATTGTTCGAATGCCGAGAAGGTGCGTTCGAGGCCGGCGCGCAACAACCAACCGCCGAGATAAACACCGACGGTGGATAACCAGCGCGTTTCGCCGGAGTTATCGAATATGTCGCCGTGCACGAACAGGTAACGGTCGCCACCCGCCCGGTGGGTCCACTGCTCTTGAGCGCCCGTCTGCTGCGCGACCCGGTCGTGATTTCCACAGAGGTGTTCGTATATCGGCTTTTCGAAGCGCTCGGCGATGCATGCGTGCGCACGGCGGGCGCGGTACAGCATCCGTGCCGAAGAACCCGGGCGAGTAGGGTCAGTCAGCGTTTCCCAGACATCGCCCAGCAAAATAATGCGCTCGTGATTCGCCTCGATCTCGTCCAGCCAGTGCAGCAGCGTATCATCCCGATGCACACAGCGCTCGGTCGAGTCACCTGGTCCCAGGTGCAAATCCGAAATAACGGCAATCTGCATGAACACTCCTTGGCACTGTGCTCTTCGCGACACGGTGTGACACGGCAAGGTGACAGACGGGTTCCCTGCAGCGCGCGCTCATGCAAGAATGGGCAACATGTGTGTTGCCGTTTAGCGACAGCGACCAAATCGTGTTGCTGAATGGCGGTGAGTGGCCGGCGAGGTGGTCGTCGGAGCAGCTGCGCCCTTTGCAGGGGCGCTGGACTCGGCCGAAAGCCGAGGCTATGACGTCGCCATTCGACGATTGACGTCGGCTCAGGCGGAGTAACCGACATCGAACGAACCGATCAGCCTCTTACTCGCCCTGCATCAATCCCAGAATCCGTCCGTCAGGCTCAATACGAACCCGACGTGAGGCGGGGACTTTGGGTAGACCCGGCATGGTCATAATTTCGCCCGTAAGCGCCACAACGAATCCAGCGCCGGCCGAGAGGCGCAGCTCGCGCACGGTGATGTCAAAGTCGCGCGGGCGACCCTGACGTGTTGGATCATCAGACAGAGAGAGGTGGGTTTTGGCCATGCACACGGGTAACACGGCGCCACCGAGTTTCTCGATTTCGCGCGCCTGCTTTTGCGCGGCAGGGGTTAGAATGGCGTCGCGGGCGCCATAGACCCGCTGCGCGACGGCTCGAACTTTGTCGTGAAGCGGTGCGTCGAGCTCGTAGGCGAAATTCGGTGTCGGGGGCGAAGCATCGGTCTGCGCCAACTCTTTGAGCACCGTATCAGCCAATTCCAGAGCTCCTTCGCCACCATGCGCAAATGCGGTGTGCGCCGCGCAGGCTGCGCCATTTTCGGCACAGAAATCACGGAGCAATTGCATTTCTTCGGCGGTATCCGTTGGGAAACCGTTGATCGCAACTACCACCGGCAAACCGAATGCCTTTGCTGTCTCCAGATGCTTCTTCAAGTGGTCAAATCCGCGCTGAAGTGCTTCCGCGTTTGGTTCGGTCGTCGCTTCCAGCGCCACGCCACCGTGTGATTTGAGGGCGCGAAGTGTGGCGACAAGCACCACGAGGCGCGGCCAGAAGCCGCCTGTACGGCATTTGATATCGAGGAATTTCTCGCCACCGAGGTCAAATCCAAATCCACCTTCCGTAATGACTTCTGTGGCATATTTCATGCCCAGCTGCGTGCCAAGAATGGTGCTACAACCATGTGCAATATTCGCAAATGGGCCGCCGTGCACAATCACCGGGCCACCCTCGGCCGTCTGCGCCAGGTTTGGCATGAGCGCATCCTTCAGCAGTGCGGCCATGCTGGGACCGGCATTGATGTCGGCGGCGCGCACGGGTTTTCCGTCGTGGGTTTTGCCGATCACAATGCGACCACAGCGCTCGGAGAGGTCTTCGAGCGAGTTGGCCATGCCAAGAATCGCCATGACTTCGCTGGCTGCTGTAATGTCGAAGCGCGTTTCACGCGGGGTGCCGTGGGAGCGGCCGCCCAGACCCACGATGGTGTTCCGAAGAAACCGATCGTTCATGTCCATGGTGCGGGGCCAGGTAATGGCCTGCGGGTTCAGGTTAACGGGGTCCTGATAGTAGGCCGCGTTGTCTGCCAGGGCGGCGAGCAGATTATGCGCTGACGCCACGGCATGAATATCGCCGGTAAAATGCAGGTTAATATCCTGCGCCGGCTCAAACGTCGCACGACCGCCGCCGGTGCCACCGCCCTTGACGCCGAAAACCGGGCCCATCGACGGCTGACGCAGCGCAGCCACCGCCCTGCGACCACGCAGGCGAAGCCCCATCGCGAGCGCGATCGACGTGGTCGTCTTGCCTTCGCCTGGCGGCGTGGGGTTGATGGCCGAGACAAGAATCAGACGACCGGTTTCGGGCCGGTCGTTCAGAGCGGCCAGATCGACCTTGGCCCGGTGCCTTCCCCACGGCAGCACGTGTGCCGGTTCGAGTCCAAGTTCCTGAGCGACATCAGCAATCGGGCGAAGAGACAGAGCCATGCACATACCACGGGCGAGAGGAGACAGACCGCCCGCGCGTCTATCACCGGGCCGGAGGTGCGGCAAGCGTGGTGCCCTCTGACAGTCCCCTACTCCCCAACCAGCAGCGCCCGCGCCAGCACCTCACCAACGTCCTGCAGGAAGGGAAACGACACTGCCTCGTGACGGTAGGCGCCGTCGTTCATGACACCGTCGTAGTCGACGTGAATGGTGACGGCGACGTAGAAGGAGCGACCGTTCTGCAGGTTTCGGATGTACGCGCTGTCGAGGTGGAAGCCGTACGCGCGACCCGCTTTGTTGGTGTATTGCAGCTGTGCGCGGTCGGGAATGACGCGCAATACCCCTGGGATTAAGGGCTTGAAGCGCGATTCTCGATCGGCGGCCGAGGTGCCGCCGGCGTCGGAGAGTGGCCCGGTCATGATGTCGACGAGCAATTGCCGGTGGTCGTCGATGAGGCCGAGGTCGCGCTCGGGGCCGTCGAGATCGGGGTGAATCAGGTTCAGGATAATGCCCTGCAAATCCCGCAGGGAAATCCAGTTCTTTCTCGCGAATGACAGCGGCCCCTCCACCTCATCCGAGGTGTTGTCATCGATATATGCCTCGCCAATATCGAGGCGATCGCCGGTATTGTCGGGTGGGGTATTGTCGACGGGTGTTTCGCGCGCGCCGAGCAGGGCGACCCACTCGCCGTCGATGCGGGCGTCGACCGACGGTACAAATCGGTGCGCGTCGGGGTCGGTACCGCCCATTTGCAGACGATGAAAAAGGCGAATCTGATCAAAGCCGGCGGCCCACATCGCCTGATTGCATGATTCCATGCCCGCGATGTCGTAGAGCGCATTAAAACCCGGGTTAGACGACTCAATCAGCGTTGCCGCGAGAAAACTACGCAGCGTGGCGCTTCGACCTGCTCCGATCTCCACCGCATTGCCTTCCTGCGTGGCAATGGTTCGCTGGCCGATACGAAGCGACGTATCGACCGTCCACCCATCGTTCGCAAAGGGCTCGAGCGTACGCAACGCCGCGACTGCGCCGACAGTCTTGATGGCGCTTGCGGGATAAAAATATTCGGCTTCCTCGCGCCAGGAATAATATCGAATACAGGCACTGCCATCAGGATTTGTGCCGACCTCGCCCACCCGAATCTGTGCTCGACGTTCTTCCGCACTCGCAACAATATCCGCGAATTTATCGGGATATTGGGCCAGTAAGTCCGCCACAAAATTCTCACCGCGGTCGGGAATACTGGCGCCGTCGAAACACGAGCCCGGCGCGACAAGCGACGGCAGCTCGACGGCAACCGCTGCCGCCACATCTGCGGCGGCGGCATGGGAGCCTTCTGCGGCCAGAGCGATCGCACCGGAATTCGCACCCGAGCCGCCGTCTGCGTGCGCCTCGGCTGGCTGCGTCGCATCGAGTGGGGGCGTACCGCTGCCCTGCGAAGCGTTTGTGGCTTCTTCGGATGCTGTCGGATCAGCAGAATTCGACTCTGCCGAAGGGGTGGCGTCAGGCGGCGCCTGAGGTGCCACGGGAGCGCACGACGCAGAAGCGGCGACAATGCCGGCCAGAAAGGCAGGGCAGAATGATAATCGCGACATGGCGGATTTACCGGCGAAGAGCGGAGCGCGTTCGTTACACGCGGCCGCTGCGGCAAAGAAGAAGGTTGTCGTCCAGAAAACCAGCTCCCCTAGACGCGGCGCAGACCTTCACGCCAGCGGTCCAGGTGTGATCCTCGCACAGCAGAGGACATGGCGGGCATAAAACGACGTTGCTCGCGCCACGTGGCTGCGATGTCGTTGGTATCGGTAAACCACCCCGCCCCCAGACCCGCAAAGAGAGCGGCTCCGAGCGCGGTGGTTTCAAGCATCGCGGGTCGGCTGATGGGAACGTCGAGCAGGTCGGCCTGAAACTGCATGAGCAGGTTGTTGGCTGCTGCACCGCCATCCACGCGAAGAATGGTCAGGCGGCGCCCCAGGTCTCGCTCCATGGCGTCCAGAATATCCCGGTTCTGAAAGGCGATGCCTTCAAGGACGGCGCGCGCGATGTGGGCGCGGTTTGTGCCCCGCGTGAGCCCCCAGAGCACGCCACGTGCCTCGGCGTTCCAGTGGGGGGCGCCCAGACCCGTCAGGGCAGGCACAAATACCACGCCGCCAGTGTCATCGACCGTGGAGGCGAGGGCTTCAATTTCGGCAGAGCTCTGAAAAAAACCGAGACCGTCGCGCAGCCACTGTACAGCGGCGCCAGCAATAAAGGCGCTACCCTCCAGCGCATACACGATGGAGTCGTTGATTTTCCATGCGGCGGTAGAGAGCAGGCCATGCGTGCTTGGAACCGGGGTATTTCCGGTATTCATGAGCAGAAACGCACCGGTTCCATAGGTACACTTGGCCATGCCGGTTTCGAAGCATGCCTGGCCAAAGAGCGCGGATTGCTGGTCGCCAGCCATGCCGCAGACTGGAATTCCGTCAGGCAGAAAGCCGACGCCTTTGGTGACACCGACATTCTGGTTATTGGCGACAATTTCGGGAAGCAGGGCGTCGGGAACGCCGAATATCTGCAACATTTCCGGGTCCCATGCGCCGGTGTGCAGACTCATGAGCAGCGTACGCGACGCATTCGAGACGTCGGTGACGTGCGCGGCGCCTCCGGTCAGGCGCCAGGTCAGGAAGGTATCGATGGTTCCAAATGCGAGTTTTCCGCTGCGGGCGGCTTCCCGGGCGCCGTCAACATGGTCAAGAATCCATCGAATTTTCGTACCCGAGAAGTAAGGGTCGAGCACCAGCCCCGTACGTTCCCGCACGAGTTTCTCCCAACCGGCCTCACGCAGACGACGACAATCCTCGGCGGTGCGGCGGCACTGCCAGACAATGGCGTTATAGACGGGGTTTCCGGTCTGTCGGTCCCACAGGACGGTCGTTTCGCGCTGGTTGGTAATGCCGATGACGCCGATGCGCGACGCTGCGACACCTGCTTTCGCCAATGCGTTTTGTACGGCGACACCTACCGACGACCAGATGGCTTGGGGGTCGTGTTCGACGTGTCCGGGTTGCGGATAAATCTGTGGATATTCCTGATTGGCCTGCCCGACGACCTGCAGCTTTCGGTCGAGTAAAACAGCGGTAGAGCCGGTGGTTCCCTGGTCGATGGCGAGCAACAGATCGGACATAATGGCACTCACGGCGAATGGTCAGGCGTAACGTACGCGCGTCAACGTCTTAGCAGAAGGCCGCGAGGGTTTGCACGCACGACGACATGCGGTGAATCGGAGCGCCGTGGAGGTTCTTCAGGGCGACGGTGAATCGGACTGCGGTGGTTGTTTCAGGGCGGCGGTGAATCGGAGTGCCGCCCTGCCCCGAAGGGCCTTGTACAGAATCAGAACGGCGAGCGGGTGAAGGCCACCAGGCGGTAGTTGAATGTGGCAGTGGTATCGGTGATTTCAACAAACGCTGATTCGCGCACAGCGATGTAATAAACACCGGGTGCAAGTGCGTTCAGCGCGGGCGCTTCAGTCCGGGTGGTACCGACTCCGTTCAGTGCCGGACAAAAACCCCGTCCGGCATCGTCATCGACGTCAATTTCAGTACCAGCAGCATTGTACAGGAACATGCGGGGATCGATGTTGCTGGTAGAGCACCCGTAGGAGGCGTCACCTTCAATGACCTCTGCATAGAGACTGGAGACGCGTGTTAGCTCGATTCGGTAATAGTCGACATCGGCGCCGGTACGGAATCCGGTAAGGAAGCCCGGTAATGTCATAGGGTCCGCTGTGACGATACCGTCATTCGGCTCGGACTCAGCTCCGCGGGCCTGCACGCGCTCCATCGTGATGCGGTAATAGGGAACAGTAGCAGGCAAGGTTCCGGTATCCGACGAAGTCCCGTAGCGGAGATAATAGGAGCCGGCCGGCAACCAGACGGTGATACCGGGGCAGAGGTCTGGGCCACCGGTGGTAGCAGAGACCAGCACCACATCGCCCGTGGTGCGAACGCTTAGCGCTGGGCCTGAGAATGCGCCGCCCGACGGGCAGCTGCCGTTCAACTCAGTGGCGACCTCGAAACGATAGACGCCTTCCGAGGGGATGGTGATGGGCAGGTAATCGCGGTCAGTGGTCGTAGAGAGCGAGCCAGCGACAAATACGCGCGAGCCGAGTGAGAAAGGGGTCAGCAGCTGGGCAAGGAATATACTGTCGTTGAAGCCTTCGGATTCGTCCTGCACGTTTTCAACAGCGCAGGCGTTGCTGCAACCGTCACCGCTGGTCGTGTTTGCGTCGTCACAGGATTCCCCGGTGTCGATGAACCCATTGCCGCAGACGGGCAGCCGCCGACAGTTGGTGCCACAATCCGCTCCACCGTCGCAGGTTTCACCCGGCTCAATAATGGCGTTGCCGCACGACTGCACAACACTCCAACGCAGTGAATACTCATAGGCGACGCTGCTGCTGAACCCTTTGACCTCGATGTAATAGGTACCCGCAGCCAGATTATAGGCATTGGTATCGCGCTGCGGGTCAATCAGCGAACAAAGTCCCGTGTCGGCGTCATCGTCGTCGCGAGCGAGCTCTGTGCCGGCCGAGTTGAGGAGACGAATGATGGTGTCGGTCGCGTTGGTGCATGTGTCGATGGTAGAACCACCGGTGACAATGCGGAGCCCTGAATTGGCGGGCACGGTAATCCGAAAAAAGTCGAACTCGCCCGCGGTAATACGTCCAAATACCGTGGTATCGACAGGCAGCGCGTTGGCGGTCGTGGTGAGGTTGTTGGCCTCTGTCTCGCAGAGCTGCGAACGGCAGGTTGTGGAACAGCAGTCACCAAAGAAGGCGTTGCCATCGTCGCAGAGCTCACCGGCAACGGCGTTCAACTGACCGTCGCCACAGAAGGCGGTGGTGCAATCGGTATCGCAGGTAGCTGTGGGGAGCGTTGCGCTGTCACATGTCTCACCGGCGCTGAGGTTGACGATGTTATCGCCACAGCGGACGGCCGAACAATCGGCGTTGCAGGTCGCGCTCTCACCGCCGGTATCACAGGCCTCACCGGCGTCACGTACCCCGTTCCCGCAGAGGGTCTGGGTGCGGCAAGCTGCGGTGCAGGTGGCGCTGGCTCCGCCGGTGTCGCATTGTTCTCCGCGCTCGGCCTGCACGATGCCGTCGCCGCAGCGGGGCGCCTGACACACGGCCGTGCATTCGGCGGTGGGTGTTCCTGTGTCGCAGGTCTCGCCAGCGGTTGCGTTCACCACGCGGTCACCGCAGGCAACGGGCGTGCAATCCGCATCGCAAGTGGCCGATTCCCTTCCGTCGTCGCAGGCTTCGCCTCGGGCGGCGTTCACGACGCCATCGCCGCACAGTGGCACAGTGCAGTCGGCGTCACAGGTGACCGAAGCACTGCCGGTATCGCAGGCTTCGCCACGAACCGTGTTCACAACCGAGTCGCCACAGCGAGCGGGAGTGCAGTTCGCGTTACATGCGACGGATTCACCCCGGTCATCGCACTCTTCGCCAGCGAGCAGATTAATGAAGCCATCACCACACGAGGCGGCGGTACAATCCGAATCGCAGGTCGCAGACGGGCCGCCGTCGTCGCAGGTCTCTCCGGCGGTGGCGTTGATGGTGCCATCGCCACAGGCGCGAGCGGTGCAGTTGGCATCACAGGTGACCGTCTCGCCACCTCCGTCGCACTCTTCGGCCGCTCTGTTGACGACGCCATCTCCGCAGGTGGCGGCAACGCAGGTACCGTCCGTACAGATGGACGACGCGCAATCACGGGCAACAGAACATACGGCGCCCGGAGGACATGCGGCGCAGCGCGTGCCGCCGCAGTCCACATCGGACTCATCCTGATTGCGCAGGCCATCTTCGCAGGATGGCTCGCGGCAAAGGCCGTCAGTACACTGCAGCGACAGGCAGTCGTCGGCGCCGAGACAGGGGGACTCGGCAGGGCAACCCGGACAGTCGCCGCCGCAGTCAGTCCCCGTCTCGTTGCCATTACTCACCGTGTCGGAGCAGTTTGCCGGGGAGCAAAATCCGCCGTCGCAGACGCCACTTACACAGTCGATGGCCTCGGCACAGGACGCGTCGTCCCCACAGGGCGCACACGTTGCACCCCCGCAGTCCACATCGGTCTCCACGCCGTTAATCTGCCCATCGGCACACGATGGAGCGGTACAGATGCCAGCCACGCATGAATTCGAGATGCAGTCCACAGCCCCTTCGCACTGGCGGCCATCGCGGCAGCGATCGCAGTCGCCACCACAATCCAGATCGGTTTCGGCGCCATTGAAAATGCCGTCATCGCAGGCAGGCTCGGCAGCGCAGGTGCTTACGCCTTCCACTGCGGTACACACCAGTCCCTCTGCGCTGCAGTCTTCTACGAGCACAAGGCCAGGACATCCGTTGGAGAGCACTTCGCAGTTGAACAGTAGGCTCCCGTTACAGCTGGGGACGGCCACAACGCACTCGATTTCTCCGCACTCCGAGAAGTCGGGGGCGTCACTGTCTGCGTCGGCCGCGTCGTTGTCGCCAGCGTCTATGACGTCGGGTGGCTGGACTGCGTCCTGCGAAGGGTCCGTATCGACGCTGGTGTCCGCTTCGACGTCAGGTCCAGGCGTGTCGTCAACGCCCACATCCGCGACTACATTACCGCCTGAACCATCGGCGGTCGCATCAACCGAGGCATCAGCAATGCCTTCATCGGGCTGAGGAGCCGTCCCGCAGGCAACGAAGGCGGTCAGCACAAAGAGATAAGCAACGCAGGAGAGAGAAAGACGCATGGCGAACACCGATGCAAGTGTGCAAACGAATGCGTTGCCAGATAGCAAACCTGGCGACCCGCGTCGACAGGGCCGTGCAAACGTGCACATTTCTGTCTCGTGATGCGTGCGGGCCCGTTCGCTGGTTAAGAAGTGACCCTGTTCGTGTATTGCGCAACGGCAGTGACAGAACGGCAGGCAGCCTGTTCAGTATAGCCCGATGCGCTAACGGAGGCTGACTGACCAGGTGGTTCCAGCGACCGCCGACGTCAGCACCACCATGTATTGACGGCTGGGCGATACCGTCATGGTGGTCGCCGGAGACGTCGAACCCCCATACCCATACCCGCTGGTCACATAATTCCCGAGATCATCGAAGACGGTGAGGCTGGCGTTGGGGTCGGTGGAGTTCAGGAACAGGTCCAGACTACCCGCCTGACCAGCCTCAACGGACATGAACGCGGCCATCAAGCCGGCGCTGTTACGCGGTGATGTGGATTCCAGCGTACCATTCAGGGACGCGCCGACCGCCAGCGGGAGCGGGTTGACCGGCACCACAGGCAGCTGACGACTGGTGATTGTGTAGGGAACGTCCGTGTAAACAGAGTAGGAGTAGAGATCGAGCGTGTAGCTGCCTGGCGCAAGGAATCCGGCCGTCGTGACCGGGCCCAGCCCAGTAGAATAACCATACAGGTACGTGGACGACGAGCTGTTGGACACCGCGATCGTCATGTCCGAGCTGGGGGTGGTCACGGCGAATTCGTAAAGCCCGGCTTCGGAGATTTCGAACACGAACCGATCTCCCGGTGTGCTGTAAGCGGGGTTCAGTTCGGATGGAGTCACCGCGCCGGCCAGTTCATTACCGATCGTCAATGGCTCGCCTGCTGCGGTCGCAAGGCCGGTGGCCACGTTGAGCTGGTAGGGCAGGTCGTCGCCATACAGATAGCCCGAAACGTTCAGAATGTAGCGACCATCCACAGGCAGGCGGGTCGAAAAATTATTCAAACCCAAATACGCATATTCTTCGTATGCCGCCCCGTAATTGTAGCTCAGCGTTTCACCGGTAGGCGAAATCACGGTCAGCGTCGCACCCGCCGTCGAATTCAGGCTGAAGGTCATCTCCTCACCGCGATCACCCTCGAAGTAATAAACGTCCTGGCGACCACCATCACCGCGGACCGAGTCCAGATTGCTGATGGTCCCTTCGTAGGTTTGCCCAGCCCGGGCGGTTACGGGAGAGAATTCGGGGGCATCTGTAATCGTGGCGGTAATGGAGTACCCACCATACGACATGTACAGGTCGCTGTACTCGACGCGGTAGGTCGTATCGCTGACTGCCACCACAGATGCGGACGGGTTCAATGTTCCGTTGCTGTCGTCGTTCTCGGCGATGAGCGTTCCATAGCTGTCATACACACGCAGATAACCATCCAGCGAATCGCTCTCGGTCGTGACGCTGAGCACTTTGCCCGCCGACACCTCGACGAGGTAGGCATCGAATACGCCCGTACCGTCCGAATCAGGTGAATCGGTCTCGTCGAGAACGCCTTCGGTCGGTCGACCCGGGCTCAACGCCACACCGCTGAGCTGAAGGGCAACAGTCCCCTCTGCGAGGCTGACGGCTACCGTTGCCGGTTCAGCGCTTCCCGAGCCGACTACCAGTCGGTACGTGCCCGTTACAGGCAACGTGCTGGTGAGTTGGGCGGGCACACCTGCGCTGTAGGTGTAGAGCTCACCGAGGGACTCAAAAGTAGGAGAAACGAGTCGGACGGTGGGCATCGAGCTGGCTGACATGGCGGAGTAGGTCACCTGTGTGCCCGCCTCCCCTTCAAAGGTCAGTATCTCGCCCCGACTTCCGTTCATGACCTCGCCATCGGTGGCGTCCACCTGAAGTTCACGGGTCTCTCCCATCGAGATCGAGCCCACGGTCACAGGTCGCTCCACGTACTGATCCACGAACACAGAGAGGTCGCCCGTGGTGCCAGAGCTGAATGTCGTCGCGACCAGCGTGTAAGGTCCGGCCGACGGCAGCGAAACGACCACACGCGCGTCCAGGTTTCCGCCGCTGTCGTCGTCGCGCGCCACCTCAAGTCCGTCGGGGCCCAGAAGAATGAGGTACGTGTCCATCGACTCCGATGCCACGCGGATTTCAACCCGATCACCCGCAGCACCCGAGAACGAATAGCCTCGGTAATGTGTCCCTCGCTCCGCATAAATCGGGTCAGAGCCCGTCAGCGTCGACGAGACTGTCCGACCCAGGGTGATGGGTTCCGTTGAGACCTGCGCCCAGGCAGCGGAAGGTGCGAATGCGAGTCCTGCGACAATTAGTTCGAGACGGAGGCAACGAGACATGTTCATGACAGGCTCCTGTGACGGTCATTGTGTCGAACGGCATCTGCCAATCGGCCGATGGGAGATGACAAAACGCAGAAATCGGCATTTCGACCCACACCCACAGCAAGAAATCATCGTCATGCGTAGCAGACCGGCCGCACCGTGGGCAAGGACCCCTGCCTGCAGTTGCCAGAGTTTCCCTCAGGTTTGCCACACAAGCCGGCCCATCCAAACAGGATGGCGAGAGGACTACCCCTCGTTCGGTACCCCGCCCGAGATGCGCCTGTCCCAATCCACATTGGATGATTCGTCAGGCCGTACACGTTCGCCAGGGCGAACATGGGTGCGAAACACGTAGTCCCAAAGAGGGCTGGATACACCAAACCAGCGGTTGTGCAGCGTATGATGCTGCATGTGCCGGCGACGGAGAATCTTGAACACGCGTGAAGTGGGTTTGCCGAAGTGTGTGTACAGATGAATGTAATCGTACGCGAGGTAACCGACCACAAACCCGGCGAAGAAGGGCCACATCATCACCTGACCCAGGACAATCCAGAGCACAGCCAGCGTGGGAAAGGCCACGCTCAATGCGATGGGCACAGGGGCAACGAGACGATCAAACTCCGTCGCATCGTGGTGGGCCTGATGAACGATATAGTAATACTTCCGAATCGCCTTGATGGGCGGCACATAGTGCATCGCCCAGCGATGCAGCGCGTACTCCATCAAGGTCCAGCCAAACATTCCGGCAACGAACAGCCCAGCGTAGAGAGGGACAGTCACACCGACCGAAAACGCATACCACGACATCGCGACAACCGCCGGAATCCAGAACAGCGCGGGCCACACGGGGTGGGTGCGCGTCATCGACTCCATGAGATCGTTCTCAAAGATGCGGGTGTTGGGATTGTAAGCCGAGTTCGCCATATTCATCGCGCGTTCCGATGGACGGAGACAGATCGGGGGCCGCATAACACGCGACTCGCACGCCGCGCAAGGCTCCTGTTTCTGAAACTTCATACCGAACGGTCGGTTACGCGATTGTGACAACGCCTCACAACCCTCCGATGCCATATCCGTTCGCTCTTTCTCAACGGCCAACGAGAGGCGCCCCCACAGGCATCTCTGCGCAATGAAAACGTTTTTCCTGCCCGGTGGTTTAACCACTCGACCCAGGAAGGTCAGGGTACAGCCTGTGCCGAGCCTTCCGATAGCTGACCCGGACCCCACTGCGCCACCGGACGATTCTGCCCAACCGCAAGCAGACGTAACGTCACGGATGCCTCAGCCGAAATACCACTCTCGGCGAATCGCCAGGTGATGGCATGACGCGCATGCTCACGACGACCGCCCGTCAGGCCTGTCGTCTGAAGGGGTCCCATGGTCGCAGGGTCCACAGCCACAAACTCACCGCCCGTCGAGACAAGCAGCTGTACATCCACCGGATCCTCCTCGGCGTCCCAGGTAGTAAACCAGACGATCGCCTCTCGGTCCGACGCATGGACGGGCCCAAGCGACGTTACCGCCGCAGGGTCATTACCAAACTCGACATCCGAACCGCACGCGCTCGCGACCAGGATTCCCAGACACAACACGCCACTCACGAGGAGATGACGAAACCCCGAACGCGTTCGTCCACACGCTTCGGATGGCATGTTCAAGGGCGTGCTGCCGCCCTGCAACCAGGCTGGTGAATTCACGCAAGATCTCAATCGTAAAGGGGAAATCGGCGAAACTCGCGAATCATTTTCAACATGGTCGTATGCAGCTCGCCGGGAGCACATACCATGGTGCTGTTACGCAGCGCCAGCGCCTGTCCGCTGTAAGTCGTGCATCGCGCGCCAACGACCTCTGCGATGGCCACGCCCGCGCAGAAATCCCACGGCTTCAGGTTGGCTTCCCAGTAGCCGTCCAGGCGGCCGGCGGCGACCCATGCGAGGTCGAGCGCCGCCGAGCCCATGCGGCGGCCACAGCGACAGCGACTGATGAACGCTTCCCACAGGTCGAAGTTATTGTCGGGGTTGGTGCGTCGGTCGTACGAAAATCCCGAACCAAGCAACGCGTCCTCGAGCGAAGCAGCATGCAGGGTGGGCAGCGGCGTGTCGTTCAGCCAGGCCGTCGTGCCGTCCGTGGCAAACATTTCGTCCCGCATGACGTCATACACGACACCGAGCAACGCCTTTCCGTGGGCCCAAACCCCTATCGATACGGCAAAATGCGGCAGGCGCTGCACAAAGTTTGTGGTCCCGTCTATGGGATCAATCACCCACATCACATCGGCTGGCTCGCCCTGCATGCCCTCTTCTTCGCCCAGGATTGGCAAGGACGTGTGTTGCGACAGCACCTCGCGAACGACCTGCTCGGAGCGGCGATCGGTGTCCGTAACCAGATCAATCTCGCCCTTGTGGTGCACCCCGACGCCGCGCGGCTGCTGGAAACCCTCGCGTACCACCTGCCCTGCAGCGCGGGCGGCAAGCCGAGCAGCGTCCAATAGTCTTGTTCTTTCAGCGAGTTGCATCGTGACCGTCACCGGTGAGTAGAAACCACATTCAGAGGCCAAGCGTGCGTAGCACCGCGTTGTGAATCCGCGGACGCCACAGACGAATCAGCGCATTGTCGCGCGTCGGGTGCACCCGATTGGTCAACAACGCAATCACAAGCTGCCGCTGCCGGTCAATCCAGACGCTGGTTCCGGTAAAGCCCAGATGACCGAATGTCTGAAATCGAGTCTGGCCGTCGCCAGCCAGCGACGCACGCGCTGACGGAACGTCCCAGCCTCCGACATAGCCGGTTGTGACGTGTGCGCCGCTGTCCCAGATATTTTGCAGGGCGGCTGCCAGCTCAGGCAGCGGCGCCACACCAGGTCGCGGCGCAAGGCCGAGCGCAGCCCGGGCATAGGCGCCCACATCCGCCGCGGTCGAAAACAGCCCTGCGTGGCCACAGATGCCGCCCAGCACCTGAGCGTTCTCGTCATGCACGACTCCCTGCAGCGTGCGACCATGCCATGAACAATACTCGGTAGCGGCCACGTGGCCTGGCGCAATCGGTCCAAAGGCCGTGGCGGTGAGTTGGAGCGGACCTGCAATCTCGCGCTCAAACGCCTGATCGAGTCTGGCACCGCATATGCGCTCCAACCAACGACCCAGCGCCACGAACCCGACATCCGAGTAAACGGTGACGCCGGAATCGTGCGCTGCCGGGAGAGTTGCAAAGAGCCGTCGCGCCAGTTCGAAAGTCGCCGCAGTGGGCAAAGCTCCCGGCGCCAGCTCATCGCGCACCGCCTCGAAGATGGCCACGTGCGCGGGAAGTCCGCTGGTGTGCTGCAGCAGCTCTAGCAACGACGGCTCGGCGACACAGAGGTCTGCGGGACAGCGGTCGTCCAGTGCGAGCTGACCACGATGGAGCGCGAACGCGGCAAGCGTCGCGGTACACATGGCCTTGGTCACCGACGCAAGGTCAAATCGGGTGTCCGGAGTTACCGGCTCAACCAGCGCGCCGCCCCCGACATGCGCAGTGGTGCCCACGGCATGATCGAAAACGACGGATTCCCCCAACGAAACATGAAGTTGCAACGCGCTTGCCACGCCTGATGCGTACGCCTCTTCGAGCAGCGGCTGCATCCCGTGCCACGACTGGCCTGGAGTTACCGGTGGCCGCGACACCTCCATGAACGACGCGGCGATCGTGTTTTGCGGCGGCACGGGCGCGTGCTCGCTTTCCTCGAACAGGTCCAGAATCCCCTCGAAGCTGGTGCGCAGCAGACCCGCCTGCGCGTCCAGTTCATAGGGAAACCCAAGAACAAAGGGCTGGTTGGGGTGTTCGTGACCCGACGGAAACCCTGCAACGACCGGGCATTCCCATGCGGCCGTCTGTGCTTCCAGCCACTCGTCGAACTCCCACCCGGACAAGTCGCCACATCGGGTGAACTGCCCAAACACGACCGCGGACGGCCGCGCGCCTGCCATGGCCATGCGCAGGGTCGTCAACATGCGGTCCAGTCGATAGAGCGGCTCGCCCACGTCCTCCAGAAACAGAATCGCACCGCTGAGATCGGGGCAGTAGCTCGTTCCCACCATCGCCGACACGAGCGCCAGATTGCCGCCGAGTAGCCGGCCACGCGCTTTTCCCGGGCGAACACACCGCAGTCCCAACCAGGTGCGGGGGGCGAGAGGCTGTTGCAGAAACCGTAGCAGGGCTGCCGCCGCATCCGGGTTTGGGTCAAGCGCCAGAGACGTCACCACAGGACCGTGAATGGACGGCATACCACGCGTAGCCGACCACAGATGAAGCGCGGTGATGTCCGAGAACCCGCAAATCCACCGGGCGTGCAACGGAAGTTGTTCCGGGAGCTTTTCGAGCACCCGCATGGTTCCGTAACCGCCGCGCGCCGCAAGAATCGCTCCCACTGACGGGTCCTGCAGCGCGGCGATCAGGTCGGCTGCGCGGGCTTCATCAGCAGCGGCCAGATAACCGGGCCCATGCCCAAGCGTGTCATCGTACGCCACGGTCGCGCCAGCAGATCGAAGCCGATGCAGGCCGTGGCGAAAACGGTCCGCATCGACAGCGCCGGCGACGTGAACCACACGCAGCGGCTGTTGGGGCGACCATGACGGAGGTATGCGAATCACCGGCATCCTTTTATAACAGACACTTACCAGCCACCAGGTCGCGGCGGTTTCACGGGAATCGCAGGGGTGGCCGCGCCTGAATCAGCCGGCTGCTCGTCGGGCAGCACCGGGGGCGGTGTTGGCTGACGTCCTTCCATGGCAGCATCGAGCACGTTTTCAAGCTGTTCCCGCGCCGCCGCGCTGCTGGCCGACGTTCGCCCGTCCAGCGTCGACAGACTCACCGTATCCAGCTGCAGCGGCATGGCGAATGCCTGCACATGGAAGTCGTCCACCGCGCGCACCAGGAAGTCATCGTCCATCTCTTCGGGGGCCTGAGTCGTCACCGAGCAGGTGCCATTGCCTCCAGTGGGAGGGAACAGACAAATCTGGATGCGGCCAGCTTCAGCGCTCACGTTGACCCCAAATCCGACACCCGGCGCCTGAAAGCGTGGCGAGTTTTCCAGCCGCTCGGCCACGGTCCGGGCGTGACCATCGCCCTGCACCTCCATACGGGCAGGGAGTGCAATCCCCAGCCTGCGAACCACGCCGGGGTCGAGCTCCATCGCGGTCGCCAGCAGCGCGACTCCCTGGGACGCTTCGCCGCGGTCGAGCTCAAGTCGGCCCAGCAGGGCGGCAGTACGTGCGCGCAGCAGCACTTCGCCGGCGGGCAACCTTTGCAGTACGCGTTCAGCAAGTACCCGCGCCTGCTCAAGATTACGGCGGTGCACCTCGACCTCGAACTCCATGGCGTCCAGCCAGGGCGCCGCCTGTTCGCCCAGCTCTTCGTCACGTCGCGCGCGAATAATGGCCACGTCGACCACGCCTGCGCCGAGAATGCCGACCAGTTCACCCGTCATCCAGACCGGGATGTCCAGACCGCGCGGGCTGTACGGGCGAATGGTCTCGACGAGTCGCTCAGTGCTTAGCGATGCGCGTACCCGTTCCATGTCAGCGAGTCGCTGCGCCTGGTTTCGCAGCGCGACCAGAGGTGGTGCGTTACCCGAGAGACCCCATGCGGCGGCGATCTCGGCCTGCCGTTCCTCGTGTGCGCGCTGCGCCGCGAGGCGGGTGACGGCGTACGCGCCTACCGCCTGCCCGGCTTGCGAGGAGGTCAGTCCACGACGGTCAGGACGGTCTATCGAACGCGTGATGGCCGTGAGCGCCTGTTCGGTGCGACCCGCGACGAGCATGACCTGCGCATACACGGCTTCGGTCTCGGCGCGGGCCTGATCGCGCAGGTAGGGGGGTTGACGGCGTCGCCACCGGTCCATTTCAGTCAGGGCGGTGGCGGCGTCGTTGCTGCGGCCCTGCGCCAGGTAAAGGCGGGTCAGCAGGCGCCATGGGTTGGCGGGTGTGTAGGCGAGTCTTGTAGTGCCCTCTCGCGCCAGCGATTCGGCTTCGGCTGGTTGGAGCGCGGCGAGCGCAGCGAGCCCCGCATTATAGGCGTGTACCGCGACGTTGACGCCGTTGATGGGGTCGGTTGCGTCTGTTCTGGCAGCGCGTTGTTGCGCCCAGTCGAGCGCGGCCGCGCAGGCTTCGAGGCGCGCGAGGCGTGTGCCGGCCTCCGTCTCAATGGCGCAGCGCGTGTTGTAACCGAGTGAACGCTCCTGCTCGTCGTCGGCGGCGATCGCCTGAGCGGCGGCAGCGCGCGCTTCCTCGAATCGCCCCAGATCCATGAGGGTCCACGCACGCACGGCGTGCAGGTCAGGGGTATAAATCGCGTCGTAATAGTCAATCATTTCAAGCCGATAGCCAGGCTGTTCCAGCTCTTGCGCCAGCTCGATGATCGAATACAGAATCTCGCGGTGCATCTGCCACGGCGCGCCGGGCGGTGCCGGCGCGACCGACCAGGTGGTCTCGTACAACTCGCGGGCGCGTCCCAGATGGCGCGCCGCATCGGGCAAATCGCCTTCCGAGCGACGCAGTACAGAGCCCAGCACGTAGTGGCCCACCATGGAATCGGGTTCTGCCACCAGGACTTCATCGGCCAGACGACGCGCCGTAATCAGGCGGTCTTCCATGTAGGCATCGAAGAGCTCGCGCTCGGCCGGCGTCATCGTGTCGCGCGCTGACGCAGGGATCGTCTGCGCCGCCACGCCGACACCAAGCGCAATGACGGCGCTGAGTACGAGGGCTGCGATGATGCCTTTGCGAGAGGGGGACATGAATAATCTCGATTCAGGTGAACGGGTTAGCGTTTGAAGGTTCTGCGGGTGAGCGCCTCAAGCGGACCACGGATGCAGTCCCGAATGACGGCAGCGGTGTCATCGATACCGGGCGCCATCTCCATACGGTGCGCAAAGAGCGGAACCGCGAGCGCCTCGATGTCTTCGGGTGACACAAATCCGCGGTGCAAGCTGAGCGCCCTCGCCTGCAACGCCGGCACGGCGAGCACCAGCGATCGGGTAGAAACGCCTAACATGATTCGCTCGTCGGCGCGGGTCGCGGCGGCGATATCCACAAGGGTTTCAAGCACTTCGGGAGCGACATGAATGTTCTGTTCAATCGCCTTCCGCGCGAGGACGACCTCGTCACGCGTTACTTTGGGCAGTTTTCCGGCGCCCGTGTCGCGGCGCTCGCGAATGGAGTGAAGCACGTCGAGTTCGGATGCCTTGTCGATGTGCGTCATGCGAATCTTGAACAGGAAACGGTCCAACTGTGCGCTGGGCAGGGGAAAAGTGCCCGCCAGGTCGAGCGGATTCTGCGTTGCGACGACAAAGAACAGGTCGTCGAGCCGGTGCGTGGTGTTGTCGATGGTCGCCTGCTTTTCGCCCATGGCCTCCAGCAGGGCGGCCTGTACTTTGGGAGAGGTGCGATTGATCTCGTCGGCCAGGAGGATGTGCGCAAACACAGGGCCGGGTCTGAAATAGAACTGGTTGGTGGCGGGGTCGAAGATGGTGGTTCCGGTGATATCGCTCGGCAGCAGGTCGGGCGTGAACTGTACACGGCGCATCGCGACAATGTGATCCGCTCGTTGCTCGACCTCGAGAGCATCGCCAAGTGCCTTGGCGAGCGTGGTTTTTCCGGAACCGGGGAAGTCCTCGAGCAGGACGTGACCATCGGCGAGCATGGCCATGATGACGAGCTCGACGACTTCGTCGCGACCGCGCACCGCCGCACGGACGCGAGCCCGAATGCGCTCCACCACGCTGTAGGCAGCCTCAAGCGGGTGACGGGCAGGCTGTGGCGCAGACGGCGGCGTGTAAGGTGGCGGCGTGGGCCCCTGCGCCACGGGTGCGGCCACCTGCGGAGCTGCATACGCAGAAACCGTCGGATCATAGGGGTTCGCGCCTGTGGCAGCCGCCGGCAGGGGAGCCGCCTGAACCTGAGGAGGAACGCCATACGCCGGGGCGGCAGGTCCGGCCGCGACGGGTTGAGGGGGGCCTGTAAGCATGCCGGAATCGCGCTGCACGGGTCCCCTTTCGGTGACCGCAGGCAGCGGCCCCGTGCCGGCAGTGCGCGGTGCCCAGGCAGCCGAGCCGTCGGCGGGCGCTGGCAACGGGGCTGCCGAAGGAGTCGGGGCGGGCCAGCCGCCCTGATTGCCCGGAGGCCATGCGTTTGGACGATCGTTGGACATGTGCGTCAGGGGTCAGCGGGTGAATAGAAACGAAATCGGATTCAGTACGTAGAACAGGCGCTTGTGGAGAGGCACCGCGCGCTCAAGCTCGGATTCAAATGACTTCAGACCGTCCAGCCATCGGCGCCTTGTGTCGGCGTTGAAGACGGGAGCTGCACCGAATCGAGCTTCGTTATGCATTGCGGTAAGACGCGCCAGGCTGGGAAACTGCGTGGCCAGCGACTGAGCCCACGACTCGCGGCTCATCCCTGTCGGACGCAGAATGCCCAGCTCAGACAGCTCATCGAGCACGCGTCGGTAGGCGACATGCGGCTGCGCGGCCGATGATGACGCCCAGGGAGCCAGACGACGCCACAACTTGACGAGGTAGAGGCCCACCAGCCCCACGACAAAAGTCCAGAACAACTGCGACCACAGGATCGACCACCAGGATGGACGTTCAGGTGACGATGCCTCCTCGTCGGTCTGGGGGTTAGAAGGTTCCTGCCTCGCCATCTCACCCAGCTGTTCCGTAAGTTCTTCATCGGCAGGCGGAATGGGGTTGTCGAGAACCTGCTCGGGCGAAACATCCAGAATGACCCAGCCCAGCCCGTCCACCCACAGCTCGGGCCACGCGTGCGCGTCCGACGAGGTCAACAGAACATTCGACCCACGTCGATTTTCGGCAGGCACCATGTAGCCCGATGAGATGCGAGAAGGAATGCCGATGGAGCGCCACAGGAACACGGCCGCGTGCGCGATGTGCACGCAATACCCAATGCGGTCGCCGAACAGGAAGTCGCCGGCAGGGTCGCGCGAGTTCGCGTGCTGGTGTTGCGTGCTGTAAATCAGGTTCTGATCGAGCCACAGCTTGATGGCCAGCGCCTGCGTGAACCGGTCCTGACGAGCGGTCTCGGGTAACTCGTTGATTATCTGTTGCGCGAGCTCTCCGTAGCGGGGATCGTCCGGGGTCTCGACGTAGTGAGCTCGTTCGAGGGCATCCCATGTCGGGTTGTCCAGCGTCCGGCCCGGCAGCGATGCATAGTCCGCCGTCATTGCCAGCGATTCCACATTGTAGGCACGCCGAAACCGGGTTGGATCGGGGTTGATCGCCGGAATGAAACGAAGCGGAGTCTCAAGGGCCAGCGGACGCGAGTGGTCCTGCAGCATGGCGACCGTGTAGCGTACCATGGTGCGTTCAACGGTCTGGACGGGCGGCTCCTGTACGGAGGTCACGATCATGGGAAACCGATCGATGCCATCCGCGTCATAGCCAGCGCGGGAAGGGACAAGGCGGCTGCCGTTGAAGTCGCTCCAGCTCTCCTGCCTGAAATAGTACGACTGCATGGGCGGCTCGTAGTCATCGCCAAGCACGACGATCGCCATCGGAGACGGGTTGCTCGGGTTGGGCGGGCTGGAGTCAAAATCAGGCGGCTGCGGGGGCGGCGGGCTCGATGAGCTTTGCTGCTCTTGTTGCTGTTGCTGGTCGGGAGGTGGTTCGCTGGATGCGCCACCCGAAGATCCATCTGACTCCTGTTGCGAGCTGCTCCCACCGGACTCGGCATCGCCAGCGTCGGAACCAGCACCACCGCCCGACTCGGCATCACCAGCGTCGGAACCAGCACCACCGCCTGACTCGGCATCGCCAGCGTCGGAACCAGCACCACCGCCTGACTCGGCATCGCCAGCGTCGGAACCAGCACCACCGCCTGACTCGGCATCGCCAGCGTCGGATTCACTGCCGCCCTGACCACCCTGCTGTTCTTCGGGCTGACCCCCACCATTTTCCGGCATCCCCTCGTCGTCGAGATTGAACTCGTCGCTGTCGGTGCGGTCGGTCAGTCCCAGATCATTTTCGTCGTCGGGCGATGGCAAGTCGCTGACGCGAAAGAGAAAAAAGGCCAGTACGGCGACCGTGGGCAGGGCGATCCAGGTAGCCAGCGACATGCGACGACGCGTCTCAACAACCAACAGAATGGCGAGTGCCGTCGCAAGAGCCCCGCCCACCCCCATCAGCGCCTGGCTCGGTTCGATGCCCATCGTGGCAGCGGCGTCCGAGAACCAGAGGGGTCGTACCACCACACCGTCGCGGTGCGACGCAAAGAGCGCAGCCACGGCAGCGGTCATGACCGAGAGCTCTACAACCGCCCACAGCGGTTGACGGGTAGCCATGGCACGAAGACCGGTCGTCACCGCCAGCACCGTCAGACCCAGCCGCATGATACTCGCCACGCCAAGTGCGCCGCCGGGCGTCAGTAACGACACCAGCACCGACGAGCCCGTCACCAGACCGGACAACCACCAGCTCATGAGTGCAGCCAGCGCCAGCGAGGGAAGCAGGACACCGCTGCGCAAGGGCGTACGACCCAACCGCTGACCCACGACCATGCCGAGCATCGCCATAAGCCCGCAGGTCAACTGAAGAAACGGGCTGCCCACCTGAGCAGCGAGCGCCGCAGCGCACACCGACGCCACCAGGGCCCGCATGCAGGCTGGCGCCCACTCCACGATGCGCGAGCGTAGCTGCTCCATACGAGCGCGGCGAGCCTTTTCGCGTGTGTCAAACACATCGCTCATGAAGCGCCCCCGAGCTGGTTCCCCGGGTAAGCGCGCCCCATTTTTCTGTCGAGCAAAGTTACGCCGGCGCCGGTGTCCTGTAAGGCGTCCACCACCTTTCGGAGCTCCTGAATCGGCACGGCACCCTCGCGATCATCGGCGGCGCCCTTCATGACGAGGCGCTTCCAGCGCGACTGTACGGCCGTCCGGTCAATGCCATCGAACGCAATAACAAACTCAATGTCCGTGGTGGATCCTCGCGCTGCGGCAGCGGCTCGGGCCAGCCAGACACCCGGCGTCGCCGGCACAAAAACGATGGCTCGACTGCCGACACTCGCGGCGTCGCCCGACAGGAAGGCGTGCAGACCGATGCCCTGCACGGGTTCTTCGACCGTGCCAGAGCGGGCCAGTGTCGTGAGCGCTTCGCCGACCTCGGACGAAATGGTAGGCGTACCATCGGCGCCCATCACCCAGTCTTCGCCCAGCGAACCATCCTCAAGTGCGCTGCGCGCGGCTCCAGCCGAGGCTTCATCGTTCGGGCCGGCGACCATGTACGCGATGGTTTTCTGAACGGGGCTGATGGCACGCTCGGGCGTTCGAACCACGAGCCGCCTTGACCGTGCAAAGACCTTCCACAGCACCAGACGTACCGGATCACCGGGCGCGTACGGTCTTAGATCAATGCGGTCGCCGGTGGGCGGTCCATCCGGGTGGGACAGGTCATGTCCACCCGCCAGCCCCTTGACCACCCGAATGCGGTTCAGCGCACCCGAACCCGGAAGTACCGTCACCTGACCCGTCGAGCGATGGCGCAGCGTCACGCCCGCCAGCCCAAACACATCTGTGACGTCGATGTGGCGCTCCACGCTCCCCACGATGGTCCGGCGACGGGGAAGCACCCGCTCCAGAATCCATTTTCCTGTTCGATCCATGGTCACCCGGGCGTCGGGCGACACCCAGCGCCAGGCAATGTGCACAAACGGAAGCCATCGCAGGGCAGGCAGCCGGACACCGCTCTGGCTCCAGACGCCACACTCCAGTGTGCGCGTCCCCGACTCCCCAATCTGGGCCACCCAGGGACGCAGGGCCAACACGCCCACCAGCACCGCGCTGACAGACAGCACCACCAACGCGATACCGATGGCCCCAATCACCAACAAAATCAGGTCAATACGACCCATCCCGTAGTGTTGAAATGCCCACCCTGACCCTACCGCGACCAGCATTCCCGAGGTCGTCAACGGGAACAGTTCGCGCGCGCGCTGGGCTGGCGGCGCCATCCGTCGCAGGAAAGAAACCCACCACACGGCCGTGCGCCCCGAAGTCGGAGTGCCGCCCTGCGAAGCACCCTGTGCCGGAACCGCCGAAGAAGGACGACGTCGGCGAGACCGGGATGCCGAGGCGGCTGATGCCAGTGAAGTTAGCGAAATCATATACTTACATCACCCCAGACATCCGGGACGGTCCAGATCGGGCACAAAAGGGGGTGGCTGTACCGTGATCGATGGCGCCGGTGGCGTCTCGAAGCACTCCACCCGCCGAAAAACGGTCGGGACATCAATGTACCGTCCGCCGTCGTTATTGACGCTCTGAAACTCCTGCAATTCAGAATCGATGACGCCCGAGAAGCGGTCCAGGTTGTAGGCGAAACCGAAACTCGAGCCGCAATAGACCGCGTTGAGCTCCCAGCTGGTGCCACCGAAGCGCACTGCGCCGTCCCGGTACTCACCGTCCGCCTGCATGGTGACCAGATAATCCAGTTCTCCACGACAGTTACCCGGCTCGCTAACCGTGGCGTCGGCGTACCACGAGCGGTTCACGATGCGCCCGGTCAACGCCGTTTCACTGCCGGGGACGCGTCGAATTTCGAGTGTAAAAATGCCCCACTCCTCCCACGTCTCGTGAAACTGGTGGCTACGCCAGACCCCTTCTACCGGATCAGCGCAAGTCGCCGGCGGAGGAAGGCGTGCCCGCTGCTCGGCGACCGTCCCCTGACCACGCGCAAGACTCGGCACGACCAGCCCAACCAGCACCAGTACAGACAGGATCCATTGCGACCTCCACGAGCGTCGTGCCAGAGATGAACTGGAGGCAGGGCGGCAGGCCGCTCCCAACGTTGCGCGCACGTGGGACGCCTGCGAACGCGCCGGCGGCGCGGGCAGACTCGTCTTTTCGCCAACTGTTTCTGACCCAGCCTCGATCATCACCGCGATTACTCCAATCGTTTGACCGAATACAAACCGCCAAACAAGCGTCTTCATTCCGCCCAGCCGCCGGGTTATGTGGTGCAGACCCGCGACTTCTGGTTTCGCGTGCATTGTGCAGCGTGCTTTGTCCAGCTACAAGCCCGGTGGTCTGGAAGGTCCTCTCATCATGGAGTTCGGTATGTCCCATCCTGGAAGCGATTACGGCCACCCATCCTGCGGGGTCGCACGCCCTTCGGTTCAGTTCTCGCAGGCGATCAAGGCGGCCATGGACGGTCCCGGCGGCTTCATGAACGTGCTGCGTGCCCTGCTGCTCATGATGGTCCCCGTTGTCGGTCAGATGGCGGTGAATGGCTGGTGTGCCGAGATCGGGCAACGCATTGCCGTAGGACATCCGCAGACGACGCCACCCTTTGAGTTCAGCGACTTCGGGTACTGGCTAAAGCGCGGTGTGCCTGCGTTTGTCACCAATCTCGTCTGGGGCGTTGGCATGGCGATCATGATTCAGGTCGTTGTGTGGGCGTTCATGTTACCCGTCATGGCGCTCGCGATGACCGCCGAAAGCGCCGGAAGCGAACCGGGCGCGGTAGCCATTCTGGCGGCGGCACTTGGCGGATGTGCGGTGTTTGCGTGCATCATGGGCATGGGTATTCTGATGAATTCAGCGCTCACGGTGGCAGAGCTGACCGAAAACACGTCGGCCCCCTTCGCCATGAGCAGAGTGATGCAGTACGCGCGCGAGACGTTGTGGTTGCAGTTGGGCACCAGCCTTCTCTTCGCGCTGTTGGCGTCAGCGATGTCCCTCGCCGGGCTCCTCGCATTCTTCGTGGGGTTCCTGTTCATGATCCCGGTTCTGACGGTGGCATGGTCAGTGCTTCGGGTGCAGATGTATCAGGTCAACCTTGGGCGAGGCGGCAGTCAGCTGGTGATTCATGCACCCACGCCCTGTCCAACGGAGCAGGCCCAGCTGGCTGGCTACCTTCGCCAAGCCTGAAAACCGTCCAATTCGCGATGCCGGTCTGGTTTTTATGGCAACGGGCAGTGCTTCAGGCCTTCGCAGCAGGTCTTTATAGCGGGCGAGTCAGGCAACGGGGTGCGACACCCGTCATCGTGCGGCGTGCCGCACGACCAGGGGAGGCGCGATAATGCTCCCACAGTGCGTCTACCGCGCTCGTGGTCGCTGGTTCACGGCCGTTCATTCCAGATGGTCAGCGCTGTGCGCTGGCCGCTGAGATGTGATGCCGCCCCGACCGACGGCCAGTCGCTCGGGGCCGACCTGTCTCAGCGAACGACCTGCAGTTCAACGCGGTTGTTGAGCTCGCGGTTGCGCTCCGAGACGTTGGGGAACAGCGGCTCAAGGGCTCCAACGCCTTCCGAGCGCAGTCGGTTTGCGCTGACGCCCTTGCTGACGAGGTAGTCAACGACCGCCTGTGCGCGGGCTTCGGTGAGCTCAGACTCCAGCTGACCATCCTCGCGGTCGTCGGTGTGTGCGCGAACACGCACCCGCATGGAGGGGTCGGCGTCCATGAACGCGGCGAGCTCATCGAGCGCAGCCTGACCTTCGGAGGTGAGCGCGTTGTCTTCGTCGAAGCGAACGCCGGGGCTGCCTTCCACAAACTCGACACCCGTGAGGGTCAGGCGCAGGTTGGTGCCGGCGGAGATAGCCGCCATGTCAATGGGCAAGGGGAGTAAGCCAGCCTCGAACGTGCGGGTTTCCAGCAGGGAGACGTGTCCGTCCGCGACGACAAACAGGCGGTACTCGCCCGGGGTGACGTCCTGCTGGAAGGTGGACTCGCCTTCTTCGAGCGAGATTTCGTACGAATCATCGCCGGTCAGCACGATGCTTACCGCTGCCGGATCACCGGCGAGGTCGATTTCACCCTGAAGGCGGGTTCCTACGAAGGCCTGTTCCAGCGTGATGTTGCCTTCGCGGACCGTATCCGAGACGGTCACTTCAAGCGTACGAGAGTTATAGTTCGGGTGCGTGATCTCGATGTTCACGACCGTACCCGGCGCGAAGTCGAAGGAGCGGAAGCGACCGTCTGCTCCGGTAACCTGGTCCGTAAACTCGGTGCCCACATAGCTGACGCGCGCGCCCTCAATGGGAACGCCGGTGGCGGAGTCGGTCAGTGCCCCTCGCACATGGCTGACCGCAGCCACGACAGGCTCTGGGACGACCACGGGTGCCGGTGCAGGCGCCGTGTTCAGGTCGTACGACAGACCGAAGATCCAGTTCCAGGCAGGAATTGCTGGCGTGCCCTGCGATTCGGCGGTGGTCAGACCCAGATCAAACGCCGTATTCACGATCAGGCCGGGGCCCATAGGGGCCGACTTGGCGCCGATCGTCAGGTAGTTGGGGACCGCAGAAAAACCGCCCTCGCTCACGCAAGGCTGCGGATTGAAGCTATCGCAGGCTGCGCCGCTCGGCACCTGCATCGTCCACTCGAGTGACGGCGTCACGTACGGCACCGGCGCGTCAACCCCCAAACCGATGTGCGCGCGGTTGTAGTCAAACACATGCTGACCGAACCGCTCCACCCGGTCGAGCTCGCGGTCAAAGAGATTGCCGCTGCCATCGACGATATAACCAGCGTTCACGTGAACACGCACAGGGACATCGGCCAGATCGCGAAGGTCAAACGTACCCACGGCCAGAACGTCCACGCCGAGCGCACCGAAATCAAGACCGACGGTGTCGGCACCTGCAGGGGCGGTCAGACGAAGTACCACAGCACCGTGAATGCCGGGCACGAACTCGTACATGCCCTTCAGACCCAGAGAGATGTCGCCCACCGACTGGATCAGCTCGGGGCGACCGAGTGAGTTGGTGGTCGAACGCGCGCCAAGAGACAGCCATGCCTCGAAGTACTGGATCGGCGTCCATGACAGGCCGAGCGTGCCAACAAATCGCCGGGCAGAGTCGCCATCGCGGACGACGCTCTGGCCACCGTAGTACTCACCAAACAGGCTCAGACCGAAGTTGCCTGTCGGCATACCCGTGGCCTGCGACGTGCGAAAACCGCCTGTTCCATAGGTCAACGACGGTGAATGAGTCAGTACGCGGTCATCGCCCGCAAACGAACGAGCCGTGGCGCGGGACCCCGTTGGAACCGTGGAAGGCGTCTCGCCATCGGCAGCATCCACCGAATCGTTTTCAGCGGCAGGCGTCGAAGCGCCTTCCGTCTCTGCATCGGCTCCACCGCGACTGGTCGACTCACCAATCTGCGCAGTAGCCGTGGTTGGAATGGCACAAATGACAAGGAGAGGGAGCAGGTACCGCATGAACCATCCGACGATGAGGCGCCAAGGGGAGGCCGGCGCAGGAATGCGCGCTGTCTGTAACTTGGACCACGGGACACGGTCAAGGACAACGCAGGATTATCACTCGTCGAGAATCCCGGACAGATCGTAAGGCAGCGTCACCCAGCCGTCTCCGTCTCCGTAGAGCCACGTGTACGTCCAGTAGGTGGTCGTGACCCCCTTCACGTAGTTGCGAGTCTGCTCGTACGGTATCTCTTCCACCCACAGATCCAGTGGCATGGTGCCCCGGTCACGTAACCAGGACCGAACGTTACCGCCTCCTCCGTTGTAGCCTCCAATCACCAGCGCCGGGTGACCTTCAAAGCTGTCGGCCAGCGTGCGCATAAACATGGTTCCCAGCTCAATATTGATGGCCGGCTCAAACAGCTGGCGTTCGCTGACCGTCCCACGGCCGGTAAGACGCGCCATGTCGCGCGCGGTACCGATCATCAGCTGAAGCAGGCCGCGTGCGTTGGCCCATGACTCAATGTCGGGCCGAAAGCCTGACTCCTGACGCATGATGGCATACACGAGGTTCGGGTCCAGGTTCCTATCCTCGGCGAAGCGTGGCACGTGGTTCCCATAAGGCCGCGGATAGGTAATCTCCCAACGCTCCAGATTGGAACCGGCCGGATAGGAGAGCCCCAGATCCTCGCGACCACCGGGCATGTGATAGCTGATGTGAAACGCCCCCGCCCGATCAAACAACATCGCCAGCACCCACTCAATATCGGGTTCATTGGGATACCTGCTCCTCAGCTTTCCAAACTCACCCTCGGCCAGCTCGTAAAGTCCAAGACGCAAGAACGTCGTGCCGCGTCTGAAGAAAGGGTCCTGCTGAAGCTCCGGAGGCCTGAGCTCGATCGCAGACTCTGTCGACGGTGACTCCTCTCGCAAGGACTGCACGAGCGCGCGCGCCGCGTCCTCATCCAGGTCCAACAGTCGATTCAGCGCCAGCAACGAATACCACGCCATGGGATGTGCGCGGACAATCTCCTCGTAGATCGCACGGGCGTCGGAGATCTGGCTCAGATGCTCCAGCGAACGTGCGCGAAAATAGGCGACGCGGCCTTCTGTATAACGGTCTGTCTCCCCTGTGCGGGTACCGATGCTCTCTGCAAAGGCGATCGCCTCGCGATAGCGGCCGGCACCATAGTCCCGCGACATCAACAACCAGACCGCCTCGCCCAGCATGTCCCCGTGTGCATAGGCATCAATCTGCTGTCTCAGCAGACTTGCGCTGTCGCCATCGCGGCCCTGCGCACGACGCACACGAGCTGCCAACAGAACAGCATCGTCGGCGTACGAGTTGTCGGGGTACTCCGTCCAGAGCGACGTGAACGTCGCGACCGCGTCATCATCCCGATCGGCGTTCCATAACGCTTTGCCCAGATTGTACAGCGCCTTTACCCTTGTCTCTTCCGAGGTACCGGCGCAGGCATCCACGGCCCGCTCGTAAGGCTCGACCGAGTCGGTGTGCTGCCGCAGCTTCGTCAGACTTTTGCCAACCAGATAGGCGGCCTGACACACCGTCTCAGCCGAAGCCGAGCTGCTGTTCATGACCGGGGTCAGCAGTTCAACCACCTGTTCGCTGCGGTGTCTGTCAAAAAGTACCTGTGCCCGATCAACGGTCTCGGCCAGCGATGTATTGAACACTTCCTGTTGAACCGAGGCCGGCAATTCGTCGCGAATGTCTTCCAGTAATCGCGTGGCTCGCGTCTCGGTGTCGCTACCGGGGTTCAGAATCGCCAGCCGATGGTACAGGCGCGCCGCGTCCTCTTCGCTCCCGGCCGCCACCAGCGACGCAGCCAGATCAAACTCGACATCGCGACGATAGGCAGCCTCGGGGTAATCGCCGAGGAACGACTCGAAGCGCTCCACGGCAGCACCGGGATCGCCCTGCGCCGCCAGTGATCTTCCGGCCAGCCAGCGACTTCGAGGTCCCAGAACGGCATCGCGAGCCACGGATTCCGCCAGCGCCGTCGCTTCGATAAATCGCCCCTGTTCAAATGACGCGTTCGCGGCCCAGTAAAGGCAATAATCAGCAAAGAGGTCCGAATCCGCGGCGCACGTGCCCAGCGTATCGAGCGCTGTGTCCCACTGCTCATCCAGGTACTGCGCATAACCCAGCGCAAACCCGAGGTTCTCGGCCAGCTCGGTGCCCCGGTCCGACTCTACCCAGGCGGGCAGGATGTCCAGGGCCAGAGTAGGGTCACCATCTCCGAGACTCACCAGAGCCTCCAACCGTTCGGGGTCGTCCGTGATGGGCTGCAGCGCCTCCATCTGAAGTGTCGGCGGCCCTCCTCGGCGGGTGTCCCGACGAACGGTTCGCGTGGCGTCGGTCGTCTCGGGAGTGGGCTGCGCCCATACCGCCGCCCCCGGGCTGACCACCAGCAGGATCAGGCTCGTCAACAAGACTCGATTGAACATCATCTACAAGGTGGACAGGGTACCGTAAAACGCGGCATCGAACCTACATGTGATAGGCTCGCTGAGGGCGTCAGGCAAAAAATCGTCCGCTCCCTTCACTTTTTTCGTACTCATCTGCCCCAATCTGACGACGAGCACGTACGGAGCGCAACGCGTCACCGGTTCACACGACTCGACGGCCCCATGAACCCTATGAATGACAGCCCTGAACTGATTGATGGCCGCTACCGCATCGTTCGCCGACTTGGCTCGGGCGGCTACGGTAGTGTCTATCTCGCTCAAGAACTCGCCTCGGAGGCGCTCTTCGATGGCGAACGTCCATCCTCGCGCGACGCCGCTGTTCTGCGCGAGGTAGCCGTCAAGGTCCTGAACGAGAAACCGATTGACCGGCCCCGCTTCGTCGCTGAAGTGACCGCCCTGTGCCGACTGAACCACCCGGGCATTGTCACCGTACTGAACTACGGCCGCGCGGATTCGCCCTACGTCGTCATGGAGTACGTGCAGGGGGTGCCGCTTGAGGAACGACTGGGAGATCAGCGGTCAGGTGATATCCAGAGCGCTTTGCGGCTGTTCATTCAGATCGCCGACGCGCTGAGCCATGCCCACGCACGCGGGGTTGTGCACCGGGACCTGAAACCCCCCAACGTGATTATTGACGCGCAGGGCCAACCACGGCTCGTCGACTTTGGACTGTCGTGGCTCGTGGTGCGTGGCGAACCCACGACAGCCCGAATCGGGACTCCGGGATTTCTGGCACCCGAGCTGATGGAGGACGACTACGAGAATTGCGATCATCGCGCTGATATTTATAGCCTGGGCGCCACGATTTATGCCGTATTTACCGGCCAGTCCCCCTTCGCTGCACATTCCTCGGCATCGACACTGCGACGACAATTGCAGGGCGATTTCGAGTTTCCGGCATCGTTTCCCTCGATTCTTCGCCCGCTCGTCGCGCTTTGTCTGGAGCGGGACCCGCATTGCCGCCCGCGCTCCGTCTCGATTGTGGCCGATGAATTGCGGCGCATTGCCCATGCGTTTGCCGACAGCCATACCGAGACACCCGAGGGCACGCCGGCGACATCGGGAACCGTTCTGGACCTGAGAAGCGCCATCGTGGAAGATACGCAGCCCTTTACACACCCGAATTTCGGAGATGGTATCCGGCTGTTTCTGGCCTCGTCGCGTTCACTGGAAGGACAAAGCGAAACCGGAGGTAGCCAGATTCGGGCATTCGCCTATCGAACGGCAGCGGCAGGCCGTGAAGCCCGCACCTATGACGCCCTGAACATGCTGTGGAAAGGTGCCGAAATTCACGTTCTCGACGGCGAGGTACGCGCCGATCGCGAAGGAAACCGCGTTCTGCGGCTCGCCGGAAATGCGGACATCGTCCTTGAACCCTATTTTCCGGTTGCGATTACGGAGGTGGCGGAGACAGAGGGTGTCAGGGCGGCAGCCTGCCCAACCCGGGCGCTGATTGATCTGCGCAAACCGCCCAAATTTTCTTCCGCCATTATCAGCGGCTCCCTCGCACATGCAGCGCTCGAAATACTGGTACAGCATGAGCAGTCACACGCCCCACCGACCTGGGACGAGATTTTGGCGCAGGTATTACCCCAACAACGCCTCGAGCTCGTCGCGGCCGGCGTCACGGATGCCACGCTAGAGGAGCTCTGCAATTCGCTCCGCAAGACGTACAACCAGCTGGTCGAGTGGACCTTGCCCGACTCCGACCTCCGACACGGTCACCTCGCCGAGTCCAAGCGATTCTCGACCCGATATGGGCTGGAAGGGCGCATCGATCTGGCCACGAGCGACGACAAAACCCTTCGTATTTTCGAGCTGAAAACCGGCAGCCAACAGCCCGCAAACGACGTGCAGCTGCGTGGCTATCTGTTACTGTGGGAAGAATTTGCCAAAAACAATGATGTCGAAATATCCGGCACCCTGCTGTTCAGCAAGGAGGGCCGGCGACATACGCCCACACCATTTGCAACAAACGATCGGAGCCTGCTGGGGGCTCGTAACGCCATCGTCGGCATGCGACGCTGGCTCGCGGACGGTACGTCCGGATTGCGACCGCCTTCCTATGGCGAGTTCCCGGAGCGTTGCTCTGACGCGGCCTGTAGATGGCGTCGCGACGATTGCCTGTCACAGTCGCGCCGACTCGGGTCCATGGCCGCTTCTGAAACCGATATTTTCGCCACCGATGTGCCGGAATGGCAAGGATTTGACCCCGCGCTCGTTCATGTGATTCGCGCATGGTACACGCATATGCTCCGCCTGATCGAGCGCGAATATCGCGCGATGAGCACTGCGCTGGGCGACACGCTGCGCCGAAGCACGCTCGAAGAACGAATCGCTTCGCATGATGCCGTCGATGGCGTGAGCATTCTCTCCATGAACTGCGCGCAGCGTACGCTGCTCGTGCGATGTGAACATCATGGCGGGTTTGCGCTGGAAGACCGGCTGATCTTGCACCGTGGCGATATGGACGCCGGCGTAGTGATGATTGGAGAGGTGATACGAACTCAGGGCAGCGAGTTGACCCTGCGCACGACGTCTTCACAGGACCCCTCCCTGCTGCACCGCGATGGCTGGATTCTGGAACGTGAAATCCCCAGAATCGGGTATCGGGATATGCATCGCGGGCTCTGGGGGTTTATTACCTGTGGCGATCCATCGCGTATTGAACCGCTTGTGATGCCGCACCGCTCGCTGAACCAGCGTTATGCCCTGCCCGAGGCACCGGAAGCGCTCTCTGGGTCGTTGAATCATGAACAACGCCAGGCCGTTCTTCGCATGATCAGCAATGCCCCGTGGGTATTGGTGCAGGGCCCACCGGGTACCGGGAAAACCCATGTGATTGCCGAGGCGGCATGGCATCTGGCTGCCCAGGGAAAACGTGTACTGATTACTGCATGTACCAACACCGCCGTCGATAATGCGCTGGCGCGAATCGTCTCTCGCGGTTGCACTCAGGTGTTACGAGTACAGTCATCGACGCGCGCCACTACTGATTTACGCAACGCCCTGCAAAATGCAGGATTGTCTTTCGAAAAGGTATTTTCGGTGGATATGGGGCGACGTATCGCAAGTCTGGATGAGATTCGCGAAGAAATTTCGTCGCGATTAATTGTCGCTGCCACCGCAAATGCCTGCACCAATTCGCCCATTTTTAATATTCTGGAGACCCTTCACGCTCAACTTTCAGGTGAAGATTCCGGCACCAAAAAGGGTTCACCCGCAACGAAATCTCCGATCTTCGACGTCGTGATTATGGATGAAGCCTCACAGCTGGTCGAACCGCTGGCGCTGGCGGCTGTTCGTCTGGCCCGCCGAGTGATCATGGTCGGCGATCCGCAGCAATTACCTCCCGTTGTCACCGCCGCCGATGCCCGCACAGAATCTGTCGCAGGCACGGTTCCGAAAACCCTGTTGAACGCGAATGTGGGTGGTCTGGACCGGTCCTTGTTCCAACGCATGCAGCAATACTGGACACCCACACTGCTTCGGGTGCAGTACCGCATGAATTCCCATATTCAGGAGTTTCCGTCACAGGCTTTCTATCATGGGCTTGTGCAACCGGCTCCCGAAGTCGCCAATCGCCGATTCCCGGTCCATCTGACCGAGTGTGCATTACTGACCCCCGAGCTGCGACGACGACTGGACCCCGAGCACCCCTGTGTCTGGGTGGATGCCGGCGATTCTGCTGTTACCGGTCATCGTCACCCGGCCGAGGTTCAGGAGATTATTCAGACCGTGCAGGGCGTCGTGCAAATCTGGCGGGAGCGAGGAGAGTCGTTGCCGCCCGACCTGCTTGGTATCGTCTCCCCCTACCGGGCCCAGTGTTTTGCAATTCGGGCAGCCTTGCGTGACACGCTGCGCGAAGAAGAGTGGAGAGTCATCGAAGTCGAGACCGCTGACCGATTTCAGGGTCGCGAGAAAGAGGCCATTTTGATTAGTCTGGTCGCCACCGACTGGTCGGATTTCGTGATGGATTCGCGACGTCTGAACGTCACCCTGACGCGCGCCCGAACCAAATTGATCGTCTTTGGCTCACGCGCGGTGGGCCGGCGCATGTTCGAGGTGTATCAGCCGCGACCATCCGGCCTCGACATAATGGAGGGAGAAGCGGAGCAGGTGTCTCTGCTCTAGTCGAGAGCTGCTGTCTCAGCGCTCGTAATAGACAACGACAGCACGACCACCCGGGTCGGTGGCGAGCACGGCGCCGTCAAAGTCAGGCCCCGGCCGCAGGGCGATCGTGCCCGAGGTAGCCGGGTAGGTTGCAGCGACGTCCGTCATGACGGGGTGACTCGCATCCATGACCGTCACCTGGCCCGAAACGCTCACCGAACCGCCGATGTCGAGCAGGCTGGCTCCCACGAGGATATTCCATGACTCGCCCGAAAAATCGGTGATCACGAGTGTGCCGCCGCGTGTCAGAAATGCGTCCAGCTCATCCGCCCACTCTGCTCCAAGGGCTCGCATCTGGGTACCATTGCTGCCCTCCTGCTCGTAAACCAGCAAGACGTCGAAATCGTCGAGCTGCTCACTTAAACTCCCTGAACGGGTGAGGAAGACAATCTCGGATGTAAAGCCAAGCACCGATGACAGTGCGTTAATGGCGTTATTTACCTGCGTCACCTCGCCAGAGCCAGAGGTGTCTGCGCGTTCCGTATAACCCAGAATGCGAATTGAACCGGCGCCCGACAGGTTCACAGCGTTTGCGATGATGCGGTCTGTGGCAGCCGAACGAACAAAATAATCATGGCCGATATACACGATACGACCCACATCGGAGCCCGCTTCGGGCAGACAGTCCTGATCGCAGCCATCCCCATTTACGGTGTTCCCGTCGTCACAACGTTCACCCAGCGCAAACTGGCGAATCCCATCTCCGCACGAAGCGTACGCACACGTGTTCAAACAAAGATCGCGATCGCTATCATTGGCGTCATCGCAGGCTTCATCGCTATCGGTCACACCATCGCCGCAACGAACAGCAGAGCAGTCTCGACGGCACGGCGCATCGGGTTCATCAGAGTTTGCCACCCCGGCGTCGCACGACTCCCCGGTGCTCACGACGGCGTCTCCACACACCGGATTGACGCAGGCATTCCGGCAGCGGTCCGTGTCGATATCGTTACCATCGTCGCATTGTTCCCCAACGCTGACGACACCATCGCCACAGAACGGAGTATTGCACGCATTGGTGCAAGCGTCTCCGGTTGTACGATTGCCGTCGTCGCACTCTTCGCCGGTGTCCACAATGCCATCGCCACAGAACAGTGTCTGGCAGTTGGTGCGGCATGGGGAATCGGGTACGTTCGCGTTATCGCTTCCGAGATCGCACTGCTCCGCGAAACTGTTTCGGCAGGTCAGCGTGCTCAACAGGCCGCCACCCACACAGCCGGGACCGCTGAAATCGTTGGGTCCCTGGCTGCATACAAATCCAGCACAGCGCCAGTTGAAGGGACGCACCAGCGTCAGGTCGTCGGTACCCGGTCCTCCGGTGTAGGCCACTCGCACCGCTCTCTGATAACCGAGCGCCTGACACATGCCGTGCTCGGGCGCGCTGGGGTTCGAGAGCACGTCGCACGCACGGCCTTCGCAGGATCCACCATCATCACAGACATAACCGTTCGCACCAAAGGGATTGGTGATCCGCGGTGAGGTCAGGACAAATGTCTCGTCCAGCGACTGCACAACGCTGTCCCCGCAGCGCGGCACCAGACAATTATCGCGACACCCGTTGTCATCAATGTCGTCTCCGTCGTCGCACTGCTCGCCCGCCTGCACGATGCCATCGCCACACTGCGGTTGAAGGCAGTTGTTACTGCAACCATCCGCGTTGTTGTTGTTCGCGTCGTCACATTCCTCGTCGGAATCCACAATCCCGTCGCCACAGAAGGGAAGCACGCATGTATCCGGACGGCACGCGTCAGGTTCGTTGCTATTGTCGACCCCAAGATCACACTGCTCGCCGACGATGCCCTCGCATTCAATGCGGTTCAGCATCTCCCATGGTTCACATGGGGGTGACACAGCCGGTGCCCGGCCACCAATGCAACGGTACGAGACACAATCCCAGTTGAACGCGCGCAGCGTGACGGGGTTGCTAACGCCGGCGCCGTTTCCCCACTCCACTGCGAGAGCCCGCTCAAACCCGAGGGCCTGACAAATCCCGTGCTCGGGTGCGTACGGATCGTCACCCACTTCGCAGGAGCTCTCTGGGCAGGACGCGCCGTCATCACACACGTTTCCTTCATTCCCAAAGGGGTCGGTGACCGAAGGGCTATCAAAGCTCTGGGTGCCAAGCACCGCGTTCAGGATGCCGTCACCGCACCGGGCAGCGACGCAATCATTTCTACACGCATCGTCGTCGACGTCGTTGCCGTCGTCACACTCTTCAGCCCCCTGCACCTCACCATCGCCGCAGCTGGATGGACCAACGTCGGGTTGTACCACGTCGCGACTGACATCTCGCTCGACGTCCGCTTCGACATCGACCTCTGGCGACGTGTCCGTTGTCTCGTTCGCATCTTCGGGGCGCACATCGCCACCGTCCAGGACATCGAACCCGGCATCAGACGCGTCGAATAACTCCGTGTCTTCGACGCCAATGTCACGCCCACCGTCGGATTCTGCGACGTCGGCCGACGCATCCAGACTGGGGAGTTGTGTTCCCTCATTACCGCAGGCGACGAGCCCTGCCCACAGACTCAGAAACCCAATATTTCGCACATGCACGCGCATACCAGCCATGGACAAAGCAGAAGACAACATACCGAGGGCGAGCCGTAGCAGATGCCGAAAATATCGTCCACCGGAGCGCCCATGCAAAGTCAGCTATCCAGGGTGTTGCGCATCACAATTTAGACTCGTCATTACACAAAAGCGCTCGCCTGAGCCGTCGGCTTCACCACCGGGACGATGTTCAGACCACCGGGGGTGGCGGCCCGACCTGACCGAAGCCCATCAGGGGCGAACGCGAACACGAACCGGGCTACGCACCCCAAACGCGCTGGGCACCACCCGAATAGCCAGAGACCCGTCTCGCGGCAACGACGCCACCACCGCTGGTGGCAGCCGCCACATGACCTCCCATCGCGCCCCCAGAAGGCCATGAGTCGACCGCCTGACCTGCGCATCGCCAAGGCGCTCGGTCACAGCGACCTGACACCAGAGACACTCGGTCCATGAACCATCCGGCCGCTGCATCACGAGTCGCAGCCAGGGATCAGGCCCGACGGCAGGCCGCGCACGCGATGGCGAGCGCCACTCCAGGAGCAGGTCGTGCTCGCGCAAAACGGCGCGAACCATAGGCACAGGCGTCGGCAGGAACGACGAACGACCCAACGTACGTTGCTTGCGATCGGTCGAGAAATACGCGGTTGACGCCAGCCTGCGCGGCCAGGGTGTGGAGCGCGCGAGCTGTTCCACCGCGCGCGTGCACCATGCCCCCGTATGGCGCCCCCACAGCGTGGATGCGCCTTCGTAGTGCTGCCGCAGATACTCTTTCTCGGTGGTGACATAGGAGGTGTAAGAGCCCGTGACGGTCGAGACAATCAAAGGGCCCGCGTGTCCCAGAGCCCGTTCCATGGCTCGCCCCATCGACACCGTGCATTCGAAAGGAAGGGCAACCACGCGCAGGGGACCCAGATCCAGAATACGCATCGGGATAACCGACGGCGGCTTGCCGGTGACAATCTTCGCAACGCTGGCGTCGTTGACCTTTCTCGGGAAGTTCACGTCGTGTTCAGACGCACCATCCCCGGGGTCGCGATCCCCTTCGTTCAATTCACGGTCAGCTGAGCGCGCGACACTTTTGGCAATCAGAATCCACGGATTCGTTGCCTTTACCCGCAATAAAAAATACCTGCCAAATTCACTTCCAAGTACCGACAGCCGCCCACTGAGCGCTTTGTGGTCGAGTCGATTTACCCGGCAATAACGTTCCGTCATTTCGTGTTCCATATACCGCATGGCAATGGTTTCGCCACGAGAGAGCACCAGCCCGGGTCGCTGCAACGCTCCCACCAGCGCTGTGGATAATGCCTGTCCAATTTGTCGAGGCCACCGACCCTCGCGGTCGTCTTCAATATTGGCAGCGAAAAATCCGGGATCCATTTGCGGTGGTACCATATTCACGTCACCGGCGACGCCCATACTGAGCGAAACTGGCACCTGATTCGACGCACCGTTCTGGTATAACCAGGTCTGCGTCAGTCGTACGGCATCTCCGAACGAATCCGAAGACACCAGACCATTCAGCGGATTCAACGAAGATCCGTGCGCGCCAAACCACGCGTGAATCGATATCAGCTCGCCGCCGGTACGCTGCACGCGGATGACATGCAGACGCGGGTCAACCGCGTAGCGCTCCGCTCGAAGTCCTCTGGGGGTTTCCTTGCGTTCTTCGGGGGTGAGCACCTGCTCGTGCCAGCGCAGCACCGACGGGGCGTCGGGTGCCACCTCGTTTGAAAACGCCCCCATACTTCGGTTCACCGACCATCCGGTGAGAACACCGCGATGATACGTCACCTCGGCCTTTTCGAGACCAGCGCAACAACGAACAACGGTGTCGGCCATTCTGCCGGCGATCGTGTCCGCATAGCCAGCATCGAGATTCGGTTTCATCCAGGGAGAGTCGGGAGACATGCTCCGGTCATACATTTCATCGCCGTAAATATTACCCGGCCCATAATGGGTATGGGAGGCTGCCATGATGACGGCATCCACGCGAATTCCACACATCGGCGGTAACAGTGAGGCCACTTTTTCGGTCAGGTAACGCGTGCCGCTATGCAGATCGACACCAATGAGCGCCACACGATGCCCCGCGCCATCGTCCAGCACGGTTACACTGGCATACAATCGCCCCCGAAACCCGGTCGCTCTCGGGTTACTGATAATGGAAAAACCAGCCAGGCCCACTTCCAGATCAGGCGATATATCCACGAGTTCGGCGGCTGCGCGCCAGTGTCCGGTATGAGGTATCGCCCGAACCTGACTCCGCTTTATCGTAAACCCGTTACGAAACAGACGCATCACGCACTCCATCACCTTATTATTCCGGTACGCGACAGCCGCTCCCGAAGCCTGAGCATCACGGGCGGCCGGCACACCAGGCGCATGTTGCCCTGAAACGACGAGATTGTCGACCCGCCACCTTACCGTGTACGTTTCTCGTTGTGATCATCCGGCAGGATACAAACCGCGCCGACCGGTCAAGAGTGTCCTGCACCCCTTCGTGTCATGCTATCCATTCTGAGTTCGACGACCCATTTTCTGCAACGTATCCGCCGTCCCACCAGGTTCCTCGTGCTGTCGTGCTTCGCCGGCATGGGCGCGTGTGACGATGATTCCCATCGCGACCAGCCAGGCGGCGACCCGGACGCAGGCGGCACCATCGACCTTGACACATCGCCGGACGGGCTAGCCACAGACGCAGCGGGCACCGATGCCGGCGACCAGCAACAACCACCCCGGATGTGCAGCGGTACGCAGCTGTTCGGACGTCCCAACGCCACTACCGGACTAGGCATTGAACAATGCACGCCATTTTGCGCAGATTGCGGTGTTCAGGGATTCGAAGCTCGTTCGTTCGGCGAAGCTGAGGTCGCTCAGCTGCGGGCGTGGCGACTGGCCGAGCCCTTCAGCGAAGTCATCGCAGACCCCTATCTGGATAGTCCCCCGGAGATATCCCCCACGTCTGTCTGTGGATTACTGATCGATCCGCAACAACCCCTGACCTATCGATTGCAAACCTTCCCGACCCCGACAGCAGCGGCGGAGGCAGGCGCCGAAGTTACGCATGGTGGGGTCTGTGGCGTATGTTCCACACTGGAAAATCTGGCCGTGTATATTCAGAACGAAGACCTGACTGCGCCGGTGAGACAGTGCGGTCTCGATGCCATCAGCGGCGGAAAGGACGCAAATATCGCCTGTCTGCAGGACCTCGGATTTGATCTACCCTGTGCACAGATCTGGTATTTCAACACAGAAAATACCCGCAGCGCCTGTTTCGAGCCCTGCATTGCCGCACTGAATGAGCCCTATCATTTACCCGACGGTTCGCTCAATGCGTGCCTGCAGTGCGACGAAGACAACAGCGGCCCCGTTTTCAAGGCGATTGCCGGGCGCACACGTCGCAATTCAGGGCTGGCGAACGCCCTGTGTCGCCCATGCAGCGAAGTCATGCCGTTACAGCACACCTACGCCGATGTGGTGTCAGGTCCCTGACCGTCGGCCTGGTTCATCTACCCGTCGCGACGGTGGTCTTGCGGTCAACGCCCCGAGAGCGCTCGCTTTGTCGCGGCAGCCACCACGACCTTCCGCAAATCGTTCGACTTTGCCATCCGACGTGCGGCTTCCAGGCTTACCTTCTCGATGAGGCGCGCAATCGATGGCGCAGGAGTCAGCGGATTCAGGACCAACGCCTCGGCCACGGTGGGATTCTGCCACAGGTCGGGCCGCTCCAGTACGCGCAGAAGGAAATTCAACTGAACCGCGTTCGCACGAATCACCTGCGCCACCTCGCGCGGGGTGATACCGGCATTGAGCAGCACATGCAGATGCAACGACGCATCTGACTGCTTGAGAATGTGGCGCCGCTCGGACTCATTACCGAACTTCGCCAGTCGAATCAGGTCGATTTTGGAGGCACCTTCCACCTGCTTCCAGACGGGCTCATCGCCGGGATTGGCCGCTGTTTTCAGACGCCTGGAAGGTGCATCCGAGCGAACGGACGGCTGGTCAGCGGGCGTCGATGCCGGAGCATGGCTGGCCGGTGGCGCGTGACTGCCGCCCTGCAAAACCGCCTGTCTCGAGGCCTCGTCCAGCAGGATGGCAATCTGAGCAGCGCCAAATATTTGAACCACCTGACCGGTAAGCAGGGGGAGCGCGGTCTCATCGACTTGAATCTGAACGCTCACCCCGCTGAAGAGTGCAGGCATGGAACCCTGTGCCGGAACAGTGAGTCCACCATGCGCAAGGATCTGATCGCGTATCGGAATCCATTGGTCGTGGCTGACGGACAGCGACACGTGCATAACCACCTCAGCGGATTAGCGTGACACGCTCAACCGATATGCCGGCTGCACGTTCTCCTCCCAGGTGCCGACGAACACCGCCCAGTTACCAGGCTGCAGCGTCTGGCGAATGACCGGGTTCAGCCCATCGTCATCGTCCGTGCAGATCTGAGCGTCATCCGGCCCCTGCAACAGCAGCGTGGTGTCTCCGGTCGATTCGACCCGAAGCGTCAGCTCCATCGGAGCCTGAACCTGAAGGACGTGGTCAGGCATTTCGGCGACCCAGCCGGTACAGGGATGTCCAAGCTGTGTAGCGTCTCTGGGGCCGCCAGCGGAACCCTCCAGAATCGCCGCCGCTGTGTCCACAGGGAGCGACAGGCCACCGTAGGTGCCCTCGGCGACAGGCGTGGGTGGCGTGCCGTCCAGAACGGCGGGCGGAAACGCCACACCCACCTCAAGCGCCTGAAGCGGCTGCAATCCGGCCTCAAGTCGCACTTCATAAGGCGCAGGATCAGGCACGTCGGTGGCTACAACCAGTGTCCAGACGCCCGGTTCAAGGATGCCAGACCACCAGGGGTCGAGCGTCGCTCCATCATCCACACACAATGTCGTGCCCTCTGGGCCCAGCAATGCCATGGAGAGGTCCATCATACCCGTTCCGATGGGCCGGGCGGTGAGCGTGAGGCCGGTCTGCCGCTGAATCTCGATGACATGCCTGGCCAGAGGCGACGTAATCCCGGGGCAGTCCTGCGCATGGTCGGACAGCGGGGTGACACCGCGAACCGTACCTCGCAAGGTCGCGTCGCTAAAGGCGGGTCCCACAATCAGCTCGGCCGCGATCGGCGATGGCGCCGGAGCAGCGGCGCTGCCTTCGACCTGCGACGGTGGAGGGGGCGACGAAGTCGAACATGCCATCGTCGCAAAGAGCGCGGCACTCAGGACACCGTGTACGGGCAGTGAGCACAGGCTCGGCATCAGGCGTCCTGATCGTCGATGACGGCCTCGTTTCGCATGGCTGCGTTCTTCTGCACCGCGACCTCGATCGTCTGAAGCGCGTCGGCAAAGTGCTGGACCGCCTTTCGCAGGTAATCAAACTGCAGCGAATAGAGTCGCTCTTTGCCGTCACGACGCACGGTCACCAGCTGCGCCCGTTTGAGCATCTGCAGGTGATGCGAGACGGTAGAGGCCGTCAGCTGAAAATTCTCTGCGATCTCCGTGACCGAGAAGGCCTTCATTTCACCTGCGCCCGGCGTGCAGAGGAACTGCAGGATCATCTGCCGGGTCTCATCACTCATGGCCTTCAACAGCTCCAGGTCGTAGGTGAGCTTTGGAGACCGCAGACGCACTCGCCGAGGGGCGGCGCTGGCGGAAGGAGAGGCGTTGGCTGTCGAGGGCATAGTGACCTCAGAAGGGCGGGATACAGGGGACGATTCGACAAGCGTATGAGCGTTACGAGAACTCGTCAAATTTCCCCAGGCCCTTACACACTGTCCATTCCGGGGACGTGTGAGCACGATGACACGTGACCTGTGTAACGCTGTGGATGGTACGTGTCACAGGTCCTGATAGGCGGGGTTCAATCCTTCCTCGATGCGCACGTCCGGCAAGGCGGCCAGCCGCTGCAGCAGGTCGTCCAGACTTATGGCATCACGGATAGCGGGCGTGACCTCCGCTTCAGCCCCATGCCAGTTCGAAAAAATGGCGAAGTGAGGGCTGTTCGTTCCCCACGGTGGGGTCTCACCCGAGCGCATCTCGTTTCGGATAGGTCCGGCGTCCGGGTAGATGGTCAGGGCCTGAATCTCCCGCACGAAGACGTAGAAGATACGACGGTCCAGCTCCGGCTCCGGCGCCTGTTCGACCTGCGTCACCGGGGCAGGCGGCGGAGCGACCGGGGCCGCGCCACACGCGACCATCATGACTGAAAAGCACAGCCACGTCAGCAGCTTGCCGGACTGTATAAACGGAGTGAGTAGCGTCTTGCTGTGGTGCATGGTCAACCTCATGGAGTGTCGTCAGTGGCCGCCGCACATTGGCGTCTCGCAGCCCGGGCCGTCCAGAACAATCTTTCCTGATTATGGACTAACTAGTTCACACACTAACTCACAAAGTGTGTGAAAAAGTGTCCCTGTGTGTAAAAACACCTTGCAACGACGATGCTGATCGCTATCTCGGAAAGCAGCAGCGGCGCATGGTGATTCCTGCCCCCCTCGACATCACCGAGCGCCCGTCAGCCGGTCGTCGTCCCCCGACCGGCTGACCTCTTTTTGGTCTGTCCGACCGACATGGAGAGCGCCAGAGTAGAATCTGGCGCTCTTCGCGTTTTGGCTCGCTCCGCTGTGGCCTTGCTCAGCCACCTCTTCGTGGCTAACCCCGCCGCCTGTGCCTTTCTCGCCACCGGTGAACGTCATGAGTGAACAGGTTCAGCGCATGTTTGCGGACATTGCGCCCTCGTACGACCGCACGAATACGGTTCTGTCGTTCGGCATACACCACCTCTGGCGGCGCCGAACCGTGCGTGAAGCGGGCGCGCGTGAGGGTATGCATGTGCTCGACTGTGCCACCGGAACGGGCGATCTCGCGCTCGCGTTCAAGAGAGCGGTCGGCGCTGAAGGCCGAGTGCTCGGAACTGATTTTTGTGCCGAGATGATGATTCCGGCGCCAGCAAAGGCGCGTGCGCGAGGCATGGAGATCGAGTTTCAGGTCGCCGATGCCATGCACCTCCCCTTTCAGGACCACAGCTTTGACATTGCCTCGATCTCGTTCGGCATTCGCAACGTCGATGAACCCGTTGTCGCGCTTCGAGACATGGCGCGCGTGGTCAAACCTGGCGGCAGGGTTGTCGTGCTTGAGTTTGGGCAACCCCGTGGCGTGTTCGGCGCCCTGTACCGCTTCTACAGCTTCCGAGTGATGCCTTTCGTGGGTGGCCTGCTCAGCGGCAACCGCGAGGCGTATGCCTATTTGCCTCGCACCAGCGCAGCGTTTCCGGCGGGAGAAAACTTTGTGGCGCTCATGAAGCAGGCCGGAGCTTTCTCGGAGATTCGCGCCATTTCCCTCACCTTTGGCGTCACCTGGCTTTATGTCGGGACCGTCGCCTGAAGCAGCTCGCGCACCCTTCGGCGCTCTATCTTTCCCATCGCGTTTCTGGGCAGGGCGGCGAACGGATACAACGCTTTCGGGCGAGCAAACGCTGCCAACCGAGCCGCGGCCCATTCAGCCACGTCGTCGGCTGAAGTGCCTTCGCTGAGGGCTACTGCAGCCACCACGCGTTGCCCCCAGCGGTCGTCGGGCACTCCAACCACACACGCATCCAGCACCCCCGGGTGCTGCAGAAGCACCTGCTCCACCTCGGTCGGGTACACATTCTCGCCACCCGAAACAATGAGATCGGTTCGCCTGTCGACAACACGCAACAGACCGTCGCTGCTCAAAACGCCGAAATCACCGGTCGCCAACGGACCCTCTGGACGCACCTGCACCCGACCGTCTGCCAGCAGCTGCCCCGTCAGAAGCGTGGGTCCGTTCAACATGATCTCGCCCACCCCATCGGCACCGACCGCCCGCAGCGTCAGCTGGTTACCCGGCAGCGCCACACCTGCCCACGCGGGCTCAGCTGGTACCGGTTCTCGCGGCATGACAGTGACCGTCGAAGCGGCTTCGGTCAGGCCGTACGAGAACCGTGGATGCCAGCCCGCACGCGTCGCTCGCTCAAGCAGCGACGCCGTCGCCGGACCGCCTCCGACAAAGCAGATTCGCAACGAATCGGGCGGAGGCACCTGTGCCGACACCAGACGGTCCAACATCGTCGGCACCAGCGACACCAGCGTACAACCGTTATGGCACATCGCATCGACAAGAAGATGCTCATCGAAGCGTCGTTCCGTTATCAGGCGCGCGCAGCGGCGCCATGCACGCAGTACGATCGCCAGACCACCCACGTGAAAGAGGGGCATACACGCGTACCAGGCATCGTCCTGAGACACGCGCAGGGCGTCCGCAACCATGTCTGCCGAGGCCGTCAGGGCATCGACCGTGAGCACCACCGCGCCAGGCGTGCCGGTCGTGCCCGACGTGAACAGCACCCAACACGCGCCCAGCTGACCCAGTGAGACCGTGCCATCGTGTGGCTCGGCGGCAAGGGTCACGGCGTCGGATGGACCGTCGAATACAACAGGCGTGGCGTCATCCGAGCTGGCGCGTCCTGTGGCAACTCGCTGCCACTGCCAACGACCCGGCGCTTCATCCGGGCTCAGCAGGCACATGGGCCCCACGTGGGCCATGCGTTCCTGCAACCACCCGGTGGGCCAGCGCAGATTCAAGGCCACCCAAGCACGTTGCGTTCTTGCGGCAACCATCACGCCCACGATCACCGTCAGGGGGTCATCCACCGTGGTGGAAAGTGGCACCCGGTCAGCGGTTTGAGGGAGCGCTGCCATCGCGAGGTCCACCAGAGCCTCTATCTGGCCACGACTGAACGTTCGCCAGCCTGACGAGGGAGTCGATGAATCGCGAACGCTCAGGAAGGCGCATTCTGAACGCGTAGGATCGGCCGGGAACAGCGAAGATTCGGAGCGTACCGCCGCCCTGAAAGCGACCGGGTCCTCGCCGGGCGGGCGGGTGTCGACGGACGACGGCGCTGCGTCCGACGCCACGTTGCCGCTGGGCGGCTTCATGCCGGAACCAGACGGGATGGATCGATCTGTGCGCCCAGGCCCGGGCGCTTCTCGAGGATGATGCGCGGGCCGGCGACCGGGTCTGGCTCCGCGATGTCCTCGGCCAGAAAAGACGCGGTGGCCAGACCGTGGGCGGTGATGGCCGAGGGGTCGATGGCCGCGGCCACATGCATGGCCATGCGGCGACCAACAGCGGCGTCGAGCGAAGTGGTGACGATGAGCTTGACGCCCGCCATGCGGGCCTGACGCGCGCGTTCCAGCGCGATGTCGGGCCCCCCGAACACCATGGGCTTGATGACGACAGCCTGAACCGTGCCTCTGCGAACCAGGGCGTCCCATGCGCCCTCTGTCTCGGTGAGGGCTTCATCGGCGGCCACCGGAACAGGCGAACGACGCGCGACATCGATCAACCCATCGATGTCGTGCGCAGCGACGGGTTGTTCGACACACTCGATGGGCCAGCCCATCAGGGAATCGAGGGCTCGACGAGCCTCGTCGCGGCTCCACGCGCCGTTGGCGTCCAGACGCAGTTGCAGGCCGGGTGCACGCACACGGTTGAGTAGCAGCCCCAGCCAGGAGCGCTCCTCCACCCAGTCGCGCAAGCCCACCTTGATCTTCAGAACGCGAAAACCATCACGTACGCGGTCTCGCGCCCAGTCTTCGAGCTGTCCGTCCGATCCGCTGGTGGTGGCGTTGATCGAGATGGTTCCGTTCGTTCGCGGCTCGAGTTTGCGCGCGAGCAGCTCGCGATCACAGAGGGCGTCGAACAGGGCGGTGGACAGCGCCGAGCGCGCGGCGGGCCGATCGAGGGGGACGAGCGTGTCGCAGAAAGACCGGATGGAGGCTGCGTTGCCAAAGTCACGTGTGCTGTTCACCGCAGGCACCAGCAGCCGAAGCGTATCACCGGCCTGATCATACGTTTCGGTGCGAAAACCGGGCAACGGGGCCGCCTCGCCCCAACCGATGCGGCCGTTGTCTGCGGTGACCCGGAGGACAAAACCCTGTCGCTCAGTAAGCACCTGATTTCCGTAATGAAAAGGCGCTTTGAATGGCAACTCATATCGAAACAGCTGGCACTGGAGCACCCTCATGGGCTTCCTCCGCTGAACACCATGCCGGCTCCCACGAGCCCCAGTGACAACAACACACCGTGAACCAGAAGTAACCTGGCCGTCGCGCCCAGAGTCGCGTTCAACACAGGTCCCTCGTCGCGCAATACACTACGAACGGGTCCGATGGCGAGTGGGATGCAGGCGAGCGGCAATGCCAGAAACCACGAACCGCCCAGCGCCGCCATGCCCAGCGGAATGCCAAACGCCAGCACGAGCAGCAGCACGTATTCGGCGCGCACAAAGGGCTTACCAAAGCGTACGGCCAGCGTGCGTTTGCCGGCTCGTACATCGGTGTCGGCGTCGCGCAGATTGTTGACCACGATAATGGCCGTTGCCAGCGCACCCACAGGCACAGATAACGCTACAACATCGGTTGTCAGCGTTAGTGCCTGCACCCAGTACGTTCCGCACATGGCGCCGAAGCCGAAAAATAGCATCACAAAGACATCGCCAAGGCCATTATAGCCCAACGGATACGGTCCGCCCGTGTAGGCCCAGCCGCACAACAGCGACGCGAGTCCCAGACCGACGATGGGCCAGCCGCCCACGGACACCAGGTAGATACCCACGACGAACGCGAGCGCGAAGGCCACGATGGTAGCACGGAGCACGACCGGAGGCGCGATGAGTCCTGACTGCGTCACCCGGGTAGGCCCGACGCGCTCTGCGGTGTCGGCGCCTTTGATGAAATCGTAGTAGTCGTTGGCGAAGTTGGTGCCTACCTGGATGAACGTTGCTCCCACGAGCGCAGCGAGCGCAGGCAGCCAGTCCGGCACCCCATCTCGCCACGCGAGCGCGGTGGCGACAACGACGGGTGTCCATGCCGCGGGAAGCGTGCGTGGCCGCGCGGCAAGAATCCAGGCTTTCATTGGGCTCATGGGAGCCGGGGAGACGCTCACAGAAGGCTCCAGGGCGGGCAAACCAGCGGGGAACGTAACGCGGGCGCTGGCGAAGGCGGCGCGCCTATACAGCGATGCCGTGGGTGTGCAAGAAACTGCGTGTGGCGGCCAGAAAAGCGACAGGCGCCTCCAGACAGGCGGCATGACCGACCTCAGGCAGTACGAGGTGCGTCGCGCGCGGCAACTGCCGAACCATCGCGTCTGCAATCGTCCGGAACTTCTCGTCGTATTCACCGGTGACCAGAAGCACCGGTATAGAAATCCCGGACAGCCGATCCCAGATGGCAGGCATGCTGCCGGTACCCATTCCGCGCAACGACGCTGCCAGACCCTCGCCCCGCAGCTGCCGCTGGCGCTGTTCACGCAGGTCGCGCCACGGCTGCGGCATGCTCCGCTGGCTGGCGATCAGCGGAAGCTGCGACCACTCATCGAGGAATGGGCGAGGCCCATGCAGCTCGATCTTTTGTGCCAACTGCTCATCAGCATCCCGGCGGTCCGCTGCCTGTTGCGGATCAGCAATGCCCGGCGTGGCCCCGACCAGAATGAGCGCCTGCCAACTGTCTGGATGGCACACAGCCGCCTGCAACGCGACCCTCCCACCCATGGAATAACCCATCAAGACAGGCACTTGCGATCCACCATCAACCACCCTGCGCACCAGACTGACAGCAACGTTCATCGTTGCGTCTGCAGAAAGTGCCGCTGGATGTCGCCCATGTCCCGGCAGATCAGGCGTGCACCACGACCACTCGGGAGCATGGTGGCGCAATACGTCGAAGTCAGCGCCGGAACCGGTGAATCCGTGCAAGGCCACCATGTTCAGGGCCGACGTCATGCCTGCGCTCCGCGGACCTCGAACAACGCGTTGCGGACAGCGAGCAGCAACGCTGGCCAGAGCGCTCGATAGGCTTCCCGATTGCGGGACCGCACCGTACGCACTTCGATCAGGTGAACCCCGTTGGCCGTATGCGCCAACGCGTCACGCAGCGATTCAGCCGAATCGACGCCATGCCAGATGGCGCCGAACTGCGCGGCCGCGTGCTCAAAATTCATGCCGTGCGGGGTCGAAAAGAAGCGCTCAAAGGCATCGGATCCGTCGTTCAGCGGCAGAAACCCAAAGATACCGCCCCCATCGTTATTCACCACGACGACCGTCAGGCGCATGCCCTGCAAACGTGTCGCTGCGAGGCCCGTCATGTCGTGGATCGCCGCCACGTCTCCAAGCACCACGACCGTTCGGCCTGGCGCTTCACGACGTGCCCATGCCGCGCCAGCGGCGGTAGAGATGGTTCCGTCAATTCCGTTCAGCCCACGGTTGGACACCATCATGGGGCCAGGCGCGCAGGACGTCACATGGTCCAGGTCACGCACCGGCATGCTGGATGCCACATGCAGCAGGTCACCCGGCCCAAGCGCACGGACAACGGTCAGCATCGCGTGCGCCTCCTCGGGCATCGCCGAGGCCGTATCGCGGCTCTGCCAGCCACTGCCATCGGCGGCCATCTGCCCGAGCGTATCTCGGACGACATCGTCGGCGTGAAGCCAGCGACGTCGCCAGGCGAGGGTCTCGTGGTCTGAACACGCCGTGGGAAAAGCGCTTTTCAGGGCGGCGGTCAATGCCTGAACCCGCAGTTGAATCTGCTGGACGGGGCGCGCGGCCGGCTCGCGAAAGTCATCGGAGGGCTCCACAAGCCACAGCGGGACGTCGGCCCACTCGGCGCCCATCCACTGGCCAAGCGCTTTGGAGGTCGGTGTCGCCCCGACGCGAACGATGAGGTCAGGCGTTAGGGATGACCGAATGTCGGGGCCGCGAGCCAGAACGTCGGCGTGCGCGATAACGCCGTATTCACGCGCTCCATCGATCGTCCGCAGCCCACTGAGAGCGCACGCCACGATGGGGGCACCGACATGGCTCATCGCGGATGCGAACGCAGCCAGATCGTGTGCGGTTACGGCTGGAAGCTCGCGCAGCTGTCCGACGATGAAAACGGGGCGCCTCGCGTTCTGTAACGCGTGCAAGAGCGGAGTCGCGTCGCCCATCGCTGCCGCACCCTGCCATGACGAGCGAATCGCCGAGGCTGACCACGGCAGGCGATCGGCATCGCTGGGAAACAACGGCTCTCGAAAAGGCAGGTTTACGTGTGTCGGTCCCGGGCGCGCGCCGCAGGCCGCCGCGACCGCCCGAATCGCCACGCGGTGCCAGGCGTCACCATCGACGCGGCCGGGACCCGGCGGTCCCGGGTCGTGGGACCATCGAACAGACGCGCCGAACATGCCCACCTGTTGCATCGTCTGAGGCGCGCCACGATCCTGAAGTTCGGGCGGCCGGTCGGCCGTCGCGAGCACAAGCGGAATGCGGGAGTGGTCGGCCTCGGTCACAGCCGGCATCAGATTCGCCAGCGCACTGCCAGACGTACAGGACACCATGACCGGACGCCCGCTGGTGCGCGCCATACCGAGCGCAAAGAAGGCGGCCGAACGCTCATCGACGTGTATGGTGACGTCGACGTCTGATCGGGTCGAGAGAGCCCACGCGAGCGGGGCAGAGCGCGCTCCGGGACAGACGCAGAAATGACGCACCCCCGCATCCACGAGCCCCTGCACAAACCAGCGCGCTGCGACGATGGCCGGATTGCCGGTAGTCGACGGCCCGTCAGACGGCATCCGTTCCTCCATCCTCTTGAAACAAAGAGGGTTTTAGCAGCAGGGCATCTCTCATGGCACCCAGCTTCACCTCGGTTTCTGCGAGCTCGGCCTGCGGCTCAGAGCCGGCGACGATGCCGGCGCCGGCGAACAGCACCGCGAACGGCGGGTAGAACAGTCCACAACGCAGGGCGACCACAAACGCGAAGTCACCGGCGCCATCAAACCAGCCAACCGGCGCTGCGTACCACCCGCGATCCAGATCTTCGAGCTCGGCGATGATGCGCGCGGCGGCATCGCGAGGTTCTCCGCACACCGCCGGTGTCGGGTGTAACGCAGCCAACGCCAGCAGGGCGGCGTCGGGATCGGGAAGGGTCGCTTCGATCCGGGTGCGCAGGTGATGGATGTTTGGCAGCGTCACGATCTCGGGGCCGGTCAGTTGCACCGCCTGCGCGCCAGCCTGCCGAAGCGCGCCCACGACGGTATCCACCACAATACCATGCTCGGAGCGATCCTTCGGGCTGTCCAGTAGCGACTGTCGCAAGGCCTGGTCGCCCGTCGAATCGTCACCGCGTCGCGCTGAGCCGGCAAGCGCCATGGTGCGCAACGTCTGGCCTTTTCGCACGAGGAGACGCTCGGGCGTGGCTCCCACAAAAAGTTCACCCGGATAACCAAATCCATAAACAGTGCAGTCAGAAAACCGTTCGCACAGCGTATCCAGCGCCCGCTGGGGCGTAAAATCGGATGCGACTCGATAGAGCGCGCAGCGAGCCAGCACCACCTTGGTCACTTCGCCCGCCTCGATGCGCGGCAGCACGCGCTCCACACCGGCTACGAAGTGCTCGGCTGACCGTTCGGCGCGCGCCATCAACGCGTGCAAGGGTGTCAGATCCAGCGGGGCGTCGGCGCGTACGGACGCCCTGCCACCCGGCTGCCAGAGACGTTCGAACTGCTGCATCAGGTCAGTGCTCCAGGCCTCAGGGCTGGTTTCTGCCGTAACCAGCTCGCTGATGCGAGCCCAGGCCCCCTCGCTACCGCACTGCACTGAAAAGCGATGAAGCACCCCCTCACTGCCAGCGAAACCGGCCCAGCGCTCCGTTGCGACGTGGGGTGCGTGAAACGTGAAACCGGCCCAGACTCTCGGCATGGGGGCGTGATCGGGTCCGTGCCACAGACCCTCACCGAGCAGCTCCCGGGCCGCTGTGCCCAGCGCCTGAAATCGACCTTCACCCGCGGTCCTGAGCACCCAGACGGGGCCAAGGCCGGCAAACGTCAGGGTATGGTCGCTGTTACGCCAGAACACGGCGTAGTCGTCCGCCCCGGCCCTCGCCACCAGCGACAGAGCGGTCTGTTGCGTGACCGGCATACTCCATACCACGCCTGCCACCACAGCTTTGCCTGACGCAGCGGCCTTGTGGCGCGCACGTTCGCATGTGTGCCGGAGCTGGTCTTTCAGATCGAAAGGAGTGGGCAGCATGAGAGAGGGTGCAGCAGCGGTGTCACGAGCCGTTCCGGGAAGAAGCTGACGCCATAGCACAGCCCGACGCGGGGTGCATGGCGCTTGTGTGAACGAATGCAAGGCCCCACACGCGATTTTGAATGTGACGGGGGCAGACCGGACACATCGCCTACCATCGGAGCTGGCCACTTCGCGCGCCGTTTCGCTCGCGTCCCGGCAGACTTCGCTGCACCCGCATCGTATGGCGCACGGCCATTTGCACCTGTCTGGCGCGTCTGTTACATCTGTCGCACAGGAACATGAATAGCGTCTTCCGGTCACGCGTCACACGACCGGAATTGCGCAGTCTTCGCTGGTGCTTATCCCTCCGCCTGCTGCATGTGCAGCGTCACCCTCGCACAGGAAGCGCCATGTACCCGCCTCCCTGGATGATTGAAGAGTTCAACCGCAAGGAGCGAGAGCGCGAGGACGCTCGCTTCGAACCCATTCCGCTTCATGCGCCGTCGTGGGATGGTGTTGTGGATCGTCATGACGACGACGACAACGATGAGGAACCTGCTGCCGAGCGCTCTCGCTCGACGGTCATCATCATCGACATGAACGAGTTACCCGAATTCTAAGGGTCGCGCGGGTCCGGGCGGTCGCGTGCCTGACTGCTCGCCAGACTATGAAAACCCCGTGAGAGACTGCGGTCGCGGAGTTCCTGCTCACCAGTGACCGCTGGCGCGCCTTTACTGGCAGATTTTGGCGTTCCCAACGACCGCGCTGAACGCCTCGGTCAATGTGGCTTCGTTACCCGCCGGAATGAATTCGGTGAACGGGGTACCGCCATTTTCAGCGATCGCGTTCAGGATTTCGCGCGAGGCGCTGAAGTTATAGCCGATGACGTACACGTTGACGCCCTGCCCTGCCAACCGCAAGGTCGCGTTTCCGAGGGCGTCGGCAATGCACGATGCGTTGTCATCGCAGCGGCATGTATCGGCTCCCTCGGACATGATGATCAGGTGGCCGTTTTCGGGGAATTCGCCCCAGATCTCCTCCACGTTTTCACCAAACCACTCCACGGTCGCGATCAACGGCGTAGAGCCATTGGCGAGGTCGTTTTCAGCAAACCAGGTGTCAATCCGGGCCGCGCCGTCGAGCGTAATGGGCACCTGAGGCCAGTAGATCGGGGGTTCATTACCAAAGAAGCCGGTCCCCTGACCGCTGATGGAGCAACCGAAGCTGGTGGGAAACATGGTCATGCCGAACGCGACGTCTGGATTGGCGGTCGTCACAGCGGCGATCGAGGCCCGAATCGCTGGCCAATCCGAGGCCATGCTGCTGGACCCGTCCACAGCGAACATGACCTGGGGCAGGCACTCCCGCAGCGCACAGGCGCCGCCGGTGCAATATTCGCCGTCCTGACACGCTGTGGAAGGCTGCCAGCCGGACGCGTCGGGCACGCAGATTTCGCGATCTCCCTCGATACCCAGGCAGCGCTGTGTGTAAGGCTCACACACTCCCTGCACACACAACCGCTCGTCCGAAATGCAGTAGGTGCCGGGGAAACAAGCCTCGACGGTGTAGCCGTTGCCCGCTGCGTTGCACGTCCGGAACTCGCGCGGCGTCGCACACGAGAGTGTTCCCGGCTCACAGCTGGGCGTGGTGTCAGCCGGTTGCAGCACATCTTCGGGCGCTGCGTCGACGGCACTATCGGTTGCACCAGAATCCGGTGCGTCTTCGGGCGCAGGCACGTCTTCTGCGCTGACGTCCGTGTCCTCGTCGCCTGAGGGACGCGCTGCATCTGCCTGAGAATCCGGTTGCAGCGGCGCCTCATCACCTCCGCAAGCCACCGCACACGAAACCGCCGCAGACGCGACGAAGCACCGAAACCCAACGGGCATGAGCTGCATGTTCATGAACAGGCACCGACAAAGGAAAGAGAGGTACCGGGCGTGCCGGCAGCACGTCGGGCAGCCGTGTCCAGATTGCACACGGCCCAAACGCAACAGAAAACGTTTTGCGGGTTGAGGTCAACCTTCCGGCCGCCCGGGACCGTCACGTGCCAGCGCCTGCGGTGGTGGCTCTCCTCGTTGAAGGTGCACAGGCGGCCGTCTTGCGATAGCAGCGGCGCGTCCGACCATGTCCACATCTGCAGTCCGGCGTTCGCTCGCCTTTCAACCGCTATCTTCGCCCCGGGTTGCCCCATGCAAATTCGCCCCTGTCATGCTGACGACCTGCCGCGTGTACAGGCGCTGGATGCCGTCAGCTTTGGAACACACCACCTGTTCCCCGACTTTGTGCTGCGTCAGTACCTCGACCTTGCCGGGCCCTGCTTTCTGCTTGCAGAGCGTGAGGGCGAGCTGGTCGGCTATGTTCTGGGCGCACCTTCGGCCGCCGGCGACGAACCCACCGGTTGGATGCTGTCTGCGGCTACCGCTCCGCATGCCCGTGGACAGGGCGTCGCTCGCATGCTGGGTCAGGCGGTGCTGAACGAGTTTCGCCGCCGCGGCATCCGACGTGTGCTGGCGACCGTTTCTCCTGATAATCTGCCGTCGCAGCGCGCGCAGCAGGCGCTCGGATTCCAGATGGTTGCGCGCGAGGCCGACTATCTTGGCCCGGGCGAAGATCGCCTCGTCATGGAGTGGCGGGACGAAGCTCGTCAGTAGATGCTTCTTTCCAGTGCGCCGCTCGCACTTCGGAAGGTCACCGGGCTCGCACTTTCGACCAGCCCTGATTCGTCGGATGGCACGTTGTGTGGGACACTGCTGGCGGGCGCATTTTGCGGGCCGGCGTGGGCCTGGCGGTCAGGCTGCGACTTTTGCAGCTGCACAGGCGAAACCGCACGAGAGTCGGGCAGAAGAGGACCAGGCTGTTCGCTCGCTGACCGCAAATCTCTGACCGCATCGGGTGCGCTTTTCGCCAACGACACGGTCGCAGGACTGCCGCCCTGCAAAGAAATCTCAGGCGCGACCGCTCCCGGGAGCGGTTCGGTGTCGCCCAGACAGGTGTCCAGGCTCGCGTCCCCCGTGAGCCACGTGTCGGAAAGCGCGGGGGAGTCCTGTACGCTCAGAATCTCAGCAAACGACACCACGGAGTGAAGTTCACCGCGTGGATGTGGCGACACAAAGAGACCGCGGACCGGAGGTTCAAACCGCAGAGAAGCGGGTATCGGGGGTGTTGAGGACATAGCGTGCGCTTTTGCATTCCCCGGGGCGCTCGGCAAGTTCGATTCAAGGGCCAGAGCCGTGACATCCCCCAGGCGATGCCCGACCAGAGCGGCGAGAAACGAGTCAAACCAGGCGGCAGCCAGAAATCCGACGGCCGCCACGAACCCGGCTCCCGTCGCAGAGGCCGGAAAGTTACCGCCCTGAAACCATGCGCCAGTGAGGTCGGTTGACGCCACGGACCCAGCCAGCCAGAGCGCGGCCCACGTGAGCATATAGCAGGGCGCAATCCAGACAAACTGCCGCCACTGACGAAAAGGGGCAGCGATTCCCGCAATCACCGTGCCTGCGAAAAACCGGGGGCGATAACTCAGATAGGTCGCGATCACGCACAAAAAGAACGACAGATAAGCCAGAACACCGACTGCTACGACGATAGACACCGCGATGAACGCCGTGGTCCTGAATGTGGCCCCCTCGTGAACGGCCATCCTGCCCGCAACCCGAAAGAACGGCGACAGGAACATCAGGCTGCCCATGAACAGCCCGAGTCGAATCAGGGACAAACCCAGAAACGCCGGGGCCGTTTCCCGCACACAGTCGGACGTACGCCTTCGGACACCGGTCGCTGCGTCCCTCAGGGTGCCCATCCAGGCAGCATCCATGGTCGCGCGCGCCAAAAGAAGCGTGACTGCCAACAGCAGGGTGCCGATCAGACCCCATGCCCCCAGCGCCACCCCCCGGCTGGCCAGCCAGTCGTCGAAGACGAAGGACGTCGCCAGAATAGCCCGGCGTCCTGTTTCGTCCAGGGCCAGCAACCACCAGAGGAGTCCGCCCGCCAGCGCTGGCGCGAATGTTCCTGCGCTGCTCACCAGCAACCGAAGCAGACGCCAGGGCCATCCCCGCAACGAGCGCCCAAAGACCAGCGTACCCAACCGGGCGTACTGCAACAGCCCCAGCGGAGCGGTCAGCAGAGCGTCATCAAATCCCAACGGGCCCATGGGCGATGGCGCCTGTGTCGGGGGCGGTTCAGATTCGGGGCTGGGAGTCGACGGAGGAATCAGCGACACAGAATGTCCGGGGTGGGACAGGCAACGCGCAATGCACCTTGCGTCTCTGCGCAGCGTACGACAGTCTTGCGACCGCGTGCCTGAGGTGCTGCACGCGCATACCACAGAATGCTCCGAAACCCAGCCGGGATGCACATGCCGACCCTGCCTTCTCCGTTTGTGGCCGACGCCGTCTGGAAGACCCAAACCAGCCGTTGGGACGACGGTGTCAGGTCCGTTACGTACGCTCCACACCGCGACGCAGAGACGACCGGGAGCCTCACGGTGGCTTCAGCGGGCACCCTACCCGCCTCGGCGTGCTCGGCTTTTGCGGCGTGGCTGGGCGAACAGGTCCCGTTGACGGTCGGCAGCTCGGACGCTGGCGTGGTGTGGACACTCGCATCGCAGCCGTCGCGCATTCCCACGGTCGCCGCATTCGCCGCGACCGCATGGTGGTTGCGGGCCTGCGCGGCCGGCGTGGAGCCTTTCACGGCGCTCGGCACCATCGCGCACGCGTGGTCGAGAACGCCTCTTCCAGCCGCGGTCGCCTGGGCTTTCCTGCCGCGCGCCGGCTTGCTCGGATGGACGCCCACCGGTGCAGCGTCAGCCATGGTGCACGTGAGGCTGCTCGATGACCCCAGCGCAAGCCCAGGCCTTCGACTTGCACTCGCGCACTCCGACGATGGGCCATCGGCAGAGCGAGTGGCTACGCGCGCGGTCTGGACGAATCACCGTGACCGGGCCATCGAGCAGGCAGCCGATGACCACCTCATGAGCACACCGGATAACCGTCCGTTTTCATGGAGCTTCTGGCATCTTGAACCCGGCATGGGTCCCGAAGATCTGCGAGGCATGATTCGACGGGTGGAGTCGTTCGTAGAGCTCTGGCCGCAATTGCAGCCGTTGCAGGAACAGCTCGCCCGGCAGGGCGGCATCGAAGAAATCGGCGGCCACGCATGGGAGCGACCTGCGGTGGCAGGGCGGCAGAACGCCTCGACTTCACCGGCCCAACCGGCCACTCCGTACGCAGAAACCATCGTGGCTCCTGCGCCAACTCCGCCCGCTGAACATCAGGCCTCTGCCCCGACAAATCAGGTTACCGAGGTTGCCCCGGGTACTCTTGCCGACCCAACTTCCGCCGCTTCTGTGCAGCCCACCGCGGCTCCAGCGGACGTCATCGCGGCAGAACAGCCAGCACCCACGGTGGTGCGTCCAGCGGAGGCGGTCGTCATACCGGTAGCGAACGAACCCACAGACGAGCCGTACCGTACGTCAGCCCCGGTCGCTTCTGATACCGCCGACGCAGCGGATAGTGCGTCTGTTCCGGACGCGTCTGATACCTCTGAAGTGCCGGATGTTCCTTTCTCAGATCCACACTCGTCCGTTTCCGCATCGGACTCCGCGCGGTTGAAGAGCCACGACGACGACTGGTCGCCGCCATCACCCACACCCGTCGATCCCCCACGTGTTGCTGCCCCACTGCCCGCACCGGTTCAGTCAGCGCCCGAACAGGAGCTGCCATCGCCCGGAGCCCCCGGTCGCTTCCGGGTCGAGCTGATCGACCCGGGGCCAAACCCGACACGAACGGCAGAGCTGCTCGCCCGTGCGCTGCGCGTCTCGGTCGACGAGGCGGCCGCATGGTGCGCTGTAGCCCCGATCTGCGTCGCCACCGATATTCCGGCCTACGAAGTCAGGAAGATCGATGTCGTTGTGCGGCTGCCGTCGGGTGCACGGTTCCGTTGGAATCGGACAGACAACCCCTGAAGTGCTGACGCCCTGCAATGTGCCTCACCGCTGAGACCGGCCAGTTTGCCGGCGCTCGCATCACCTCAACGCTGCGTCGTCCGCTCTTGTCAGGGGGCGAGCTCGCCTCGCAGGGCGCACGTCAACGACAGGGCCTGCCGTTAGCTGATCTCGCCCGATGTGGGTGGCCCACCGACACGCTCGGTGCCGATGTCGACCACTCGCCCGCCGCCGAGACCGTCAAATGGGCTACCACCCGCATAGGGTCGCGGGCCGCCCTGCCCGGCACCCGGAAAGCCGCCGCCAAGGGGACCGTTACCCCCACCGATGATGGTGACACCTCGTCCAAAGTTACTGAAAACCGTCGCTTTTCCGCTATCGACCATCTTCGCGAACCGGCTCATGATGGCGGCTTTGACCAGCATGCGGACAGGCGGAATCAACAGCAGGAAGCCCATCGTGTCGGTGATGAGGCCCGGAGTCATCAGAAACACGCCGGCGATGAGCACACACAGACCATCTACCAGCGCCCCCGCCGGAACCTTCCCCTGGGCCAGTTCAGTCTGAATCCCGGCCAGCACGCGCATGCCTTCCTGGCGAGCCAGCCACGCACCGGCCGCGCCGGTAAACAGAATCACGAAGATGGTGAACAGGAAGGAGGTCATGCTCGCCAGCTTCACCAAAATGAACAGCTCGGTAAACGACATGATGGTGAAGAGCAGAAATAGTTTACCGAGCATGACATCACCTGAGGTTGACCCACGGAAGCTCTCCCAACCTGAACGCGGGGAAGGAAAATGCAAGAGCGGGCAACCAGATCTTCACGCAGGGCGTCATTCTCTGTTGAAGATGCAGCAGAACCCGGCTGCAGCCGTGCGTCGTATGACCAGCGAGAAGATTCGTTTGCGTTCACAACCCGGAGAACCCATCGTGTAGCCATCGACTCGTTTGCGAGTGGCCTGTGAATCCATCGACGATCTTTGTGGTAAGCGACTCGACCGGTAATACGGCCGAGCGGGTGGTGCGAGCCGCCCTGTTACAGTTCGAACGTCCGGGCGTGCGCCTTCAGATCTGGCCGCGTATTCGCTCGGCCGGCGATGTCAGCGAGCTGGTGTCGCACGCCGCAGCCTGTCACGCGCTGCTCGTGCACACCCTGGTGAACAGCGAGCTTCGACAGCTGCTTCACGCGCACGCAGAGCGCTCCAGCGTCATGTCGGTGGACTTGTTTGGGACACTGCTGACCTCGCTGTCGGAGTTCTTTGAGCAACCCCCTCAGGAAACACCCGGAGCGTCGCATCGCCTCGATGACGCTTACTTCCGACGCGTTGAGGCCATGGAATTCCTCGTCAAAGCGGACGATGGTCAATATCTGCCAGCCGTTGATCGAGCCGATATCGTGTTGGTAGGCGTCAGCCGAACTTCGAAGACGCCTGTGTCGGCGTATCTGGCAGGTCAGGGCCATAAAGTAGCCAACGTACCCCTGGTAAAGGGTATTGAACCCCCTGCCCGACTGTTCTCGATTCCTCGTGGTCGGGTGTTCGCGCTCACAATCGACCCGGCCAAACTCCACGAGGTCAGGCAACGACGTCTGGAGTACCTGGGGTTCTCGAGTCCGGGAGGCTACGCCGACGTGGATGAAGTGTTCGCCGAGGTGAGTTGGGCGCTACGGCTTTATCGAACCCGAACGAACTGGCCGATCATCGACATCACCAACCTGGCGGTAGAAGAGACTGCCGCCGAGATCCTCAAACAAAAATCCCTCATTGAAGCCGGCCCTTAACATCACGCTGCTGCTGGTCGCGAGCCTGTCCGCATGCGCCGGACCTCAGCGGCAGCTGGATCGAGCGCTCGAACGTGGCGACTGGCAAACGAGCGAGGCGCTGTTGCTGGAGCACGATTCGCTCGTGCTGGGTGCAGGTGCCAGGCTGAGTCTGTACCGGGCCACGGCGCGCTGCGAAGAGTGGCTGATGACGCTCGATGCTGTACGCAACGATGCACGGGCAGCGGGAGGCGCGGCCGCTGCGCTCCCGTGGTACACGGCGGAGTGGTTATCGTACGAGCAGGCATGTGCGTTCCATCTGGCTCAGACAGAGCGCTGGTTGTCGACGCTGGTCAATCAGAACGGGCAGGTCGTACTGACCGAAGGAGAGTTCGCGTTCGGCATTCAGGCACTTCACACGGTGGCAGGGCGGGTGCCAGAGACACTGTTGGTGCTTGGCCGCGTACTGCTCTCAAACGCGGCGGTGGAGCTCGCGCGTGAGCCGGCCACATGGCAGCAGCTCGAAGCTTCAACCACCGACGCCGTGTATCGGACCCTGTACTTGCGCCGCTACACGACAGTCGAAAGCCTGCTGGAGCTGCTGCGGGAACATGAACCGCTGCAGTCGCTGTGGAGAGAGGGGTACGCGGCGTGGGCCCTCGAGTCCCGGGCTCGCCGTGAGGGTGACGCCGCGCTGGGTGCCGCGGATTCGGGCACCCTCCTGCAGTGGGCTACCCGCTGGGAGCAGGCAGGACTCTCACGGGCGGCGGGTGCGGCGTGGCGTTCGCTGGCGGAGCAACGCACCGGAAATGATGCCGCGATCGCGTGGCGCAGCGCGGGGGACGCGCTCTACGCAGCGGGTGACACCGATGGCGCGCGCGAGGCGCTGGTGCGCTCGGTAGAATCGGCGACAGACACCCTGCTTTACTCGCAGTCCACCGCTCGGACGGCGCACGCGAGGGGCGATACCGACTGGGGTCTGGAGCAGCTGGCGGCACTGCTGGACGCCCGGGTGTGCGCGACCGCTGCCCCCGGGTCTGAGGCCGTGCTGGACGCCGAGTGGCAATGGGCGGCGATGCGACTCGCTCAGCAGCAGTCGGGTAACCGGGCCACAACCCCCAGCCCGGAGCGCGTGCGTCAGGTGCAACATCGCTCGGCCGTGTTGACGCGTGTGCGAAGTCGAATCGCGCAATGCAACGCCGAAACGCTGGTCGTTCAGGTCGGGCAGGCCCTGCAGGGGATAGGGCAGGAGCACGAAGCGCACGAGTTATTGAAAGCGCAATTTGACGCTTATGGCGGTTCGTATTCGCTCTTTGGAGTCTGGTTCGAGCAACCGCTTACCGACGACGAGGCGACCGATATTGCAGCGCGACTGGGTATCTGGCTCGAGACCCTACCCGACGAGATACCCGATGATTCGTTACGTTTTCTGGTTGGCGCGCTGACGAACCGACGAGAGCCGGCCATTGTTGAGGTCAGGAATATCTGGCTGCAGACCAGATTGACTTCGCCGCAGGTTCAATTGCCGCTGGCGCTGGTGCAGGCCCGTTATCTACAGGAAGCGGGCCTGACAGATGAGCGCAGGGAATTACTGGAGCAGGTCATTGCAGCGCAGGAAAACCCGATTCAGGCGCGAGCGCAGGTGGCACGCTGGATGGTGAGTCGCGTCGATGCACGCGAAGCGGCGGAGTTTGCGGCCGCCCTCGCCCAACGCCCCGAAGCGGCAGCGACCTTTGACGATATTCATGACAGCGATGCCATTTCGATTCGGCAATATGCGTGGCGACTTGCGCTGACCGCCTCCGTCGAAAGTGGCGATGCGGCTCAGGCACTCCGTGCCGCGTTTGCCTGGGCCGATGAACAAGGCAGCGCGGACGCCAATACATGGCGTTATCTGTGGACGCTACGAACCGTCTGGGAAATTCTCGAACCCGAACAACGAATCGAATTCGCCCATCGCAGTCACGCGAATGGTTATTGCCCGCCTGAGATGCGCGAAGAATGGGGGTTCGCGCTCGCCGAGCAGCACAATCTGCAGGGGGCCATAGAGGTATTGCTACCCATGCTGCACGAGCCAGACGAGCGCCAGGATGCGTTTATCGAGCGGCTTGTGAGGGAGTGGGGAATCGACGCGCAGCAGCGATTCGCAGCGGCATGGCGCGACCGCGAAGGTGAGACGGTTCCATGGAGGAGAGCGCGGATCATGGCGCTCGCGCAACAACTGGAAACAACGACCTCCGTCACGGACGAATATCAGGGCGAGCGTTTGTTTCTTGTTGCGGAATTGCGTTCGGCTGTGCGTGCAGCCACTGAAACTGCCGAGAACGTGCTACCCTCGGCTGAGCAGCTGGGCGCTGCGTATGCTATCGTCCGCGACCTGTACCCTGCATCGGCGACAGACGAGCGACCCATAAGGGTTTTGCTTGAAAGAATCTCCGAAAACGAGCCCTGGGATTCTCTGCAGCACGACCTGCTGGCCTTTCTGCAGCTCGCTGAACGCACCCAGTGCCTTGACCTGCTGCAAGAGCTTACGGCTGCGTCATATGGGACATCTGCGCTACCTGCAGTACGCACCATCCTGTATCGATTTCGGGACGCAGACGGCGGCAGCGTCGTGATACGTCAGGCAGAACGTCTCTTGACGTTCACACGCCACACAACGGCAGTCGAGTCATTTATCGAGCAGGAGATTCTGGCACCGGCGGCGTTGCTGCAACAGGGCGTGCGGGAATTCGGGCCTGACTGGGCATGGCGGGGAGACACCGAGACCGGCGCCAGAGAGTTTCTGACGCTGGCCATGGACTATGCCTACCATCTGGGCCACTGGTCGATGGCGCTGCAGTGCATGGAACGACTCACGGAGTTTCCCGGCGCTCGTAACCAGTCCATGCTGGAGTTGGCGCTCCGCATGCAGGCACTGCATCGTGGCGGCCAATTGACGGTCGAAGACGCCACCTACTGGATTGCGAGGTGGGGTGGCGACGAAGAGGCCTGGACCATGGCTGTTCGACTTCTGTTTCGCATGCGGTGGAACGAGCTCGCAGCTACCGTACTTTCTCTGGCGCCAGAGCGCTTGCGAGTTGAACCCTTACTCGTTGCGTTCCAGATGCTGCTTCCCGAGCGGCTGCAGACCGGTAATCCCTTCGAACACTACGCCACCTATCTGGAAGAAAACCCGGACCTGCGCGATACCGAGATCGCTGAATATCTGCAGACGATCTGGCGCGAATTACAATTCTCGCAATACGCCGAACGCATGTCGCTATTGCTGGAAATCAGTCGTAGCCGCGCCAGTGGAGCACGCGATTTTGTGGAGTTGGAGGGGCGCTTTCAGGCGGCCTCCGGAGAAACGACCCGGGCGAATCAGGTTGTTCTGCCCCGGGGAGCGACGACCCTCTCAGGCGATTTGTCGGTGTTACTGGAGCTGGGATTGCCGTCGCTGGCCATGCGGGCGCTCGACGAGCAGGCCGGGCAGCTTCCGTGGCTGGAATATCTGGAGGGAGCATGGAGTCTGCAAAGCGACATTCGCCCTCGCGTCGGGCAGAATGCGTGGGAGCTTTATGTACGTATTTTTGCCGACAGAGAACGTTCGGCGGCCGCTCAGGAATCGCATCAGCTACCCATTTTCAGACTGGGCTTTCATTACACGAATCATAACCATCGGGCGGCCATTGAGATTCTGAATGAATTGCCGGATTACCGGAGTGATTATTCATTGGCAGCGGCGCTCCTGCACGCGCATCTGGGCAATCGGGAAGAGGTCCGACAATGGCTCCGAAACTCTCCCGCATGGACTGCGACGACCTCGGATGTGCGCGTCCGGCTTCAGGTGGTGCAGCTGGGAGGGGGCGTCGATGCATTTCCCGGAATCCTGTCTGCCGATGTCTCACACCGCGACCTTGTGTTCGCGATTTGGGTCGCCATCCACGAGGGACGTCACGACATCGCCCTGACTGAACTGGAGAATTCGCTCCTCCCCAGACTGCTCTCCGACACGGTGGGATGGTTTGCGTCTGCCGCGCCTCTGACGGAGAGCGGACTCTACCTTCTGCTGAATGCGCTCGCCACGAACGGCTACGCTCATGAATGTCTGCAGCTGCTGCAACGCTGGTCCGAGCGAATGCCCGACAACGCACAGCTTCAATACGAAGCAGTTCGACTCGCGCTGGAACACCACCAGCCCGAGGCCGACGAGCTGGTCGCCCGTTGGCTGGACCTCGCTCATGGTAGCGCCGAGCTTCAGGCGGCGCTGCTGGAGCTGCTCCGACAGACCGGCCATGGGGAAACGCCTGCGTGGGTGCATGACGACGGCAGACTCAGCCTGCGAACGTCACACCCTGAACTTCGTCATGCGCTGTGGAACCTGGCGGTCGCCCAACCGTGGTTGCAGGGCGAGAGTGACCTGTTGCAACACATGCAAGCGCGGCCGCAGGCTCCCGGACGAAACGCCGGGGTTCCGCTTTTATCCGAACCGTCTCGCGCACTTGCGTCGTATCAGCATGCGCCTGTCGAGGCGCTCCCGCCCCGCCTCGTGCGACGGCATACATCCTATCCGGAGTCACCCGCCTCACTGATTCAGGAAGCCATTCGGGCCACGTCGGCGACGGACATGGACCGGTACCTTCGCGAGACAGCCCTGCTCTCCCGGGAAGTCGCTGACATGGAAGTGCGGCTGCTGAGGGGAATCGACCCCGAAACGGACCCCGACTGGTATGAGACCGCCCTGAATGTTGCGCTGTCCACCTCGCTTCATCCTTTTCAGGTGATGCTTGAACAACTCCCGCTGGAAGCCCAGCGTGATTCCGACACGTTCATAGCCTCACTCGATGAGATTTTACCCGTCGCACTCCATTCAAACGTACTTCTGCTTCGTTTGTTGGACGTTCTGAACGAAGCCCCGGGCATACCCACATGGGAGCGAATTCGTGACCTGCTCGACCCCTCGACCGCATCCGAGGAGGTGCGCTGGCAGGTTGCGCGACTGGCATTCCGGTCCCACGACCGCGGAGCAGCCATTGAATGGGTGAACCGGGCACTGCATGAGCATCAGGATGACTTCGCGATTCTGAGCGAACATGGACCCATGCTGCTGGAGCTGGGCGAGGTGGCCACGCTCGAGCAGCTCGTCGAGCAGGTCGATGCGGCGTGGCCTGCCAACACCCTGACTCCCATTTGGCGTGGACTGCTGGGCGCTGAGCGACACGGCGTATCGAACGCACACACGCTGCTGAGCGAGGGCGTTCAGGAGCTCGACACCTTTGCTCCGCATTCGCGGAACCTGCTGCGCGTACTCGTTCGCATGGGCGCAAACGACCATGCCGAGGCCCTCGCTGACCGGCTGGCAGCGTTTGTCGTTCCGGGCGATACGGGCCTGCAGTTTCACGGCCTGTCCGAGGTGCTGGCGGTCTGGACAGAGCTGGACCCGGAGCGCGGGCTGGCGTGGTACGATACGCGCTGGGCGCCACGTCTGGGCAACGGCGAACTGCATGGACTCGACAACGCCCTGTGCGGGTTGTTTGTCGCAGCCGGACAACCCGAGCGGGCTGAACAGCTTCGCATTCTAAGCTGGCAATTGAGCCCCGACGACCCGGTTCTCATGAATAACCTGGCCTGGCACTGGGCAGAGCGTGGCGAACGCCTGAACGAAGCGGAACAGCTCGCGCGGCGTGCCGTGGTGCTCGAAAACGCTGACAATCCAAATTCGATCGACACGCTGGCCTGGATTCGATTTCAGCAGGGCGCCGTCGAAGAGGCACTCGACATGCAACGGCACGCGATGCGTCTTCTGGCCATGCAAAGGAGCTCGGCTCACGGGGGGCGAACCGACATTCGTGCGGTCTTTCTGGAACACTACCGCGCCATGCAGGCTGCGCTTGTGCCCGCCGATACAGCTGACCCGGAGCGACGCCGTTCGCGCAACCCGCGACGTCGGTGAACCGCTGAAACCGGGGTGCGGGTGGGCAACCATGCTTGAGCGGTGGACCGGGTTCGGGCATGAAGGAGAATTCGGCGGCGTACCACCGCCCTGCAACCCACCTCGCGCAGCGTCACGATCGCGCCCCTCCCCTGAACGATATGCCAGCACGAACTCGCCTTAGCCCCGAAGTACTCACGGAATCGATACGAACGCTGCCGGGCTGGACGACGGACGGCACGTTTCTGCGCCGGGCGCTCGTGTTCACCGACTTTGACGTCGCGTGGGCGTTCATGAATCAGGTGGCCGAGATAGCGCGGGCGATGGACCACCACCCCAACTGGTCGAACGTGTACAATCGCGTCGACATCGCGCTACAGACGCACGATGCCGGCGGGATTACGGAGACGGATCTGGTGTTTGCCCGGAGCCTGAATCAGCTGCTGGAGGCGTCGTGACGACGTGTAGCCCCGGCTCTTCGATTCCGCAGAACAGATAAATCACGAGCGCCAGCAGACACGCCAGCGCGAGCAGCGCAGACAGCAGCTGCTGCTCGAAGGCGGACGTGGTGGCGGTCACCGGGGCCGATGCATCGCCGCTGGACGCCTGTTGCTCGGGCTCCGGGGGAGCGGGCAGGTTCTGTTGCGGGAGCAGGGAATCGCGATCGATGCCCTCCGCCGGCGTGTCCTCGAGCGAGAAGTCTGGCACGACGCGCGGCGGTCGCACAGGACGAGGGGGCTTCTGGACCTCAATGGGAGCGGGGTGAACCGTGCGTTCGCCCCATCGGACAATGCTGACCGTGATGTTATCAGGACCGCCACCCTCATTGGCTCGCTCAATGCAGATGCGCGCGGCGTCCTCGACCGACGCATCGGCGACGACACGGGCGAAGTCAGCCTCGGGAAACGGCCCGTAGAGGCCATCGCTACAGAGAATGAAGGTATCGCCCGGCTGAAGTGGGAGGGGTTGCTCGATGAACTCGACTTCCACATCCTCGCGCCCGCCGAGCGAGCGGCTGATGACGTTGGAGTTGGGGTGAGACGCGGCCGCCTCGGGCGAAATAATGCCGTCATCCACGAGCCGCTGCACCATGGTATGGTCGCGTGTCAGCTGTTTGAGGACGCTTCCACGCAGCAGGTAGCCGCGGCTGTCACCGACATGGGCGAGCAGGGCGGTATCGGCGGCTTTGTCGATGACGAGCAGCACACAGGTCGTGCCCATTCCACGCAGCTCGCGCCGTTGCTGGGACAATTCTGCAATGGCCTGATTGGCTCGCGTGATGGCAATCTGGATACGATCGTGAAGTGTGGCGAGGTCATCACCAGCCGACGCCTGCAGCGAGGCGGTGATGGTGTCGACCGCGAGACGGGACGCGGTCGAGCCACCTTTGTGCCCTCCAAGACCATCACAGACAAACCAGAAATCAGCTGCTTCCGTGAAGAGCTGCCCGAAGGCATCCTGATTCTCGGTTCTCTCTCGGCCCACATCGGTGAGGGCAGCAGAGGCAATGGGTGTTGTCATAGGGCTCCTGTTCCCACATTCCGGGCACCAGGGGGTGAACCCTGACCGGCTGAGGGGCGGTACCACAGGCAGGAATGGCTTTCAACTTGAAGAGCAACCGGCTAAAGGAGCGAATCTCGACACGAGCGCCAGACGCGCACGGAAGCCGGCCAGTCCGAGTCTCGCGCGCCACCTTCGATTTGCTGAGGTATTCCTGCCGTGGCAGACGCCCCTGGTTCAGCTACATCCCCTGATATGTTGCCCGTCGGCAGTGTGCTGAAGGGGACCTACGAGATCGTCCGCTATCTTGGCGAGGGGGGTGCTGGTTGTGTGTATCTGGCGGAGCACATGGGGCTTGGCCATCACGTCGCCATCAAGACGCTCTACGGTCGCTTTGTGCGCGACAACAGCATGCGGGAGCGGTTTCTGGAGGAGGGGATCATTCAGGCGAACCTGAAGCACAAGAACATCGTTCAGGTGCACGATCGGGTGGATGAACCGGGGTTTTGTGCGTTCATTATGGAGTACGTGAGCGGCTCCAGTCTGGATCGTTATCTGCGCGACCGAAAGTCAGGCGTTGATATTGCCGATATGACGCGCCTCTTCTGCGAGGTGCTTGAGGGCGCTGCCTACGCCCACGCTCGCAGCGTGGTGCACCGTGATCTCAAGCCTGCGAACATTTTGCTTAGTGTCGATGAAGGGGTGATAACCCCGAAGCTGACCGACTTCGGAATCGCAAAAATACTCTCGGGCCAGCGCCATACGGAAACCGGAACCGCGATGGGGACCATTTATTACGCCCCACCCGAACAGCTGGTGGATGCGCGTAGCGTGGACCACCGTGCGGATGTGTACGCGCTCGGCTGCACGTTCTTCGAGATGCTGTCGGGCCGCGTTCCGTTTGACGGGGCGACGGTGTTCAACATCATGAAACAGCATATCGAGGCCCCACGGCCGGATGTGTGTGAGGTGAATCCCGAGGTCCCACAGGGACTTTCAGTCGTGCTGCGAAAAGCCATGGCGATTGATCCCGCCCAACGGTTTCAGTCGGCGTCGGAGTTTCGCGAGGCGGTGCTGTCGGCCACCCGAAACTCTTCCAACCGCATCTCGACAACCGGACAGGTGCCCGCGACGAAGGAAGCCTCGACCCCTGTCCCGGACCCTCGGACGGGCTCATCGGGTACCGGTTCATTTCAGGGCGCCAGCGCAACGGCCGGTCATCCTCGTGTGACCTTCCCTGGCGATCCGCTGGCGGCAGCGTCGGCAGAGGGGAGACCCTACTCGCCTTATCAGTCAGCCCAGGCCATAGCGGGTCGCACACAAACGTCGACGCAGGCGAATCCGTCGACACAGACCCGGACTGTTCGGACTGCCGTACCCGCGCCGCCCCCCAGCCGAACACCCACCCTGATTATCAATGGGGTCATCGTTACGCTGGCGCTGGCCGTGCTTGCCGGGATCGGGGTAGCGATCAGCAGCAATGACGAGCGACCTGACAGCCCTTCGCAACCTGCTGACCCGGTCGAGGTCACACAGGCGATCGCGCCTCCCACGCAAACACCGCCGCCTGCCGTTGCTCCCCCGGATACCAGCCTCCCCTCGGCGCCAGATACCGGCGGAACCGCATCGCCCAACGTGATTCCACCGCGCTCTCTGCTCACGGATTGTCGCGTATTGACCACTCGTTATTCCCCCTACATCGCTTCAAATGGTGTCTCCCTGGGCGACGCCATCACCGAGCTGGAAGAGCAGGCGGGGCCTTGCCGGAGTGCATTCATTGGCGTCAGCGATGGCACGCTGATGGCCACCACCCGCGTGGACACCGACTCGCTGCGTATTCATCTGTCATTGCTTGAGTTGAGGGCGCTCTCCGCTCAACAGAGCGCGCTGTCTCCCTGTTCACATGCGGAATCTGCGACTCGTCAGTCGCTGGGGCAACTTCGGACACTCGCAGAGATGGCGGCAGACCCTGCGCTGGAAGCGCATCACGTGAGTGAGTTACAGACCTACATTCGGGATCTGCAGGAGCGTTACACGCGAATTCATGCCGCCAGCGCGTCCTGCGCGATCGCACCGCTCCCTGCAGAGCTGGCGCCGCCGGATTATGCGCCGCCTGTGAATCCCACGCTCGCCATCGACGACTCTGGTAATAAGGACGGTTCGGCAGGCTTGTGACAATTCCGGAAGAAGGTGGTCGCATGAACACTATGACGATTGACCGGGTTGCGCCCACCCGACGCCCGCAAGGAAAATCGGCGGGTACGCAGGAGTGGCGAAACCTGCTGTTTATGCACTGGCCGGTCGACGCCGACGCACTTCGTGCACTTGTACCAGCAGCTCTCGAACTCGACCTGTATGACGGAGTTGCATGGGTGGGCATTGTGCCATTTACCATGCATAATATTGCCCCATGGTGGTTGCCGAAACCCTTCGCATTTCATTTCCTGGAATGTAACCTGCGCGTTTATGTTTTGAAAAATGGAGAGCCGGGCGTCTATTTCTTTTCGCTGGATGCATCGAGTCTGGCAGCGGTCATGGCCGCGCGTGTGGGCTGGTCACTGCCCTATTATTATTCGGAAATGTCAGAGACGATGCCCGAACAGAAGATTCATTATCGCGTGAATCGAAAACTGAACGATGCGTCTCTCCACGTTTGTTGGCAGCCCGGCGCCGCACTCCCTCAGCCCCTCGCCCCCGAGAGTCTGGAGTTCTTTCTTTTCGAGCGCTATCTGCTCTTTACACGCCGCGGAAACTCCATCGTGCGAGGGCAGGTTTATCACACGCCCTATCCCGTTCACACCGCGGCTGTGCTGCACGTCAACGAGTCACTTTGCAGGGCGGCAGGTCTGCCTGCGACCACCGGACTTCCCGCGCTCGCGCACTGGTCACCGGGTGTCGATGTGGAAGTATTCGACCTGAGAATCGTCTGACGTCACTCGTCGGCGGCGCCCCTGCGCTCGTCACAGCCGCACGCCCCTGCGCACAGCCGCAGGAAAACGGACCACACGGGTCGCTGTCTGCCCTGCCCCCCTTGAAAAAGGGCGGCAGCTTGCCTAATCACCCAAGGGTCGGTCCGATTCTCAGCCCACCACTATCAAACGCCATGGAAGCCTTCACTCCGATAAGTGGCGCCCAACGTTATCTGGTCACGCGTGCGCGCCAGCATGTAGTGCCGCTCGGCGTGCACATTGATGTGACATGGCGTTGCGATCTGGCATGTGTGCACTGCTATCTGGAAGACCGAAAGAGACAGGAACTAAGCCTGGAAGAATACGAAGCGCTGTTCGACGAGCTCAGGGAACTAGGCACTCTGCACCTGCTCATCTCGGGCGGCGAGATCTTTCATCGACCGGACGGGCTGGATATTGTCCGCGCAGCGCGGCAGCGGCGCTTCGAGGTGCGTCTCATCACACATGGTGGCCACATCGACGAAGCACTGGCAGACGAGCTGGCCGCCCTGAAAATCGCCTGCGTCGCCATGTCACTCTATGCAGCCGACGCCGCCATCCACGACCACATTACGAAGGTTCCCGGCTCCTGGGAACGCACCACGCAGGCCGCACGTCACCTCGCGACGCGCGGCGTGCCCACGGTGCTCAAATGCGTGGTCATGAAGACGAACCCGGACGTGGTGGATTCCATGAAGGCGCTGGCACAGGAGCTCGGAGTAGGCGTCGAGTTCAGTGTCGATATCAAGGGAGACAATACCGGTTCGGATGCACTCATGGAGTTGAATCTGGACCCGGAGCAGAAGGTCGGCGTTCTGGGCTGCATCTATCCTGCGCTTGTGAACCGCGAATCACTCGCAGCGTTTTCAGCCGATGACTACACCTGCATGGCAGGAAACGCCTCGTGCTATATCTCTCCCGATGGCACCGTGCAGCCCTGTCTGGACTGGACAGAATCGGCTGGTAATATTCGAGAAAATAAATTCTCGGAATTATGGTTAACGGCACCCGTATTTGTGCACGCCCGTACCATTCGTCGCGGCAGTTTTTCGGGTTGTGTGGATTGCTCCAACCATGGCCATTGCGGACTTTGCCCCGCCAGATCCTTGCGCGAAACGGGCTCGCCCACCGGGACGGCACCGTCCAAGTGCCGCGAAACCATCAGCAATACGCTGGCGTGGATGGACGCCCACGCCGTGACCGCGAGCGCAGCCGAAGCCGCCCACGACAATCAGGGCACCTCTCAGGCCGCGCAAGCAGCAGTCTCAGCGTCGCACACCGGCGCATGAGTGAACCTGACTGGCCCACAACCGAGCCCCCTCTGCTGCGACTGACACGGGGAGAGACTGCGTGGGTCGAGGTTCAGGGCGCCAGCATGTCCCCCCTCTTACGCAGCGGGGATCGGGTACGTGTCGCCCCGGATCGGTGCTCTGCGTTACAGCCGGGTGCCATCGTACTGGCCGTCTCGGGGACTGGCCAGTTCACGGTTCACCGGGTTGTCTCTCAGTCCGACGCGCAGGTGATTCTTCGCGGCGATGCCTGCCCGGCTGCTGATCCTGCCATGACGCGCTCCCAGATACTTGGCATTGTTGACCAGGCTCGCCGGGGCAAACACCGGATTCCGCTGGCCAGCTCGGGTCTCTCCAGGCAGCTCTGGTCTGGCGTTCTGCGCGTGCGCCACGTCTGGCAACAGTGGCGACGAGGCGCATAACGTGGTCACACATACCGATTGCGCTGGACAGGAACACGATTAGTCAGCCCGGCGAGGTCATGGCCCCCTACCCGTTGTCCCGAACGCCCAACACAATGGTACCGATGCTTGTTCAATGGATGAAGACTGCTGTTGCGGTGGCTGTGGTAGCCTCCATGGGCGCTTGTGAGCCCGATGCGGCAACTCAGACAGCGCCCGGTGAAACGTCATTGCCCGGCAGCGGTGCGAACGTCCCGGCGACGACCGTGGGTGCTGAGCCCGGGTCGGGCAGTACGCAAGCGCCGGATTCGCCTAACGCCCTGCCCCCCGTTGTCGATGCGTGTTCGCGGCTCGGTCAGATGGTGCGTGGCGCAGTGGACCCGCTGCAGGGCATTGCGTCCTCAGAGGAGCTGCAGTCACTACAGACACGACTGATGACCGCAACCGGCCAGAGCCGCGTGCAACTCCTTGAAGAGATTGCAGAAGCAGGTACGGCGGCCGAGCCATTGACCGACCTCGTACTCCAGGGCCTGACGGGAGCGGACGCCTCGCTTGTGGCCGCATCGTACCGGACGCTGCGGCAAATTTCACCCGACAGGCTCCTGGAGCGTGCGCGCGAAGACCTGTCAGCACCGGGTGTTGACGAAATGCGTCGTCGGGTCGCTGCCGGCGAGCTGGCGCGCGTTGGCGAGGCGGGCCTTCAGACCCTCATGACCGTGATTCGCGCTGGCGGTGAGTCTGCGACACTGGCGACCGATGCCGTGTTTCGAGCGGCGTCGTACCCGGCCGCGGCGCGAGACGTATTGTTTGCTGCGCCGGGTGTGTGCACATCGCTGGCCTTTGAGAGCTGCCGGGTGCTCGCGCGCGAGCTGTTGCCGATTTATCCGACGCTGCTCGACCAGCACGTGACATCGACGGATTTGACGACCGCAGTGATTGCACGGCTACTGCTGGCCGAGGAGGCTGCCCGCACGTCGCTGGCGCTCCCCGAAGGATGGCTGGCGGCGACGCAGGACCCCACCTTGCCCATGTCCGTGGTCGGTGAGTCACTGGCGGCGCTTGCGCCCCAGGCCGATCCGCGACCGATGGTGCCGGTCGTCGTTCGTCTGGTCGGTGATGCGACCGTCAGCGGGCTGCATCGCGAGATCGCTGCGCGATGGTTGCAGTCGGCCGGGATGTATCTGACCGACCACGTTGAGATACTCACCACGACTGCCGTCAGCGACACGAACGATACCGTGGCCGCCGTCCTCGGTCTGGCCCTGGCGTCGCTTCCCGGCGATGTCGGTGCCTCGCCCGCGCTGCTGACTCGTCTGGAGCAGATCGCGACCTCGGGCATGCGCGACCGTTCACGACAGGCCGCGCTGGCCTTTCGCGCGCTGGGCGGCAACACGTCCGCCGTCGATGCCCACTGGCAGGCCGACGATGCGTGGCGTCAGACGGTGGCTATTCTGGACGCACCGGACGTGAGCGGAGTGGTCGCGGCGGTCAATGCGTCGTCGATGCCGCTCTTTCAGCTTCTGGACGCTGCACAGGTACGCCTGAACCGGACGCCGGCCGATGCCGCTGCGGTCTGGTCTCACCCCGATGTCCAGGGTGTCCGGCCGATCTGGGCCGAGCTGGCAGCCCGAAGTGGCGAGGCCGCCGCCGAGGCAGCGGGCCGGCTGGTTCCCGGAGACATCTCGCTTTCGCCGCAGGCCGCCGTGTGGCTGGCCGCGCATGGGCAACAGGACGCGCTGCGTGCGCTCCTCGCAAACACGCTCAACAGCGAAGAGAACAGCGCCCTGACGAACCTTCTGCAACTGGCTGAGCGCCTGCGCGAGCCCGTCAGTGACGCTCGCCTGCGCGAGCTGATCCTGTCGCCCAGGCCCATGCAGGCCATGGACCCGGTTGCGATGCGCGACGCGGCAGCCCGGTTGTGGGTGGCGCAGGGCGGTCCTGATGCGAGCGTTGTGGTCGAGCTGGCCGAAGAGCTGCGTACCGACGGTGTTGGGCAGCAGGCCATCGCGATTCTGGCGGTGAACGCGCTGAATCGTTGTACGCCCTAGCCGGATGCCGTTACATAGCGGTATCGGCTTTAGCACGATTTGCTGTTTCCCATCGCCCGGGTGGTATCATGACCCTGCGTATTGCTGTCTGTATGTTCCCGTTCCTTCTGGGTATTGCTCCTCTCGCAGCCGCTCAGGAGGACGTGACGGCTGTGGACGCACCCATGGATGATCCGCTGGAAGGCCTGTTTGGGGAGATCAGCGCCGAGGATGCGCGGCGGGCGGTCGAGCTGGCGACCGAGGCGCGCGATGCGTACAACGCGGGCGAACCAGGCCGGGCCATCGCCCTTTTTGAGCAGGCGTTCGACCTGAGCCGCGACCCGGGTTTCGCCTTCAATCTGGGCGCTCTGTACGAAGCGATGGACGAGATTCCACGCGCGCGCTCCTATTATCAGGGCTATCTGGAGTTATTACCCGACGCACCAAATCGTACGGATGTAGAAGCGACACTGGAGCGTCTTGAGGCGATCCTGAATCTGGAGTGGGCGCGGGTCCGGGTGGAATCCATGCCGGACGAAGCGCAGGTGTACGTGGTACGTCAGGGTCAGGAATTCTATCTGGGTCGCACCCCCGTGCAGCGCTGGATGCGCCCCGGGGAGGTTTCGTTGCGATTTCGTTTACCCGGCCACAGCGATGTTGAGCTGAACGGGCGAGCGGAGATCGACGGTATCCTGACGCTGACCGGCCTGCTGCAGCCCCTCACCGTACGTCGCGAGCGAATGTCGGCCCTGTGTGAACGCGCACCCACGGACGCTCGCTGCACAGAGTCGCTCTGACCCCGGTATTGGCGATGACCCTGGCGTTCGCTTTTCAGGGCGGCGAATAAACATCGACTGGCGTCGACAAACACTTTCGCGTGATGACCAGCGCAGGTTCGGGCTGCCTGTTTTTCTGCATTTATTCGAGATTACTGGAGGTTCAGGGATGTCTCAACGCTGCACTCTTTCTTTGTCTGGTGATGCTTCGGGAATCTTCGTTTCGATGCTTCTCTCCGCCATGGTGAGCGGTTGTCTGTTCATCGACTCGGACAGCTCGTCGGAAGACGACCTTGACGGTGGTACGGCCGCAGCCGACAGCGGTGGCGATGGCGGCAGCGAGGGACGTGACGGAGGCAGCGGGCCGTGTCGCGGGCTGCTGCTGGACTCGGATGTGGACGCACCGCTCACGATCGCAGCGGGTGGATGTACTCAGATAAACCGGTACCTGCAGGTACGCGCGACGCTGACCATTGAGCCGGGGGCCGAGCTCGTTTTTGGCGCCGATGCGGGGCTTGAGGTGAATGAATCCGGCGCGATCGCAGCCGAGGGAACCGAGACCGCACCCATCATTTTCCGTGGTGAAACAGCGGTCGATGGTTCGTGGTCCGGCCTTATCTTCGGCAGCAATGTGCCCAGCACGCTGAGCCATGTGCAGATCTGGCATGGCGGCGGTCTGCGATATTCAGGCACCACCGGCGAAGGAAACGTCTATGTCCGCAGCTCGGGACGCCTGTCGATGGACCGTGTGGCACTTCTGGAGAGTGGTGCATACGGGATGGTTATCGAGGAAGGCGCCCAACTGGAAGAAATTCAGAATTGCGAAATTGCCGGGAGCACCGGATCTTCGATGCTGATTTCGGCGGCCAATCTGCACCAGCTTGCGGCCACGAACCTGTTTTCGAGCATCGAGTCTCCCAACGGAGCGAACGAGGTGGTTGTGAAGGGCGCCATCGTGAATGACCTGACCGGCAAATGGTCAGCGCTCGATGTCCCCTATCGGGTCATGGACGCCATTTATCTGGGCGAAAATACCGATATTGAAATTGACGGAGGCGCGCAGTTCAGTTTCGACACGGACGCCGGACTCGAGAGTACTGGTCAGCTCGCGATCGCGGGAACGCCCGATGCGCCTGTGTCTTTCTATGGGACAGACAGCGCCTCAGGTTCGTGGTCGGGTGTTATTTACGGCGGTAACAGCTCGGGCAATCTCGTTCGCCACGCGTCCATTACCGGCGGTGGTGGGACACGTTTTTCGGGCACGTCCGCCGAAGCCAATCTGTATATTCGCGCCGGCGCTCGCATCTCGGTCGAAGACAGCCTTTTTCGCCAGAGCCTGACCCACGGGGTCTATGTCGAGGAGGGCGCTCTGCTGGACGGTTTTACACGAAATACGTTCGAGCTGAATGGGCTGGCGCCTTTGAGCATCTCGGCTGCCGTGCTGGCTGCTGTGACAGACGAACAGGAGCTCCGTACGCCGGCCGGAGCGCCACCCACACCCTTTGTGGACGTTCGAGGCGGGAATATTACGACCGAGGTGGTGTGGCCCACGCTTGAATTGCCTCTCCGGGTGCAGGGAGCCGTGTTGATTGGCGAGAATGGCCTGCTGACCATCGCCCCCGAAAACGAGCTGGTCTTTGCTGCCGATAGCAGCCTGGAAGTGGCTGATGGCGCCATTGTGGCCGACTCTACCGGAGCGCGATCAGCGATTGTGATGCGCGGCGAAGACCCCATCGCGGGCTACTGGGGAGGGGTCCTCGTAGGCAGTCGCAGCTCGGTGAACCGACTGTCGAACGTCGTGATCGACGGCGCGGGTGGAGCACGCTTTTCGGGAACGTCCGGAGAAGCAAACCTGTACGTGCGCGCAAACGCAGCACTGCAGCTGAGCGAAGTGCAGCTGCAGAACAGTCTGCGCTGGGGGCTCTTCGCCGAAGACGAGGCGACGCTGGTGAACGCCGCAACGGGCGGTGCGATCGTGGATGGACCCGGGCTGGAAAGTGCAGGCGTGAGCTTCACGAACAACGGCGAAGGCGAAGCGCGGTTGCCGTAACCGAATCCGTCGCATGCTTCGGGCTTACCGCCGCCCTGCAACTGGCCCGGTGCCACGAAACTCCGATAGGCAGGGCGGCTTGACACCCTTGGGGGCGCCCATTAGCGGCAGGTGTCCCTTCTCTGCCGCAGGTGAATCATGTCGCTCGATACCTATCTTCTGGAGTCTCAGGCTGCCCATCTTGATGAGTTGAAGGCGCTGCTGCGAATCCCGAGTGTGTCTACCAATGACGCGTTCAAGGCAGATGTCGCCGCCTGCGCGGAGTTTGTGTGTGGCAAGCTTCGGGACGCCGGTCTCACCGCGAAGGTGTACGCGACACCGAAGCATCCGATCGTGTACGGAGAGTGGCTGGGTGCTCCCGGAGCACCCACCGTTCTGATTTACGGTCACTACGATGTTCAGCCGCCCGAGCCACTCGAGCTGTGGCGCAACCCACCCTTTGAGCCGACGATCGAGGGCGGCAATATCGTCGCACGGGGTGCAACGGACGATAAGGGGCAGATGTTTGCGCATGTGAAGGCGGTCGAATCGTTGATGAAAACCCACGGCAAGCTGCCGGTGAACGTGAAGTTCCTGATCGAGGGCGAAGAGGAGGTCGGCAGCCCCAGTCTGGACCCCTTCATTGAGGCGCACGCCGACATGTTGAAGGCCGACGTGGTGGTGGTCAGCGACACGCACATGTACGCGCCAGGGCGTCCCTCGATCACCTATGGTCTTCGAGGGTTGTCGTATTTTGAGATGACCGTGCGTGGCCCGTCCTATGACCTTCACTCGGGGCTGTACGGTGGTGCCGTGCCGAACCCGATCAACGCGATCGGCACGATGATCGGCAAGCTGAAGGACGAGAACAACCGGGTGCTCATTCCCGGCTTCTATGACGGCGTTCAGGAGCTGGATGCCGACGAGCGCGCGGAGTTGAATGCGCTGGAATATGACTCGGCTGCGTTCTGCGGCGAGGTCGGCATTCCACATCCGGTGGGCGAGAAGGGCTATGGCATTGTGGAACGTCTGACCGTTCGTCCCACGCTGGATTTCAACGGCATCTGGGGCGGCTACACCGGGCCGGGCGCGAAGACCGTGCTTCCGTCCGAGGCACACGCCAAGTTTTCGTGCCGTCTGGTTCCGGCGCAGGATCCCGAAGATATAGTGAGGAAAGTCGTCGCCTATCTGGAGTCGATCAAGCCGGACGGCGTTCAGCTCGAAGTGCGCCCCCACCACGGCAATATCCCCTTCGTGGTGGATCGCTCCGCACCGGCGATGAAGGCCGCCTTTCGCGCGCTGGAGCGTGTGTGGGGCGTACGCCCTGTATTCACGCGTGGCGGCGGAAGCATTCCGGTGGTCGCGAGCTTCAAGCGGCTGCTGGGTCTCGACACGGTGCTCATGGGCTTCGGCCTGGAAGATGATCGCCTGCACAGTCCGAACGAGAAGTTCGCCATCGCCAACTACTACGCAGGCATCAAGGCATCGGCCTTTATGCTGCAGGAGCTGGCTGCCGAGGGTTGAACCCGGCGCTTTGTGCTGAAGGAGCAGGGGCTGAACTACCGGAAGCGCGAGTAGGCGTGGGGCCTGACGTAGCGCTCAGCCCAGCTCGAGCCGGAAGAGCTGCTGCCCGAGGAAGATGAAGTCGCCGGTCCGAAGCTGGCGTCTCTCCCAGATTTTGACCCAGGTGCCGTTGGAGGAGCCCATGTCGGCGATGTAATAGTGTCCGTCTTCGCGCAGCAGGATATGGGCGTGCCGACCGGACATGAACTTGTCGCGGGGGAAGATGATGTCCCCCTTCTCACGACCGATCAGAGCACCCGACTCGTGCAGGCAGTAAACGTTCTGGGTGACGCCGCCGATGCCGATCTGGACCAGTTTGAACTGTCCGCTGGGCGGGGGCGAGCCCATATACCGGGTGCCGTCGTTGGCACGCGCTTTGGGCACAATCTGCGACTCGAACTTCTCGAAGCGAAGCACCTGACGTCCCATGAGGAAGGTGTCGCCCGGCGTCAGTCGCTTTTCCTCGCGGAGCTTCACGTACGTTCCGTTCAACGAGTAGAGGTCCTCGATGAACAACCTGGAGGCATCCATCACAAGACGAGCGTGCTTGGGTGACAGGAATGCGTCGGTGGGATACCGAAGATCCCCGGCGCGACCGAGTACAGAGTCGTTGTAGCGCAGGTCGGTTCGGGGTCCGTCGGAACCATCCTCGTTGATCGAGACCAGTGTCACCTGCATGGAAGCAGGGGCTCTCGTGGCGGCAGAGAGCAGGTTGGTGCTGGACTCGATATGCTTTGGGGCGGCGGAGGTGGACGAGAGTGGGGTACCACACGCATGGCAGAATCGTGAGCCACCCGCGTTTTCGTGGCCGCACCCCGGACACGTGATCGTCTCCACTCCTGCCGACTCGTCCTGCGGTGCAGCCTGTGACGGCTCGGGAGCCGCCGCCGCCGCTGAGCGCTGATTGCGAGCCGCCTGTTGAAAGGTGTCCACGAGCGCTCGGCTACGCGTTACGTCAGGAACCGGCAGCTCCTGCAGATAATACGTATGCCGCGACCCATCGTCTCCGCGGGCGCGCCCATGGAACTCTTCTTCCTTTTCAAGCGCCGAAAGCAGGGCGTCGGGAAGCTGGGATTTTCTATCGTGCGTCATGGACGTTCCGTAGAGTTCTCGAGGCGTGAGCCCGTGACCCAGAAGGAGATTCGCGCCGAAGCAAAGTGCGTCGCATGAATGCCACTCGACCCTCGACAGAGTCCGTATGCTACCGACGTGTGCGCTGGTCAACAAACACCTTCACTGATGAAGGCTGGCCTGGTGAGGCTCAAGGCCGTCAGCGACCTCTGCGGCATGACATCGCGGGGCAATCGCCCTTGCCACAAAAACTAACAAACACAGCATAATCAAACACTTGGCTCCACCCTCGCAAGACAACACGGGCGACCGAAACACCACAGACGATCTGCTCTTCTCAAGCTACTCGACACACAGCAGAAATTGGGGCAGTTTACACTCGTTCGTTTTGCCAACCCCCTGGTGTGTGAGCAGGCGGACGAATGGCGGGTCGGCGAATGGTCGTCCGACGCGCCTTGTGCCCGTTCGCCTGTGTGCCTGCCCCCGATGACCGCATGAAAATTTGCCCGGTCTGCCAGACGAGGTTCGAAGATACGCACGTGTTCTGTCCACACGACGGAGCCCGTCTGGAGCCGATGCCAAGGCAGTTGGCCACAACGGCAGAGCCTGTCGTGCCCGACTTGAGCGCGAACGCGATCGACCATGAAAACCCCGATAATCTGGTCGGGAAGACCATCTTTGGTGACTACCACATTCGCAAGAAGCTGGGCGAAGGCGGTATGGGCGCCGTCTTCCTGGCCGAAAACAAGAGCATCGACCAGCGGCTGGCCATCAAGGTGCTCCACGGCGACGCCGCGCAAAATGCGGAGCTGGTGGAGCGCTTCAATCGCGAAGCACGCGCCATCTCGCGCCTGACCAACCAGAACATCATTCGCGTCTTCGTCTTCGGACGAACACCCGAGGGCCTGCTCTACCTCGCGATGGAGTTCGTCGAGGGCAAGCCGCTGCGCGACCTGATCGAAAAAGAAGGCCAGCTGTCCGAGCTTCGCGCTATCAACATCATGCGTCAGACGCTCCACGCGCTGAACGAAGCTCACGAACTGGGCATTGTTCACCGCGACCTGAAGCCTGACAACATCATGATCACGAAGTTTCGTGGCGTGGACGAGTTCGTAAAGGTCCTCGACTTCGGCATCGCCAAGGTCAAGGATCCCGGTGGTAACCAGGCCAAGCTGACACAGGCCGGCATTGTGTACGGTACCCCTGAGTACCTGTCTCCCGAACAGGCGCAGGCCAAAGAGCTGGACGGTCGCTCTGACCTCTACTCCATGGGTATCATCCTGTACGAGATGATCACCGGCACCGTGCCTTTCCAGTCCAAGACCGCGGTCACCATCCTGGCCGCTCACGTCTATGACCCACCGGCGCCGCCCTCCCAGAAGACGCGCCGGCCCGTCCATCCAAAGATGGAGCGCATCATCATGAAAGCGCTCCATAAGGATCCCACCAAACGCTACCAGACCGCCATGGCCTTCCTCGAGGACCTCGAAAACCTCGAGGCCGAGCTCAGCGGCGGCACCGCCACCAAGACGACGGTGCTCGACGCCTCGCAGGTCGCTGCGCTCATCGGCGTTTCACGTGCCCGACAGGCGCAGGGAGCAGCAGACACCGCGCCCTCGCCCAGTCACATCCCGGCCGTTGCGCCCGCGGCTCCTCAGGCCGGAGCCGTACCCGTGCAAGCCACGCAGGCGAGACCGGCGACCCCCACGGCTGCCGCGCCACCCGCAAACAACACCGTTGTGTATCTGGTCATCGTCTGCCTGGTGGTGTTGCTCGTCATGGCCGGTGTCGCTATCTTCATGCTCGCGCAGCGCGCCACCCCACCGATCTGAACTCCGCACAGCGCCCGCTGGCATCTCACTTGTGCCGCTGGGCCGTGAGCGATGTCCGCGAGTGTACTGCATGTCGCTACCCATGTCCCATCTGCGGCGCGGTCTCCTCACCGCCACCCTGCTACTCAACCTGACCGGCTGCGGCGACCTGCTACCCGGCATCGGAAACTCGCCCGGTGGGGGGGGAGGGTCGGCCGCCGCGCCGCCCATTGCAGGCTCGGACATCGAGATTCTGGGGCTCATTACCGCCCTGCCCAACGCCGAAGGCGAAATCGTCACCTTCGCACAGCTCGGTGTCATGAGCCTGGAATCTGACCCGCAGCGCTACCTCGGAGGCATCACCGACGCCCGTGTCGTCGCCGGCGCTACCGAGATCCCCTTGCCCAGCACCGAGACGGGCGGTGTATTCGTCACCACGTCGAATCAGTCCTCGCTTCGCTACATCCCCGGCGGAACCTACATCTGGCGGTTCACGATCGTTGACGCCGAGGGTACCTCGCAGACCGTCACCGCCGAGGTGACAGCACCCGAGGCGGCACCGGAGTTCGACCTCGACCCCGGCCTCGTGTACTACGCCAACGAACCCCTTACGATCGCGCTACGAAACATGAACGACGGCGGCATTGTGTCCGTGCTGCCGCTGAGTGACGCCGACGCAACCGGTCCGACGTTCAATACGTTCGCCTATGCCCAACCCGCAGACCTTCAGTCGGCGCGCGACTCCCTGATCGCCGTGGCATCCGAGCCGACCTTCACCATTCCAGCCTCCGCGTTTCCTTCGCCGGGCATGTATCGCATCGAGGTACACAGCTACGCGATGTCCACCGAGGCGCTCGGAGACCGCGACCTGCCGGGCCCCACCAGCTGGGTGGCTGCTGGCGAGCTCTCGTATATCGATCTCGAGCTGCTCTAAATCTGACGCGTACCCCCACGTCTTTTGCAGGGCGACGGTACACTCACCGTTACCCTGTAACCCTGTCCGCTGCGCATGCTCTGGCGATTGCGGGCCTAGAACAGGTCGTTGCGCCGAACCGAAGGCCGAGGACGACCAGGCGCACGACCGCCGCTGCGACCGGATTCAGACGCTGCAGGGGCTTCCAACACCACAGGCTCGGGCACGGGGGTGAAGCTGAGCTCTACCTGACGGTCAACGGGTGCCTGCAGCGCCACCTCGGCCACGCTGTATCCGGTGGCGTCCAACACAGGAGGTCGGTTCAGGACGACGATCACGATCGTGGCGAGAGCGATCACGACCACAGCGAAAGCGTTGACGGTGATTCGAACCTTCCGGTCCTGCGCCGCGTCAGCTGCAGCTTGCCTGACCTGCGCCTCGGCGATGGCCGCGTCGAGCGCGATTCGCTCCCGTTCGGCGGCAGCCCGCTCCGCCTCGGCACGCAGTCGCTCGGCTTCCAGTCTGGCCTTTTCCTGCTCTTCACGTTCCTGAGCCGCACGCTCGGCGGCTTCGCGAGCCGGTTTCCCCAGCAACGCCGCGACTTCGGGCGACACGCCGTCAGGAAGGTAGGACGACGGGTCAAGCCGGGTACGCGGCACATCACCCACCGCCTCTACCTGCCCTGTCGCCCGGCGTGGCGAGAGCGGAGCTACGTTCTCGGGAACCTGAATGGCTTCGAGATCTCGGAGCGTGAGCTTGGCGCGTGCCTTGGATGGTTCCGACATGGCGTAGCGTTCGAGGTGGATAGTGGGAAACTCGAGTAACCTACCCTAACCGGGCGCTGCTCGCAACGCCGTCACAAATCCAGCGCAAATCGCGGGAAACGTCGAACGCGTAACGCAACCTTTCGCTGGGCGGAGAGCCCGTTGGTGCGAACTGCCGCCCTGAAAAAGAACGGTTGGGGCTCGTCTCATCGCTTGCCAGAGCCCCCGTTTCAATACTGTGCGTTTGTAGGAAGCCACCCGTCAGACCATGCCTGCCCGGCGTCGAACGGGGTCAGGTCTGGCCTGCCATTTAGCCGCACACGCGCGACGAATGGCTGTTCGGCATGAAGGGTGCGCGGGTTTGCGGTAGCGCGTTCGCACTGCCGCCAGACGACACCGAGTTAGACGGGAATGACTGAGGCGGGAGCCCGTCCGGATGCTGGAGAGCGGTAATGTGGAGTGCGCTCGCTGAATCGACCGCCGCCCTGCCAAAACCTGTGGAGCTTTGAGGTCGGTCTGTTCGGATGTCGGCGTTGCCGGACAATTCAGTGTCAGATGCAGCCGGGTGCACCTGCCTACGGCTGCGGTCACTCGAAGGGCTGGCAGGTGAATCGGCCTGCCGACTCGACGCATTCGAGGCCGTCTTCGCAGAGCGAGCTGTCGTTGGGGTCGGGGGTGCAGGTGGCGCCCTGGGCGAGAAGGGCGCGGCAGGTGGCGCCAGGGCGAGGTGCGAGACGTTCACCGTCAAACGGAAGGCAGAACGAACCGTCCTGACAGAAGAAATTGCTTACGCAGGACTCCCCGATTGCGGGTCGGGTGGCCGGAAAGATACAAGTGGCGGGCTCTGTGGTTGCTGAACAGACTGAGGCAGAAAGACAGGGGTCCTCGGGTGAGGGTACGCACTCGTCTTCAATGAAGAGCGGCACGTTGCACGCGGGGTCTCCGCCATCTGTGGAGCGACACACCAGGGGCGCGATACAGTCGGAAACCGTCGCGGGTGTGCACGGCAGTCCAAGACCCGGGAAGGCGGACAGACAGAGGCCGAACACACTTTCTGAGTCCGAGGAGCACTCTGTGTTCAGTTCGCAGCTGTTCGTGCCGGGAAGACAGGGATCGCCGAGCAGCGACTCTGCGGCGAGGCAGATGCCCGTTGCACTCCCGCCAGGAATGACACACGACGCACCATCGGCGCACGCGGCGGCGGTATCGGGACAACGACCATTCCTTTCGAACGATGTCTCTGCCCTGCAGGTGCCGACCGATTCATCGAAGCGCCACTGGCAGCGAAGGCCACGAGGACAGGCTGCGTCGTCGAAGTCACAGGACTGGCCTGCCGCCGTGGGAACGGCGGCACAGATACCCGGTTCGACGACCGAGAGTCCGCCAACACACACGGTTGATACGGGGCAGGTCGTCAGGCCCGGAGCGCACGCACCTCCGACTGGCGGCGAATCGAGTACGCAGCGTGCGGCGTCTGGAGGCCCCAGACACACCAGGTTTTCCGGGCAAATAACGTCGACCGGGGCGTCGGACAGGCATCGTGTGCCAATCGTGGGTTCGGACTCGCAAACGCCCGTTGCCGGTGAGCACCAGAGACCAACCCTACACGGTGAGCCCGGGCCGCATGCTTCCCCAGAGCCCACCCTTGGCGTTGAACACAGGGTCGTTTCGCCGTCACATTGGAGGTACGAGAGGCAGCCAAGGTCTTCGCACGACTCGCCGATCCCACCCAGAGTTTCAAAGGACGCCACGACGGTGCCGGACGGTGGCGAACCAGCGGATTCAAGAACAACCCAGACAGTCTGGCCCGTAGAGAGCTCGGCGCTGACCGACGGCGCTTCGCCGCCAGCGATTGCTGTCGCGCAGGCAAGTTGGGCAGTCGGTTCGAGGCAATCGCCAGTGAGTCGCAGCCAGGTACCGCTTCTGGCGCCGACCAATCGCAGCTCGAGACGGCCGGTTCGCGGTGCAACGAACGAAAGCACAAGATCTGTTCCGCCTGCAACACCGCAGGAAGAGCTCTGTGAAACATCAACTGCCGAAATGGCGGGAATTTCGAAGGCAACTCGGCCTTCGACAAGGTTGCCGGCCGCGAGGCCGGACGGGTTGAAGGGTAAGCTGCAGGTACCACCAGGATTCGCGAGGCAACGTCCGGTAGGCGCACAATCGGTGGGCGATGCGCAGAAGCCCGATGAGACGTCGGAGCAGGTCGCGCCGGGGTCGAGTTGTCGAGCAAATGAAACGTCGAGGGTGGCGGTACCTTCGCCGAACACAAAGAGAGAAACCGTACCGCGTTCGACCGAGACGTTGAGCGAGCTCACAGATTCGGTGATTCCAGGTCGTTGAGAAACACAGCGTGTCTCTGATGCGGACGTCGTACAGAGCTCGCGAACCCCAATGGCTCTCACCACGCTGTCTTCACCGGCTGTCGCCTGCACGCGGAGCAAACCGGCAGCCGGTGCCTCGACTTCAACAATACGGCCAAAGCTGCTGCCTGCGCACGCGAGATCGTACCGTTCTCGCAGCTCGCCGAGGGTCACGTCGACCGTCACGGACTCGCCAGCCCGGCTGGGCGCTTCGATTCCAGCCAGGGGGGCTTCGCAGGACGAACCCGGAACCGACACGCATTGTCCTGACTCATCGCAGAGCAGTCCTGAAGCGCAGAGGGCGATTCTTCCTTCATCATCGCAATCTTCGCCGATACCGACCACAGCAGGGTTGGGTTCGACACAGCGAGATGAGTCTGCGTCGCAGACCTGGCCGGTGCTACAGACGCGATCGAAGCTGGAGGTTGTGCAGGATTCACCCAACGCAACCACCTGCCCTGCCCGGTCGGCGCGCAGGCTCACTGTTTCCGAGAGTCCGGCGAGGACAGCATCGAGACGAACGACCCACTCCTGGTCTGCAGTGCCGGAGACCACGACCGCGCCGCGACCAGCAAAGCCAATGCCAGCGTCGCAAGATGTGCTGGAGGCTGCACAGGTCTCGCTGACTTGCACCGCAACGGGTACAGTTGTTGATTCTGAGCGTGCGGAGACGACCCATGGGCCTTCAGCAGGCAGGACAAGGAGTCCCAGAGCATCAGGGCCGTTCGAGCCCGTGCACGCCGCGTCGGGACGGAACTGGTCACCCGAGTCCCGGTTCAGGACGACGGTTGCGACCAGGGCGCCGTTATCGGGCTGGAATGTGAAGGTGGAAGGGTCGCTTCCGCATGCGGCGATGACGGTGCCGGTGCAATTGCTCCGGCAGAGAATATCGCCTTCGTCGCGGGGTTCGCAGTCTTCGGCCGAGTCAATGACACGGTCGCCGCAACGGGCCAGGGTGCAGTCGGTGCGGCAGGCGTCGGCGCGCGAGTCGCTGTTCGCGTCCCCTTCGTCGCAGGCCTCGCCGACATCAAGAACACCGTCGCCACACTCCCCTGTGCCGCACCATTCGGCGCAATCGGTGTCCTGACAGTCGGTGAGGCCGTCCGCGTCGTTGTCGACGCCATCTTCACAGAGGTCCGCGGATGTTTCCGCCCCGCAGGACGGGTCGCCCTCGCAGTCGTCGTCTTCGCAGTCGGAGTCGCCGTCGTTGTCGTCGTCGCGCGAGTTTCCGCAGATTTCGACGAGGCACTCGGCGATAGAGGCGCAAGCCTCGTCATCGCAGTCCGTAGCTCCATCGTCATCGTTGTCGATGCCGTCGGAACAAATCTCAACCGCTTCTGCCTGGCAGGTCGACGAACAACCATCGCCGTCGACGAGATTGCTATCGTCGCAGGTTTCGGTTCCGACTTCACGGCCGTCGCCGCAGACACTTTCGCAAGCGACTCCGGGTTGCGGGCACACCCAGCCAGGCTCCGCGATGCACTCGGTGTTGCAGCCGTCAGCGGCCAATGCATTGCCGTCATCACAGAACTCGCCGTCATCGAGAACACCGTCACCGCAGCCCGCCTGCGGCACTACGTCATCCTGACCGCAGCCAGTGGCCAGATAACTCAGCAGGGCAAGCACAGGTAGCGAACCAGAGAGCCTGTTAGCTAGCGAATCGAATTTACTCATTTCAGCTCATCCGTAACTTCAGGATGGAACGCGACGGGCCCAGAAACGGATCATCACGGGTACCCAAATCAGCAGCCGCTGGTTGTGCAACTACCCCAGTTTCCCCAGCTGCCCCAATCCGTGCACGCGCCGCAGCCGCAGGCGTCGCACGTCCTCGTCCGGTAGCTGCGTCGTCCCCAAGGGAAAACGCAGCCCCGGCGCTCTCTCCTGCACGCCGTCTCTGTAACGATCCCGCACGTAGTACGAATGCCATTGTAGTTGCCCGCCTGACAGTCACACACTTCTCCGGGGTAGGCAGCCGTACCGTTCCAGAAGTTTGCAGGATGGATTCCGCCGGTTGGAGTGTAGGTACCGTCGTCGCAAGAGCCATCGCGGATCCAGGAAGAAGGCTGGCATTGCCCGTTGTGGTCGGTCTGGTAGCCAGACTGACAGCCGATATCCCAGATGTCGAGACGGCAGGTGGTGTTGTTGGGTCGGGGTTGTTCACAAGGAAATACCGTGTCGGTGTCGGTGTCCATGACAATCGTCCACCACGAGCGGTCGAACCATGGGTCAAACTGAATCCTCGCGTCGTAGTCCTGGCCAACGAAGGCGCAGGTAGCAGCGTTGAAGGCGATATCGTTGTGCTCAGCCCACCAGCCGCCTCCACTGCACTTTGCGTCGTCCTGTGAAATCACAAGGACCGGATCCATGGAGCCGCTGCAGAAGGTCTCGACCTGATAGCGTCGGAACTGATTGTTCTGGTTCGGACGCCAGATGAAGGCACCATCGTTTCGATGTCCGCCAGAGATGCTGTGATTGTTGTCGACGATGCGAAGTGACTGACCTTGATACGTCCCTTCCACGACACGAATACCGTTGCTGAACCCTGTGATAGCGTTGGCGTCACACACGGCCCAGTTGGGACAACCTTCCACGCCTGAACAGTCGGAGTCATTGCAATCCACGGTGCCATCGCCGTCATTGTCGAGGCCGTCTGTACAACGTGTCGCAAGGCCAGTGCTGGTCGAGGTACACGCGTTACATGCCGTGCCGGAGTTACAAGCGGCGCCTTCACAGCGGTTGGCGCAGGTGTTGATGGGTGAAGTTCCATTACACTGCGAGCCGTAGTCGCAGACTTCTGGCGCTACCTGTGTGGCATCACCACAGATAGCCGAGCAAGTGGTATTGCCACCATTCACGGCGGAGCCACTGTAACCTACCGCACAGCTGCAGTTGAAGCGGTCCGGCGGATTTCGGTCGCCGCAGAGAACACCTGTGCCAGAGCAGGCACCCGGGCATTCGTTCGTATTGTTGCAGATGGGCGTCGTATTCGACCAGGTGCCTTGCGTGGCTGTCTGTGCTGCAGCAGTGCACACGCGAGCAGTCGCACTACTGAGCGTGGACCCGGTGGGGCAGGTGAAGGTCGCCTGTGAGCCTAAACTCTGAGCGCTCGTGTAGGCGACCGTACCCACCACGGCTCCAGCCGACCAGTTGCCAGCCGGGCCGTTCAGGGTGGGGCATGTTTGTGCGGTGCAGGTCGTGTTTGCGGTGGTCCAGGTGGTGCCGCCAGTCGTCGCACCCTGACGCCACGTACCGGTCGTCGATGTTGTAGGCGTCGTGGCGTTGTAGCCACAGGTGATCTGCGTCGTGCCACCGCGGAAGAAACCGCTGTTGCAGTCCACATTTGTAGATACGCCCCAGTTGGCGGCCGAAACACTGAAGTTGGTGCCCGGGGATGCAGGGCACGCCACCTGCACGCACGCACCGAGGTCCGTCCACTGCGCGAGCGTGGTGGAACCGCAGGTGCGTCCGAACTGACGACTGGCTCGGCGAGTGGCGTCCGTGTCCGTGCTGATGAAGCCGTCCGGGCACTGATACGCGACGGTGGCATTGTACGACGTGGAGTTGGTTGCGCTGATGAGTGCGCCTCCGCCATAGACAGACGCGGCTGCAGGGCACTGCACTTCGTCACAGTTGCCGCTGGTCTGCGTCCATGAGCCCAGAGTGCCACACGAGGCAGTCGCCGCGGCTGCTCCGCCAGCGGTGCCGCCGACCCGGAACCCGGGCAGGCACTGGCGGGAAGCGTTCGCCAGGTAAACCTGTGAGCCGCTGGGGGTGTAAGTGACGGCCCCGGTCGTATTGGCGCCGGAGCTGGGCGACCATGCACCGCAGCTAATCGGGCTGCAGGTGGGTACACCAGTCCAAACCATATTGCCCGCGCTGAACGAGCAGGTGGCGGTCGCATTCGTCACCGCAGGGGGCTGACTGACTACGTATCCTGCATTGCAGCTATAGCTGGCGGTTGAACCGAGCACGGGTCCGGCGGTAAACCCTGGCGCGCCAGCATTGGTGACCGTGGGCGGGTTGGCGCAGGCGCGTCGACGGCATGTCAGCGGCGTTCCGTTCCATTGCCAGACACCATTGTCGCCAGCGTCGGCGGTGCATGTCTGCGTAGTTGCGTTGCCCGGTGTGGGTTCCCAACCGTCCGCACAGGTGTGAATAGCCTGATCGGCATCACGTGCTTCGCGACCATTCGGCGTGCTGACCGTCGCGTTAGCGACGGCCGTGGCGACCGGGCACTGAATCAGCTCGCATGTGGGCGCAGAGCCATTCCATGCCACATTCGGGCCGGCACCTGAGATGGCGCACGTGAGCGACGCGGACCCGACGAGGCGGTAACCGGGCTGGCACGAGAACGAAGCCTCGGACAGGTAGTTCTGCGCGTTGGTGTACGAGACAGGCAGCCCGTTGGTCGGTGTCGTGAACGTCGTACATGTACGCGGCACACAGGTCGGAGCAGCCGGCGTCCAAGCCGAAGTACCAGGGCCGGTCGCAGCACAGCTGCGGAGGGCGCTGCCACTGATCTGGTAGCCAGCGTCACAGGTGTAAGTGGCCGATCCTCCGGTCACGGTCGTCGTTACGCTGGGCGCGGGCCCGTTGGTCGGCGCACCCAATGTGCCGCAGCTTGCGGGAGCGCACGTCACCGGCGTACCCGACCAGTTTCCGTCCGCCTGACAGGTGCGTGCGGCCGATCCCTGAAGGATGTAGCCGTCGTTGCAGGTGAAGTTGCGCGTGGTTTCGAACTCGGTGTTGCCAGCAGCCAGCGTTCCGTTCGTCGGTGCAGTCAGTGTCGGGCAGTTGACGCGAACGCAGGTGCCAGACGCCGCCTGCCATGCGCCGGTTGCGGGCGATCCACCCACCACGCCGCATGCGCGTGAAAGAATGGACGAATTGGTTCCAGACGACAGCTGCCAGCCAGCTTCGCAGACATAGGTCCTGACCTCTCCGAATGTATCGGTGTACGGTCCGCCCGTGAGATCCTGGCCCTGCGGGTCAGCAAGCGGCCCGCAGCTGACCGGCGTACAAACGGGTGAGGTGCCTGTCCAGGCGCGACCACTGCCTCCGCCGGTGGGGAGACACTGACGGAACGCATCGCCTGACGTGAGGTTGTATCCGGTGTTGCAGGTGTACGTGACTTGACCCACGTTGACGATAGTCGAAGGCGTGAGCGGGCTACGCGTCGAGAAGTCCACGGTCGGAAGGTCACCGCAGCTGCCGGCTGCACAGGTAGGCACGGGGAAATTCCAGCCACCGTTGGTGGCCGCGCCCGTACAGGTCAGGAGCTGAGAACCAACCGGGTCGAAGCCATTATTGCATTCGTACTGCACGGTCGTGTTGTACTGGAAGGCGCCGGGGAGCGTAACGGGAGCCAGAACGAAACCGTCTGTGGGCGTCCCGGGGAACGCACAGGTGATCGGCGAGCAGGTGGGTGAAGTACCCGACCACGTCCCAGCCGCTGTGCATGTACGTGACAGGTTACCACCCGTCTGCACGAAGCCCTCGTTGCACGAGAAGGTAACGGCGTCTTCGAAGACGAACGGCGCCGGCCCACCGGTAGCGATGGTCGCGTTTGCGGGCGCCTCAGGGCCTCCCGGTGCGACCGACGGACAGGTCACACGCGAGCAGGTCGGCACAATGCCAACCCAGCCGGAGGCCGAGCAGGTAAGGCCACTGTCCCCGGCCGTGCGTGTGAATCCGGTGTCACAGGCGTAGGTAACGCTGCTGTTGAACGTCGTGCCCGTGCTGGACGAGATAGAGCCGAACGTCGGTGTTGGCGCAGTCCCGCAATCGAAAATGGTGCACACCGTAGCCGTGCCGGTCCAGTTGCCGTCAGCCCCGCACTCGCGCGTGGTAGAACCGGAGAGGGTGTAGCCGACGTTGCAGCCCAGCGTGCGGACCGTTCCAAAGGTCGTCGCGCCTGCGCTGATGGTGCCATTCGACGGAGCACTCAGGGTTCCACAATCGCGAGGCACACAACTACCGGCCACCGCCGTATAGCTGCCATCCGCCTGACATGTCTGGGCCAGCGAACCTTGTGCGACATAACCAGGCAGGCACGTGTAGCTGAGCGTTTCGTTGTAGGTGAAGCTCCAGGTACCCGCTGACAGGGCAGAGTTCGCAGGCGGGGTCGGAACCGGACAACTGACGATCTGGCACGTTGGTGCGCTTGCTGACCAGGTGCCATCTTCCTGACAGGTTGCGGTCTCGGCTCCGACACGTGTGTACCCGGTGTTGCACGAGAAGGTACGTGTTGTGCCGAAAAGCGTGTCGCCAGCAGAAAGCGTACCGTTGGCAGGGCCGCTGAGGGTACCGCAGTTGCGACGTTCGCAAGTGCCCGTGGGTGACGCGTACGTGCCGTTCGCCTGACACGCGACAGTCAGCGACGGCGCGCCAGACAGCTGGAAGCCGGGAGCGCAGACAAAGGTCGCCGATTGCCCGAATACGAATGAGGTGACCGTCCCCTGCAGCACTGAATTGGGCGGAGTCGTAACATTGCCGCAGGACACAGGGCTGCACACAGGAGCGTTTCCGCTCAGGGCGACAGTTGTCGGGCCGGAGGGTTCGCAGGTGCGGCTCAGATCTCCAGCAGACAGCGTGTAACCGTTGTTGCAGCTGTAGACGACGGTGCTGCCAAGGCGATAGTCGGCCGGCGCCGTCGCAACGGTGGCATTGAGCGGAACAGCTGGCTCACCGCAGTCGCGACGCTCGCAACCCGTCTCACCGGTTCCCGAGTACCCAACCGGGCACGCGCTACAAGTACGGCCGCCGATGGTATTGGTGCAGGTCGTCAGGACGTCGCATCCACCGTTATTGGTGAGGCACTCGTTGATGTCCTCGCAAACAAATCCATCCCCCGAGAAACCGGCGTTGCAGGTGCAAACGAACGAGCCTGAGGTATCGAGGCACGATGCCTGTGCGTCACAGGGGTCCGTCGCGCACTCATCGATGTTCACGCACAGCTCGCCATCACCCAGATAACCGGCGTTGCACGTGCAGGTGAAGCTGCCCGGCGTGTCGGCGCAGGTCGCGAATTCGGAGCAGGTGTCGAGCTCTTCCACACATTCGTCGATCTGCGTACAGCTTCCGCCCGTGTCTGGGCAACGGTAACCTGCGCGAACGGTTCGGCACTCGTCATCGCAGCCGATCGCAAGGGGGGAGTCGCAGGGCTCGTCTCCAACGGCCAGCCCGTCGTTGCAAATCTCAGCACAGGCGCCACCAGCAGGGCAGGCCCAGCCGGTTTCCACACTGCGGCAGTCGGCAGCACAACCATCCCCGTCGGCCTGATTGTCATCATCACAAATCTCGGTGCCGATGGGCGCGGGGATCACGATGCCATCTCCGCAGACTTCGACGCAGCCGGTCGGGTCGCAAAACCAACCCGCTTCGGTGGTACATGTGGGTGAACAACCATCGCCAGGCTCCACGCCGCCGTCTTCACACGTTTCCATGGTGGGATTGATGTACCCATCATTGCAGGCGCGCTCGTTGCACTGACGGTCGCAGGTCGTCGTGTCGACGGCCCCTACGTCACAGGTTTCGGTCAGATTGCCGAGCCGGTCGATGGTGTCGACAAAGAAGTCGCCGCAGATGCTCGTCTTGTAGATGGCAAGCCGATACGTGCCGCGTCCGATGGAGAGCGAGGAAAGATAGGCGGAGTCCACGACGATGTAGAAGCTCTCACCGGCCTCGGCGATGATATCCAGCTCTTCGCCAAATGCGCCGGGCAGCCCGGCGTCGATGCAGCGCAGTTGATTCGTGCTCAGGGCGCCAGGTCCGTCCAGAGGACATACCGCCGGAAGTACCAGGATGGCGGTGTCGAAGGTGCTGCCCGCTGTACTGATGGTGTAGGTACCGTCGGCCGGAGCAGTCCAGAGCCACGCGGAGTCGGCACCCTGCATGCGTGAGCCACACGCCTGATTGGCGATGTCGAACGTGACGTCGCTCGGCGCACCCTCGCTGTGCGTGCCCTGCACAAGGAAGGTGCCGTCGAGCGTCGAGATTCGCTGACCGAGGTTACCCTGCGCGCATGAGAAGTCCGGACAGTTTGGCTCACCAGAGCAGGTTGGGTCTTCGCAACCTGCGAAGCCGTCACCGTTGGTGTCAGTCGTCCCTGTGCAGTCCTCTGGAAGGACACCACCACCGCAGGTCGCGGTTCCGGTCGATACGTTTGTCAGGCACCGTGTGGGCGAGATGCAGTCTGAGTCATCGACACAGAACGTGCCGTCGGGCAGGCACCCGATGCTCTCGTCAACACGGCCATCGCAGTCGTCATCGAGACCGTTACACGTCTCCGTAAACCGAGCGACCAGCTTACCTCGAAAATTGAAGTCCGCACCGTCGATGGGGTACCGAAACACCCAGGGCTCGGTCAGCGCGTTGTCGACAGCACCGGTCAGGTCGCGAGCTGCCATCTCGCCATAGTAGAACAAGCCACCGCGGTTGTCCGATGGCGCGTTCGTACCCGTCGGAGGTTCCGCGCCGTTACCCAGACCGTCGATCGAACGATCGCCCCATGTGTATGCGTAGTTATCGATCGGATTCACTTCATAGATCCACGCGTACACATCGTCAAAGGCGTACGGGTAGAACGAGCGAATCGTGATGTCCGAACACAGCGCGCCTTCCGTATTGACCAGATCGGCGTACGAAATACCCGACGGCGTTCCATCCGGGAACGTCGCGGGGTCGCAGTCGCCGTACGTGCCTACCGAAGCGCTGGCCAACTCGAACGTGTTCGGGGGATTTGTCCCCGTCACACCGTCCTGAACCACCGTAAGTCTGTCCGAACACCAGAGTGCCTGCCCGACCGTGCGAAGACCGTTCTCCGAAATCGGCACCGACGGCTCCTCAAACTCGAACTCGAACTCACCGGACTCGGCCACATAGCGACCGGTGAACTCCACCGTCACCTGCAGGCCGTCATCGGTCGACCACCCCTCGGGTGGAAGACGATCCGGTGCAACCACGTCGGCACGGGCCAGCCCATTGTCTGTCGTGTCGGCCGACACAACGGCGTTGTCATCGACGGTATCCGCAACGTCCTGACCGCACGCAGCGAGAAGAACCATGAAGCCGATTCCTACTCTTCGAACAAACGGCAACGGTGTGTGTTTGATGCGCATACAAACTCTGGGCATAATGTAGCCAAGGCAATGGCAGCAGGATTCGTGCCGAAACCAGACGAGCATCAACAACAGGCGTCATGCACTCGCCACGACCGCGATTGTCGCGTCCCCGGCGACGTCTGGGCAAGTCAAAGAAGAACCATCAGCTTCGCTCAAAGTAGACTTTACGGTCCACAACGAAAGCAATCTACCACTCTTTGCGCAGGGGCCGCCGCAAAACGGCACCTTAGGCACAGTTTAGATGAACCACTTACAAAATGTGTCCTAACCGCAACACGCGTTCGCGGACTGAAACCGAACCACTCTAGTCCTGCAAGACCCTGCGCTACACCCTCTCCCCCAAAAAACCAGAGCCGAAGATGCGGTATGACGACAATCCGGCTACCATCTCTTCATCATCTTCGGCCCCCTTCAAGGCAATCGCTAGGTCAGAAGCCTGCACACGAGCCAATGACTGCCTTCCTGTACTCGGGTCTGTAGTCGCTAGCCGCCTGCGGGGTAGACTGAGCCGGTCGTCCGTTCAAAATCGAACGGGGTCAGGTCTGGCCTACGATCAGGTGCCACCGCCGGTGATGTCTTCGGAGATGATCACGGAGTCGCCGCTGACCGGAGCCACCGCCGGCGCCGAGATACGTGGGCGTGGGTTGATGTCGATGCCCGGGTGGCGAGACGCTTCTGGCTGGGTGTTCAACCGGGCGCCGGTGATGGCGGCGGTGAACGGGTTGAGCGGCACGATGACCTGATTGTCGGACAAGACCGCGAGGCCGACCATGAAGCTGCCGTCGAGCGCCACGTCGATAGAGCCGCGGTTGTTGTCGGACAACCGGGTGACCTCACCAGAGGTCAGGTCCACACGCACGAAGAAGATCGACTCGCCATCCACCAGATTGGCAAACGCGAAGAGGCCGTCCGGTGTGACACCGATGGTACCACCAATGCCGGTATCGCCGGCAAGCACTTCGGTCGAGCCGCCGGTCACCGGCATGCGCAGAATGGAGGTTCGACCGGCGTCCGTGCGCACAAAGTACACGCGACCATCCGGCAGACAGCGAGGGGTGTTCTCGCTGATATTCGGCGAGTTGGTCAGATTGACCAGCTCTCCGCTACCCACGCTGACGGCAAACAGATCGAGACCGATCGACGTGTTGGTGGTGCCGAACGGAAACGCATCCACGACAATGGTTTGTCCGTCCCGGCTCCAGCAGAGCGATGCCGGATTGACCGGGAGCGACGCCGTGACGGTCGTAATTTCGGTGGTCTCGAGGTCAATAATCTTGAGCGCCCTGGCGTTGGCCGGCCCCGCGAGGAACGCGAGTGACTGTCCATCGGGCGACCAGACCGGGCTGGTCTGAATCTGGTCGCCGGTGTCCACATGCAAGGCGAAGGATTCACCCTGGCGCGTCAACATGATCTGACCGAGCAGCACGTCCTCGATGGGGCGCTCCGAGCCATCGGGCAGCGTCACATCGAAGAGCGCCTCCGTCGTGAACGCGACCCAGGGGTTCACGATGGGCTCAATCGGCGGAGTGGTATCCTCGACGGTGGTGTCGGTGGCTGCGTCGGTGGTGTCGGCGCTCACGTCGCCAGTGACGTCGGCGTCAGCGACGTCGGTCTGCGTGTCTGCATCGTCAGCGTCCGGTTCAACGTCGGAGACATCGCTCACGGTGTCGGCATCCGAGGTCGTGGTATCCGCGTCGGTCTGCGTGTCTGTGTCCTCAACAACGTCCGGGTCAGGGTTCACGGTGTCGGTGGTGTCTTCGACGACGTCGGAGGTATCACCACCGCCCGCGACACAGAACTGCTGCGCACCGCAGACCTCGCCAGTGGGGCAGTTGGAGTCCGTGGTACAGGCACAGAAGGTGCCCGGTTCGCAGGTTGGGGTGCGAGACGAGCCACCATCGTCGCCACAGGCCGCGAGTAGGGAGGCGAGTGCAAACAGTGAGCAGAGTGATGCAAGAGAAGATTTCATGCTGACCTTCGGTGGAGACCCAAAGCGTGAATAACTGAAGCCGAGTCACTAGTTTATACTGTATCGTCCACAATGCAAATGAGTGACAATGAGCAGCATAACCGGGTCACTTCCTACGCGCTACGCCGCACTTCGTCCGTTGACTACGCCCGATAGGTGAAGCAGCGAACCGCGTCCAATCACTCGGGAACGCACCGTTCTGTGCCAGTCGAAAAGTCGAGGCGACACGCGGTTCCTACCTCGCACTGGTCGGCAGGACCCGTTGAACGACAGGTGCCACCCGCAGGTCGCCGCGTGCGGCACACGGAATCGCAGTAGAGCTCCGGGAGACAGCCACTGGACGATGCGCAAGCTTCATCAAGACCAGCGAGACGAACCGTGCACACATTGCCGCCAGGGGCGGCCGCACATTCAAAACCGGCAGCGCAGGGGCGCTCCGTACTGCACGCGTCCCCCGCGGCCACGGGTTCGACACAGCGCGAGACACCGTTGCACGCCAGCCCCTCCGGACATGGCGAGAACTCGGAACAGGTAAACTCCGACAGGGGCTCGCACACCTCGACGATGACCGAGCACGCCAGCCCTTCGTTGCAGTCGGAGTTGACTGCACAGGGTGAGCCCGCATCACCAGCCCCACCGACGACACAGACTCCCTCAACACAGAAGAGGCCGCTACCACAATTTTCCGTGCGTTCACACGGGTCGCCCTCGCCGCCGGCAATCGGCAAACACAGAGGCGCCAACTCACCATCCGGAGACTGACACGTGAGTCCGGCGGAGCATAACGGCAGCCCAAGGTAGCGGTCACAGACATCATTGAATCCAACAATACCGGCGCCGCAGCGGAAGGACGTCCCTGAACCGTCAGGAACGCATTGGCTCGGGCTTGAACACACCTCTACCCCCGGCACGCACTCCGCGTTCTCTGCCAGCACAGGTCGGGTGCAAACGCCCCCAGCGCAAACAAACGGGTTCATGCAAGAGGCATCTGTGTCGCAAGACTCACCCATGTCAGCCAGCGATTGAAGCAGTCGAATCGAGATCGCGAACGACTCGACATCACGACTCGAGACCACAGCGCGGACCTGTGCCCCTCGACGATACTCTCCAACCGCTGAAATGGGCGCCAAACAAACAGCACTGAATGGAAGACCCAAACAACTGTTGCTCAGACGAACGCCAGCTCGGGGACCTGCACCGCGAAGCGAAACCTCATAAAGACCGGTATCAGGAGCCTCAAAGGCCACCACCTGCTCCAGATACGGAACCAGAATCGCGGTGTCCGGCGCACCACTTTCACGATCGCCACAATCCAGCGCAAAGTCCTCGGCACCAGCCTGGTCAATCCCTACCAGAAGTCCGCCGTCCGCGATATTGCCAACCCCGGCATCGATCGCGGGGATCGGATCAGAACAGGAACCTGCAAGATCATTCGCGCAGGTGTCCGACACGCATGACGAACCGGGCGCACAACGACCCTCCACCTCGGCGCCGCATGCTGCCGAGTCTGCCAGCACGGGCACGTTGGAAACCGACAACTGAACGCGTCCCAGGCCGGCGACAATCAGAACGACCTCTCCGCTGCCGGGCTCCAGCCACAGCTCTGCCTCGCCCGAGTCCGAACGCTGGCACTGTGTTTCTGAGTTCACGAGCGTACAGGCACCTCGCGTCGATAATCCAACTGGCGCGCCAGCTTCGCTCGTCGCTACCACGCGAACCCAGTCCCGACGATCACGGGCGAGCCGAACGGCCGCCCTGCCCATCAGGTTGTCGCAGGTAGAACGTAGCTCTGTAGCTCCCGCCGCAGCCAGAAGCGGCGACCATTTCAGAGAGCCATCGTCGGACGACTCCGCGAGAGTGTCAAACTCAGGCAGCTCGGCACAGGTCGCAGCCTCCTGTGCCTGACAGGTCAGCGGTTCACCACGACAGACCAGCTCGTTTCCACAAGCCAGCGCTCCGCGCTGCGTGCACGGGTCACCCGTCAAGGGCGACGTCTCATCGTTCGGAACGCAGAGCGGATCGCCGCCTCCATTGGACAGGCATTGTGAACCAGGCTCGCAAACCGAACGTACGTCGTCCACGACACACGATTGGCCTGTGGCGAGCACGGCATCGACCTGACTGATACGGAGCAAACCGGCCAGCACATCCGAAGCGAACGCGTCTGCCCGAAGCCAGCGAACCGAATCGGTCTCGACGTCAACGGTCAGCCAGGCGTTGCTTCGCGTCGTCGGAGCCGAGCAGGTGCGAACACTCGTACCAGCCGGACAATCGGACAGTTCCGAAAGCACCAGACGACCACTCGCCGCGCTCGAAACCGCCTCAATCAGATAACGCCCCGCTGTCGGGAACCGAAGCAAGACATCGCGCTCTGCACCGCCACGAGTGCCACAAGTTGCGTCCGTTGGCGCATCGTCACTGGCATCCGAAAACGGCAGGTTCACCTCGACGACCGGCCGATTCACTTCGGCAATAATCGTCGCATCCAGGTCACCACAGCCGGGCCGTTCGGTGAAGGTACACTCCAGACACGCCGCTCCCGAACCTTCCGAAGTGCCTTCGCATTCCTCGCCGGTGTCCACCACACCATCGCCGCAGAAGGCAGGGCTACAGCTCGTTCGGCACGCATCCGGAGCAGTGTCACTGTTTTCGGCACCCTCGTCGCATTGCTCGTCGTCCTGCGTAACGCCGTCACCGCAGATGCAGGTGCACGCAGGGTCGGCGCAGTCGGCCAGACCGTTGGAATCTTCGTCGCCTGCGACCGCGCAATCCTCTTCGTCAGGCAACGCACATGACGAATCACAATCGGAGTCGGCACAGTCGGCAGCGCCGTCTCCATCATTGTCCACACCATCGGAACAGGCCACCTCGGGACCCGATGGAGGGCAGGACGCCGCGCAGTCAGGGTCTTCACAGTCGGCCAGTCCATCTCCGTCGTTGTCCTGTGCGTCATCGCACAGCTCCGGTGAAGAACCCTCTGTGGTGCAGGCCGCAGAGCAGCCATCGCCTGCGGTGGTGTTTCCGTCGTCACAGGTCTCAGCACCCACCCGCACGCTGTCGCCGCACACAGGCACACAGATCAGACCTGTGCAATTCCAGCCCACTTCGGCCACGCAATCCAGAGAACAGCCATCGCCCGGAAGCAGGTTGCCGTCGTCACAGGTCTCATCGCCTTCGATTACACCGTCGCCGCAAAGGGCGTTCGCAGCATCGTCATCGCCACACGCGACCAGCTGCGAAGCGCAGTACACCCCCACCAGGAGCATTGCCACAACGCGAGCCGTTAGATTCCCGGCCACCACGGCCAGAACAGGTCGCTGGTCGCTCAACCGCCGACGGGCAAGTCTCTCTGTCTCAGCACTACGCATAGTCTATTTCCTTCACCGGGTACGGCTCAATGCCGAGACCGCCTTGTTTATGGGCACTTCAGGGATTCAAGCATCGAACACGCACACGCAAGTCTCGAAGGATCCCTGCGGTAGAGCTGGCACTGGTATTTTGAAGGTACAGGGTCCATGTGCCCCGTGCCCAGTCCCACAGGTCTAGGTCGTAGAAGTCCTGATAGGCATAATTGCGGTACCAGCCGACCGGATTAGAGAACGTCGCGTTGTCCGAGACAAACCAGAATCCACCGGAGCTACTATTCTCGAGCAACACATCCAGAACGCTCGACGCTGTCAGAGTGCTCCATTCAGCGTCGATCTCGACGTCAGCCACCTCACGACAATTGGTCAACGGGGCATTGGCGGTCACGGTAACATTTGGTGCTATCACCGCAGATTGTCCTGCGATATTTATGATAGTTATGTATGAGTCGTTATCGCAGAAGGCGTTGACCTGCCCGCATTCTACCGCCACCTGACTCGGCGCAGAGGTGGAGTTTGACGAGCGCGTGATGATACGGGTAACGATGCCATTGCCCGGGCAGTCATAGGTTTGAGCCAGACCCGTCGTTGCGTTCGACACGGTACCGGCAACGAGAGAGGTTCCATTGTGGCTGAAGCTTCGGCAACGAGGCCTCAGGTTCGTGTTGCCCGTGCTCGCGTACGACACACCGGTCATGAACGAGCCAGCAGGACAGGTGCCCGCCGTAGCGAGAGTGCCTGTACCCACTGCTGTACCTGTAACCACCGAAGCACCCTGATTAGCGGCGGTCGACGCACGCCCACGGGTCAGGCGGTAAGAGTACGGATTCGTGGAAGTGTTGTGCAGGTTGGCTACCCTGCCACAGGTTGGCTGAATCCGGGTCGCATTGGAACTGCTGACTGTGGTGTTCAGCCCCACGGCGACGTGAGACGTGCTCAACGAGGTTCCCCGGCAGGCAGCATCAAAATAGAAGTGGGAAGGGGTAGGCGTTCCGTACAGCGGAGAGGTCGGGAGCGCAGGTCCGCAGGTTACCCGGACGTTGTGAATGAACCAACCTCCCACCGCGGGTGTACTGTGCCGAAGGTCGAAGCCAGTAACGATCTGGTTTGCCGGACACAGGTATTCCTGCGCGTTTGGCCCTCCTGTACCACCCGGACCGTACACCGCCGACGTGTTCCGCGTGCGGCTCAACGTGACCGACGACGGGTCATACGCCCACGTTCCACAGATCGCCTGAAGTCGATCTATTGCATCTCCGTAGGCAATGCTGATGCCCATCATGAACTGATCCGCCGGACAATCATAGTTGGTAAGCGTTCCGGTTGTGCTCCCGTACACCGTAGAACTGGACTCCGCCACAGTGCCCCTGCTGATTGTGCGCGGGGTACCAGTTGCAGATGCGACGAGCGGCGCGCAGCGCGCGCCGAAGCGAGTCACCACCGGGCTGACCCAGGCAGCACGGAATCCGGTCGCGTAGGTGCCCGGGGGGCAGTTATTACTCACCTGTGTTCCGCGATTCTGAGGGCCGTAACCATAGAATGCGGATTGATTGCTGCTCTCCGCACCCTGAACCGAGGAATCGATCATACAGGCGGTTGCTCCTCGCTCGATCCCACACGAGCTGCTGCAGCCATCGCCGTTGGTCGTGTTTCCGTCGTCGCACTCTTCGTATTCCGGGAACCACTCAAGACGCAGACCGATCCAGTTGAAGGTCGTCAACGGAACCACTCGCCAGTAGCGCGCTGTCACCGGTGTCCAACGATTGATCACGACCGAGTCCTTGTCGTAGTTACCCGTGAAGGTCGTGGTACCCGTCGCCGGATTCGTGACGGCTGTCCACGTGCCACTGGCGGTGGTCCGGTATTCCACCCGGAATGACGTGACCCAGTCGCTCCACGTATTGTGCCGACGTCCCTGCGTGGCGATCGCGCCCACCTCCATGGGTACCAGGAAGTCGGTCTGAATAAAGTGTCCACCGAACCCGGGTGCTCGTGACGGATCCAGGTGCCAGCCCGCACCGCTGGTGTTCTCGTTAATGTTACGATTCAGTCGCGCCGTATTCGGACCGGCATCATTCTGAAGGTTCGCGGTCAACTGTCCATCGGTGATTCGACCATTGGCGACACCGAACGCCTGTGGAGAGTCCACCACGCCGTCGCCGCAAACGGCCGAGAAGCCCACCGGTACGATGCTCAATGGCGCAGCTGTGACGGTAGAGTTCGCCTCGTCGCGGCCGGCCACCAGCGTAAACAGCTCACCACGCGCCGCATTGAACTGAATCGCGCCACAATAGCAGTCCGGGCACGCGAAAGAGTCACGCACATTGCCAACGCCGGGCGCATTGCCGGTTGCGCACTGCAGGCCGCTGTATACACCCGCGGTCGAGTCGTGGCCTGTGAACACATCACTGTCGCTTCGGTAAAGTTCCATACGGAGACTGGGGTAGCCATTGAATGTACGACTCTGGATGCGCCAGTAGCGACCCGTCCGCGGTGCAAACGAGTTGTATACAATCGCGGAATTGTTGGTGTTGCCCGCAAAGTAGTCCGCTGCATTGCCGCCATAGGTCGAGTCCTTAGCGGCGCTGATCGTTACGACGGCGTTGGTTCGCGCGTTACGCCACGTCACATTGTCGGTGGAGTACAACAACCAGTAAGAGGTCATCCACTCGGAGTAGTTGGCGTGGCCCTGTGTGCCGATCGCACCGACCGACAAGGAGGCGCCCAGATCGACCTGCAGCCAGTTGTTGCCTGACGATGCAGCCCAACCTCCGTTGCCGCTCCCCGCGAGGTTCCACAAGCGGGCCCGCCGAGGGAGGCCAAACGAGGTCGAGTAACTGCCCGATGCACTGAACGCGCTATCCGGAATACGCGCACCACCGCGCACCGAGATGCCTACGCCCGTGGCCAGCTGACAGGTATTGAACTCCCACGTACCGGTGTGCGGAGCACGCCACAGCACCGCGTAATCCGCGTTCGTATTGGTGACGTTGTACTGCTCACCACTGGTGAACTGCGCCCTCCAACCAAACCAGGCAGGCTGCAACGCACCCAGACCGGACTGACCCGATCCGATGTAGGCATCGATACCGCACGAGCCCGCCCAGGCCGGACACTCACCGACACCTGAACAATCCGGATCAAAGCAGTCCACGAGGCCGTCGCCGTCGTTATCTTCGCCGTCGTCGCAGCGGCGGTTGGGTCTGACACCTGCCGGAATCTCACAGATGCCGGAGGTCGCATTGGGGCGACACACGGACCGGGTGTCGCAGGCCACACCCTCGCACTTGTTCGGGCACACCGACGGGGGATCCACGGTGTTGCAGCTCGATCCGTAGTCGCATGCCTCGCCGATCTGAGGGGCGTCCACCAGGGTGGTGTTGTTGCCGCACACAGGCTGACAAGTCGTCGGTGCCGCATCGTTCGACAACGTTGTGCTGCTCGAGTAGCCGGTCGCGCACTCACAGGCGAACAACAGCGGGGGATCGCGTTGCAACACGGTGTGGTCTACGGACTGGGCGCCATAGGCCTGACGACACGCAGTGGCGGGGGCTGTCGCGTTGGTGCAGGTGCGGCGCGTAAACGTGGAGGGAGCGGTCGTCACCCAGTTAGCAAACTGGTTTGTTCCGGCTGCGGCTGTGCAGGTATGCACCGTTGTACCGGTCGTCCCCTCCGTCGTACCCGCCAGACAACGCTCCGTACCCGTAGAACTCACGGGCCGATTGTTGGCTGTACCCGCGCTGTACACAACCGCAGCGTCCCATTGCGCGGCATTGTCACCCATGTCCTGACAGACCTGAGCGGTCGTACAGGCTGGGCGTGTGAACGTCGTGCTTCCGCTGGTGTTCGTAATGCGCCACGAGCCGGTCGTCGTGTTCAGCGCGCCACCGTAGCCGCAATACACAGTCAGGTTTCCGCCTGCACCCGTCCACCAGCCGCTGTTGCAACCCAGAACAGCGGTAGCGCCCCAGTTCTGCGTGGTGTTGGGGGTCGTGCTCTGATTACCTGTGGGCGTAAGCGAACCGCACGTCACCTGCGAACAAGAGCCCACCACATTCCAGGTACCCGTGGCAGCGCCGGCGCAGGTCGCCGTTACCGTGCGTGCCGTGTTGCCCGTATTCACGAAGCCGTCGCTGCACGTCCAGACCCGCGTGTTGGTTGGCGCAAATCCAGAGCCAGTCGGTGCTCCGGTCGTATTGGCGACCGTCGGCAGCGTAGCAGGACACGACACCGGCTGACAGGTCTGTGTAACGCTCCACGTGCCCGTCGCACCACAGGTGGCCAAGGCGACAGTCGCTCCGCCCGCCGTGTCGCCATTGGCATCAAACCCGGTGGCGCAGTTCCACCGAGCGGTGCTTCCCAGACGCTGAGAGCCCTGACCATCGGTATTGTAGCTGACGCCGCCGGTCGTATTGCTGGGCGCACTCGCGGTGAACGCGCCGCACGATACCGGCACACACGCGGCTGTGGCGCTCCACTCCATCGTGTCTGTCCCGGCGTTGTAGCTGCAGGTGGACACGCGCGTGTTGCCCGACGCACTGCTGCTGGTCAGGTAGTAGCCCGACTGACAGGTGTACGTGTACTGACCACCGAGTGTCGAGTCGCCCGCCGGACCAGACGGAGCGACGAAGGTAGCGCGGGTGGGCGGAGTGGCCGAGCAGCTGCGCTCCGCACACACCAGCTCTCCTGACGACCACGCCCAGGCGCCGGTGATGTTATCACTGGTCTGACACACCTGACCGCCGGCACCGGATTGCACCGAATAACCACCCGCACACGTATGCGTCACGGTCGAGGCGCTGCCGGGCGTCGAGGTCGCCACCACCGCGGGATTGGGCCACAAAGCAGGAGGCGTGCGCCCCGTGACCACCGCAGGCTGCGTGCTGGGATCACAGGTGATGCGCTCGCAGGTGGGTACGTTTGCACTCCACGTCACACCCGGCCCGCCACCGTTCAGCTGACAGGTCGCCGAAGCAGCGCCGTTGCGCCGATAGCCCGTGTTGCAACTGAAGTTGACGGTCGTTTCATAGGCGCGGTCCGCGCTCGACAGCGCACCATTCGCCGGTGCGGTGAGCGCAGAGCACGTACGACGCACGCAGGTAGCGGGCGTGCCCGACCAGCTCGACGTATCGGTGCCGGCGTTGGCCGTGCAGGTACGCTCGTAGGTCGCAGCGCCGCCCGAGAACTCCCAGCCTGCCGGGCAGCTGTACACCGCGCGGTCACCGGTCAGGCCGGTTGACGGTGCACCGCCAGCAGTAACGATCGACGGGGACGGACCTACGCCGGCCGGCGACAGCACCGAAGGACCAGCCGTGCCACAGGACGCCGGCACACACGTCGTCGCCGTCGGGTTGCCCGACCAACCGGAGAGCCCGCAGGTGCGGCTCGCCTCGCCCTGAATCACGTAACCCGCTGGACAGCTTACGTCGTAGACTGCGCCAAAGAACGGAGCACCGCCGCCCGAGACATCGCCCGACGTGCGCGACCACGAACCACCGTTGCCAGGAGCGGGCAGCACGGGACAGGTCACTCGTTCGCACGCCGCCGCCGGCGTACTCCACACACCCGTCGAGTTATCACCCGACGCGTTGCAGCTCACGTTCAGGTCAGCCTGAGTCGCGCCGCTCGGCAATACGTAGCCAATCGCCGGATTGCACTCGAACGTGCGCAGCGCACCAAAATCGAAGTTGGTCGTGTCACCGGTCGCAAGCTGACCCGTCGGAGTGCTCAGCGACGGGCACGTCACCGGTGTACAAACGGGCGAGGTGCCGGTCCACTGACGCTCTGCACCCACTCCCGTAGGCAGACACTGACGAGACAGGTTGCCCGATGTGAGGTTGTACCCGGGGTTGACGCAGGTGTAGGTCACAGAACCCACGTTGACTGCTGTCGAGCCGTTCCATACGCGCGTCGAGTTGGCCACCACCGGAAGCTCACCGCAGCTGCCCGCCTCGCACGTCGGCAGCGGGTTGTTCCATCCGTTGTTGACAATATTGCCGCCGGCATCTGTTGCGCCCGTGCAGCGAAGCTCAAACGAACCCACCGGGTCGAAGCCGTTGTTACAGCCGTACTGGATGGTCTGGTTGTAATCGAGTGTTGCGGGCAGGGTACCTGCCGGCGAAAGCACCTGACCATTGGCCAGCGCGCCACCATTGAGCGGAGCGCAGCTGATGCGTGTGCAGACCGGGGTCGTGCCCGTCCACGCCACGCCGCCACCACTGACTTCGCAGCTGCGCGTCACATCGCCCGCCGTAAGCCGATAGCCCTCGTTGCAAGCCCACGTGACAGCCGGACCACCGAACAGGCCCGCAGGGTCACCGCTGACGATGGTGGCGTTTGCAACGAACGCAGGACCGCCGCTCGCCACCGAGGGGCACGCCAGCGGCGCACACACCGGCAGCGTGCCGCTCCATCCTCCGATTCCGCAGGTGCGCGTCGTGTCTCCACTCACCACGCCGTAACCAGGCTCGCAGCCCAGCGTGACGCTTGCGCCGAACGTCGTCCCACCGCTCTGCGAGACCAGACGGCCGTTATTCGTCGGCAGCTCCGGCGCGCCACAGTCGTACAGGGCGCACGACGAAGCCGTGCCATTCCATGCCACCGAGGCACCGCTGACCACACACTCCCTCACGGCCGAGCCGGAGAGCACATAACCGGAGGCTGCGTTACAGGTGAACGAAACGCGTGAACCGAACGAAGCACCATCACCGGCCAGCACACCGACCGAGCCATTGGGAAGGCTCAGCGTGCCGCACGACTGAATCTGGCAGCTACCCGTCAATGCCGAATACGCAGCAGTGGACGGACCGGTATCCTCACAGGTGCTCGTCAGGCTTCCCACCTGCGTGTAACCCGGGTTGCAGCTGTAGTTCACGCTCGTGTTCCACAGGTTGGACGGGTTCACCGTCGCCAACGTCATGTTCGGCGGCGTGGTCGGCAGTACGCAGCTCTTGATCTCACAGGTCGGCAGCGGCGACGACCACTGTCCGTTGTCCTGGCACGTGATCGCGCTGGCGCCGTTGCGTGCATAGCCGGTGTTACAGGTGATCGTCCGCTCGGTCTCGAACAGGTTGTCGCCCGCCGATACGGTCCCGTTGGCCACATCGGTTGTCGCGATCGTCGGGCATGCCACGCGCTCACAGGCACCCGCCGGAGCCGAGAAGCTGCCGCTGGCGCCGCATGCCATGTCCAGGTTTGCCGGGTCGGCAATTGTCCAACCCGCGTTGCAGGTGAACTGCGCCACCTGAGGATACACGTACGACGTGGCCGTTCCCACGCGCGTCGCGTTCGCCGGCGGCGACGAAGGCAGACCGCACGATATGGCAGAGCATACAGGTGCAGTGCCGCTGAACGCGACGCCGCCGCCCGAGGGCTCGCAAGTGCGGCTCAGGTTGCCTCCCGTCAGCTCATAACCACTCTGGCACGCGTACACGACAGTTGAGTTCAGACGATAATCTGCCGGTGTCGTCGACACGGTGGCGTTCGCAGGCACGACCGGAGCGCCGCAATCGCCACGCTCGCATCCCAAATCGCCCGACCCCGTGTAGCCCGACGGACAAGCGCCGCAGGTTCTTGAGCCGGCCGTGTTCGTGCACGTCGTCAGCGTGTCGCAACCGCCGTTCGCCGTGGCGCACTCATCAACGTCAGTGCAGCCTGCGATGGTATCGAACGCGTCGCCCGAGAAGCCCGTCTGGCAGCTGCACGCGAAACGTGATCCAGCCGACGCAGCGGGCACGAGGTCCTGGCAGTTCGTGTTGGGACCGCACACCGTACCCGTCAGACACTCGTTGATGTTGGTGCACACCTGACCGTCGCCGGTGTATCCGGCGTTGCAATCGCACCGATAGGTATCCACGACCGTGAGCAGGTCAGGCGTAAGGTCAACACAGCTCGCATCGGCACCGCACACCGCCGTGCCCTCTGCGCATTCGTTGATCGGGGTGCACGAACCACCCACACCGCCAGCGCTCGGGCAACGGAAGCCGTTGCGCACGGTGCGGCAGCTGTTGTCGCAGCCGGGAGCGGACGGCGAGTCGCAGACCTCGCTGCCGACCACCAGACCATCACCACATACCTCGGCGCATGCACCGCCGCCCGCAGGGCAGGTCCATCCGGTTGCAACCGCCGTACAGGTCGCATTACAGCCATCAACCGCGATCAGGTTGCCATCGTCGCACACGTGCGAACCACCCGGAGGAACGATCCCATCACCACATCGTTCGGTACATCCTGTCGGATTGCAGTCCCACCCCGTCTCAGACTGGCAAAGTGGCGAACAACCATCGTCGGCGAGCAGGTTGCCGTCCTCGCAGTTCTCGACCGTGAGGTTCACATAGCCATCGCCGCACCTCGTGAACGAGCAGTCAAAGTTGCAGGTCGTCGTATTCACGGCGCCGGAGTCGCACTCTTCCAGCACGTTACCGAGCCGATCATTGGCATCCAGCACATTGTCACCGCACACCGGCACGCGGTAAATCGACAGGCTACCCGTGCCGTTGCCCACAACAGGGGTCGCGGGCGGGAAGCGCGAGTCCACAATAATGAAGAAGGCGTCTCCGGCATTCAGGTTGGTGAGGGTGAGCTCTTCGGTGGTTTCACCAGCCGCTGCGCTGTCTGCACACTGACCAGGCCCGCCGGGAGAGAACGCGGCCGAGACATCAATCGGACAAACCGCAGGCACAACGACGAGCGCTGTATCGAACGTGCTGCCGGCGGTCGTGATCGTATAGTCGCCGGCGTAAGGAGCCTGCCAACGATAGACGGTATCGACACCGGGCAGCTGAGAACCACATGCCGCTTCGCCGACAGCCAGCGTCTGGTCGCTCGTTCCCGTACTACGATGCAGAAAGGTCGCCAGAGGCGCGAGGCTCACATTGCTCGTTGCGCTGCCGAGGTTGCCACGTGCGCAGGAGAAGACAGGGCATGCACCCACCCCGGAGCAGGTCGGGTCCTGACATCCGACGTTCCCATCGCCGTTGGTATCCACCGTGCCCGAGCAATCCTCGGGAGCGAGGCCGCCACCGCACGTGTTGTTGTCGTTCACTTCGTTGTAAATGCAGCTGACGCCGGCCTGACAGTCGCTGTTGTCGCGGCACTCTGCACCAATATTCAGGCAGCCCAGCCCTTCGTCGACGTAGCCATCGCAGTCATTATCGATGCCGTCGCAAACCTCCAGCATCTGAACGACAACGCGACCGCGAAACGTGAAGCTATCCTGCCCGGGCGGGTTACGGAACACCCACTGGCGCGTCGTCGCCGCACCCGGAGCCAGATCTCCGTAGCTGAAGAGACCACCCAGCGAGTCGGTGGGTGCGTCACTGACCCCCGTTCGACCAATCTCACCCGCCGGCGGGAGCGCACCCGTGCCGACACCCGAAATACCGGCGAGCTGAGCAGCGATTCGATCGGCATAGGTGTACGCCTTGAAGCTCTCCGGAATCTCACGGACCTCCGCGTACACGTTGGTAAAGCTCCGGCTCGTATAGAAGGATCGAAGCTCGACATCCGAACACAACGCCGTGTAGCCGCCCAGACCACCATAGGCCAGCCCACACGCGCTGTCCTCGAGCACGTCAAAGCTGCGCAGCTGAGCAGTCTCCGGTGGGTTTGTATCCGGATTACCGTCCACGGCGATCAGCAGCTGGTCACGACACCACAGCGCCTGCCCACGCGTCGCCAGATCACCGTTCACACGAACCGATGGCTCTTCGTCGAACGTGAACACCAGCTCGCCTGTTTCGCGCTCCCATCGCCCTTCGAACGGCACGTACCCGAGCGTCACATCTTCTTCGTAGGACCACGATACCGCGTCGGCACCCGAGGCACCTCCCGCATCCACCGACGCCGTCGCCGTGTCGGGGACCGGCGAGGTCTCCGACACCTCCACCTCGCCCTGCTCAGCGCAGCCGGATGCGAGTACAACACCCACCAGCATGGCTAAACCGAAGGCACACCTGACGGCAGGTAACAGACCCTGGTATGGAAGAGAAATTGTGCGCATGCGCAACTCCGAGACGACACGACAAGGTTATTGGGGCGACATCCGCCGATACGAGCGACATTCTCACAAACACACAGCCTGGCACGGCTAGTGCGCGTAGCACAGTTTAGCAAGATTTGGGCCACCCGGTTTTCGAAGACCAGACGCAGATCTTTTGCACGCGCGCTCTTGCGCCAGACCGCTCGACCCCGGTCTGACACGGTCCCGCCATGCGCACACACCCCCCGCTCGAAAGACCGCAAGGCCTGACCGGATCGCCGGGGCAGGTGACAAAAATCGCGCACGCTTTTGGCGACGAGCGACACATTTTGCATAGTCCGCTGGTCCCCATGCGCTCCCTCGGGCGTCTGGCACGAACGTGGGATACCCCGGGCGGCGGGTCGCACACCTCGGACAAACACTCGTCGAAGGTTCGGATACCTGAACCCGCGCTCACCGCACAGCGGCAGCCTTCCACCATCGGGCTCCCCGTCACGTTCCATCCTCAAATCACACCCTCGCCCTGCATCACCAACTTCCACCGTCCCACACCGTTGACAACTTCGATTGCCTCCGTACTATCCCGCCGACCCTTGCGGAGCCATGAGCCGCGCCCTGTCCGCCGGTCGCCACATTCCGTCCTCGACGAACCCCGGTCGGGCCTGCACCCGCCCTGTTACGCAGGTCTCTCCGCACCCGTTCATGGCCATATGGCCGTAGGAAGTTCCCGTTATGGCTCGAACCGAGCAGCCCAAGAAGTTCGTTTTTGTTACTGGTGGTGTGGTATCCTCGCTCGGCAAAGGCATCGCTGCCAGCGCCCTCGGTGCACTCATGGAGGCACGGGGACTCAGCGTCAGCTTCCTCAAGCTCGACCCGTACGTGAACGTGGACCCCGGCACCATGAACCCCACCCAGCATGGTGAGGTCTACGTCACCGAGGATGGCGCCGAAACTGACCTCGACCTCGGGCACTACGAGCGCTTCTCGACCTCGCGCATGTCACGCCACAACAACTTTACGACCGGCCAGATCTACAACTCGGTCATCACCAAGGAACGCCGCGGCGAATACCTCGGCGCCACCGTCCAGGTCATCCCGCACATCACCGACGAAATCAAAGCCGGCATCTACGCCGCCAGTCAGAAATGCGACATCCTCTTTGTCGAAGTCGGTGGCACCGTCGGAGACATCGAGAGCCTTCCCTTCCTGGAAGCCATTCGGCAGCTGCGCCACGAAGTCGGCTCCGAGCATACCGCACACCTCCATGTCACGCTCGTGCCTTACATCAAGGCCGCCGGCGAGGTGAAGACCAAGCCCACGCAGCACTCCGTGCGCGACCTGCGTGAAATCGGCATCCAGCCCGACATGCTCATCTGCCGCTCCGACGAGCTTATCCCCCGGGACATCAAGGGCAAAATCGCCAGCTTCACCAACGTCGAGGTCGCTTCGGTGATCTCGTGTCCAGACACCGACACCATCTATGCCGTTCCAAGCGTCCTGCACGCCGAACGTGCCGACGACCAGCTGGTCAAAAAGCTCAATATCTGGTCGCGCGAGCCACAGATGGGCGAATGGGACCGCATCGTCTCCGCCATTCGGAACCCCGACAGCGAGGTGAACATTGCCATCGTAGGCAAGTACGTCAGCCTGTCCGACGCCTATAAATCCCTCAACGAAGCACTGCTGCATGGTGGGCTTCCGACGAGAACGCGCGTCCGCCTGCACTTCATTGACTCCGAGCGCCTTGAATCAGAGTCCGTCGAGCAGCTCGCCAACTACGACGCCATCCTCGTGCCGGGCGGCTTCGGCCGACGTGGCACCGAAGGCAAAATCAAGGCCATTCAGTACGCCCGTACTCACAGTGTTCCCTTCTTTGGTATCTGTCTCGGCATGCAGCTCGCTGCCGTGGAGTACGCGCGTCACGTCGCCGGCCTGTCCGAAGCGCAAAGCCGCGAATTCCACGAGAAATCCGCGTGCTGTGTCATCGACTTCATGGACGAACAGCGCAACGTCGTCGACAAGGGAGGCACCATGCGGAAGGGCGCTTACCCCTGCAAACTCGCACGCGGCTCCCGTGCTGCCGAAATCTACGGTACCCAGGACATCTCCGAGCGGCACCGTCACCGTCTGGAGTTCTCAAACACCTTCCGCGAACCTCTCTCCGCGGCCGGACTGGTTCTTTCAGGGCTGTCCCCGGACGGACAACTGGTGGAAATGATTGAACTGCCGGACCACCCCTGGTTCATCGGCGTTCAGTTTCACCCGGAGTTCAAGTCGCGCCCGGCAGCTCCGCACCCACTCTTCCGCTCCTTCGTCGAGGCCGCTGCCACGCATCGCGACCAACGACTCGCCGCGCAGCCCTGAGCCCGGCTGCCGCCCTGTTACCTGAAGCCACGACCACACGCAGACAGGGGATGCAGCCATCGGCGCGATTTTTGCAAAGGAAAAGTCGCCCACGCGTCTCTGTCTTCTTTACGCCGGACGCTGGTCGCCCTACACTGACCCTCGTGCCCATGGATCGTGCCGGCTGAGGTGGTGATGGCCCTTGAGATGAAACAATCGCAGCGGATGTCGCAGGAGCTGCGGATGACACCGCAGCTTCAGCAGGCCATCAAGCTGTTGCAATTGTCGCGTCTGGAGCTGGTCGACGTCATCGCGACCGAAATGGTCGAAAATCCCCTGCTGGAAGAGATCCCCGACGACGGCGGCTGGAACCCTGAGCCTGAGGGCGGCACCATCGAGATGGTGCACCGCGAAAAGACCGCCGAGGACGCCGCCGGCCAGAAAGCGGTCAACGAGATTGACTGGGAAGCCTACGTCGAGAACTTCAGCTCACCCATGCCAGCCTCCGGCGGTGGCTTCGACGATGAGCTGCCCGGCATCGACCAGACCCTCAGCGTCTCAGGTGGGCTCGTCGAATACCTGCTCGAACAGCTCGGCTGCATGGACACACAGCCCGGGGAGCGCGAGCTCGCCGAGACCATCATCTATGAGCTCGACGAGGACGGTTACCTGCGCGACCTGCCGCTGCAGGAGATCGCCGACCGTGAAGGCGTCACCCTGGACGATGTCGAAGACGCCCTCACCCTGGTGCAGGAGCTCGAACCGGCAGGCGTTGGCGCACGTGACCTCGCCGAGTGCCTGCTCCTGCAGGCGCAGCGCGAATACCCGTATGATGACGTCATCCATGACACCATCCGGCATCACCTGCACGACCTCGAAAAGCGTAACTACGCTGGAATCGCCCGCGCCCTGCACGTCCGAAAGGAAGACATCATGGACGTGCATCGCACCATTCAGACCTTCAACCCACGCCCAGGGCGGCAGTTCGCCGACGACTCCTCGCAGTACATCATCCCCGATATTTACATCGTCAGGCAGGATGGCGAGTGGGTCGCCCAGCTCAACGATGACGGCATGCCCCGCCTGCGGGTCAGCGACCACTACCGCCGCGCCATCCGTGGGCAGGGTCAGCGCGAAGCCCGTGAATATGTACAGGAGCGACTGCGCAGCGCGATCTGGCTGATTCGCTCCATCGAGCAGCGGCAACGCACCATCGTGAGGGTCACCGACTCGATTATTCGCTACCAGCGCGATTTTCTGGAGTTGGGAATTGATCACCTGCGTCCGCTGGTTCTTCGCGATATTGCCGATGATATTGGCATGCACGAATCCACCATCAGCCGCGTCACTACCAACAAATACGTCCACACACCCCGTGGGATATTTGAACTCAAGTATTTCTTTAATTCGTCGATCCGCAAGCGGGGCGGAGAAGACGTCGCTGCCGAAGCGGTCAAACACCGCATCCGTCAGCTCATCTCTGAGGAAGAACCCGCACATCCCCTTAGCGATCAACAACTTGCCGACACCCTCGCCAAGGAGTACTCGATCGAAATCGCTCGGCGAACAGTCGCCAAATACCGAGAAATGCAAGGGATTCTATCCAGCTCCAGGCGGCGCCGCCTCCTCTGAGCCGACCCTCTCACCCACTATTGGAGTACACCATGCAGGTATCCGTCGCTTTCCGACACATGGATGTCTCTGAAGCCGTTCAGCGCTACGCGTCCGAAAAGCTTCAGCATATCGCGAAAAAATACGTGCAGGGCATGGACATTGACTCGCAGGTGGTCTTCTCCCTCGAACGCTACCAGCACGTCGCCAACTTCACCATCAACGTGAACGGCCTCACGCTCAAGAGCGTCGAGAAAACCGACAACATGTACTCCTCCATTGACCTCGCGCTCGATAAGGTCGAGCGACAGATGAACCGGTTCAAGAGCCGCATCCGCGACCACAGACCCGACAGCCGCCGGCGAAGCGTCCCCATGCAGATCCTCGCCCCGGCGCCGGCCGCCGCTGAACAGGTCGAAGAGCCCCCCGCCGTGGTCAACCACTCCGAAGCAAGGCACATCGGCGGACACGCCATCACCACGCTGCAGCGCGAGGAGCTCGTCGCCCCCTACCTGTCGCCCGACGAAGCGCTGATGCAGATCGAGTTGCGTCACGCGCAGTTCCTTGTGTTTACCAACAAGGAAACCGAGAGCATCTGCATCCTCTACCGGCGCGATGACGGCAATTTCGGCCTCATTGAACCCGAAGCTGCAAAACACTGAACCATCATGCCTTCCGTCGTCCTCGTCACGGGTCTCTCCGGCTCCGGCAAGACCACCGCGCTGCGCGCCCTCGAGGATACCGGCTGGTTTTGCATGGACAATGTCCCCGTCGTCCTGCTGCCCAAAGTCGTGGAGCTGGCAGGTAACGCCACCCCACGAATCGCCGTCGTCGTCGATGTCCGTGACAGGCAGTTCATCCGTGACGCAGGCGCCGTACTCGACGAACTGAATCGACAGGGCGTTGCCACCACCGTCGTGTTTCTGGATTCCGACACCGACGCCCTGGTGCGGCGCTTTCGCGAGACGCGGCGACGGCATCCACTGTCCACGGAATCAAACGACCTCATGGAGGCCATCGCCGAAGAGCGCACAACGCTCGAAGACCTCGCGCGCCGATCCGCCCTCACCATCAATACGTCGCACTGCAATGTACACGAGCTCAAGGCCATCATTCAGCAGCACTTTGCGGCGGAGGGCGACCGCTCCATGACCGTGCGCATCGTCAGCTTCGGCTTCAAACACGGGCCCCTGACCGACGCCGATCTGCTCTTCGATGTGCGGTTTCTTCCCAACCCCCATTTCGACCCCGCGCTGCGCGCGCGAACCGGGCTGCAACCCGAAGTTTCTGACTTTGTGCTGCAGCTCCCCGCCTTTCAGGAGTTCGACGCCTTGCTGCAGCCGCTCCTGATGTGGCTGTTGCCTCGCTATGCTGCCGAAGGCAAAGCGTACCTCACGATCGGCGTCGGATGCACAGGTGGCAAGCATCGCTCCGTGGCTATTGCCGAACATCTGGCTCGCACGCTAGGTGTCCATTCGCGCGGTATCGTGGTTTCGCACCGCGACAGAGCTCACTGGACAACGACAAACGCGTGAACCGCTCCTTTCACATCCTCATCGACGACCGCGGTCTCAGTCGGGCCCTGCTCGAAAACTGGGTGCCGGCGCTCGACCCCGATGTCATCTGGTTTGTTGGCGATTCGGAGCCCGACCCCGAGCTGCTGCATGACATCATCCCTGTCGTGCCCATGTCGGTGCGTGAACCAGGCCCCGCGCTCGCTGAGCTACAGGCAACCGCTCAGGAAACGCGTATTGTCGCGATCTTTGAGTCGGTTGACCACCTGCTTCGGGCTTCGCAGTTCGGACTTGCCGCCCAACGTGCCGTGCTGGTCAACATCGACAGTACCGGTGACCGACTGTCGGCGCAGGTCATCGTCAGCCAGGAGCAACGGGTGCAGCTCAACCAGCTGCAGCAGAAAGGGTTCGAGTTTCATCTTCAGCCTCTGCCCAACGTGACCAGCCGAGGCCTGCGCTCCGCCACCATGACTGCGAACGGCGAGGCATAGGTCCTTGCCACGCGTCTTCCAGGGGAGCACTCGGTAGTATCGCCAAGGGGCTGATCGGACGCCTGTTTCTCTATCGACCCAACCGGCGCTCCAGCCATACGAAGGACCGGCGCTCCTCTCGAACTCTACTGGCGAGCGACCGCATCACCGCGCGCAACAGAACACCTTTACTCGAACCGTGCACACACGCTCACAGCCACCACCGCCCTGCACGCCGCGTGTGACCGCTTGAAAGGCCCGGCAGACAACGATATGCGTGCGCCAAGGATGCCGTCGTCTGTCTTTCAGGGAAATGACTTATGCGATTGATTCGGTCGTCTGCCACCAGACTTGTATCTGGCCTCGCCTTTGCCTGCCTCCACGCGGGGCACGCGAGCGCCTTTGACCTGCCATTCGCTGACCTGAAGATTGGGCTGCGTGGTGGAGCCAACTATGCGATCCTGAACAACCCGCCCGATTCAGGCGCCCTCTACGAGTACGATGCACCCACCGAGAGCAACCCGGATCGCGTGCTCGACTACATTCCGTACACCAACTACTATGGTGCAGGCTGGAACGGTGGAGCCGCGCTCAACGTCCGATTCATCGACATCATCGGAGTCGAGGTCGGGTACCAGTACGCCCGTGAATCCGTCCGCGGAACCATCGAAGTGGCTGACGTACAGGACTGTCGTTTCGCACCCGCCAACCCCTGCTATCGGCAGGAGCTCGAGCAACGCATTTCACATTCGGCTCACCACATCCCCATGGTCGTTCAGGCGTCGCTGCCGCTTGGGGTCGCACGCCCCTTTATTTCACTGGGGCTCGATGTGGTCATTGCGCGCACCGATCGTTCCTACGAGGTCAACGCGCGCAGCCCACTGCCCGAAGAGCGTCGCGCAGGCGATGAAATCGATCAGGGCATTGCAGACCAGTGGGACGTATCGCCGCGCGGCCAGAACCTGCTGCGCGCCGGTTTGAACCCGGACACGCGCGACTTTTACGGCGGCCTGATCGCCGGTGTTGGCGTCAACCTCGCCCTGAAGCGGATCGAAATACCGATTGAGTTCAGGGCGATCCTGTATCCGGCCACCGGCGCTTCGATCACACAGCGCGGTGAGTTCGGCGACGTCTGCACCAGCGCGCAGCGCCAGGCCGGCGAATGTACCAATCCTCTTGACCAGCCAGCCCCGGCGTACAACGACGTCTGGACCACGCAGGTCTTCGTTCTGTTTGGCCTCGATTTCCTCATCTTCTGAACCCCCTCCGCCCCATGACGACTGACGCAGCCACTCTTCTTTCGCAGGTACCCGGTCAGGGCGCCCTTTACGCTCGCTTCGAGACCACCATGGGCACCATGGTCGCGCGCCTGTTCGAGGACAAGTGCCCCAACACGGTCGCCAACTTCGTCGGGCTGGCCATGGGCACCAAACCCTATGTGCACCCCGTCACGAAGCAGCCAGGCAAGGGTCCGTACTACGACGGCACCGTCTTCCACCGCGTGATCCCGCGCTTCATGATTCAGGCCGGCGACCCCACCGGCACCGGCACGGGCGGACCTGGCTATCGTTTCGCCGACGAGTTCGACAAGACCCTGCGTCACGACAAGCCGGGTATCCTCTCCATGGCAAACGCTGGCCCCGGCACCAACGGCAGCCAGTTCTTCATTACCGAAGTGCCCACGCCGCACCTCGATATGCGCCACTCCGTCTTCGGCGAAGTCGTGGAAGGCGTTGAACACATCGCGCAAATCACCAACACGCCTCGTGACATGCGCGATCGCCCCAAGACCGACGTCGTGCTTCAGCGAGTCACCATCTTCCGCAAGTAATTCAGGCGATTACGCGCATGTCATCCTCTTCACACATGCGTCGCATCTTCGCCCTGCTCCTCGGCTTTGGCGTCACGTTCACCGCCTTTGGGGGCCTCGCGGTCGCGCAGGAACCTGCTCCTGCCGGCTTCCGTGATCGCTTCTCGTTTGGCGCCGCGGCTGGGGTCGGCGCCGTCGCGACGGGCCGACCCGAAGACGCGCTCGACGCACCCACACTGCTCAACGGCAGCGGCTACTCCGGTCTGGCGCTCCGCTTGCAGGGCCACGCACAATTCAAGCTCTCGCAGACGCTTTGTCTCCGGGCTGCGCTCGCGTTTGCACGATACCGAATGTCCGGCTTTGCCGAGACCAGCAGCACCAGACGCGAGCTGGCGTTCGACCTGAACGCCCTGGAGCTGTTGCCCTCCTTCGAGTTTCAGCGTGACCTCGGACCCGTCATTCTCATCGCAGGAGTCGACGCAGGCGTCCGTTTCGGACTCTCGGCCAACGCAACCGAGCAACGAACCGGGTTCGCCTCTGACACCCCCGCCCCAGCCGTCCGAACCGCCATCAACCTGCTCGCCGGCGCGCATGCAGGCGTCGCCATCGACCTCGGCGCCATTCAGGTCCCCATCACCGGTGTCGTCCTCTGGAATGTCACCTACCCGGACACGACACTGGAACGTTTGCCTGACTTCCAGAGCACGGAGTCACCCGGCGCCTACACCGTCGACAACGACTTCGTGTTCCTGGCGCTCGTAGGGGTTGACTGGGGCAACTGATACGCGCGCGAGTTCATTCGATAGTTGGGGCGATCGCCCCTTGGCCAGCGCTGCCGTCAGACCGATTATGCCGGACGCTTGCGCCTGTGGTCGTCGTCCCCGCCGGACAACACCACCGCGCAGCGATGCATCCAGACGCCGCCGGCACCAGGGAGCTCACCATGACGTCGCGCAACGACATAAATGAAGCGCTTACGGTGGTCCTCGTAGACAACGACCATCGACTTGCCGCTCTGACGACCGAGTTTCTGACTCGGTATGGTGTTGGGGTCAACGTGGCACGAGACGGGAAGGAAGGGCTGGACATGACGTTGCAGCTGATGCCTGACGTTGTCCTCATCAACGCCGTGGTGCCCGGATTTGAGGGCACCGATCTGTGCATGACATTCCGCCGAAGAAGTGATGTGCCTATCATTCTGCTCACTCCTCATGAGAGTGAGTCCTCGCGCATGACAAGCCTCGAGTCGGGGGCCGATGAATGTATCGCGACACCTTTCTCGGCTCGTGAGCTACTCGCTCACGTACAGGCTCAGGTGCGACGTTCCGGCGTCAGCACCGGCCCCGAACGGCGCCAGATTCAATGTGGCAACCTGCAGCTCGACCTCTCGGGACGTCGTGTCACCTGGGAAGACCGCGATATTAAACTCACGCCTTACGAGTTTGATTTATTGAAGGTCATGGCCGAGCGAGCGAACCGCCCGATCGGTCGCGAACGATTGATCGACCTTGTCAAAGGAAGTGCCGAGGAAGCCTTCGACCGCTCGATCGATTTTCATATCTCCCGGCTTCGCCAGAAGCTGGGCGACGATGCCCGACACCCGCGCCTGCTTCGAACGGTGCGAGGCGTGGGCTACATGATCGCAGCAGAGGGGTGACCCCGCCGGTCAGGTTCAACAGAGCGTGACCAAAACCGCCCGGCAGATTACTTCCAGTCAGCCAGTCGCTTCGAGATGAAGCCACAGAAGCCATCTGCGGTCGCGCCATCGATGACGCGGTGATCAAACGTCAGACACATGGTCGCAATCGAACGAATGCGGATATTGTCCTGTTCGTCTGCAGTGACTTTCTTTTGAATACCGCCAATGTTCAGAATACCCACTTGCGGCGTTACCAGAATTGGAATGCCAAAGAGGCTACCAAAGACGCCCGAATTGCTGATGGTGAACGTGCCATCCGTTACATCGGTGGGCACGAGCTTCTTCGACTTGGACCGCGTCGCGAGGTCGTTGATACCTCGGGCCACGCCAAAAAGATTCAGACCATCAGCGCTCTTCAGAACCGGCACAATCAACCCGTCTTCCAGAGCCGAAGCAATGCCGACGTTGACGCTACCGCGGTACACGATCGACTCACCGTCAAATGCGGCGTTCATGATCGGATACGCACGAAGCGCCTCGGCCACCGCCTGCACGAAGAAAGCGGTCAGGGTCAGATTGGCGCCCTTGCTCTCAAATTCGGCTTTGTTGGCTTTGCGAAACCTGATGATGTTTGTCACGTCCACTTCCCAGACCGTATGACAGTGGGCGGTGGCACGACGCGCATTGATCATGTTTTCGGCGATCGCTGCCCGCATACGAGAGAGCGGCTCAACCCGGTCTCCATCGTACACGTGGACGCGAACGGGCTTGTACAGCATAGGCGCAAAGCCTGGCGGGATGCCGTCGAACGTGACCGCCTTGGCAGCAGTCTTTGCAGGTGCAGCTGCTGAAGATGTCGCCGGCGCTGCCGGTGCTGCCGGAGTTGCCGGAACAACCGGCGACGAGGCGATCGTACGCGTCGCAAGGAATGCCAGAATGTCCTGCTTCGTGACGCGGCCGCTAACGCCCGTGCCGGCAATCGCAGACAAATCCAGAATACCGTTCTCTTCTGCGATCTTACGGACCAGCGGCGTCGATCGGGTGCGGCGGAGGTCATCGGCGCTACTGCTCGCATCAGGCTTTGCATCAATGGTGACCACCGGCGCGGCTGGCGTGGCTGGGGTCTCCACCGCTGCCGGAACCGCCACAGCGACCGGCGCTGAAGGCTGCGCCACCGCAGCGGTGGCGGGTGCGCCAACAACAGCGTTCATATCGGTATCGACCACAGCGACGGTCTTTCCCACGTCAATGGTCTCACCGACCTGCGCGATGATCTCCACCAGAATTCCGCTGGTCGGACTGGGAATCTCGGCGTCAACCTTGTCGGTCTGAATGGTGAAGATGTCTTCGTCGCGCTCAACCTTGTCGCCCACCTTCTTGTGCCAGGCGACAATGGTGCCCTCGACGATCGATTCGCCCATCTGAGGCATAATGACTTCTACGCGCATACTTATCCGTAGGTGCGAAACAGATTGAGAAAGGACGCGAACACCAGGTGTCGATCAGGCGTTGAGAGGCGCACCGTTGAACGTCGCCGCAGCAGCCTCGCCCATGGCCTCGGCCAGCGTCGGGTGCGGGTGCATGGCGTGCAATAGCTCCTCGACCGTAGACTCCAGCTGCAAGGCAACCACCGCCTCGGAGATGAGCTCGGTCGCCTTGGGTCCGATGATGTGAACACCGAGGAGCTGGTCGTAGCGCGCGTCGGCGACAAACTTCACCAGACCACCATCGCCGCCCATAATGCGTGCCTTGCCGTTCGCCGACAGCGGAAACACGCCGGTCTTCACCTCGAAACCTGCTTCCCGCGCCTTGCGCTCGGTGTAACCGACCGACGCAACCTCGGGCTCGCAATACGTGCAGTTCGGCACATGCAGGTAGTTGATCGCATGCACGTGCCGGCCCGCAATCAGCTCGGCGATCTGCACGCCCTGGTGGCTTGCCACGTGAGCGAGCCATGGGTGGGCCACAATGTCACCCAGCGCGTACACATTCGGCTCGGCGGTGCGACCATACTCGTCGGTATCGACACAACCGCGCTTGTCGAGCGTAATCTTCGTGCCGTCCAGGCCCAGATCATGCGTCAGGGGACGACGACCGACCGCCACCAGCAGCATCTCACCATCGATCACCTCCGCTGCACCGCCGGCCTTCGGCTCCACGGTCACCTTCACGCCGCCTTCGACAAGGTCGACCTTTGTGACCTTCGTCGCCGTGCGCACGTCAATTCCACGCTTGCGATAGGTGCGCTCCAGCTCCTTCGAGATCTCCTCGTCCTCAATCGGCAGCAGATAGTCCATGAACTCGATCAGCGTCACCTCCGAACCAAAGCTGCGATACACCGACGCAAACTCCGAACCGACGGCGCCAGCGCCCATGACCACCAGCTTCGACGGCACCTTCTGGATCTCCAGAATATCGTCCGAGTTCACCGTACGCACGTGATCCATCGTAATAAACGGCATGTCCGCGCATGCGCTGCCCGTCGCAAGAATCACGTGCTTCGTCTCCAGGGTCGTGACCTTCCCGTCAGCTGCCGTCACGCTCACCTTGCCCGGCCCCGCCAGTCGTCCGTGTCCGCTGTGCACGTCCACCTTGTTCTTGCGCATCAGAAAGTTCACGCCCTTCGAGTTCGTGTCCACCATCTTCGCACGGAACTTCTGCACCCCACCGAAGTCCACGGCGACGCCGGTTACGCTGATGCCGTACTTCGCCGATTCCCGCATCTTCTCATACAGATGAGCGCTCTCCAGCAGCGCCTTCGTCGGGATACAGCCGCGCAGAAGGCACGTGCCGCCCAGACGAGTGTCCTTCTCGACAATCGCAGTCTTCAGACCCAGCTGCGAACAGCGAACAGCCGCCACATAACCACCGGGGCCTGCACCAATAATCGTCACATCGTACTGCGTGGTCGACACGGGAACCTCTGAAAATCGGGGAAAAGACTCGGCCATTCCTACACGCGCGCGGCTCTAGCATGTGACCGGCGATGCGGCAACCTGCACGCTCCCCTGCGCACGCTTTGCAACAGCTGCAATCCCCTGCACCCGACTCCGCCTGTCACCGCCCTGCCAGAGACTTCCCTAACAGGCGCCAACAGCGCATGATGTTCCCACTCTGCCAACTGACAAGGAAACCCATCATGCTGTCCCGGCTCGGACAACTCTTTGATCGTGTCGCCCAACGCGTCGTGCCGGACCCTTTTGTGCTGGCGCTGATTCTCACCGCGTTCGTCATGCTCGCCGGCCTCTGGTCACTCAGCACCGGCGCCGCACCGCTCGCCGCTGACACCGAACCGCTCTCCGACACGCTCCGGGTGCTGCGCGCCTGGTTCACCGGGTTCTCTAACCCCGCTGGCCTGGCCTTCGCCCTGCAAATGGCGCTCGTCCTCGTCACCGGACAGGCACTGGCACTCAGCCGACCCATGACGCGCCTTCTCGAATCCGTCGCGGGCCTGCCCCGCACCACCTCAGAAGCCGCCGCGCTCGTCGCCTTCATCACCTGCATCGCCTCCATACTGCACTGGGGGCTCGGTGCCATCGCAGGCGCCATCGTTGCGCGCGCCGTATTTCAAACCGCCACATCCCGGGGCCTGCATTTCCATTATCCGTTGCTCGGCGCTGCGGGCTATACAGGATTCGCCGTATTCCACGGTGGTCTCAGTGGCTCTGCTCCGCTCAAGGTCGCCGAGCAAAATCATTTTCTGACCGAAACCATCGGCGTTATCCCCATTTCGCAAACACTGGGCAGCCCCCTGAATATCGCGATCGTCGCGACACTCACCCTACTTTTTCCCGCCCTTTTTTACGCGCTCGCACCCTCACAACCCGCAACTTTGCAGGGCGGCGGTACGCCCTCGGTAACGTCCGAAAACCCGGGTCACCCGAACGCGTGGCAAACGATTGATCGTGCCGCGGTGCCCGATTCCGGCGCGGTGTCAGATGCCAGCACGGCGCCTGACGCACATACAATCTCCGATAGCGCATCCACCCCCTTTTCTCTCGCCGCACTGCTTGCCGGATGGCTACCGCTCGGGGTTGTATTATGGGCCATATTCACCGGATTTCTAACCTTTGACATTAACGCATTTACACTGGTTTTTCTGTTCGCCGGAATTGGCCTGCACGGTCATATCCAGCAATACATTGATACGGCGACGGATGCTGCGCGCGCGGCTGGACCGATATTGCTGCAATATCCTTTCTATTTCGCCATTGTCGCCATCATGCAGGCAACGGGCCTCATTGTTACGTTCAGCGAATTCTTTGTGCGCATGGCCACGGCCGAGACGTTCCCAGTGATTGCGTTCTGGTCGGCGGCGATTCTCAACGTCGTTATTCCGTCGGGAGGCGGGCAGTGGGCGGTACAGGGGCCTATTCTGACGCAAGCGGGCATGGCACTTGGTGTTGACCCCGGCGTCATCGTCATCGCCTTTGCCCATGGAGACGCCAGCACCAATCTGTTGCAACCGTTCTGGGCCCTGCCCTTGTTGGGACTTATGGGACTGCGGGCCAATCAGATCATCGGCTACTCGGCGATCGCCTGTGCGGCGATGCTGGGCGTCATCTCTGTGCTGCTGGTCATCATGACCTGACGCGGTGCACAACCTTTGCTGGAAACAACCCCGGCGTTCGGCTACGGTGGCGCCCTTACCATCTTACCTTGCTGGAGCTGTGCATGCCTGCCCGCGTTTCCGTTGTTGATTCCATGGCCCGCCTCCTTTTCGCCTGCGCACTCTGCGTGCTTCCGGGTGTCGCTGCCTGTGGTGGCGACGACGAGACACCCGTCGCAGACACCGGCGAGGCCGATACCGCCGACACCACGGACGGCTCGGCAGATGCCGCCGCCGATGTGGAAGAGATTCCGCCGGCGCCCACAGAGGTCACCTTCACCCTGCGCAACGGAAACCCGGGCGGCCAGTCCCGCTGGGTGGAAGTTACCAACTCGCTCGGAGCGCCTGGTTGGTGGACCATTACCGTGGACAACAGGGAGGCGCAGCTACTGCGCCCACACGACACCTGCGCCAACTGCAATTGCGGTGAAGCCTGCGAGCCGTGCGCGGATCCAACCGAGATTATTGAGCTCGCGCCCGGCGAGACCATCGAGGGCGTCTGGAGCTTCGAGTTGTATGACATCGTCGCCGAGGGCGGAACGACGTGTGAATCACCGATCGAATCGACCGCGACTTCGTATCGGGTGCAATTTTGCTGGAGCCCCGTTCCACCGGGTGAAGACGGCCGCCTGCCTGTGAACACCATTTCGTGTACGCGACTGCCCTTCCTCGTCGGCATCGATAACGAGGTCAGCTACGGCATTGAAGCCACCAATACCTGCGGCAACAACGCGTGCGACGAAGGTGAAACCCGTCTCACGTGCCCGGACGACTGTTTCAAGACCGGACCCAACGATCTGTACCTTGCCTGCCGACAGGTGTGCCGTCACGGTCAGGATTGTGACCCTGACTTTATTGCCGAAGAGTGTGCGGCCGCGCGCTGCGCCACCATTGAGGAATCCTTCGCTGGCGCAAGTACCGCATGCCTGAACGCCGCCATTCAGGTCGAGGCCTGTGGCCGCGAGCTTGCCTGCGAAGATCTGAACGCCTTCTTCACCGATATCGCATCTTCCGCGTGCGCCGAACTCGCGGCCGCCTTCAACGAAGCCTGCGCCGAATAATTCCAGGACAATAATGACCGCCTATATTCCGTGGAATTCTCCTGAATTCGCTGCCGCCCTGAACCTGCAGCGGAGTATCGGTCTGATCGACATGCACGTCGATCCCATCCTGCAAACAAGGCTATTCAGCTACGATATTGCCCGGGAGCACAAAGCCGGGCGTCCTGGGCAACCTTTGTTCTGGCATTCCGATATCCCGCGCATGCAGCAAGCTGGATACGGGACCGTCTGCATGGGAATTCACTGGTATCCATGGGAGAGTGAGCGCGGCTGGCACGAGGCGCTAAAACAAATCGATCTGCTGGACGCGCTCGCCCGAAACAACCCGGATGTCTGTGCCCGACCCGGATGCGCCGCCGAAATTGGCAACGCGGCGAGCGCGGGCAAGCTGAGCCTCATTCCCGGCGTCGAGGGTGCGCACATTATCAATGGAAAACTCGAACGGGTGGCCGAGCTCGCGCGTCGGGGTACGGCATACATGACGCTGGCGCATTTTTCCAAAAATGCCGCCGCGACACCCTCCATGGGGCGGGGTGCCAACGAGCGCGACGGACTCACCGACTTCGGCGTAACTCTCGTGCAGGAGTTAAATCGGCACCGGATTGTCGTCGATGTCTCGCACCTGAATATGCCCTGCGCCATTCAGGCATGCCGTGCGTCATCCCGTCCCGTACTCGCCACGCACAGCGGCGCCAGAGGGTTGAACGACGCCGCGAGATTGCTCAGCGATGAAGCCATCGATGCAGTCGCCGCGACTGACGGTGTAGTCGGCGTCATTTTCGCCCCTGGTTTTCTAACGGGTAAACTCAACGCTGACAGTCACGCGGTCGCCGATCACATCGAGTACATCGTCAAACGTGTCGGAATTCGCCACGTTGGGCTGGGCTCCGACTATGACGGCTGGCTTCCGCGCATCCCTTCGGATCAACGCGACTGCCGCGACCTCGTGAAAATCACGCACATTCTGCTTCAGCGCGGCTGGTCCGAATCCAGTATCGCCCTGCTCCTGCGCGACAACGTCGTGCGCGTCATGACCGCCTCGGCTGCAGGCGCGCCCGTCGAACCCCCTACCGATTGAATCGAACCTCCATGCTGCAACGCTTTCGTGACCGCTCCGCTGCCGCCCGTTTACGCACCATGATGGCGCAGGCCGACTCGCGCGCCGCATGGTTTAGCGCGGCGCACGAACTGGATGTCCTCGAAGGCAACGACGCCTGGCGAGAAAGAGACGATTCCGACTGGTTTAACGCCACACTGCTGCGTGACAATGCGCACGAACTGGAGCGGCTACGGGCGGCCGGTGACCCGTTGGCACTCGAGGCCCTGCTCACCGAGAGCCTGTATCGACACCTGTCTGACATCAGCTCGACCACACTGTACGAGCAGACCCACACCGGAGAGACCCGGCGCGTGATCGGTGACTGGCTCGATGCCTGTGTAGCGGCCATCGAATGGTTGCGTGACGCCGAGCTACCCGGGCTCTCGCGCGCGTTGCGCCGCGAGAAATTTATCAGGGCCGACGCAAATTTTGGCGATACCGGCCTTCTCTTGTCGGGCGGTGGCGCCTGGGGGTTGTACCATCTGGGGGTGGTCAAAGCATTACTACAAACCAACCTGCTGCCCGAGGTGATCTGTGGCTCCAGCATGGGAGCCATTATTGCTGCGGGAGTATGCACGCGCAACATGCAGGAATTAAATGAATTATTTACCAACCCGGCGAGCATTCATCGAACGGCGGTCCAGCTACTCGACCCTCGTGGCATGATACGGGAAAAGACACTTCTCAGTCCTGATCAGCTGCGTGAACATGTCGAGGCCAATGTCGGAATGTATACGTTCCGTGAAGCATGGGAACGAACGGGACGCGTTCTGAACGTCTCCATCTCGCCCACTCGAGCGCGGCAAAAACCACGCGTCCTGAGTTATCGAACCGCTCCCGATGTGTTGATCGCCGACGCCACCGTAGCCTCCTGCTCCATTCCCGGGTTGTTTCCGGCAGTCACGTTGCGAGCCCGCAACATGCGCGGTGAAATCGTCCCCTATGTACCCACCGAAAAGTGGGTCGATGGTTCCATGCGTGGCGATTTGCCCATGCAGAGACTGGCTCGCCTGCACAACGTCAATCACTTCATAGTCAGTCAGGCCAACCCCTTTGTTTTGCCCTTTGTCGTGCATCGCCACCACGGCCCAGTGCGCCGAGGAACACGCCTGATGGGAGCCCTCGTGCGGGCGCAGATGGCGGCCGTTCTGGACGAAACCAGACAGCGCTTCCACTCCGATTCCCTGCGCCCGTGGCTCGATACAGCACATGCATTGACGGGCCAGCACTACGGAGGGGACATCACCATTCATCCACGAGTCCCGCCGGCAAAATATATACAGGTCATGGCCAATCCATCACTCCATGAACTGCATCAATACATCCTTGGCGGCGAGCGGGCCACCTGGCCACGCCTGCCTGCGATTCGCGATCAGACGCGAATCAGTCGCACGCTCAAGGACGCCGTTCACATGCTTCGCGACGCCTGAACTCGTGTCGCGAAAACGGCGCTCTCCCAACGGGGTGCCCGCACCAGAGAAGCCGGGGTGGAGCATTCGGTAACGTCAGCCTGTGGTCAATTCGGGCAATACCCGATTTCCATCGGCGCCAAATGTATCCACGCCAACATTCGCGGCATGCAGCATGGAAACGAACACGTTGGCGACAGGCGTCTCCGAGGCAAATCGAATATGCCGACCACCGCGCAGGGCACCCCCGGCGCCACCACAAAGCAATACAGGCAGGTTGGTATGTGCGTGGGAGTTGCCGTCCTCGATCTCGGACGAGAAAAATAGGGCGGACTGGTCCAGCAGAGTGCGACCATCGGGAAGGGTGTGCGCGGTCATGCGATCCATCAGGTCAGCCAGACGACCAACCTCGTATTCATTGATTCGCTCCAGGCGCTCGAAATTCTCGGGTATATTCTGATGATGCGATATCTCGTGATGCGCCCCCGTGACGCCAATAAAGTCATAGCTCCGGTTCGAGCCTCCATTGGCAAACATGTGGGTGATGACGCGCGTATTATCGCAAACCATCGCCTGTACCATCAACTCGTTCATGATGTCCGAATACGCATCCAGACTTCCCTCGAACGCTTCCGGGACCTCCTCGGGACCACAACTCAGGTCACTCATATCCAGAATCCGACGCTCAAGGTCTCGAATACCCGTCAGATACTGATCGAGTTTCTGCCGATCATTGGCGCCGAGGCGCGCTTGCAGTGACAGGGCATCCTGCACCGCGAAGTCGAGGATGGACTCTCGACGGCTGCGCTGACGCTCGATCTGTTCAGGGCTCAACTCGCCCGGCCGAAGGCCAAACAGCCGCTGAAATACGACAAGCGGGTTCGTAATTTTCGGCAAAGGCGTCGCCTCGTCGGCCCAGGAAATATTGCGTAGGTAAGCGCAGCTGTAGCCTGAGTCGCAGCCGCCCACCGACACGCCCCCCTCAAGCCCGGTCTGCAGGGACGGGAGCCGCGTACCGGCACCCAGCACCGAGGCGGCAACCTGATCGGCCGAAATTCCCACGGATATATCGGTGCCTTCGGTTTGACGTGGCAAACGCGCAGTCAGAAAAGCGCCTGTGCCGCGCGCGTGATCCCCGGGCACGGAGTCGATCGCATTCCGGTTCGCCACCTGGCTCAGCACGAGCGTGTGCGCACGATGTCGTTCCAGCGGAGCCAGAATCGGCGGCATGACAAACCCCGCCCCCGTCGTCGCAGGCGTCCACGAGGGCATATGAATCCCGTTGGGAACATAAAACCACAGCAGTCGTACCGGCTCGATCAGCTCGTCCGCGTAGGCCGCGCCTCGCCGTCCCGCTGGCAACATGGCTTCCAGCAGCGGTAAACTCAGCGCGCCAGCCCCCAGACGAAGAAAGCTGCGACGCGAAAATCGGGGTGTCGTCTTCATGGGGCACCTCCCACAGCGGCCGCTCCTCGGCTCAGAAAAATGTCCGAACGCACAATGGCCGAGGCCAGATCAGCAAAGGATGCACCGGCATCGATGTAATCCACGCGAATATCGCGCAGCCACGGTGTGTCTGCGGTCGACAGGCCGCGCCCCAGCGCATACGTCACCAGCTGCCGGGTGACACACCGGTGAAAGGCGGGGTCTTCGGCAATAATCGATGCCAGATCTTCATGCCCCACAAACGCCAGCTCGCCGGGCAATACACCCGACGCGTCAATACGCCCTGACGAGTCTTCGTCACGCCACAATCCAATCGCGTTGAAGTTCTCGAGACCCAGACCAATCGGATCCATACTCAGGTGACACGCGGCACAGCCGGGGTCACTCCGGTGAATCTCCATCCGCTCCCGCAGGCTCAGATCACCTGTTTCTCCCGTCTCGGGCAACCCCTCCACCCCTGCGGGCGGCGGGGCCGGTTCCTGACACAGCAGCTGACCCAGCACCCACTTGCCACGTCGCACCGGAGATGTGCGGTGTGGATACGAAAGCGCCGTCAAAATGCCCGCCTGCGCGAGCAAGCCACCGCGCCTCCCCGACGGATCCACCACGCGCTCCAACGTCTCGCCGAATGAGCCAGAGATGCCATAGAAATCAGCCAATTCTGCGTTCACAAAGACCGCATCGGACGTCAGCAGTTCGGTCAGCGGAATTTCAGCAGCAATAAACTGCCGAAAGAAATGCTGCATTTCTGCGACCATCGCTGCGCGCAAAGAGTCGGTAAATGCAGGGAAAACCGCAGGATCAGGACGCACACTCTCCACAGCTCGAATATACAGCCACTGTCCCGCGAAATTCTGGACCAGCGACTCGGCGCGCGGATCGGCAAGCATCCGGCGAACCTGGGCGTCAAGAACCTCCGGGGTATTCAACTCGCCCGCCGCAGCCAGCTCAAACAACTCCTGGTCCGGCATGCTGCTCCACAGAAAGTAAGACAGCCTGGACGCAATCTCCCACTGATCCAGCCGTGACGCCTCGTCGGCTCCATCTGCCAGCGTGGTCTCGGGGCGATACACAAACCTCGGTGACACCAACACGGCTGTCATGGCCGTCTGCAGCGCCTCTTCCCGGCTGTCACCCGCTGCGATTTGTTCCTCCATCATCGCCAGCAGTCGCGCCATCGCCTCGGGGTCTGCAGGCCGACGCCAGGCCCGGTCCGCAAATCGTTGCAGAATGTCGCGCGCACACCCAGCGGCTTCGTCATCGGTCAACGAGCACGTCAACCACGCCTCACGCATGGGATTCGGTTCGTCAGGCAAACCGATGGGCCCGGTCAACGTCCAACCTGCGACAAACAGATTCCGATCCTGACCTAGCGCTGGATCATAATAATCATTCGTAAACCGAACGGTGACCACGTGTGGCCCGGCGCCCAGCTCAAGCTCCACGCTCACTTCTTCAGGCACACCCGACGGCGCGACAATCGATTCGGTCAGCACGACCAGACCGTCCACTTCGACGACCATCACGGGAGCAACACCCGCAGCCGACGTTCCACCGGCACGCACCTGAAGCAACCACCGCCCTGCCATCGAAATGTCGCTCACCTCTTCCAGAAAACCATTCGACCACAGCAACCATCCCTCGCCGGGCCGCGCTTGTCCGGCGCTGCCCGTCAACAGAGAGGCATCCACCATGACGCTGACCGGCTCCACCAGAGGAAGGTAAAACACCTCGGCCATCAACTGTTCAGCCGCCGCCAGATATTGCTCCACATGTGTCGGCGTAGTCGTGAGCACGTCGGCGACATTGTCAAAACCATAACCGTGGTCATCGTCAGGAAAATTATCGGCAGGGCGGCGGTCCGTTCCCAGAAGATCGCGGACCGTGTTGTTGTACTCCGCCCTGTTCAGTCGGTGAATCGTCACACGCCCCGGATCAGCACCCTGTTCCGAATCGCCGTCGACCTGCGCATCCGGCAAGGCGTCCGCGTCAGTCGCATCCTCGCCTGTTGTTGCGCCGTCGGTTAGCGTTCCTCCATCCTGCGGCGGCTCAACGTCTGCTGAAGCCGTATCGGCACCTGACACGTCCGCGGCGCCCGAGTCATCAGCGCCCGGATCAGCCGGTACGCTACCGCCGTTTTCCCCGGACATGGGCCCGCAAGCAGACGCAACGTCAAACAGCAACGCCAACAATAGCAAACGAACCGTCGAATTCATGTCCGAATCCCTGTCAGGCCACCGGAAAGCCGGTCCGCGTTTCAGCGTATCACCTGTACACGAACGGATGCAACTTGCATGTCCGATGCTTCGGACAGCGCTCAGATCTCGACGCATACGAGCGCTCGACCCGAGGTATGCACGGCGTACACGCGCCGAACCGCATCGCGCAAAGACCAAAACGGCTACGCAATTCAGCAGTCGGCTTTAACCACGACAGCGGCGAGACCACCGCCGGAGTGAACGAGAGCCCGACCGCGTTCACACGGCAACCTATTGACCGCAGCGCGCCGTCCTACCATGCTGCGCCGCGTCACTTTGTACCGGCCTGCCTCGCACCCGCCACAGGAATCGCGCCCATGAGTCACCCCGCCCACGTGCTCGTCGACAAAACCGGCCAACCGACCCGCGACGAAGCCTGGATTTTTCGTACGTACGCCGGACACACCACCGCCGCCGCATCCAACGCGCTGTACCGGGAGAACCTGTCGCGCGGCCAGACCGGGCTGTCTATCGCCTTCGACCTGCCCACGCAGTGTGGCTACTCGTCAGCCCACCCCATCGCGCGTCCCGAGATTGGGAAGGTCGGTGTGCCCGTCAACAGCCTCGATGATTTTCATGTCCTCTTCGACCAGATACCACTGGCAAAGATGAACACGTCGATGACCATCAATGGCACGTCGATGTGGCTTCTGGCCCTGTACATCGCGCTCGCACGTGAGCGGGGCGAAAACCCGCGCGACCTTCGGGGCACTACGCAGAACGATATCATCAAGGAATACCTCGCCCGTGGCACGTACATTTTTCCGCCGGAGGCCAGCCTTCGAATCACCGCGGAAATGTACGAGTATTGCCTGGATGAGGTACCGAATTTCAACCCGTCCAACGTGTGCTCGTACCACCTGCAGGAGGCGGGCGCGACTCCGGCACAGGAGCTTGCCTTTGCCCTGATTACGGCCATTGGCCTGTTGGACCAGCTGCGCGATCGCGGCAGGCTCGACCAGGACGCGTTCGACCGCGTCGTCGGTCGCATTTCCTTCTTCGTCAATTCGGGTATCCGATTTGTCGAAGAAATGTGCAAAATGCGGGCGTTTACCGCGCTATGGGACGAAATCACGCTCGAACGTTATGGTGTCAAAGACGAGAAATACCGGCGATTCCGATATGGCGTTCAGGTAAACTCTCTGGGACTCACCGAGTCGCAGCCAGAAAATAATGCCTGGCGTATTCTTATCGAAGCGCTCGGCGTGACACTCAGCCGCGACGCCCGCTGCCGTGCGCTACAGCTTCCTGCGTGGAACGAGGCCCTTTCACTGCCGCGCGCATGGGACCAGCAGTGGTCACTTCGCCTGCAACAAATTCTGGCCTACGAGACCGACCTGCTCGAATACCCCGACCTGTTCGACGGCAGCCCTGTGATTCAGTCGAAGGTGGAGTCACTAATGCGCGATGCAAGGGAAGAAATTGACCGCATTCTGGCGATGGGTGGTGTTAAACAGTCCATTGATTCCGGCTACATGAAGACGGCTCTGGTGCGCTCCATGTCAGAGCGCATGCGGCGTATCAACGCCGGAGAGCAAATCGTCGTCGGCATGAACAAATGGAAGGACGCCCTGCCCTCGCCGTTGCTCGGCGGTGAAGACGGCGGTCTCTTCCATGTGGATCGCGAAGCAGCCGCGGGCGTTCTGGCGGCCCTGCAAACCACACTCGCCCGCCGCGACGAAGGTCGCGCGCAGGCTGCGCTTGCAGCCCTGAAGCAGGCGGCCATTTCGGGCGAAAGCATGATGGAGCCCAGCATCGAGTGCGCCCTCGCCCGTGTTACGACGGGAGAATGGGCAGACGCCATGCGCTCTGTTTTCGGGGAATATCGCCCGGCCACCGGGATCGACGGCCAGAAACTCGGGCTCACGGGAGAACGCGTTGATTCACTGCGCAGCCGCCTGCAGACACTGACGGACAAGCTCGGACATCGTCCGCGTATCGTCATTGGAAAACCGGGACTCGACGGACACAGCAATGGTGCCGAAGTCATCGCCGTTGCCGCACGACACGTGGGGTTTGACGTTATTTACGGTGGCATTCGCCTTACACCCGAGGATATCGCGCGCACCGCCGTCGAAGAAGACGCCGACATGATTGGCATTTCGATTCTGAGCGGTTCACACATGGAGCTTACCGAACAGTTACATGGATCACTGGTCGTGCAGAACGCAGGAGATATTCCGGTGGTCGTGGGAGGAATTATCCCGCCCGACGATGCCGCAGTCCTGATCAAGAGAGGCATTCGAGCCGTCTTTACTCCATCAGATTACGAGTTGATTGAAGTGATGGCGCGCATGACGGCCATTCTCGAAGAAAACCATGCAGCCGGCTGAGCTCATTGCGTCCATTCGTGCAGGCGACAGACGGGCGCTGGGCCGAGCCGTGACCGTGTTCGAAGACGCCCGACCGCTTGCCGTACACAAGCGCCGGGAGCTGTTGTCGGCGTGCGATGCTCAGAATTTGCCACCGCGTGCTCACGTTGTTGGGATTACGGGAACGCCGGGCGCCGGAAAATCGACTCTGATTGACTCGCTCATTTCACAGCTGCTTCGGGATTCCCCACACAGGACCATCGCGGTCATTGCAGTCGATCCGTCCAGCGCGCAAAGCGGCGGAAGTATCCTGGGTGATCGCACACGCATTCAGGGCGCTCGAACCAGCCAACGCGTATTTTTTCGCTCGCAGGCGTCCAGTCTCGCACTGGGTGGGCTAAGTCGTACAACCTTTGCTGTGTGTCGCCTGTTGGAGCGGCTATTCGACCTGGTACTGCTCGAAACCGTTGGCGTCGGTCAGAACGAAATTGAGGTCTGTCACGTCGCGCATCACACCTGGCTGGTCATGCCACCGCTCGGTGGCGACCACATTCAGTGGATGAAGGCGGGTATCATGGAGATTCCAGATGTGCTGATCCTGAATAAGTCCGATCAGAGTGAGCTGGCCCGTCGAAGTTATCACTCGCTTCGTTCCGCTCTCGCTCTGGCACAACCCGGATTCCGAAGTGTGCCGCCCATCATCCGAACCAGCGCGCTGACCGGGAGTGGTGTCGACGAGCTTGTCACATGGCTGAGCGACAACAGTGCAAAACAGGACGCAGCCGAGCGGCAGAGTCGCTCCCGATATTTCTTTCAGCGCTGGCTGGTGGACGAATACGGGCGAGCAGGCTGGCGGCAATTCGAGCAGCAACCGGATTATTCGAATGTCATGGCGCTGGCCAGCGAAGACTTTGAGGGCGCTCAGGCAAAAGTGACTACCGCATTGGCGTAGCCTTGTTCCACCATGCCTATCGCCTGAAATGGTGAAGGGAATGTCAGAATGCCGAGCCGTTACTTCACCAGTTTTGAGAACTTATGATAGAACGGGGTCCTGGACTTCTCGTTCTTCTCTTCCACCTCACCGTTGAGAAAAGGCATGTACATGGTCCGGCGCTGACTGGCGAGACCGGTCAGCGTCGCCTTACCAACACGGTGCCACAGACGACCATCGTGCAGCGTAAGGTCTCCAGCGTTTGCCTCGACGATGTACTCACGAGGATCTACTTCGTTGTCCATGAAGTGACGCTTGCCAAACAGCATCCCGGCAAGGCCCTGCTCGTGCGTACCAGGAATCACCCGCAGCGCTCCTTTGTTGGCGTGGGAATCGTCGATGTAAAACCCGACGTTCCACATGGGCTGCGGCAGTTTTCCGTAGAAAATGTCCCGTAGGGAATCAATGTGCCAGCCAAGCTTCGTATAGTTTGAGCCGGGAACATTCAGGAAATTGTTGACCACCACGCCGTCCTTTTCGCGCTCGCCGATGCGGAAGTCTGGCCCACAGATTTTACGCACCACCTCGAATCGAGGGTCTTTGAGCCAGTCATGTAACCACGGAGAAAAAAGGGACGTAAAGGCAAAGCGATTTACGAATTTATTCCCATTTTCATCCACGCCATATTTCAGCGGGATTCCATTCACCTCGGTTCGATTCGCTGCCACCCACTCCGACTCAATCCGCGATAACTCATCACGCAGGGACTGAACCTCGGCGGGCATTGCAAAACCCCGGAAACGAATGAAGCCGTGGGTGCTCAGAAATGCCTGCATCTCAGCAGTATATTCGCCGGTCCATTCAAACGAGGCGGCAGGCGGGGGGGAAGTGACGGCAAGAGGATATCTCATGGGGACTCCAGAAAGGAACGGGTGGTCAAATGAAGTGACTCAACAATGGCCTCTCGAAGGGCAGGGGCGTCCTGTACTCCGAACGCGGCGGCCAGCGAGGCGTCATCCTGAATGGCAAAGCGGGCAATCAGGAAACTCAAGGTCACGAGCAGACGACGTGCGCGCTCGGCCGTGATGCCTAATGTTACCGACAACAAGGGGACATGGCGTTCAAGCGACGGAATCACATGCTCCCGGGCAGTGGACTCTCGCAGATGGCCAAGGTCCAGAACCTCGCGCAACACCATACGGATACCTGTCTGCTCAGCTCTGGCGACGTCGAATACGACCCCGAGTGCGTCACGCATCGGAAGAACGAGAATCGCAGGTGCGGCCTGTTCGGCCCGAAACGAGATGCGTTCGTACACCCACTCCATTGTCGCGCGATAGACGCCCTCTTTGCTACCAAAGTGGTAGTTCAGCGTGGCGATGTTCACGCCTGCGCCCGCCGCCAACGTGCGTGTAGAGGCACCGGCATAGCCCTCCACGGAGAAGATACGGGCGGCCGCCTCAAGAATGCGGGTCCGCGTGTCTGTCGTGGGAATGAAGGGAAGCTCGGTATGCATACAGCCTGACGGTTTGAATCAATCGATTGATTAGTGCAGATCGGAACGCAACTCAAGAGGGAGCTTGCGTTTCTGCTGACAGTGCGTTCGATACGCGATCAGGCGCTGCAGCGCCCATCGTATGCCTCGCACCGCCCTGGAGCCTACCCAGTGAGAGTCACGCCGCATTTCGCACCCGAAACGCCCTGGACGAATGAGCTGATGCGCAACGATGGAACACCCGAGCCGCTGGCTGTGACCATCGGCAACTTTGACGGTGTGCATCGAGGGCATCAGGTCTTGCTCGCCCGCGCCTGCAAGGCCGCGGCGGAACTTGGACTCACGCCAGCGGCTCTCACGTTCGAGCCCCACCCCGCCACTGTGTTTCGGGGTGTCGACCCATCCACCTATCGAATCACCACATCCGGCGAGCGTGCCGCTCTGCTTCAACGATTCGGCATGAAGCACGTATTCACGCGCCCCTTCGATCGTTCTTTCGGTCTGCTGACAGCCGAGCAGTTTGTTGAAGAGTTCCTCCTTCAGACACTGGGAGCAAAGCACATCACCGTCGGATTTGATTTCAGCTTTGGTGCAGGTCGGTCGGGTCGTGCCGCGGATCTGGTTCGTATGGCGCGCCAATTTGGATTTGGTGTTGAGATCGTGGAGTTACAACGAATCGGTCCGGACCCTGCCTCATCGACTCGCGTGCGGGAGCTGCTGCGCGCGGGCGATCTTGAAGGCGTCAACGAGATGCTGGGGCATTGCTGGACGCTTACCGGTCATACGGCGCACGGAGCCGGGCGCGGACAAAAGATTGGGATCCCGACGGTAAACCTGTATCCGGAGAATCGCCTGCTACCTCCGTTTGGCGTTTATGCCACTCGCATTCGAGTGGCCGGAAAGTGTTGGGACGCAATCAGCAATCTTGGCGTGCGCCCCACCTTCGAGACGTCGACGCGTGTATCGCTCGAGACGATGATTCTTTCACCGGTTGAAGAGGATCTGCACGATCTTCCAGCCGAGGTGGAAGTCATTGGGTTTGTGCGCCCTGAAATGCGCTTTGATGATGCGGAGTCACTAAAGAAGCAGATCGGCAAAGACATCGAAGCCACGCGGCTGCTGCTGTCCAGCCGTCCCACCTGAAACATTCTCGACCTGCACAATCGTCTTCAGCGTGAACGGCGAAGAGCGTGTTCAGGCAATTGCAGCCAACGCGCTCCATGGACGCCCATGAAAGGCGCCGGCGCAGGTTGAGACGATACGTTTTCGATGTCAGAGCCTTTCTCGCACGGAGATCGGTTCACCTGATCACGATTCGGCCGACTTCTCTCCCAGGTCTTCACCGTAGTACTCCTGAGCGCGCCGATAGTAATATCCTTGCGCGTAGTAGCCGTAACTACGACGAGACAGGTCGACGTCGTTCAGTACACAGCCCAGGATATTTGCGCGCACGCTGCGGAGCTGGTCCAGAGTGCGGTGCAGGATCTCCTTGCGAGTCACGCCGGCCTTGATGATGAGCACGATGCCGTCGACAAACCGACTCAGCAAAGCTGCATCGGTGACGGGTGCGACCGGCGGCGAATCCAGAATCAGCTGATCGAACCGCGATGACAGCTCATTCAAGACTTCCTGAAAACGCTCGGTGTGCATGAGCTCCGTCGGATTGGGCGGAATCGGACCACTCGCCAGCACAAAGAGATTCTCAACAGGCGTAGACTGAATCGCTTCTTCGAAGGTGGCTTCACCCGTGAGAACGGATGTGAGACCGACATCCGCCGACATGCCCCAGGCTTTGTGCAGCCGAGGACGTCGCAAATCCGTGTCGATAATCAAAACACGCTGACCTGACTGCGCCATGACCGTGCCAATATTGCTGGTCATGGTGGTTTTGCCTTCACGGGGCCCGGCCGAGGTGACCAGAAGCCGATTCAATGGCTTCTCAGTCCCCAGGAAATGCAAATTTGTACGTATGGTCCGACACGCCTCGGACAACGACGACCGAGGAAAGTCGTAGACGTAAGTGTCAGGATTCCACGACTGCCCACGAGCGGGACCACGAGCGCTGCGACGTCGACTACGCTTGGGACGAATCGAAGGAACCAGCCCCAGAAACGAGAGCGCGAACTCCCGCTCCACATCTTCCTTGCTGCGCACGGTCGTATCCAGAGATTCGAGACCTAGAGCAGTTGCGAATGCAAGCGCAAGGGCGAGCAGTACGATAGCGCCCAACTGCGTCAGCTGCTGTGGGTTATAGGGGCGACGGGGCACAACGGCTGCTTCCACTACCTCGACATTGTTGTACTGGGAGTTTCGAGTCAGATCGACCTCTTGCATACGGCGCTTGATCATCAGGAACAACTCCCGGTTCCCTTCAGCGTCGAGCAACAGCCGATTGTAGTTCACTTCATGCTCACCCAGTTGCTGAACCTCGGCTTCTACCATGGCGAGTCTGGCGGCAAGTGACCGCTCCAGTGATTCAGCGTTGCGAAAACGATTCTGCCACACTTCCAGAATCGTGCGCACTTCGTTCTCCAGACTGCGTTGCACCAGTTCGAGCTGCTCACTCACGGCCATGACCTCAGGGTGTTCATCGAGGTAGTAGGTCGACAGCTCAATGTAATTCACCTGAAGATCGATCATCTGCTGCTTCAGGCCCTGCACAAGGACGTTGTCCAGGACGGGTTCCACGGACAGATCGCTCAGATTTCCGCTCTCCAGTGCGCTATCAATCTCGCGTACAATCGACCGAAGGCGCTCTGTCTCCAACCGGGCATCGGCGAGTTGCCCAGCGACGTTCTGCATCGACGCAAGAAGAGAGACGTTGTCTTTCAGTGTCACCGTCAGGATGTTGTTGTTGCGACGGTAGAGAACCAGCGCCTGCTCCGATTCCTCGAGCCGGCTCTGCAAGATCTGCTGCTGCTCCTCCAGCCAGGTCGCAGCGCGCTCAATCGATTCGACGTTCCGTTGCAGGTTCCGTTCGCTGTAAACGCGGGCGGTGGCATTGGCGATAGCGGCTGCCGAAGCGGCGCTTCCCGTCACTGCCGTAATATTTACCAGCTGCGAATCCTGAATGGGTGTTACCGAGATGACGTTCTGAATCAGAGCCGGGATATTGATGGCCTGTATCGCGACTTGCTGTTCCACCGGATCGACGATGCGACTAACCCCAAGGAACTCCAGATCCGTCTCCAGTTGAAGCTCCTGCGCGACCGTCTCAGCAATGTTGCGGGACGTAATCAACCGGATCTGCGTCTGGATGAATTCACGATTTGCCCAGTAACCTGTGCCAACCGGGTCTACGACAGGATCCACTTCGCCAAGCAGCTGCGGTTGTTCCGTTTCAATCACGATCTGCGCAGAAGCCCGGAATAGCTCCGGCTGTTCACTCATCCACCAGAGCCCTGCTGCCAACACGCCGCCAAAGACGATCAGTGCGACCCAGATATGCTCCACGATAATGAGCAAATAGTGAGACAGCCCCGACGCGGAGCGCCCCGAACCGCCTTCATTGTCGTTCGAATCGACCATGTGCAAACTCAGGGTAGAAGACGGAAAGTGGGCACGGTGACAATGTCGTCAGGCCAAAGACGAAAATTGGGAGCCCGTCCGGCGGTTATCAGTCGAACGGGAACCACGATCTCTGTCAACACACCGTCGATATTTCGTGTCACGACCACCCGATCCAGCGAGGCACTATCCGAGACGCCCTGTGCAAGAGCGAGCGCTTCGATAACCGTTAAAGAGTCCGAGTAAGGAAAGCGACCAGGCGAGTTCACCTCACCGGATACAATAACGGCCTGAGAGTTCAGCTCCGTCAGGCGACACGTCACGGTAGGGTCTCGAAGGATCGATGCCCCGAGCCGCTCCGTCACCTCCAACTCCACCTCTGCGCAGGTTCGCCCCAGAACTTCCACTGAACCAATCATAGGAAAAGAAACAGATCCCGACGCTGGGACCGTGTACTCGGCGTCCATGTTGTCGTGTCGAAACACACGAATCTCGAAGACGTCCCCTGCACCCAGCGTGCTGAAAGCCGACGCATCGTAGGACATCTGAGCATAACGAACGTACTCGTTGGTGAGCGCTGGTGTACAGGCACACAACCCGAGCACCACCAGACAGCACACCGAGAGACGAGCAGCAGAACGCCACGATTGTACCGCCCTGACCCAACGCACCGCCGGATCAGTAACTGAACTGGAGCACAAAGTTGACTGCATGCCGAACATAGGAGGCGCTGACCTGGTTGCCGGCGGTTTCGGCCGTGATGAACGAGAGTGCGCCATAGTTCGAATCACGCAGCTCCAGACGATAGTTCGCACCCACCGACACCCAGCGCGCGAACGAGTAAGTAGCGTCTATCCATGTGCCAACCAACGAATCCCGCCGCTCGGATGTCCCGAAGAGCGGCTGCCCATTGACGAGCTGGTCTTCGACGCGAGCGTATTCACTCAACTGAAGAAAAGCTTCCACCGTCGTCGACACTCGTCCGAATCTGCCATCCAAACCAGTAGCGAAGCGATTAAACCGGAGATAGTTACCCAGATTCGAGTCGGAAAAGTCACGCATATACGCCACATAGACAGAGCTGCGCTCGTTCAGGATGTAACGCAGCTGAGCGTTGGCGACAAACGGGTTAATGCTCGGACCACCATCGTAGTTAGAACTCGCATATCCCGCACTCAGCAAGGTGGCAAAGCGCAGGCCAAGCAGACCATTCAGACCACCCATGACACGCCACGGCGTCGAATTCAGGTTTGGGGTCGCGAACCGCGCCTCGGTGCCATCCGGGCTTGACACGGTCGAGATCACAGCCTCTTCAGCGTAGAACGAACGCATGACGCCGGACTGGACAAAGAACGCCGTCTTGGGGAGGAAGTTCCAGGAGAGCCTCAGATCACCACCCACCGCATTCCGGTTGATGTCTCTCCGCTGGGGAAAAGACCACGAACGGAAATAAGGGCGCAACGTTCCAGAGATGCCCATTCGGCTTGTGCGGATAGAACCGCCGGGATGCACGGCCAGCTCGACGCCCGCAGCCACGTAGTTGTTGCGGTACGCATCACCCGTCGCACTGGCCGCAGGACTGTTCGTCCGACGAAAGTCAAAGTCAGGCCGTACAGACACCAGCCCGAGAGGATTCAGGCGCGCCTCCAGATGCAGGTCGGACTCGGCACCGGACACCTGACGAATCGCCTGATTCGAACGAGTCAGATATTGTTCCCAACGAAAGCTGAGGTTGGACCGAAAGTCGACCGCACGAGGAACGTTGGTCGTGATTCCCAGCGAAGGGACAATGTCGAGACGAGCAGACGACCGCGGACTCGCCTCGGAGGCGTTGTAAAACACGTTCGAGTCGTAGCCGCTTTCCAGTCGAAACACAGGCCGAAGGGTCAGACCAGCGGCATCGATGCCGTCAGCACTTGCTGAACGACTCCATGGGAAGCTCGCGGCTACCAGGGTCACCATAAAAACGAGTCGAGTCACCAAGACCCAGACCCGATGATGAACTCTCATGCTATTAGCCCAACCATCGCGAAGAAAAACAATGTCGCAGCAAGGTTACGGTGACCTTGCCGAACGTCAAGACAAATCGCGCCCCATCAAAGAGCGACAGAGGCTTCCGACAACACGGAGCCAATCAGCGGATCATCAAAAACCCAGTACTCGTCCATGAGCCAGGTAAGCAGCTCGGGTATGCGCGGGTCAATGTTCGGACTACGCAACGTGTCGCCCGTGTACCGGGAGATCGAGCCGGAATACTGTTCGACCTGCATCGCCAGAACGCGAACCCGCTCACTCGAGACAAACACCAGATTCCAGTGATGGACGGCCTCTGAGCGATCGCCGTTCGCCACGGAAGACAAACTCGCGAGCGCCTCTTCCGCCACTCGGGCGAACCCCTGAATCGCGGTCAGACGTTCCTGTATAAACTCCACTCGCTGCGCGTCCTCGGAGGCTTCCATCTCCGCTTCGAGCGCGCGCTCAACGAAGGCCTGCGCCTCCATGATCGAGGCCACCATTCCGGTGGCGTCGCGAATCATCTCTTCAACCGACATATCGTCAGATGGAGATGACGGTGACTGAGCCTGAGAGACGGACGCAACAGGTACAGACACACTGCCGACCGCCAACAGGGCACATAACGCCCAGCGCTTTATCATCAACCAAGGTCTCATGATCATCCTTGCGACGCGGAAGAGTTCAACCTGAGCAAGCCTAGAGACAAGCTCGCCCCGTGTCAAACACGGATGCCAACTTCAACACAACGACACAAACAGGGCGCGAAACACTCGTTCGCACTGGCAAAACAGGAACGCAGACCCAGGCTCTGGCGGGGCCCGCAAACCACTCCCCGTTGAAACGTTTCAGCCGCCGTTTTCAAACAAATAGGTGCGACGGATCGTAACAGAACCACCCTCCGGCCTGCCGGGCTGCCAACGGCGGACTTCGGTCAGAATACAGTTATCGACGGAGTCAGGAAGCTCGGAGTTGGGTATCCGGGCGTCGGTGACACTACCCGAGCTATCCACCGTAAACTGAATCTGCACACGACCACTAATGCTGGGATTGCGAGCCAGCTCGCGCTCGTAGCACTGCTGCAGACGGCGCTGCTGTCGCTGCAGATACGAGCTCAACTGATCCTGATCGAGTGTTCCCGAACCGCGCGCCTGAATGTCAGCGCCACGAATCCGCGCACGCACGGTGACCTCACGGCCAGTTCCGGCTTCGCCACCGGCGGAGTTTCCGGCCTCACGAGTCAGAGACGAGCCATTCTGCTCCACAACACCCACACGCTCAGCACCTGTACCCACACCATCATTGGTCCCAAGACCCGTGCTGCTGGTGATGCCACCCGCGGTACCCTGTCCGACCTGACCGGAGATATCGCGCATCGCGCTGTTCACGTCGATTGAACCGCCAGCGAACGCTGCGCCTGGCCCTGCTCCCGTGATGAGCGAACCGATTGCGGTGCCCGTGGCAACCTGCTCGCGAACCTGCTCGCGCACTGCATCACCGGACTGGGGCTCCGACGGTTCCGACGGCCGCTCCTGAGGGACTGGTCTTTCTTCTGCGACTTCTTCAGGAGGCGCGTCCTCCTCCACCACCTCCTCGCCAGTGCCATCCTCCACTTCCTGCTCGGGCAACTCGATCTCTTCCGGAGGTTCAATCGGCTCCCGAAGAATAGCCACGAGCTGCTCAACAGCGTCAGCGAGTGACGGTCTCGGCGGCGGCGGGACGCGGTTGATCAGAAACCAGGCGGAAGTGATCTGAAACAGCGCCGAGAGACCAATGCAGAGAAGAAAAGGCCCCTGAAGCCCGGTATTCGACAGGAAGAACTGAACCGGACCACCGCGGATATGGGACGGGAGACTCGGCGCCATGCGCAGTGGCGGTGCATTCACAAACTGGAACAGGACGGTGATCTCACCCAGCGAGACCTTCCCCCGTGAGCGCTCGTCGATCGCAACAGCCCAGACGTCGCCCTCCTGCTTGGCCTTGCCAGAGTCACGCAGCGCCTGAAGATCAAACGCAGCAGAGCCGACCGTCACACGACCGGTCATCGTCTTGTCAAAGCGAAGCACATACTGGTCCTGACGCACGTCAAAAACCGTGTGACTCTTCGGTACCGAGTCACCGATCAGCGCGAACGTGTTCTTCGGGCTTTCACCGACGCTCACTGGTGCGCGGGTGCGAATCAGCCGCTCCTCGATGATGCGGCTGTTCTGAATGATGCCGAGCCGCAGAATACGCTGCGGCCCCTTGGTCGTATTGGCTGATTTTGGGCTGGATTGAGTCGCCATGTATCCCCTGTCACATAACCGAAGGTCGGGTGCGTAGAAACCTACCAGCGCCGTTGCTCTTCAGCACGGATGAACACAATTGTGACCGGTGAGGCACGCGCGAGACCCTGTTGCCAATGATCTCAACCGCCGCAGACATTGCCCTGCGGGCATTGCAGGACACCAAACTTCACCTCGGTTACGCCGGCCGCCGCCAACGTCACCATCACCTGCGCCAGAATCTGGAACTGTGTGTCCAGGTCAGCCACAATGGTCACTACCTTCTGTTCTTCTCGTCCGAGAGCAGCCGACACGGCAGCCTCACGTTCAAGTTCGAGGCGAACCGCCTCTTCCATACGGGTAATGACGTTCGTGCTCGCCTGAACCTGACTGGCGTCGATGGTTCCACCGCGGATTTCAACCGATGCCGGTTGTTCCCCAACGATAATCTCACGCTTGGTCACCGTGATGACCAGCATGTCCTCAACCGGGAGCGACGTTGTCGAGAACGTAAGACGGAGGTCCTCGTTCTCGTTTACCGTAATCGGCTCTGCCCCGTAGCTCTTGAGCAGAAAGCACAGAATGATGGTCATCATGTCCATCATGGAGTTGATGTTCAACCCGATGGCTTGCCCTTCACGACCTGCCCTGCGAGCCTTCGACTTGGCACGACGAGCCTTGGCGTATGCGTTCTCTTCTTCGTTCTCTTCGACAGGAAGATTCTGGTTCTCTGTGGTCATGATCGTCTCTCCCACTCGACGGTCACCCGACGAGGAGTCTGAAAATGGTTTCAGTTACGCGACTGCGGGGCGCCGATTGCAGCGAATGGAAACAACCCGACAGGACGTTCCTCTTCACCGGTGATGTAGACCGCGCTTGAAATATCGGCGTTCGATGCACCCGAGCCCCCGCCCAACTGGTACTGCGCCATGTCACCACCAACAGTAGGAGGTTCGACAACCGTAGCCGAAGAGCGCACAAAGTAGCGCGACGTATCCATCGCTTTCACGATCACAGAGAAGGGCACAGAGGCATCTGCTGTGATGATGATCTGCGCCGCACCCTCTTCATTGAACTTCTCAAACCACTGCGTGTTGGTTCGAATCTCGACCAGACGGTTGTAAAGACCCGCCCAGTTGAGCCGCTCCACCATCGGAGCGTCAGCGGCCGCATCGGTCAGACAGACGGTAGGCGGCTGATCTGCACCACCAGCTGCCGCCGCTGGACACCCTGGCAGCGGCGCAGCATACTGAGCGAACATGGCCTCAGTGGTCGCGTTACCATTCTGATTGCGCAGATAGAACCCATTCGACGAGATCATCAGCACAAGTTGCGGAGGCAGGATCTCTTCGCTGGGCTCGTCCTGCTGCGCCGTCGCCTGACCGCCCGCCGAAGGCACGTTCACCTCGATCAGACCTTTGTCAACGAAGACGGCAGACAACATCAACAGCGGGATCAGAATCATGCAGAGATTCATGATCGGCGCAAGGTCGAGGTCGGCAGGCACCGCCTCTTTGTATTTCTTTGCCATGACTTCTTCCTCAGCTTCACTTGAGAAGCACGTGGGATGCGCTTATTCACGGGTATCTACAAAAAGAGCCCAGGATTTGCATCCTGAGCCCATTTATCAACAGCCACTCGCGACAAGGACCTCACTCAGGAGTCAACTTACCCTTGGCGTACTGACCCAGAAGGTTCTCAAGACGCACCGAATACTGATCAATTTCATCCATGATCTTCTTGGTAACACCCGAGAGGAACAGGTGCACAAGCATCGTCGGAATGGCCACGATCAAACCAAACGCGGTCGTGTACATGGCGACGGAGATACCGGACGCCAGAAGACGCTGCTTGTCAGCCGGCGACGCGTTCTCAAGGGACGCGAACGACTCGATCAGACCCACGATCGTACCCAGCAGACCCAGAAGCGTCGCTACGTTTGCAATCGCGAGCAACGAGTTGGTACGCTTGGAGATCAGGGGGGTCATCTCAAGAGTTGCCTCTTCGATTGCCTGACCCACTGCCGCTTCGCCCTTGTTAGCGCGCGTCAGACCAGCCTTTACAATACGCGGGAGCGCCTGCGTCGGCGCTGCATTGCAAAGCTTGATCGCACGGTCGATGTTACCAGCCATCACCAGCTTGGTGATCTGGTCCATGAACGTCGCTCCGTTTATGTTGTAACGGATGTACAGGAAGTAGATTCGCTCAATCGCGACTCCAAGTGCCACCACAGACATCGCAAGGATGGGATACATCCAAACGCCGCCCAAACGCATCGCTTCAGCCAAACTCTGAATCATTGCCTCGCTCCTTCGATCTTAGGGACTGTCCCTTGCTCCGGGTGGTGACCACCGCCTCGCTATGAGACGGCGCTCGCCGCTTCTTCTGACACCAGTTGTATCGATTTCTCGATGAAAATTATCTCTCTGTCACCGCTCGAACACAGGGCGTGCTCAGGCAGCGGACGCGGTCATAGCATATCCCTTTCGGGTTGGCTACTGCCTTGAGCATCAGAATGTCTCATCTTCGGTCGTTTCGTACAGTTCATCCAGAAAAGACGTCTCTGGCTCGATCGTCTGATAGTTCAGGTTCGATGGCGCGAGGATGTAAAACGCTTCCGGCTTGTCCACTTCACCGCGAATCACGATCTCATCGTCATCGTCAAAGTTCAGCGTGTTGCGGGACTGCGCCGACGCTGCAATGCTCCACAGAAGCACCAACATCAGGACAGCCATAAACGTCAGACGACTTCCCGTCACCGACATGGGTCCGCCCATCTGGTCACCACTCATCATCCCAGTCATCGGAACCTCCATCTTCGGCAGGCTCTTCCTCGGGGGCTTCGTCTCCGAAATCCTCCGTGCCACCGTCGTCGCCCCAATCGTCTTCTTCGGATTCTTCGTCCTCGGATTCACCGTCCTCATCCCCGAAGCCATCGTCGCCAAACCCGTCGTCGCCGCCCTCATCTCCGAAGCCATCGTCGCCAAATCCGGCGTCGCCACCCTCATCTCCGAAGCCGTCGTCGCCAAACCCGTCGTCGCCGAAGCCGTCGTCGCCAAACCCGTCGTCGCCGCCCTCATCTCCGAAGCCGTCGTCGCCAAACCCGTCGTCGCCACCATCATCTGCTGGTTCCTCATTCAGACCGGTCTCGATCTCGATGATCCCATTGGCCTCGGCGATATACTCATTCACGACGTGGTCAGGAGCGATCGCACCCGCACGGTTACGGAACTCGCCAAAGTACCGAAGCGCTGTCTCCATGCGCTGCAAGCGCGTCATGCCGTCAATCTCGGTATCCAGCATCATGACACCCAGATTAAACCAGGGCTCCGCGTACCGATCATCGAGCGCGATGGCACGCTCAAACGCCGAAATCGCGCCGTCGGCATCACCCACGCCCTTACGGGCGCTTCCCAGATTCATCCACGCTTCCCGATACTCAGCCGCATGCCGAGTCGCCGTCTCGAGAGCGGTCACAGCGCCGGCGAAGTTGCGCGCGCGAAGGTACAGAATGCCCAGATTGTTCCATGCCTCTACGTGCAGAGGGTTAACGCGCACCAGCTGCTGAAGCAGACTCTGCGCGATCTGGCTGTTTCCAGCGGCGAGTTCAATCTGCGCTAACCCGAACGCCAGATCCGACCGGTTCGGGTCGCGAACCAGTCCCTGATTCAGAATATAGCGCCCCAACTCCACCCGGCCCTGTCCAATATAGGCCATGGCCATGGCGTAGTGAGCGTCCAGATTCTCAGGCTGCCGCAACAGAACTCGGCGGCCGCCTTCGATCACGTCATTCCAGCGCTCTTCCGCCACCATTACCAGCAGCTCTACCGCCTCGATCGGCGCGGCGTTCGAGCTGGCCGAGAGTTGTTGCTGTACGCGACTGCGCGCCTGACCAACCTGCCCAGTCCTCAGCAAGGGGCGAACAAGGGCAGCCAGCGCATCACCGAGGTCCGGCTGAGCACGTAAGGCTTCTTCGAAGTAGTCGGCCGCCTGCTCTTCCTGGTTTTGCGCTGCAGCGATCACGCCCAGATTGTAGAGCGCGTATCCCCCATAAGACGGATCATCGACAAGCTGCTGAAAGTTCACCCGCGCCTGATCCATGTCCCCTGTGCGAGCGGCTTCGACGGAGTCAATGATCGCCTGCCGGCGTTCATCGTCGCTGTCGCCCGCCGGCTCAGGTGCAGGCCCAGCACCAGCAGGAGCGAAAGGATCTTCCCCATCACCTGTCTGGGCGGTGACCGGTTCACTAAACGGGTCCGACACCTCCGCCACGGGTGGCTGGGTTGCGGGCACAGCTGGCTGATCAGGTACAGGTTGGGTTCCGGCACACGCTTCCAGAAGGGCGAGCGCGACAACCGCAATCAGGAGGTCGGTGCGGATCTGCATCATGGCGTGACCTCTCCGGTGGAATCAGACTCTTCCACGTCACCCGAACCTTCGTTTACGGAGCCGGGCCCGAACATCGGTGGGGGTACCGGAGCGGGTGGTACTGCGAACACCTGCGGTGAGAACGGAGCGGACTCCACGAACTGAACGTCCTGCTTGAACAGGGGGAACTCCTCGGGGAAGTAGCGGTTCAGCCGGCGAATGGTATCGATGGTGCACTCGTTCACGACGCCGACTTCCATCATAACGCCCTGAGCGACGCGCCACGCATTCATCGCTTCGTCCTCGTACGCACGCACATAGTCATCAATCAGGGTGAAGAACTGGTCTTCCTGATCCATCGTCATGTTCTCAGGCGGTGGCACTGCCCGGACGGTATCAGCAAACGACATCAGAACTCGCCCTTCCATGTAATAGGCGCACACCGACCAATCGCGGAACCCGTAGGTGGTCACGTTTCGGAAGGTCTCACGAAGGGGTCCGATCATCTCGGCCTTGGTCGCCATTGCGCGCTGCTGCTGGGTCAGCGACCCGGCGATGGGCATGGCCTCCCAGGCATCAAACTCCGCTGTCGCTTCCAGATACGCGATCTCGGCCGCTGCCGACACCGCTGCCGGAGCATCCGGAAGCCGCGCACTGAACTCACGCAGCACGTTGTCTGCTGCCCTGCGATACTCGCGCGTGTTCCCCTGCTCACGGTAATACATGGCCTGACGGTACCAGGCGTCCACCACGGCCGCGTCGGTGTTAAAGGCAGCGCTGGATGGAGCGTTGCCGAAGCGCCGCCGGAAATCATCAAATGTCGCCATCATCGACGAGTAGTCCTGCGCGAACTCGAAGTCGAGCGCGGCGCGATAGACCCATTCGGGGTTCCGGTCATCACCCGGATTCTCATCGACATACCGAAGAAGACCTTCCGCCGCTTCGACTCGCCGGTCCGTAGCTTCCAGAAGTTCGATGGCAGCGAGCAGGGGAGAGTCCAGGACGCCCGGCGAACTAAAGCTCATCTCGTCGAGTGTCTGATAGGTGGAAATCGCTCTCTCGAAGTCAAAGAACTGCTTCGAGTTAGCTGCGATGCGCACGAGTGCATCATCGAGGAACTCGGTCTCGCCGTAGTCCCGAACGATGCGATCGAAGGTCTCCATCGCGTTCGCGAACTCACGCAACTCGACTTCGTACGTTACACCGGCGTTGAAAAGCGCCCGAGATGCCGTGTCCGAGTTGTCAGAGTATTCATTCGCGAGACGGATGAACTCCTGAGCAGCTTCAGCGTAGCGACCCTCCGCAAGGAGTGCATCGGCGCGCTCAGCGAGCTGGCCCATGGCCATCATGTCGACGTCCTCAGCCAGACGCGCGCGAAGGCTCTCGGGGACACAGGCTGCGCGACGTTCCAGCTCGGCGCTCCAGAACTGCAACGACTCCAGATCGTCCACAACGGCGTAGCTCTCCACAAGAAAGGCCGCCGCATAGCCGGTCTGTTCGATCGGCCGGCACATATCAATCACGGAGATGAATCGCTCGCGGGCGATGTCAAAGTGGTTGTACCGGTAATACAGCAGGCCGGTGCGGTACTTGACGAGCACGTCGCGGTCGGGCTGCTGTTCATCCAGAATGCCCAGCTCGTTGTAACGATCGTTCGCCGCTACCCATGCAAGGGACAATTCGGGGATGGGTTCATTGACCGGAGCAGCGCGAGGCTCGTCCCGTTCAGACGGTTCACCATCTGCCTCTTCCTCTTCCGGGGGTGGCTCAACCGGTGCATCAGAGCCTTCGCCATAACCCGGCCAGGCGCGTGCCTCCAATCGTCCTGCGTCGATTTCACGCCGGAGCGCGGCTTCGAGTGACACGATGGCCTCAATCGCCGCCAGCACCCGGTATTCGTCGGATTCTTCTGAATCGCGCACGAGCGCAAACTGCTCGGCGGCCTCCTCGTATTGCTGCGAGTAAAAGAGCGCCTGTGCGAACAGCGCCCGCGCCTCGTACGCCTCATCGGCAATCGGATAGCGTTCCAGAAACGCATCATACAGGGTTGCTGCAACCCGGAACCGGGCGATCGCCTGCGCTTCCAGACCAGGGGCGCCCGTTTCAGCCGCCTGAGCGGCGAGCTCGCGTGCCTGTGTGATGGCGTTGTTCGCGCTATCCAGAAGACTTCCGCGCGCTAACTCGTCTGCATAGGCAAGCGCTTCGGCGTTACCCAGTCGCTCCTGCTCCCGATACCAGACCGAATCGGGTGCATAGGTCGAGCTCAGGCGTTCGAGCTCCTGAAGAGCGGCGAGCTCGTTACCCGACTCAACAAGCACGCGAATCAGCTTGTCGTGCCGGTAGGGCGCTTCCCGATCCAGAGGAAAGCTCTCCAGTGACAGTCGATACACAGACACGGACTCGTTGACGAACGACGCCTGACCGAGGACATCCGCCAGACGGTCGAGCACCTCCAGATTATATTCCCGGTCGATGGACAGCAGGACATTCTGGACGCGGTCGAGGATAAAGTCACCGTCCGGCGCGTAATTCAAATCCCAGTCGGGTTCGCCGAGGCTGATCGCAAAGTACTGAAGCGACTCTTCACGCACGGCGGCCGAGCCGCTGCCGCCCTCGGATTCGTAGTAGTCGAGCACCCTACGGAAGTGGCCAATCGCAACTTCGTACTCCTGAAGCAGGTAGTTGGTCCAACCCAGCTTGAACAGAATCTTGTCGTAAAGCCTTGATTCGCCGTAGGAAAAAGCGCGCTCATACGCCGCACGAGCCAGCGGCATCTCGATGCGATCGAAGTGGTACTCGCCAATGCGGACCCACGATTCCTGCGCAAATTCAGACTGCGGATACTGCTCCACAAGCGTGGTGAAGTAGTTCTGTGCAATGCGTACATTGCCCATTTCGCTGTGGCACATGGCCGCCAGGTAATAGGCGCCCGCGATCTGACGATAATCCGGAAAACGCTCAATCAGGCGGTCGAACAGCTGAATGCTTCGGGTAAAGTCGTACGCCGGGACGTCCGGCATCTCGGGAATGATTCCCGCCTCATAGCGCGCGACAAGGCGAGCGTACTCGTCATCCTGCAGGCGATAGTTATCGAGCGCCAGCTCGTAATGAAGCTCTGCCAGACGAAACACGACGTCGGGCGTGTACTCGGGATCGTTCGGGTACCGGTCCAGAAACCGTTCGAAGTCCGCGACCGCCTGCAACCGGCTCTCCCGTTCCTGAATACGCAGTTCATCGATCTGGGAATTATACAGCTCACCGATCGCGGAGCGACGACGGGTGTATTCCGTCTCGACAATGTTGGAGATCGTCGTGCGGTAGTCTTCCATCTGACCTTCGAAGACCCGTAGCGCAGCCTCAAAAGCCGGGAGTTCTGCCGCGATCGTCGCTTCAAGACCCTCGTAGCGGGGAAATGGACGTCCCAGCCCTATGGCCGTGGTCTCAGCAGCGGTCTCTTCCCGCATGCCCTGCAAACCACCCGCGGCGGCGTCGCCGCTGGTCTCCATTCCGTCTCCCTCGAATCCATCCACGCCTGAACCTTCGGAGGTATCTGCCGTGGCCGGTTCTTCCTGGGCCTTACTTACCGCGGGCACCGCACACAGCGCGACCAGAAGCAGGAACCATGCGCGACCGCCTATCGACGGAGACGGAACCGTCGGCGGGCCACCAGCGGAGAATCGACCCGTCGCGGAGCGTACGCTCTGACGTATCATTAGCGCTCCTCCCTGATCTCTGCGAAGTCCGCATCCATGATCCGGTACTCCCGGTCGCGTTCCTCGAACAATTCGGTGATCCGATCGCTGATGTCTTCTTTCTCGCGCCACGCAACGTCCAGAATCCCGAGATTCGCCCGCATCGTCAGCCCCGAGAACCGCTCCTGAACGTCCATGAAGCTGGCGATCGCGATCTCACCAGCCAGCCGATCAATCTCAGCCTGATCGCGATTCAGCGCGGCTTCATAACGATCCATCGCGGCGCGCTCCTCTTCCAGCGTAGCCCGGACATCAGCCGTCTGTTCCGCGACCATACGACTGACCTCACCAAAGAAGGTCTCGACCCCATCGTCGACGCTGTCGAGTGTCTCGTGCAGTTGGTCAAATCGGTTGAAATCCACGTCAGACGCTCCCGATCGGGCGCTTCTCAAAAGCTCGCGCTCCTCGTTCAACACCTGAACAAACCTGCTGCGAAGGTCACGCTCCGCTTGCCCCACATCCGTCGATCGACTCGTCTGAAGCTGCCGAATTCGCAGGGCTCCAATCAATTCATCGGACGCTGCCAGCTGACTACGCAACTCGGACTCGACCTCGTCAAGCTGCGCCTGCAGACGCGACGCCTCGCCCTGGGTGCGTTGACGGCTCAGAACCTGACGCTGAACGAACCGCTCCAGCGCTCCCAACTCATCCAGAAGGCCCTCAATCTCCTGCGTGCTGCGGAAAATATCGAGCTCATCCTCATTCAACACTTCGGTCGCCCGTTGAGCACTCTCGGTGATTTGGTCAAACGTCCTCGGGCTCTGCAGAAATTGCTCCTGCAGCTGCATACGTTGACCGTGCAGCTGCGCGTACTGCGTCTGCGCAGACGCACCCAGTCGGGCCATCACGGCATCGGCTTCGGCATCCACCAGCGTCGCACGTGTCAGCACAACACGACCCTGTAGCTCGACGACCCGTCCCCAGCCTTCGCGAAAAACAGGAAACAGCCCGGCACCTGACGCGCCCATCAGCACCGCATCGAGCTCCTCAATCACCAAACGGCACTCCGCAATGTCTGCCTGCAGGGTGTTACGATCACTGACCATCAGAAGCACGCGCTCCAGTGACGTGTCTTCTTCCACCCAGGGCTCCACCTCGGTCGGAAGACGCAGTGTCACGGTCTCGGGGTCAATCAGCGATTCGAAGAATGCGCTCGGCTCACGCGCCGACTCCAGCGTCGCCCGAAGCTGCTCCTCAGCCGGCTCATACGAGTCGGCTACGGCCTCAAACAACTCGACCGCTTCCCCGTAACGCTGAAGACGCATGTAAAGGTCGCCGCGCAGCAGCGCAGCCTCGGACGCGTAGCGCGGGCTCCTCGCGACTACCTCGAGAAACTCCAGGGTGCGGATGGCTTCGCGGATGCTTCCCTGACGAACCTGCGTCCACGCACGCTCGTAGGTCGCCACGTCGATGCGCGCGCTATCCAGCTCGACCGTTTCGTATGCAAAGCGAGCGTCATCCCACTGCTGCTGCTCGTAGTGAAGGCGACCGACCGCCAGGGTCGCCAGATCGAACAGGTCCCGGGCATCCGGAGCGGTCGCGTCCGAAAGACGCTCCGCCAGCGACTCAAACACCGCCAGTGACTCACCGTATCGGCCACCCCGGGCCAGAAGGACACCCACGAAGTACTGTGCGCGATCGTACAGCCGGTGCTCCGCCGACACCTGCGCCATCGAAGCCAGAGCCTCGTCATCACGTCCCTGAAAATAAAGCGCCTTGCCGCGGACGTATGCAATCTCGGGAGTCGCAGATGTACCCGCGCGTTGCTGCATCGAAGCAAACAACTCATCCAGACGGTCGTATTCATTCAACGCCAGCGCGATCTCCAGCAAACGCCGGGAGGCGTCCAGACTGTACTCCGGGTCTCCCGTCTCCACGATCTCTTCAAAAACGCTTCGGGACAGCGTGAAGTTGCGATCCTCAAACAGCGAATCCGCAAGGTAAAAACGCGCGTCGTTCCACCCGGCCAGCGACTGGAACTCTCGATTCTCCACGATCTCAACCAGCATCGCGGCTGCAGCATCCCACTCCTCCAGAAAGTAGCGCAGCTGCGCCTCGGCAAGCCGACTCGCGAGGTTCAGGTTACGGTCCAGGCGCTGCGGGCGAAGATATTCCGTCTGCAGGCGTGCAAGTTCACTCTGCAGCGAAGACACTTCAGCCGGAAGGTCCGCCACAGGCGACTGTGCCTGCGCTACCGAACTCCATCCTGTCACACACAACGCTATCGCAAGCCAGGTGCGTATCGACTTTGGCGCCACGCCACTCATGAAGGACTCACACAATGGGAGAAGCTGTGAACTACTCGTCGGCGCTCACCGATGAAGCGGTCGTATCACTCGAACGCAGGTCGAATCGAATATCCGGCCGGTCTTCCAGCGGGCGATTCACCCCCCCTTCCTCCTCGGCCACGATCGTCAACTCCACCGTCTGCCCTTCCTCGACCTCAAACTGATACGACGACCGCACTGGAATCTCATACCCTTCCATGTACGTGAACACACCGTATTCGTTGCCCTGCAGCACGAACTCAACCGCCAGATTGTGATGACCCGGCAGAATAGCACCGTTGTAGATCTCTATCTCCGTGTTCAGATCGCTCGTCTCGTTTGTGGCCGTGAAAATGGGCTCCCCATCGAGACTGTACACCACACGCATCACGCGATACGTCGCCGATAGAGAGTTCACGTGCGTCAAAATCGCCCGTGAGCCTCCAATCTCACTCTGGAGAATTTGCTCACGCAGAAGAAACAGACGCGACTTCGAACGAAAGATGTCCTCTTTCAGTTCGTTCAGCCGGTCCTCCAGCTCGCGAAGCCGAAGCTCATAGTTCACTTCATCCGAATCTCGCCCCGATGTCGAAGCACCACCGGACGACCGTGGCGGAGCGGCAGGTGTCGACAACGTCGCCGGTTCGACGGAGGGCGGAGCCGCATCCACAGACTCTCCATCGGTCTGGGCATTCAGCGTGCCCATCCAACCCATACTGAACATCACCGCAAGTAGCGCTGAGCGCTGCCAACTCTGTGGCACTCGTCGCATACACATCGTCTTCACTCCACCATCCGTGAAACCACAGGGCATGGGTCTGTTCAACGTTCACCTGATTGCGTCCGTAGACGACATTCCTATCCACCGCCACCCGTAACCGATCCTGACAACCATGTCACGCCGCTTTTTTGCGCCGTGGTCGCTCACTCACGTACGTTCACGGCGCATCATCGGCTCTGCACGGTCTTTCATCATGCCATACGAGCGCACACATCGCGCCGACTCTCCTGCCACGGCACCCCGTCTGACCCTCCAGCCGAGCCTCCGTTTTCTGGCTATCTGCGCCACTTCCGTGGCGGCGGCCATGCTCTTCGCCTGCTCCGGTCCCCACACCATCAGCGACCCACACCACGCGCCCCTGATTCCTCACGACGCACCCGCAGGCATTCAGCTCCAACTACAGGCGATACCCGGCTACGAAGGGGGAGGGCTACTCACGCAGTTCACCATTGTGGACCGGGAGCCGCTGGCGCAGCCGTTCCTGATCGCGATTCCCTCCGTCTGGGCGGGCAGGAGCGACTTCGATCAGGACATCCGTTCCATCGAGGTGCTCGACACACAGGGAAACCCACTCCCCTGGTCATTCGACGAACAACAGCAAATCCGCGTCGATACCCGGCAACAGAACGCCCTCGTGCTACGGTACACGCTCCGGCCCAGGCACCGAATCCTTACCGAAGCTTCGCGTTTCAGGGCGCTCATGACGTCCGAAATCGTCTATGCCCCAGGCCACGCTCTCCTCATGCAACCCATCTCGGCTGGCACCGCCGCCCTGCAAAATATCGACCTCCAGCTCGTCGGCTCCCTACCGGTTCGCTCTACTGCACCTCCCGGCGGACCCTGGTCCATGGAGACCCTCATCGACGCTGCCTTCTTTTCCGGGCATTACATTCATGAACAACGCCCACTGCTCGATGTCTTTGTTGAGCCGGGCGCTGTGTCGAACACCGCCGCGTTTGCAGACCTCATTCACAATATCATCCGCGCGTTGCAACCGATCGTCGGAGACGACTTCGCACCAAACACCACCGCGCTTGTGCTCAGCCGACATGACGACCCCGTCGCGCTCAGCGGTCATGGGCGTGGTGGCGGCTTCGTCCTTGAGCTCGGGGCATCGATTGAAACGCAGTCTGGCGAGCTCGTCCGCCTGGTCGGCCACGAACATCTGCATCGTCTCATCGGGCATGGCATGCGGTTTGACCGGGACGAAGAGCTACAGACCCTCTGGTTCCGCGAAGGACTCACCGAATACGTGGCCGTAAGCTCACTGGTGCGCGCAGGGCTGCTGGCCGAGAGCGCGCTATTTGCCCATATCGGGCAGTCCATCACCAACCTGCGAACCAACCCGGCTGCCCAGTCAGACGCCCCCGAGGCCGGGCAATACTGGAACGACAGAGACCTGCGAAGGTTGCCTTACGATCGGGGCGCACTGCTGGCCATGCTCATGGAGCTGCAGTTGCTGCAGCATCAACACGTCACACTGGGCGATTTTCTGGCATGGATGAGGCAGGATCCGTCGATACTCGCCGAGCCACTCACCAACGCTTCCATCTGTGACGCCTACCAGCGATATCTGCCTCTCCCACAGGCAGAATGGTGTGCAGCTGCCATCGCGGCCCGCGTGGATCTGCCTCTCGCAGAGACGCTCGCCGACGCCGGACTGCAAATTGTGGAACGACTGGAGCCGGCTCCCTTTCACGGATTCCGGGCCAATATGACCGCCGAGGGGAACTGGTACGTCTCGGATGTCGTCCCGGGCGGGCCCGCTGAACGCGCGGGTCTCGCGGTCGGCATGCAACTGGCCGAGCCGCCTGACCTTCCCGCTGGACGGTCACCACGGCCGGCGTGGGTGCGCGTCGAGACGCCGGCAGGTGAACAATCGGTCATGATTGAACCAGAAAACGGGCAGCGGCGCACCCACGTGCTTGTTGAAGACTCTCAGAGTCAGGGCGAATGGCGACTCGCGTTTGGCCTCGCCGATCCTCGCTGAAACCGGACCCTGTATGAGCCTGAATGAACTGCGACACCGCGCTCTCCTCGATCCGGACACCCCCCCCGGACTCCGGCGTGCCCTTCAAGCCGGCGCCCCTCTCGAAGCCATTCATCTGGATGCTCGTGGACGCTGGTGGCATGAGGGGGAGCCCTTCGTTCATCCACGGCTCATCCAGCTCTTCCATCGCTCGCTCCACCAGACCCCGGGCGGCACCTGGTTGCTTACCATCCCCCCCTACAGCTACCCGGTGACCGTCGAAAAGACGGGGCGATTCGTTCATCGCATTCTGCGTACAGATGGCTCCAGCCGGCTATGCACCTATGACGGTCGCGAGGTACTATTCGATCGCGGTGCGCTGTTTACCGATGGGGTTGACGGTCTATTCACCGTGATCGAAGGACACACCGCACGATTTGTGGAAGATGCCTGGAAAACGCTCAGTCTGTGCATGGAGCAGGTCGAAGATGGGTGGGTGCTCGACTGGCAGGGACAGCGCTCGCCCATTCAAAAAGAGGCTGCCAGCGACTCGCCCGACCCGTAAAAATTGCTCGAATCCAGTGAGTTATTCAGGCCTGAACGCTCGTTCCTTCACTTGACTCACGCAGCAATCCTCGGCACACAGGCGCACACCGCCGGACATGCGGTGTCGAGCCTCGGACACGACCTGAACGGGCATCATGCAGCTTCGCCTCGATCGGCTTGACCCACACCCCGCTCTACGCACGGCCGGCTGGTCTGTCGTGGTCGCGACCGCGTGGGTTCTGGCAGGGCAGATCGTGCTCAACGTCGCCACGGGCGATCTGAGCATCTCGTTGCTCTGGCTCCCCGCCGGTGTCCTTGTCTCTGCCGCCTATCGGCTCGGCATGCGCCCCGCGCTCGTCGGTGGCATTTGCGGCAGCATTGTCACCAATGCGCAGGCCTTTGGCCTGCAGTCGCCAATCGTTGCGCTCATCACTGCCTCACAGGTGGCAGGACCCTTGCTCATTGCGGCCTCACTTCGACGCAACACCTTCGATCCTCGCTTCGCAACCAACCGCGATGTGCTGACCTTCTGTGGCATCTCGTTGCTGGGCATGCTCATTCCAGCCACCGGCGGGGTACTCGCATGCCGTTTCATCGCTCCCGCATCCCTCTCTGATTCCATCCTCCTGTGGGTCAGCTGGTGGCTCGGCGACAGTCTGGGCGTCCTGATTGCCGCACCGCTCGTCTTCGCGATCGATCACGACAGTGTGCGCGCGCTGCGTCCCCACCTTCGGGAGTTTGTGGTCTGGCTTTTCGCGCTCGCCGCCGTCTCGTTCGCACACGTCATCCTTCAGTCTGAGATTCATCAGATCCAGCTCCCTCTTGCGTTTCTGAATGTGCCTCTGGCTCTGTGGGCCGCGATGCGCTTTGGCCCTTTCGGCGGTTCGCTCGCGCCCTTTCTGGTTGCGCTGGCAGCCGCCCTGTCGACAGGACTAGGGCGCGGACCCTTCTCAGAGGGACCCGCGACAGCCAACACCGTGGCGTTGCTCTGGTCCTACATCACCATGATCACCACCATCAGCCTGCTTGCCCGCGCGCTACAAGCCGAGCGCATACGCACCAGAGCCGAGCTGGATCGGTCAGATGCGCTGCTCGCAGGCATCTGTGAAGTGCAAAATGACTTCATTCTGGGACAGGACACCACACGCGTCTTTCATCAGCTGCTGCACACGGTGCGGTTACTGACGAACAGCCAGGGAAGCTTTCTCGCGCAGGTTGACCCCACCAGCAGCGAACCTTCATTTCGCATGGTGACGATGGCAGGGCGGCCGTTTGACGCACCGTACGCGCCGGCTTCAGCGCCTTCCGTATCGTCGCAACAACCTTTTCAGCGTTTTCCCGAGTTACGGGCGCTGGCTATTCAGGCGGTGCAGGAGGCGCGTCCGCAGTTCACCGGCGCGCGTCCAGGTCTCCTGCGACCACCAGATGACACAACACCCGACGCCGTGATGGTGCCCATCCGACTGCGGGAACAGGTCATCGGAGTGCTCGGGCTATGCAGAAATCAGGGCCCCTATTCACACCGCGATATCCGCTCCGTCGACTCCATTCTGGCCACGTGCGCTGCCATCATGGATGGGGATGCCAATCGCCGAGCCCGCGCAGAGGCAGAGAAACTTGCCAGTGAACTCGCTCACTTCGATTCCCTCACCGGTCTGCCCAATCGCCGGTTGCTGCTCATGCGGCTGCAGGAAACGCTGGACTCGGTGCGCAGGAGTTCGCGGTACGGAGCCTGCTTTTTCATTGATCTCGACGACTTCAAGCTCATCAACGACACGCTTGGGCATCAGACGGGAGACGACGTGTTGGTCGAGGTGGCGAGACGCATGCGGGAGGTCGTTCCCAGCGCCGCCACGGTCGCTCGTTTTGCGGGCGACGAGTTTATTGTGTTGTTACCGATGCTGGCGGGAGCCATGCCAGCCGCGGAACAGGCTGCCCGAACCCACGCACGTGACGTGCTCCACGTGGTTCGGCAACCCATTGCGATCGGCGACACGGTGCGCCATGTCAGCGCGAGCATCGGAGGGTGCATGCTCACCCCGGAAACCAGCTCCGTTGACGAGCTTCTGCAGCACGCAGACGCCGCCATGTACGGCGCCAAGCAGGCCGGAAGAAACAACGTGCAGTTCTTTGACCCGGCCACGCTCGACTACGCACAACGACAGGGGCATCTTCAACTTGATCTGCAGGACGCCCTGCAATCCGGCGGAATCCACTTTCACGCGCAACCCGTCGTGGATCAGGCCAGGCACCTCGTCTCGCTGGAGCTGCTCGCGCGCTGGGAACACCCGAGGCTCGGCTACGTGAGTCCTCAGGACTTCATTCGGGTCGCCGAACAGTCAGGATTGATTCAACAATTGGGGATGGCGGCGCTGGAGACAGCCCTCAACATACTCCAGGATACGCCAGACGAGCGTTTTTCAGTGGCAGTGAACGTCAGCGTGCTGCAGCTACAGACCCGCGAGTTCGTGGACTTCGTCTTTCAGGCGCTGCGCCACCGGCGGGTTCCCCCGGCACGACTCACGCTGGAGATCACAGAGAGCCACTGGCTGGAGTCTTCACCCAACGTCGTCATGGCCATTGAGACGCTCTACGCGCATGGCATACGTCTGATGCTGGACGACTTCGGAACCGGCTACTCCTCTTTCTCGTGTCTGCGCAGTATCCCGCTCTCGGGGATCAAGATCGACCGGGCCTTTGTGCGCAGACTCGGCGATTCTACCGTGGACGACATGATCGCCGTATCGATCGTCCGCATGGCGCACAGTCTGGGCCTCTCGGTTACCGCGGAGGGCGTTGAAACCGACGTTCAGTTCAATCTGCTGCGCGCGATCGGCTGCGACGCATTTCAGGGGTGGTTGCTGGCGCGGGCCGCGCCGCTGCACGAGCTTTCACGCCACTTCTCAGGCGAAACCGTGCTGGGGTTCGAAGAAAACGCCTGAACCCACAAACGCTCAGGTCCGCGTTCAAGATCCACGGTTGGCGTTGCTGCTGTGACGCGTGACGTTGATTTGTTGACCATATTCGACCGCCGGTGCTACGCATTGCATCCTGTGTGTACGGGCAACGTTGCCTCCCGATTCTGCGTCAGAATCTCACGGCCCGTGGCGGTATTGCACTTTCTTCAACCGTGACTCGGCCAGTCTGCAGTCGCTTCAGGCGCCGTGCAACCTCCGATGAACGACCTGACATCAAGGCGCTCGCCATGGGCCAGAAGATTCTGATTGTTGATGATTCCCGAACGGTCTGTCTGGCGGTCAGGTTCGCCTTTACGGCATCCCCGTTCGCTGTGGACAGCACTGCCACCGCGGCAGACGCCTTGCGCGCACTGCGAACCGGTGAATACTCGGCCGCCATCGTGGACTACGCCCTGCCAGACGGCCCGGGTGTCCAGCTGCTGCGACTGATTCGCACCGAGCCTTCGCTGGAGCGGTTGCCGATCGTATTTCTTACCGGCAGCTTTCACCCCGTGAACCTGGACGAGGCTCTGGCCGCCGGCGCCGACGCCACGCTCGCCAAACCGTTCAAGACCGATGACCTGCTCGCCCGGGTCAACGATGCCATCCTCGCAGCGCCCTCCCGGTCGCCTGGCGTACTCGGCCATGTCGTGGCGCCCGCCATTCCTGTCGCACCAGCTGCAGCCGAGCCCTCGGCCAGCCAGACGTTCGCTCCGGCGTCCACAGGTACCGCAGCGGCCGAAGATGACGAGGACGACTTCGATATCATCACGGCCGATGAGGTACCGGTCGCCACGACGGCCCCGCAGGTGGCTGCAGCCACCGCCCGCCCGGTCGCACCGCTCCCCCCCCCTCCCATGACCGGCGGCTTTCGCCGCGTGCTCCCACCGCCGAGTCCCGATCCGGTCAGGCGAATGCCGCTTGTACCACCTCCGCCTGCACCCATCCGTGGCGCTGCAGGGGCACCGCCCGCACGCAACCTCGCAGAGACAACGCAGCACGAAGTCGCCACGGACTCGCTGTCCATGATGGCTCAGGCACCTGTGAGCCCGGACGCCGGCGTCTATCCTGCGGCCGACACACGCGTCGTCGACTCGGCCACTGACCTGCCCCCTGAGAGCGGTCCGTCGGCTCGGCCGACCGACGGCACCCCCTTTGCCACCGACGCCGTCGCCGACACGACTGCGCCCGCCCACGATGAACCTGTCACCGCGGCTGCGCCGGTTATCCACGCCGACCAACCTGGCGGCGAAGAAGTCACCGAAGAGGTAGCACAGGACGTCACCGAAGAGGTCGACGCAGAAGACATCACCGAAGAGGTGGCCGAGGAAGTCACGGCAGAAGACGTCACCGAAGAGGTCGACGCAGAAGACATCACCGAAGAGGTGGCCGAGGAGGTCACGGCAGAAGACATCACCGAAGCGGCAGCCGAGGAAGTCGTCGCAGAGGACACCGAAGACGACTTCGCCCCCGCCGAGCCGGCTGCCGTCCCCGGATACGACCCGGCTTCGACGGTCATTCCGTCGTCGGCTGCGCCCAGCCCCGCTGCCGACGAGCCACGCGCCTCCGTCGCACCCGTGCTCGACGAAGAGCTGGTGCGCACGATCGTCCGCGAGCTGCTGCCAGGCATCGTCAAGGAATACCTCGCCGTCATGCTGCGACAGACCGCCACCAAGCTCGAGTCGTACTCCACCCAGAAGATCGATGCCTTCGTCGAGAACGACCTGAACATTCTCGCCCGCGCAGCCATCGACAAGTACCTCGAAAATCTGCAGTAAGCCTCGCCAGCGCGCCCCTCCACACCGCGCGCGGCAGGTCCTTTCAAACCGTTGCCTTCCCGATCGCTTGACGCTAGCACACCCCGTCCGCCCCCCAAACGCGGAGGGGCGAGGTATGCATTACCCTCTGGTGCCCCCCGGACGTCATGACTGAGCTGAGCAAAAGCTACGACCCTCGCGCCGTCGAAGAACGCTGGCGTGCCACCTGGTCGGAAGGCGGTTTCTTCACTGCCGACGCCAACAGCGACAAAACGCCTTACGTCATCGTCATTCCGCCACCGAACGTCACCGGCTCGCTCCACATGGGGCACGCCCTGACGAACACGATTCAGGACATCCTGATCCGTTTCAGACGCATGTCCGGATTCGAAGCCCTCTGGCTGCCCGGCACCGACCATGCCGGCATCGCCACGCAGACCGTCGTCGAGCGCCAGCTTAAGAAAGAAGGCCTCACCCGCCACGACCTCGGCCGCGAAGCGTTCATTGAGCGCGTCTGGAAGTGGAAGAAGACGTCGGGCGATCGCATCGGACTGCAGACACGCCGCATGGGGGCGTCCCTCGACTGGACCCGCGAACGCTTCACCATGGACGAAGGCCTGTCCAAAGCCGTCCGCGAGGTGTTTGTTCGCCTCTTCGAGGAAGGCCTCATCTATCAGGATGACCGCCTGGTAAACTGGGACCCCGTCACCCAGACCGTGCTCTCCGATCTCGAGGTCGAAGCGGAAGAAGAAGACGGCATGCTCTGGCACATCGCCTATCCGGTCACCGGTTCAGACGAGCGCCTCGTCGTCGCCACAACCCGCCCCGAGACGCTCCTCGGCGACACTGCGGTGGCCATTCACCCCGACGACCCGCGCTACACGCACCTGCACGGCAAGACCGTGGACCTGCCGCTTACAGGCAGGGCGATCCCGATCGTCTGCGATCCCGTCGCAGTCGACATGGCCTTCGGGTCAGGCGCGGTCAAGATCACCCCTGGTCACGACTTCAATGACTTCGAGACCGGCCGCCGCAACGGTCTGCCCAGCGTGGTCGTGCTCGATCTGCACGCCCGCATGAACGCGAACGCACCCGAGTGGCTGCGCGGTCTGGACCGCTTCGAAGCCCGCAAGCAAATCGTCGAGAAACTGCGCGAGCTGGGATTGCTCGTCAAAGAAGAGCCTCACAGGTTCCTTCCAGGGCGGTCGCAGCGTTCGGGCGCGATCGTGGAGCCGCTGTCCGTGGGCAAGCAGTGGTACGTGAAAATGAAACCCCTCGCCGACCCCGCGCTGAAGGCGGTGCGCGACGGTGACATTAAATTCGTGCCACAGAGCTGGGAAAAGACCTATTTCCAGTGGCTGGATAATATCCGTGACTGGTGTATTTCCCGGCAGCTGTGGTGGGGACACCGAATCCCCGCGTGGACATGCAAAAGCTGTCATCATGTCGCGGTGTTGCGCGAAGACCCGACCCACTGTCCCAACTGCGGCTCTGACCAGCTTCAACAGGACGAGGATGTCCTGGATACCTGGTTCAGCTCGGCGCTCTGGCCATTTTCCACCATGGGTTGGCCCGACGAAACCGCCGACCTGAAGAAATTCTATCCGACCACGGTCATGGAGACCGGATTTGATATTATTTTCTTCTGGGTGGCCCGCATGATCATGATGGGCCTGCATTTCATGGGCGATGCCCCATTCCAGACCGTGTATCTGCACGCCATGGTGCGCGATAAACACGGCCAGAAAATGTCGAAAACCAAGGGCAACGTCATTGACCCGTTGCACCTGATTGACGGCGTAAAGCCCGCCGACCTTACGCCTGACGAACGTCAGACGTACGAGATGCTGCTGAAGGACTTCCCCGAAGGTCTGGAGCCGCAGGGCGCCGACGCGCTCCGGTTTACCCTCGCCACCTATGCCGCCGCAGGGCGCGATATTAAACTCGATGTCCGGCGTGTGGAGGGTTATCGCGCCTTCATGAACAAATTGTGGAACGCTTCCCGATTTGCCCTCATGAACCTCGAGGATTATCAGCCACAGGCGCTACAGCCACACCTCGACAATACCTCACCGGCCGACCGCTGGATTCTGACGCTCCTGCACCGCACCACGGCTTCGGTACAGGCCGCGCTCGACGAGTTCCGCATCGCCGATGCCTCGCAGGCGCTCTACGAGTTTGTCTGGCATAAATTCTGTGACTGGTATCTGGAATTAATCAAACCGGTGATGATGGCAGGGCCTTCCCCTGCTCGCACCGCCGCGCAAACCACACTCGTCACCGTGCTCGACACTGTGCTGCGTCAGTTGCACCCCTTTATTCCGTTTATTACGGAAGAATTATGGGCCGGAATGCCCATCTTCAACCGGGATGGCAAGGCCCTCTGCGTCGCCTCCTGGCCCACAGCTGCCGCCATTCCTGCCTGGGATTCTGACTGCGAAGCGATGGAAGCCGTCATTGGCATGATTACAGGAATTCGCCGCATCCGCGGTGAATCCAGTATCCCGCCGTCCAAACCGCTGCCGTCGGTGTTGATTCTCTCCGACGACCCCACGCAGCGCAGCCTCATCGCGAGCGTCGAAAATTACATTCGTTCGCTCGGTAAAACCCAGCTCGTGCTCGTCGAGCCAACCTCGGCGCAGCGTCCGGCACCCGCCGCGACCACCATCGAAGCCGGTATCGAGATCATTATTCCGCTCGAAGGGCTCATTGACCTCGACGCCGAGCGACAGCGCATGGAAAAGGAGCTGGCGCGAGTCGATGTCGATATTGCCTTCTTTGAAAAGAAGCTCGGCAACCCGAAATTCGTCGCCAATGCACCCCCCGATGTGCTCGCGAAGGACACCGCAAAGCTGGAAGAATCCCGCGCTGCCCGCACCGCCCTGCTCGACGGCCTCGCACGCCTCGGATAATCCCCCGTTTCATAGCCCTTCGCGAAAGGTGACCCATGTCAGGCGAAACCATTGTCCGCTGGTTCATCCCCATCGCGCTCGGCATCATGATGTTCGCCATGGGGCTGGGACTGACACTCGCAGATTTCCGGCGCATCGCCGAACGTCCGCTGGTTGTCGCTGCCGGCAGCCTCGCGCAGCTGGTGGGTTTACCGGCGCTGGGTTTTCTGGTCGCGTTTGTGTTTCGCCTCGACCCTCCGGTCGCCGTGGGTCTGATCCTCGTCACCGCCTGCCCCGGCGGCCCGACATCCAACCTTTACACCCTGCTCGCGCGCGGCGATGTGGCCCTCTCGGTGACCCTCACCGCGGTCAGCAGCCTCGTGACAATTTTCACGCTGCCATGGGTCGTTAATCTGGCCGGCTTAACCTTCGTCGATACCGAATTACCGGTTTCACTTCCTGTCGTTCCCACCATGCTCAACGTCGCGGGCGTCATGGCGCTGCCATTGGGTGCAGCCATGGCGTTGCGCCACAGCAAGCCTGACGCCGCCATTCGGCTGGAGCCGATCATGCAAAAAGTCGCGATCGCAATCCTCGCGATTCTCGTGGTCGGCGCGGTCCTGAAAGAAAAAGCCCGAATTGTTGAATATGCGTTTATTGCGGGCGCGGCATCCATCACGCTGGGGCTGGTAGCCGTCGCCTTTGGGTTCGCCGTGGCCAGACTCATCCGACAGGACAACCGTGTAGCGGTCACGTTCGGCATTGAGGTTGGCATGCAGAATGCCGCGCTCGCGATTGGACTCGCGCTGGGCCTGCTCGAAGACGGCCGCATCGCCATACCGGGTGTTGTCTATGGCGTTCTCGCCTATGCATTTTGCGCAATCGGAATTGTCGCAGGGCGGTATTTGATTACAGCGCCGTCGTCGGATAAATCCCCTGCTTAATTCAAACGTGGTTTGCGTACGGTCCACCGGTTTGCGCGGGCACACTGTGGCGCTCTAACGTGCCAACACACAACACGTTGCGTAAAGCCGGTAATCGGGCATACTCGCGCGGCTGTGTGGTCTCTCCGAACCCAGGTTGTTCGATGCTTGTGCCTCTGAAGTGTTCGCCGTCGCTGCGACTCCTGCTGCTGTCTTCGCTTGTTTCAGCTTCGCTGTTTGCCTGTGCCGACGATGACGCCAGTCAGAGCACGACGCCGACGCCTGACACGGCCGACGATGGAGGCACCGACGCCGGGGGCACCGACGCTGGAACCACGGACACCGGCAATGACGATGCGGGCGACGGCGGTGGAAGCAACGGTGACGCCGACGCGGACCCCCGCCCTGAAGAACCTGACTGGTGTCAGGGAGCGACGGCACATTTGTGGGACCCGGTCGCCTCGACCGAGCTGGAGTTCTTCCCGGACGGCACCCTGGTGCGCGCCGACGAGACCACGCCGACGGGCCTGCGGCTGGACATCAGCGCCGAGACTGCGCCGTGGTACGAGGCGACCCCGGACCTGCTGAAGGATTCGTTTGCCGGCTTCAACGACCTCTCGGGATTTGGCACGATGGGTGCCGCGCTACTGCGGTTCAGTGCCCCGGTCGTGGACCTGCCGCAGACGGCCGAAGAGAGCCTCAGCAGCACGGCGTATCAGTGGTACGACATGGGTGCCGACCCGCCTGAACGAATTCCGTTCGAGGTGCGGGTGCTTGAGGAAGGTCAGGCCGTGGTCCTGTGGCCATTGCGTCCGCTTCGCGCGGCCACCGAGCACGCCGTGGTCGTGACCACCGACGCACGCGCCGCCGACGGCGACTGCATTGCGCCCTCGGCGGCTACCCGTTCGTTGTTGTTTGGCGATGCGCCCGTCTCGGAGCGCGTGGGTCGCTTTGCGCCGGCGTGGCGCGACACCGCGAATCGTCTGGGACTGGCCCCACAGGACGTGACCGCCATGACCGTCTTTACCACCCACAACGACTTTCTGATTCTGCGCGACCTTGATGAAGCGGCAGCGGGCAGGGCGGCCGAATGGCTCGAGGCGGGCGATTGCGTGGAAGAGGGGCAGACGCTTCAGTGTGAAGGGCGAACCACCATTCTGGATTATCGCGGCGAAAATGGGCTCGTGGACCCGAATATAGAGCCGGTAGAAGGTGAGATTCCCGTTACTTACTGGCTGCCGAGGGACGGCGAGGGCCCCTTCCCGTTGCTGGTGTACGGGCACGGCCTCAACAGCGAGCGCGACGAGGGGTACGAGATCGCGCGCCGCGTGGCGTCGATTGGCATCGCTGTCATCTCGATGGAGGCAGCGGAGCACGGAGAGCACCCGTCGGTCTCGGAAGCCGAACGAAATGGTGGCGCGCTGGAGCTGCCGGCGCTGCGTTTTCTGGGGATTGATCTGACCAACCTGAAGATTCGCAGCCGCCAGATTCGCGGAAACATTGACCAGACCAACCTGGACCGACTGCGTCTGATGCGTCTGCTTCGCGCCAACCCGGACATTAACGGCGACGGAGAACCGGAATTCGACGCGTCGCGAATTGCGTATATCGGCGCCAGCCTGGGTTCGATTTGCGGGGCCGAGCTGCTGGCGCTGTCGCCCGATATTGACGCGGGCGCCCTGATCATCGGTGGCGGGCGCCTCATCTCGATCGTCACCGACATGGAGATGCTGGCCAGTTATCGCCCGCTGCTGGACTCGCTGATTGGCGACCCTCGGCTCTTTGACCGGCTCATGCCTGTGGGGCAGCACCTGGTAGATGCGTCCGACCCGGCCTCGTGGGCGCCCTTTATTATTCACGAGCGGCTCGATGGTCGCACGCCGCCCAGCATCATGATGGTCGTGGGTACCAGTGACGAGATCGTGCCCCCGTCTGCGGGTCGCAACTATGCGCGCTCGATCGACATTCCCCATCTGGCGCCGGTGGTGCAGCCGGTCGGACTGATCGACGTCATCAACGAAGGGCCTGTGGTGGGTAATTTTTCAGACGGAACCCGCACCGCGGCGTTCTTCCAGCTCGACCGCGTCACGCAGCGAGGCGAGGTACAGGCCGCGGGGCACGTTGAAACGGCGAAATCCGACGAGACGGCAGCCATGGTGCGACAATTCTTTGGCGACTGGGCAGCCGGGCAGGTGCCCCGCATCTCCGACCCGTATCTGGAGCTGGGTACACCTCCGCTGCCCGAAGAATAAACGTTCGTCGAGTTCTGCGGCGGTACCCGGTTAGCCACTCCATGGAGCCGATTTCGCCTTGCTGATGGCGCGGCCTTCGACCCTCATTTATTTATTTCTGGATACGCATGTCACAATTGCTCACCCCGATGGATTTCGCCAACGGCCAGCAGGCGCACAATCGGCTCTGGCTGGCGCCCATGACCAATATGCAGAGTCATGCCGACGGCACGCTGTCGGACGACGAGTTTCGCTGGTTGAAGGCGCGCTCCGAAGGTGGATTCTCGGTCATTGAGTCGTGCGCGACCCACGTTTCGCTCGATGGTCAGGGATGGCAGGGCGAGCTGGGCATCTGGGACGACGCGCAGCTTCCGGGTTGGCGTCGACTGGCCGAAGCGATGCAAGGTGACGAGTCGCTGCTGATTGCGCAGATTTTTCATGGTGGCGCGCGCGCCCTGCGAAGCAACGACTACCCCACGCCCTGGTCGGCATCATCGACCGGCGAAGGTGACGCGGCGGTCGCAGAAGGTACGGTCGAGCAGATTCTGGCGGCGCGCGACGCGTTTATTGCCGCGGGCGTGCGTGCATACGAGGCCGGCCTGGACGGCGTCGAACTCCACGGCGCGCACGGCTATTTATTGTGCCAGTTTCTTAGCACCACCATGAATCGTCGCAGCGACGA
>Ga0169931_10000032_pt1 | contig 182923 bp, 166 predicted proteins | sample Kivu_15m_20L_FD_129675 | JGI IMG/M metagenome (GOLD analysis project Ga0169931, IMG submission 129675) | Freshwater microbial communities from Lake Kivu, Western Province, Rwanda to study Microbial Dark Matter (Phase II) - Kivu_15m_20L... | ecosystem: Environmental > Aquatic > Freshwater >...
ATCGCCCAGACCTATCAGGAAATGATCCTCGCCGGCATCAAGTGGGCCCTCAAGCTCGACGAAGCCGTCTCCACCCCCGGCAACATCCCCTGACCCGCTGGCTTCGCTGTTCGCAGTTCTCGGTTCACCGTTCTCGGTTGGAAGAGCGCCTCCCTGGGAGCGCGGCTTTCCATAGCCGCTCAGGCTTCGCGGTTCGCAGTTCTCGGTTCACCGTTCTCGGTTATCTGGAGCGGCGACGATCCGTCGCCTTGCCAACCTCCGGCAAATCCTCCGGAACAACGGCCGAAAGAGAGAAAAGAAGGAACAAGAGAGGAGCGCAACGCAGCGGAGCGAACAAGCTCCACGGAGCCCCCGAAGGGAGAACCGGGAAACAGAATCACCACCTGCTTGCCTGTCGCTTGGGCCTCCGCCATGCTGAGTTGTCATGGTTCTTAGCCATCCGCGCCTGATCACCACCAGCCTTCGCAGCAGCCCATGAAACTTCCTGCGGACAGCCTCATTGATCCACGAAAGGTCACCCACTACCTGCTCGTGCAGCGGGACATGGATGACAAATCCGGCTTCCTTCGGCTCGCTGGCTACGAGCCGCAGCATGCAATGAGGTTGGAGGAAGACATCCGTGGCCTGCTCAAGCTGGAAGCCGTGTCCGTCGATGTCACCGAATACGCCGAAAAGTTTGCCATTCACGGCACGCTCATGGGCCCGAATGGTCGGCAGTTGCGCGTCCGCTCCGTTTGGGCCAAACTTCACACGACTGGTGAGGTCCGCTTTGTCACCCTTTACCCTGCATCCTCATGAAACACGAACTCTTCGCCCGCGTCGTCCTGGCCCAAGACATCCCCGCGCACAGTCTTTGCCGCGGAGACATCGCCACCGTGGTTGAGCAGTATGAAGGTGCAGTCGGTCAGGAACCCGGCTACGAGTTGGAGGTGTTCAATGCTCTCGGTCAGACCGTCGCCGTCGTCACCGTGCGGGAATCCCAGATCGAAGCCCCCCGCCAGGAAGAGCGTGTGTGCGTCCGGCACACGGCAGCCCTGGCGGCATGAGCACCGGCACAAGGCCGGGAGCGCGGCTTTCCATAGCCGCTCGGGCTTCGCTGTTCACCGTTCTCGGTTCGCCGTTCTCGTCCTCGTTCTCGTTCTTGTTGATTCGCTTCGCTTACCCTGCGGGCAGCCAATCGCTGGCTGTCTGTCTCCCTTCGGTCGGCTCTCGGTTCGCCGTTCTCGGTTATCTGGAGCGGCGACGATCCGTCGCCATCCCAACGTCCGGCAAATCCTCCGGAAGGAATGGCCGCAAGAGAGAAAAGAAGAAACAAGAGACGAGCGAAGAGATGATGCCAGACTATACGCCCTAGGCTGAAGCAGCGGGCTCGTTCACAGCCCCCGTCGCCACTTGGTCTTCATGCAGCTCCTTCAGGCACTGGGTGAAGAAGTCGCGGAACCGTTTCACTTGTTCGAACTCCGTCGCAATCCGCCCGCGCTGCTCGTCGAGGGCTGCGATCGCGGCCTGACAGCCCTCGATCGTGTTCAAATCCCAAGTCAACAGTGACAGATGCACCAACCGATTGCGATCTTCGACCAAGCTCTTGAGTCGGGACTGCCACGCTTGGTGGAGTTCCTCGGTAATCGTGATGCCAAAGCGATGAGAGACCTTTCCGGAGTCTGCACCATCGGCTGGTGTAAAATCGCCGCTGCCCGGTTTGAGGATCACTTGTTCGAACAATTCTCCCGCGAGCATCCCCAGAGTCTTCTTCTCCACCGTCTCCTCACGTCGCTTCAACTCATCAGCCATCGTCTCGTGGGTGTAGGCGCCTTGATGACGTGCGAGAAGATACTTGAGCAGAAGTTCGAGACGCTGAAACTGGAGCACGTTTCGTCCCACACCTTGGTAGGTCAGATTGCGGGCGGAAGTGAGGTCGGGGCTCGTCGGCATCGTCGTGGGAAACCGATACAGGAGATTCGGCATTCTGCATCCTCAGCGCTTCTCCGGCCACCGTGCTCGACTCCCCTTCTCCCCGTTTGATTCGCTCGCGCCTCACGAGATCGCACCCGTGAACTCGCCGTGGAAGGTACCCTTGCCACACTTCGGGCAGGTCACGCCTTCGAGTTCGTCGATGGGATGCAGTTCACGACGACGGCAGCCCGTGCAGCCCATGGAGTCGCGCTCGGGATCGCGCCGCGTCTGACGCCCGCAGCGGCGGCAGACATAATAATGTTCGCAGCCCATGTTCGCTTCGACAAAGGCCAGCAGTTCCTCCTCCGTTGACGCTCTGCGCTGGTGCTCCGCCTCGAAGCGTTCATTCCAGACCTCATGCTCGCCCGGATGCAAATAGTAGTGCCGCGTCCCATCCGTTCCGCGCAGGTAGGTATAGCCGTCGCTCCAGGATTCGATCTGGAAACCGCAGTGATTGCAGGTGAAGGCAGTGCAGATGGCCATGGGAAATGGATTGTTCGATCACCAGTCGGACACACGGCAGTGCTGTTCGATCCTGGCCGCCAGTCGTTTGATCTCGGCAGGCTTCAGTACGGTCGCCTGGTCCATCATCATCATCTCGAAAGCATGCCCCAAGGCACCCGGATGAAGGACTCGCGGATTGTAGAAGTTGCCAGGCTGCACTTCCCAACCAGGGATGGCAATGATCGTGTGAACCGGTATTTCGCGCCCGCATTCCCCGCGTGCCAGGTCGGCCACCCATTTCGCGCAGCGCTTCACCTGCTGCACCGTTTTCCGATCGTCAGACCACTTCGGCCAGATCAGACGCTCACCGTCAAAGGTGACCTTTCGGCTACCGCTCTTTTCGTTTGTGGCAATGCTGCGCGCCTTGGTTTCGATCACGACGAGACCGTTTGGTCCCACCGCCAGGTGGTCGATGTTCTCAACACCTCCCTCACGCTCCACTGGCACATCATGAAACACCCAGTAGCCCTTGGCATTAAGAGCTTGCAAATGTCCCGCCACTTCACGCTCTCCCGCCGATCCCAGACGATAACTGGCGCGCTCCATCCCGATCTTCACCACCTTGCGTAGGTAGTAAATGCTTGCCGCGATGAACAAAGAACCGCTGCTGAGCAACAACGGCCATCCCTCAACCTTGGGAACCCACGGCACCACCAGAAAAGGCGCCATCATCAGGATCGTCGCGGCTCCCGCGCCAAAGAGAAGTTGCTCCATCATTTGTTCAAACAGCGCATCCGCCTTGAGGCGTGACGTCTCACCGGGAAGTCGCAGCAGTTTCAACTCAATGGGCGGTCGGACTTGTCGTCTGGCCTTGGCACGGAGGATTAACTGAGTGGCGGCGACCACATAGGCCAGAAAAAGCAGAGCGATCCAAAGGGCGATGATGGCGGCTTCCATAAATGACAAAGATCAAAAGACCTCGTCCAGATTCGTCGCGTTCTGCAAACGGGCGCAGGACGTGTAGCGCGGCGCTTGAGGTGCCATCACCTTCCCGCCGGAAACCAGAGGGATGGTCTCAATCTTCTTTGCAGGCTCCTTGAAGTTGAGCACGTATTTGCCGCTGTCCTTCCATGGCTTGATGTTCGCCACCTCGGCCACGTAGGTGATTGATGAAATCGGAGCCACCTGATAAGCGGCGATATACTTGATTTTCGAGAGCATGCTTGAGTGGATGCGGATCGCATACCAGCGGCTCTCGCCGAGGAAGGTTTCTTTGAAGCCATCCTCACGTGCAGACACGACGACCGTGTCGATTTCCGCAGGATCAATCGCTGGTGTATTGCCGCTGTCGGCGGCAGAAGAGGCACTTTGGGTGCTTAGATCGTAAAGGAAGGGCTCAAACTGATGAATCACCTCTCCCTCAGCGGAACGGAAACGCTGCACGGTGAGGGTCTCCACGGGAAAGGCAAGGGAGCGGCGCAAAATGCTTTCGAGTTCTTCATCCAGTTCGTCGATGATGACGAGGCAGTTGAAAGCGTTTTCCGGATAGATCATCTGTTCCAGCAGGTAGTCCAGGTTGCTGAAGTCGTTTTGCTGCGCGTAGGCTTCGCAGCGGGCGACGGTTTCCGGACTCTTCAGCAAGTGCTCACGGAGAATGGCTTTCATCTTCTGCGGCGTGCTCTTGAAGGAGAGGGAGAAGTTCAGCAGTTGCTGGGCGATGTGCCGCAGGGGATCATGCTTCCCGAGTTCGACCTCGACCAGGTAGAGCACGGGACGCTTCGGACTGGAAAGGTCAATTAAATAGCCGTCGGGGATGTTTTGTGTCTTTCCCTTCTCGCCGATCAGCTTCTTGAGATCGAGGTAGATGCGACTCTCGCCGAAAAGCGTCGCTTTAACTTCGCCAATCACAGCCTCCAGCTCGGCTTCTTTGTCGAAAGGCCAGGAGTGATAATGGTGTTTTGAGGTCCAGAGCATGATGTTTTGCCTTTCAAGAAGCCGGCAGGGTTAAGACGATCTCATTGGGGTTGATGATGACGGCTTCGACCGTGTCCCCAAGTCTGAAGTGCTCCTGGAACCACCGGGCCGTCTGCTTTCGTCCGTACAGCCTTGGGCTGCCGGTTTTGTTCGCTTTGCGATCAATAAAGGTTTCCACGATCTGTGCATCACCGGCCCCCAATCTCAGCAGCATGGTTTCCCTGTCTTTCCCGATAAGGTTGGACACGTCGACTCCTGGATTGATAAAGCCATCGTGATAGTACTTCTCACCCAGCTTGATGGAAAACTTGGGCAGACCTGCAAGGCTACTTTCTGGTCTGGCGACCGGTCGAGGTTCCCCATCTTGCTGGACCTCTTTCTCCAGCATCTGTGACTCCGTGAGAACTGACCCCGCCCTGTTTACACCGTTCCACGAGGGCTTGAGCTCATCAATCAGACTATCCTCCAGGCCTGCGGCAATATTGAGTTCAAACTCACCCCACCGGAGCTGGCAAACTCCACTAAGGGTGAGAATCTCAATGTCTTTGCCCTGATTGAGGCAATCAACGATGTTGCGGTGGCATTTGATGTTGGTCGCTTGGTTTGCCGAGGGATTCTTGTACCCAGCGAAGCGCTGTGTCAGTGTGTTCGCGGTCTTACCGATATAAAGAACATCGTCTCCGCAAACAAACGCATACAGGGCAGCGCCAGCTTTCATGCGCGCCTTGGAGTTTTCGTCATCGGGTGTGAGCTTGTAGGTCAAGACACCACCTGTGCGCACCCAGACTGCCAGAATCTGGAAACCGATTTCATACAGACGTTCTACTTTGTTATCGGACATTGGTCGGCAGGGTTTGAATCACACCGCAAACCTCTCCCCGTCCACACGCGCTCTTCCGAGGGCGGCGAGGGATTCGAGGATTTCTTGGAGGGCGGCGGGTTGGGTGGAGGTGAAGTGTTTGGAGAGGTCGGCGGCGGTGACGGGGGCTCCGGCGGCGTGCAGGGCGGCTTCGACGGCGCGGATGCGGTCGGCGAGGGTTTTGGGCCAGGGCTGCTTTGCAGGCGTAGAGCGTAGGGCCGAGGGCTTAGAGCCAGATTTGGCTTTCGCGGGCTTCTTGGGCTTGAGGGGTATTTCAGGGGACTCTTCGCCCTTTGCCCTTTGCCCTACGCTTTGGTATTCCGGGCGCAGCCAGTGGATGATGCCGCGTTTTTCGTCGTCGGCGCGTTGGGCGTTGAGGTGGACGAGGCGTTCGAGGATTTCGGCGTCGGTGAGGGTCGTATCCGGCCGTCCGCCACGGACCCAGCCGTAGGCGGCGAAGACGGCGGCGTCGAGGTCGTCGTGGAGCTGCTGGAGGAGGGAGACGAGGCCTTGGTCGTGGATGAGCTTGTCCTTGGGCGTGAGGGGCTCGCCGTGGCGCAGCTTTTCGAGGACGTTGTACATGCCGGTGAGGGTGAGGCCGGGATGCTGGGCCTGCACGCGCTTGCGGTGCGCGTCCAGTTCCTCCGCGAGCGCCCGGATGCGCTCCTTCTCCGCTTCGCCGCACACCGGGAAAGGGAAGGGATCGAAGCATTCCGATTTGGGATAAACAGGGCGATCTTCCAGCATCGCACCTTGGCCGAGTGCCCATGTCACGTGGATACGACTGCTCAGCACTCCAAGATGGAAAGCATCATGGCTTCCGATGACGACAAGTTTGTGCTCAGGTTTGGTTTCGTGGCTCAGAAAGCTGAATATCCGATGCTTGGCAGTTTCAACGGTTACAATGAACCTCGACAGACCATGTATCGCACTTCTCACCTGCTCGTTGCTCCTGCGAAAGAGCCACCAAAACTTACGAAGTTTTGGATCATTGTTTTCTTGGCGCTCTTTGAAAACCGTTGTCAGCAAATGTTGGTATATCTCCGGCACCTGCTGACGAAGCTGGGCCTCATCCCACCCGTTTGTGTCGATCACAAATGCATCCCGGCCCTTTCCGTTGATGTCTTCCCCATTACGCAGCGGACAGATGAGTTTTGAAGCACATTCAGACGATTCTTTGAGGCGTTCTGCCTCGGCACGGGACAAAACAAAACCACGACCACCGAGGATCAATCCAGTCCCTGCAAGCATCGAATTTGATGTGAGAGCCTTAGCAGAGGTTACTGAAGCCCCAACGCTCAAATCCGCTGCGATGCGGCCCCGGTTGGCTCTGAGGGTTACATCGGAAGAACCATCCTCATGCGGAATCTCGTCGATGACCTCCAGCAGAATGCCTTCATGCTCGCCAGCAACCCCAACAGTCATGGCGATGCGCACGGCAGCTCCTTCTTCGGTATCCACCCACGGATGATCGGGGATGGCGAAGAGCAGGGAGAGAGGAGCGCGGGCACTCCTGCCCGCTTCATTCAGCTTCGCGGCTTCGCCGCCATTCTGACTGGTGCGGACAGGAGTGTCCGCGCTCCCTTCGAGGTGCATCTGGACGACGCGGCGGGCGAAGGTCTGGCGGAGGCTGTTCGTGGTGATGAGGCCGAAACGACGAACTTGGCCGCTGCGCACCAGCAGCGCGGCTTTGTGCCACCAGTAGAGCACGAGATCGGCGGAGTCGGGCACCTCGGGATAGGTTTCCCGCAAGGTTTCGGCGTAGCCATCGCCAAGGTCTTCACGCAGCCGCACTTTGCCGATGAACGGCGGGTTCCCCACGATGTAATCGGCCTCGGGCCATTCGGCGGGGCGTGGGCGGGTGTAGGTGAGGAGTGGGACGCGTTTCGTCTCGTCGGGCACCTCGCGGTTCGTGACGGGGTCGGTCTTGAAGCTGCGCCGGTCCCAGACGGTGATGACATTCCCGGCTTCGTCCTTCGCGGGCACGGGGTCGCCATCGTAGGCGAGCACGGCATCGCGGTTTTCGATGTTTTTGAAGGCGCGGAGGATGGGCTCGCTGGGGGTGCGCTGGCCGTGGATTTTGAAGTGCCACTGCAAGTAGCCGATCCACAGGACGAGCTCGGCGATGGAGGCGGCGCGGGGATTGAGCTCGATGCCGAGGAACTGGTGGGGATCGACGGTGTGGGTGTCGAGCTCAAGGCGCATGTCCTCGCCAAACTGGGCGGCGAAGTCGAGCACCTCGCCTTCGAGGATCTTGAGCTGCTGGAGGGAGACGTAGAGGAAATTCCCGCAGCCGCAGGCGGGATCGAGCACGCGGAGGCGGCAGAGGCGGTCGTGGTAGGCATTGATCTCGGCGCGGGCCTTTTTGAGGTCGCCTTTGTTCGCCTGGGTGAGCGCGGCGGCGCGGACGGCGTCCCATTCCTCGCGCAGCGGCTCGATGACGGTGGGGAGGACGAGGCGCTCGACATAGGCACGCGGGGTGAAGTGGGCGCCGAGGGCGTGGCGGTCGGCGGGATTCAGCGCCCGCTCCAGCAGGGTGCCGAAGATGGCGGGCTCGACGTTTCGCCAGTTCGTTTTCGCGGCCTGTTTCAGGAGGCCGAGCTGGAGGGCGTTCACGGGCAGGACGGTGTGGTCCTTGAAGAGGCCGCCATTGAACCGGAGGAGCTTTTTCCGCAGGATGACGGAGAAGCCGGTGCCGGTATCCATCTCCTGGAAGAGGGTGCCGAGCATGGGGGCGAAGCCTTCGCCACTCTCCGGGATGGAGGCGAGCAGCTCGGTGAAGGCGCGGTCCGGCAGGAGGCCCACGTCCTCCGCGAACATGCAGAAAAGGCAGCGCGTGAGGAACTGCGCGGTGACCTCCGGCTCGTGGCCGCCGGCCTCGAAGCTCTTCGCCAGCTCGGCGAGGTAACCGGCGATCTCGCGGGTGACATCGGCGCTGACCTTGGCGGGATCGAGCGCGGCGGGCTGGGTCCAGATGAGGCGCAGGCGCTCCCGCACGTCCTCCCGGGCGAGGTCTTTGAGCGGGATGCGGAAGCTGCGCGGATCGGGGAACGGGAGGTAGGCCTTGCCCGCCTGGGTGAAGTCCGCATAGACCTCGATGCTGTGGCCGATATCGCCGACGAGGATGAAGGGCGGATTCGGCTCCTCGGCGGGGAGGGAGCGCACGTAGCGCTCGGCCTGGCCCTTCGCCCGGATCATGGCATCGCTCCACGCGCCGGTATCGCGCACGGGGCCGGATTTCTTCGCGGCGGCGGCGATGGCTCCGGCCTGCACGGCGGCGGCCTCCAAGGCGCTCAGTTCTTCACGACGGGCGGCGAATTGCTTCGACTCGAAGACGAAGTGCCCGCGGCGGTAGAGGTCGATGAAATTCGTGCTGCTGCCGCCGGGGACTTTGACGGGGTATTCGAAGCTGTAGCCGTCGGCATGGGTGTTTGACGGCGCTGGCACGCCGAGCAGGTGGGCGAGGCCGAGGAGGAAGGCCTGGGAATTGGCGCGTTCATTGGCCTCCGCCCGCGTCCAGTGGTCGATGAAGGCTTCAGGGGTGGCGGCGGACATACGTACTTCTCCCAATCCAAGCAGGGGACGACACTGATGGCAAGAGATGGAGAATGACGAGTGAGTAAGCACAAAAAACAGCCCAGCAGCGCGAGACCGACGGGCGGAAGGAGCCCAGAGGGTAGGCCGATCCCAAGCGGAGGCGGCGATTCGGGAGGGCCGACGAGTCGTCGGCGTTGAGAGGGATGGCGACGAGGCGTCGCCGCTCCATGGGCTGGCACGGCAGGGTGAGCGCAGCCCCTGACCCTGCCGGTGTTCCACAGGAGGGCCAGGGCACCCCGCCGCCGTGGGTCGGCCTGAGCTGCTGGAAGGAGAGCCGAGGCTTGGCGAGACAGACGAAGTCAACCCGCGCTCCCCTCCCCGGCGGTGACAGGCAGGCTCACCCCGCCGAAGAGCCCAGCCAACGCATCGCTCCCACCGTGACTCAACCGTTACATTCAAGCCTATGAACAACTGGGTCACCGCTTCCCGGCCCTGCCGCCATCGCCGCCGTGAGGCTGACCGGAGCCTCCGCCAGGCGACGGACTCAGCGGGCTGCCTCACCGGCTGCTGCAGGGGTTTTTCGGGCCGAAATGTGATTCATGCCATGAACGTGTTTAATCCATCTTTCTCTCTGATCTCTGAAATTTGGCAGTCGCTTATTCACAGCCTATTTCCGCGCTCAAATGTAACGCTTCATCCATCAAGGTGCGCGCCTCCCCGTGGGTTGTTCATAACTTTTATACCGTTACATTTTAACCCACTCATCTCAACGCGCCGACCCCGTTCTCAGGTTCCCGAGTTCCCGGAGGTCCTCGCGCCTCCCTCCCGGTGGTCTCCGACCGCCATTCGCCGGAGATCGCCCTTCTCTCATCGGCCGGAGCCAGCCGAGCGGTCCGCATTCCAGCGCCGAAGCGTTACATTTCCAAGCTTCCTGAGGCCGGTGAAGGCCCGCGCTCCCGTCCCCCAGAGCGGCATCGGAGTGCCGCCCTCCCAGGCGCGACGAACTCGTCACCCTTAACCCCTAACCGATCCCCCATCCCCATGCCCTTCGACCCTGCCCTGCCCCAGCCCGGCAACCCCGCGGCGGTAGCCGGATCGATTCGGGAGGGCCGACGAGTCGTCGGTGTTGAGTGGATGGCGACGAGGCGTCGCCACTCTGACGCGAACGAAGCTCCGCGAACCCCTCACCCATAACTCTTAGCCCCTAACCAATAACCCCTCATCATCCCCTTCCCTTTGTCCCTTTTTCTCTCTTTCGGCCAAGGAATTCAGACTGGCGACGGGTCGTCGCCGCTCCTGAGGCGGACGAAGCTCCGTGAACGCCCCACCCCGAACTCTGAACCCAGAACAAAGAACCCAGAACGCCCCGCTTTCCCCTGGATCCACCCATCCGGCAAAAATTACAATTCTCTGTTTGTTGAGGCCTGAAAAACATAGAGATTTTACTGAACCTCAAAATAAGGCCGCCCAGATGCGTCTCAGAACCGCCTTCAACACCTTCGTTTTGGCTGCTTGGCGGCCGGCGAGGCGTGCGGCTGGAGTGATGGTGGCGGCGATGTCGGTGGCGGCGGCACCAGCGCAGGAATTGCATCTTCAGGTGCTCCCGACGGCGGCGGGGGAACCGTTGAGGTTGCATGAGGCGCTGGGGAAGGACGCGCCGGCGCGGATCCAGCGGCTCGACTTGCTGCTGTCCGGTTTGGCTCTGAAAAAGGAGGACGGAACGTGGCTGGAATCGCGCGATTGGTTTGCCTACCTGAGCACGACGACGGGGCGGCTCACGGCGCAGGGTACGGGGACGCCGGAAGGGCGCTACACGGGCCTGCGCTTTCGCATCGGTGTGGATGAGGGCGTCAACAAGTCGGATCCGAGTCGCTATCCGCCCGATCATGCGCTGAATCCGCAGGTCAACGGCCTGCACTGGGGCTGGATGGGCGGCTACATCTTCCTGGCGCTCGAAGGGCGTTTCCCGAAGGACGGCCAGGAGGACGGTTTCTCGTATCACGTCGCCAACGCGCCGCAGTTGATGACGGTGGAGCTGCCGGTGGAGTTTCGCGGCGGGCGTCCGCTGACTCTGGCGCTGGAGATGGATGTGATGCGGGTGCTGAACGGCATCGACTTTGCCAAGGACGGCACCTCGACGCACTCACGCGAGGGCGATGCGCTGGCGGCGCGGCTGAAGCGCAACATCGAGCAGAGCTTCCGTGTGCGCAGCGTGAGCTACGACGTGTATCAGACGCCGGCCGTGGCGGAGAATCCCGCTCCCCTTCCCGCCGGCACGCATCCTTTCACCCCGGCGATCACGAAGCGCTTTCCGCAAGTGACTTTGCCTGCGGACAATCCGCTGACGCAGGAGGGCGTGGCGCTGGGCCGTGCGCTTTTCCACGACACGCGGCTCTCCAGCAACGGCACGCAGTCCTGCGCGTCCTGCCACACACAAGGCAACGCTTTCGCCGACACGCGGCGTTTCAGCCTGGGCGCGCAGCAACAACTGGGCAGCCGCAATGCGATGCCGCTCTTCAATCTGGCCTGGCATCCATCCTTTTTCTGGGATGGTCGCGCCGCCACGCTGCGCGAGCAGGTGCTGATGCCCATTCAGGACAAGAACGAGATGAACGAGAGCCTGCCGAATGTCCTCGCGAAGCTCGACGCGGACGCGGCATGCAAGACGGCGTTTGCTAAGGCCTTCGGCTCGCCCGGCATCGACGCGGAACGGCTGGCGAAGGCGATGGAGCAGTTTCTTCTGACGTTCATCTCGCAGGAGTCGAAGTTTGACCGCGCGGTGCGAAAGGTCGCGGAGCTGACGGAGAGCGAGAAACGCGGCCTGCAGCTCTTTGTGACCGAGTTCGACCCGCAACGCGGCCTGCGTGGCGCAGACTGCTTCCACTGCCACGGCGGCACGCTTTTCACGAGCCAGCCCTTCGCGAACAACGGCCTCGATCTCGCCCCGGATGACATCGGACGCATGGCGGTGACGAAAAACGAAGCAGATCGCGGCAAGTTCAAGACGCCGAGCCTGCGCAACATCGCTCGCACTGCGCCCTACATGCACGATGGACGCTTCGCGACGCTCGAAGAGGTCGTGGAGCACTACAGCAGCGGTGTGCGGCGCAGCGATACGCTCGATCCGAATCTGGCCAAGCACCCCGAGGCTGGCATCCAGCTCAACGCGCAGGAAAAGGCCGACCTCGTGGCTTTTCTCAAGGCCCTCACCGACGAGACTTTCACAGGCGTCGAGGTTGCGACCGGTGCGCGGTGAAGAAATGACTCCGTCTAATTTCGCGGTGTCTTGGTGACTTCGCACGTGCCTCTTGCCTTTTACTGGCGCTTGTTCGCAACTGTCACACGAACGTTTGCAGCGCATTGCCAGAGTGGCTACCCCGCAAGGACTCGAACCTTGAACGAGAGAATCAAAATCTCCTGTGTTACCATTACACCACGGGGTAAGAGGTGTGAGGCGCGGATAGTAGTGCCTCATTCGCGCTGCGCAAGAGCCGCTTATGGCGGAGTTCATGCAGCGCTCGATTTCGACGAAGCCGCAGAAGAGAGTCAAACAGCAACGAGCGTGTGGCCTGCGAGTCTTTGCGAAACCACGCCAGCCGAGAGGGCAGAAATTTCAGGCGCTGGGTCGAAATGGGGCTCTGTTTTGAGGCCATTTAGCGGCTGCTCGGCCGCTCAAGCGGGCCAAAACAGCGGGAAACTGAAATTTTTTCTGCAATCCGCCAAAGCGGCCAAAGCCTTGAATTTGCACGGTTCCAGCAGCATCCGGAGGTTCTTTTTTGTTGAAATTATGGAAATGTAAAATATTTATCCTTGCAATACTTTCCATAATTTGCAGAATGAAACTGCACTTTGCGAAAAATACTATGAAGAAGCTCATCCTCATCCAAAACGACTATCCCGGCACAGGTAAGAGCACTTTGGCGCTCTGCTTTCACCGCTACCTCCAGCAGTATGGAGTGACGCATCAAGTCCTCACGCTCGCCGAAGAGGACATCCCCGCCCAAGCGGGTTCCAAGGTTCTCGATGTCAGTTCGCTGACGCCGAGAGAATTCCTCGCCAGCATCGACGCCTCCCCGTTGACGATCCTGGATGTGTCCACCGGCTTGGGAGAGTTCTTCAACAAATTCTACCAAGGCAGCGAGATGGAGCAGATCCTCCAGGAAGCCGGCGTGGCCGTTTCCGTGGTGCTGCCAGTCACGGCAGACCGCGAGAGCTTTGACTCGGTGATCGAGGCTGCAGAAGTCTTCTCCGACAACGCGGAGTACCTCATCGCCCACCTCGTGACCAGTTGCTACGATGAGGATGACAAGGTCTGGGACACCAGCTACGCCGCCCGCGTGATGGACATGTTCGAAGCCGTGGAGCTTCACATCCCGGAAATCACCTTCCATCTCGAATTGAACTCCGAGCGCATGAGCCTCGACAACGCGTTGCAAGTCTCTGACGCTGAGGAACGCCTCGGCAAGGAATACGCCAAGTGGCACCGTCGCGTGATGGGCCAGGTGGACAGCGCACGCCAGTATCTCTTTGGCGATGCCTTCCGCCCCACGATGGCTCCGAAAGTCGTCAAACCCGTGCGCAAGCCCCGGGCCAGCAAGCTCGCCGCCTAACCTCCCCCAAAACCAAGGGCTACTCGAACAACTCGGGATAGCACCGATCCGCCACAGCCCGGCTGAGAGCCAGAATCTCGGTCGGGCTGGTGCATTTCCGGGCCGCATTGGCCAGTTCCTCGCACTCCGGCACTGAAAGTCGGCGCACGGCATGCTTCACGCGCGCGATCTGCGTCGTCGCCACGCTGAGCTCGTTCAAGCCCAGGCCGATCATCAGCGGCGTGAGCGTCAGATCCGACGCCATCTCCCCGCACATGCCGATGCGGATTCCCGCACTGCGCGCGGCCTGCACCGACATGGCAATCAAACGCAGCACGGCCGGATGCGTCGGCTGGTAAAGCGCCGCGACACGGTCATTCAGGCGATCCACGGCAATCGTGTATTGAATCAGGTCATTGGTCCCCAAGCTGAGGAAATCCACCTCGGCGGCGATCTGCTCCGCCGAAAGCGCCGCGCTGGGGATCTCGATCATCGCTCCCACCTCGACCTCCTCCGGCACATCGACACCTTCCGCTGCGAGTTCTTCCGCGCATTCATTCAACACGGCTTTCGCGTCGAGCACCTCCTGCAGCCCAGAAACCATCGGAAACATGATGCCCGCACGTCCATGCACCGCCGCACGCAGCAACGCACGAAGCTGACGCTTGAACAAATCCAGCCTTCCCAGCGAAAGACGAATGCCACGCCAACCCAGGAATGGATTCGGCTCCGGCTCCACGGCCAGACGATCGTCGATCTTATCCCCGCCAAGGTCGAGCGTGCGGAAGACCACGCGCTTCGGTGCCAGGGAGCGCACCACGCGGCTGTAGGCCTCCGCCAGCTCGTCCTCGGTCGCGTCCGGATTCTCCAGATGCAAAAACTCCGTGCGGAAGAGTCCCACCTCCTCTGCCCCGCTGTCCTGCACGATCTTGACCTCGTCCACGAACTCCGCATTCGCACCGACGCAGACCGTGCAGCCGCAAACTGTCGCCGCTGGCTCATGGCGCTCCTCCTGGAAGACGTCTTCGCGCCGCTCCGCCTGTTCCTCCCGCGTGCGATAGCGCGCCAGCGTCTCCGCCGAAGGGTTCAGGATCAACTGGCCGCCCTCGCCATCCAGCAAGACGGTGTCTCCGCTGTGCAGCTCGTCGCAGATCCCATGCAGCTTCACCACGGCGGGGATCGCGAGCGAGCGGGCGATGATCGCCGCGTGTGACACTGCGCTGCCCGTTTCCACAGCGAAGCCGAGCACCTTGCTGCGGTCGAGTTGCACCGTGTCCGAAGGCGTCAGGTCATGCGCGACCACAATCACCGGCTCGTCGAACATCGGGTGCTGCAGAAGTTCGCCGCGCAGATGCCTCATCACGCGCTGCGTCACATCTTTGATGTCGAGGAAACGCTCCCGCAAATACGCGTCGGAAAGACCACGCAATGCGTCCATGTGTTTGCACATCAGCTTGTAATAGGCCCAGTCCACGCACACGCGCTGCTCGCGCACCGTTTTCTCCGTCTGCCTTAGGATGGTCGAGTCCTGCAGGATTAGCAGATGCGTCTCGAAGATCTCGCTCTCGGCGCTGCCGTGTTCGCCGGCCATCACACGCTGCAGTTCTTCGATCTCGCGACGTGTGACCTCGAGCGCGGCATGCAAGCGTGCCATTTCCACGTCAACTTTCTCCGGCCTGATGCTGTCCTCGTCGGGCTCGTCGAATTGATCCTTCAACACATGCACCACCGCGTGCGCCACACCGTCCGACACAGCAGTGCCGGTCCAGATTTTTTCAAGCAGGGGCGCGTGTTCTGACATCATGGCACCTTTCACGCGGAGTGAGCCGTTTGGCAAACGCCACGGTGTTCAAACCGTCGCCAGCGCCTTCTCCAGGCGTTTTTGGAACGCCGCCGCCTTCGCTGTCTCGCCGAGCACCTCCAGCATCGCCAGATAGTCCTGACCCACTGCCTCAAAGCTCGCCGCCTCGGTGGGAAGCTGCGACTCCAGGATCGCCAGACTCCGCTCAAAGTGCTGCTGCGCGGCCGCGTTGTCCTTCAGTTCATGACAGGCCGTTCCCAGATTGCAGAGCGACTGGGCCACATCCCGATGCTTGTCACCGAGTACCGTCACGCGAATCTTCAGTCCGTCTTCAAACATCTCCTTCGCCTGGTCGGGGAATCCCGCCGCGTAATACAGGCTCCCCAAGTTGTTGAACACGCAGGCCACCGACTCCGACTCACGACCGCGCTTGTTCTCCAGGGTCTCTAGCGAACGCAGGTAGTGCTGTTCCGCGAGAGCGAACTTCCCCATGTTCTTGTAGGTCATCGCCAGATTGTTTCTCAACTGCGCCGCCACCTCGAGATTCTCCCCGCCCAGCGCCTCGTGGTTGTTGATCGCTTCCTCGTAATACGGCAGCGACTCGGCCTCCCGTCCGCTGAAATCCAGCAACGTCGCCAAGCTCGTCCGAATGTTCGCAACCGCATCTGCTGGGAGTTCCAGCTTCTGACCGGCCTCCAAAGCCTCCAGGTAAACCGCCTCCGCCCCGGCAGCGTCCCCTGAGTCCCGCAGCGCGTCACCCAGCACCTGCAGAGCTCGCACCAGAGCCGGTGCTTTGCCCGGAAACTCCCGCACAGCCTCACGCTGCTCCTCCGCCGCCGCACGGGCGGCCTGGAGGGCAGGATCAGAATCAGTCACGGAAGATGGGGCGGAAGTCTCGGGCATGATCGCGGCGGGGCGCTCGTTGGTTGAAGCGGTACCTTCGGGGACAGAGTCGCACCACGTCAAGTTCGGCGTGCGTTGCCAACCTAGAAAACTACCATTCACACGCTTGTGCCAAAGATGCGGCACTGGCGAATCATCGCTCCCTCGTGGCGAGAAAATCCCGAGTTTGTGTCCAGACAGACCTTATACGCACAGATCACTCACCGGACGCGGGGTGAGATCGGCCACGCCCTTCGGGAACATGCGGCCGCGAGCGGTGAGAATCTCCGGTTCGTCGGTGGTGATGAGCACGACATGCTCGTAGTGGGCGGAGGGCTTGCGGTCCACGGTGATGACGGTCCACTTGTCCTCCAGAATGCGTGTCTTGCCGGTGCCCATGTTGATCATGGGCTCGATGGCGAGGGTCATGCCGGCCTTGAGTCGGGGGCGCTCGCCTTTTTTGCCGTAATTGGGAACCTGGGGCTCCTCGTGAAGTTTTCGGCCGACGCCGTGGCCGACGAACTCGCGGACGACGGTGTAGCCATACTGCGTGACGTGGTTTTCAACGCTGTGGCAGAGGTCGCCGAGCATCCAGCCGTCGCGGGCGTATTTAACGGCATTGAGGAGGGACTCCTCGGTGGCTGCGAGCAGATGGAGCGTTTCCTTGGCAACGTTCCCGACAGGAACGGTGAGAGCGTTGTCGCCGACCCAGCCTTCAAAGTAAACGCCGACGTCGATTTTGACGATATCGCCATCCTGGATAACGCGGGGGCCGCCGATGCCATGAACGACTTCCTCGTTGATGGAAATACAGATGTTGCCTGGGAACTGGCGGTAGTTCAAAAACGCGCTGGTGGCACCGCGAGCCTTCATTTCAGCAGCGGCGAACCGGTCGATCTCCGCTGTGGTGGCCCCGATGCGAACCTGGGCAGCCGTGGCGAGTAGCACATCCCGGGCAACCTGACAGGCCTTGCGAATGCACTCCTGCTGAGAAGCGTGCCGGATGGGGATGTTCCCCGATTTGACGAAGGCCATGACGCGCTGGAGAAGGCTCACTTAAGCGCGAGTTTGTACACGACGCCGATAAGCACGATGATGGCGAGACCGACCCACATCCAGACAACGGTGGTGGAGTCCATGGCGCGTGAACCCTGCTGGATGCGGTCCACACGGCCACGGATGCGGCCTTTCTTGAGGAAGCCGTCGTAGTGGCTCTGGAGGAGGTGAGTCTCGACCTGGCGCATCACATCAAGCACGACGCCGACGAGGATGAGCAGGCTGGTGCCACCGAAGAACTGAGCGGCGGAACTCGAGATTTGCATGGAGCTGCTGACGAAGCCCGGCATCACGTAGAGGAAGGTAAGGAAGATGGCGCCCGCGAAGGTGAGGCGGCTCATCGTAAAGTCGAGGAAGTCAGCCGTGGGCTTACCGGGGCGAATGCCGGGGACGTAGCCACCGCTCTTCTTCAAATCCTCGGAGATCTGCGTGGGCTGGAACATGGTGGCGACCCAGAAGTAGCTGAAGAAGAAGATGAGCAACGAAGAAGCGACGTAATAGACCCAGCCGCTACTGATGAAGATCGCCATCTTCTGAATCCAGTTCACATCCTTGAAGATGGAGGCGAGGATGGTGGACGGGAAGAGCAGGATGGCCTGCGCAAAGATGATCGGCATGACGCCGGAATAGTTGATCTTCAGCGGGAGATACTGCGTCTGGCCGCCATAGACCTTGCGACCGACAACGCGCTTCGCGTAAGTGATTGCGATGCGGCGGGTGGCCTGCGTGAGGGCGATGACACCAGCGATAACGAGGATCATGAAGCCCATCAGCAAAACGAGAGTGAAGGCGCTCTTCGGATCGGCCTTCGCGCTGCTGACGTAGGTCTGCCAGACCTGGATGAGCGCGCCGGGGAGGTCGGAGACGATGTTCACGCAGATGAGGATGGAGACGCCATTGCCGATGCCGCGCTCGGTGATCTGCTCACCCAGCCACATCATGAGCATGGTGCCAGCGGTGATGGTGATGACGCTGGTGAAGAGGAAGCCGTAGCCGTAGTTCGGCACGAGAGGGCGACCGCCGAGGTTGTTGATGGCATCCTGCAAGCCGGCCATGAGGTAGTTCTGCGCCGGGTCATGAAGAGACTGAGCGAGAAGGAAGGATTGGAAGACGCAAAGCACGATGGTGGCGATGCGGGTGTACTGGGTGATCTTCTGACGACCGCCTTCTTCGCGGGCCAGCTTGCTCAGCGGCGGCCACACGGCGGTGAGGAGCTGCAGCATGATGCTGGCGCTGATGTAAGGCATGATGCCGAGGGCGAAGATGGCGCAGTTTTGCAGACCGCCGCCGGAGAAGATGTTCAGCAACGCGGCGACCTGGGCGGCACCGCCGGCGTTGTCACCGGCCTTGTTCTCAATCCAGGCATTGAGCACCGCCACATCGACGCCAGGAAGCGTGATGGAGGCGCCGATACGAACGATGACGATCATCGCCAGCGTAAAAAGGATGCGCGAGCGAAGTTCCGGGACTTTGAAGCTGTTGGCAAAAGCGGAGATCATGAGAGAGAGGCTGGAAGCGAAGATGGGCCTGAATCCTGGCGGCATGCACCGCGCGGAAACCGGCCCATCGAAACGGTTGGGTCAGGAAAAATCAGGCGGCGATGGAACCACCGGCCTTTTCGATCTTTTCACGGGCCGAGGCGCTGACTTTCGCGCCCTGGATGGTGAGTTTGCGGGCAAGATCACCGGTGCCGAGGATTTTGATCACGTCGCAGGTGCGGCTCACGAGACCGGCTTCACGAAGCGCGGCTTCGTTCACGGTGGCGCCGTCCTGAAAGGCCTCGTTGAGGTCGCCCACATTGACGACTTCGATGGCGTCCTGGAAGAGGGCGTTGTTGAAGCCCTTCTTCGGGAGACGGCGGTGCATCGGCATCTGACCACCTTCGAAACCAGGGCGGATGCCGCGGCCAGCACGAGCCATCTGGCCCTTGTTGCCTTTGCAGGAGGTTTTGCCGTGGCCGGAGCTTTCACCGCAGCCGATGCGCTTGCGGCGCTTCTTGGCTCCGGGGCGGGGTTTGACGTCTTGAAGTTGCATGGAGGTTCTCTGTTCGCTGTTCTCAGTTCAAATCAGAGCGCCTTGCGCTCTTTGATTTCTTTGCCGCGGGAGCGGAGGATTTCGTCGGCAGGACGCAGGGCACCGAGGGCGGCGAGCGTGGCCTTGACGACGTTGGCGTGATTGCTGGAGCCGAGGGACTTGCCGATGACGTCCTTCACACCGGCGGCCTCAAGCACAGCGCGGGCGCCACCGCCAGCGATGATACCGGTACCTGGAGTGGCAGGCTTCAGCATGATGAAACCACCACCATGGGCGCCGGTCACTTCGTGCGGAATGGTGCTGTCCTTCAGATTGACGGAAAAACGGTTCCTGCGGGAGGCCTCGGTGGCCTTTTTGATGGCGTCAGAAACTTCGTTCGCCTTGCCAAATCCCCAGCCAACCTTGCCTGCGGCATCACCGGAGACAACGAGAGCGCTGAAGCTGAAGCGTCGACCGCCTTTGACGACCTTGGCGCAACGATTGATGTGAACGACTTTCTCGACGCCGTCCACTTCGCGCGGACCACGATCGTCACGACCGCGGAAGCCACCACCATAGGAGGGGCTTGGAGCGGGAGCGGCTTCCACCGGAGCTTCGGTTTCGATGACTACTGTTTCTTCGGCCATAAAATAGAGCGGTGCGGTGGATTAGAATTTCAGACCCTTTTCGCGGGCGGCGTCGGCAAGAGCCTTGACTTTGCCATGGTAGATGAAACCGGCGCGGTCGAAGACCACCTCGGAAACATTCTTGGCAAGGGCACGCTCGGCGAGCGTCGCGCCGATTTTCGAGGCGTGCTCGATGTTGGCCTTGCCAGCACCGTAGCCTTTTTCCTTGGTCGATGCGGAAGCGATCGTCTTGCCGGCCTCGTCGTCGATGACCTGAGCGTACACGTTCGTATTGGAGAAATAGACCGTGAGGCGCGGACGGGCGGCGGTGCCGCTGAGCTTGCGACGGATGCGCTTGTGGATGCGCTGACGGATTTCTTTGCGTTTGATGACAGCCATGATGAGCGGTGCGGAAGAGGGTTACTTGACGGACTTGCCGGCCTTGCGGCGGATGTGCTCGCCCACATAGCGGACGCCCTTGGCCTTGTAAGGCTCTGGCGGATAGTAGGCGCGGATGTCGGCGGCAAGCTGGCCGACGACCTGCTTGTCGATGCCTTCGATGGCGATCTTGGTGTTTTCAGTGACGGTCACCTTCACCCCCTTCGGGATGGGATGCAGACGGTCGTGGGACTGACCGAGCTGAAGGTCGATGTTGGAACCTTTGACCGCGGCACGGAAACCGACGCCGTGGATTTCGAGGTTCTTCGTGTAACCCTGGCTGACGCCGACGATCATGTTCGTGATCAGGCGCTGCGTGGTGCCGTGGAGGGCGCGCACACGACGGTCCTCGGACTCACGGGTCACATTGACTTGTTTGGCATCGGCCGCGACGGTGACGCCTTGCGGAATGATCCAGGCGAGTTCGCCTTTCGGTCCTTTGACCTGCACGGAGCGGTCGCCGCCGAGCTTGATGCTGACCTTGTCTGGAATGGTGATGGCTTGTTTGCCTACGCGTGACATGAGATTTGTGACGGGTTGAGGGTTACCAGACGGTGGCGAGAAGTTCGCCGCCAACCTTGGCCTTGCGGGCCTTGGAGCCGGTCATGATGCCGCGCGGGGTGGAAAGGATGGAGATGCCGAGGCCGCCGAGCACGCGGGGGATCTCGTCACTGCCGACGTATTGACGCAGACCCGGCTTGCTGACACGGGTGAGATTGCGGATCACCGGAGTCTTCTCCTTGGATTCGCTGTACTTGAGCTTGAGCTTGAGGCGCGGATGCGTGGCGCTAGTGTCCACTTCGTAGCCCCAAATGTAGCCTTCTTCCTGAAGGATGCGGGAGAGCTCAGCCTTCATCTTGCTGAAGGGGATGAGCACCTGCTCCTGCTGGGCGGCGCAGGCGTTGCGGATGCGCGTGAGGAAATCGGAAATCGGGTCGTTCATGTCGCTGAAAAATGCAGGTTCGTGTTAAGCGGCGGCCTCGCCCTCCTTCTTGGGCTGCGCGGTGCGTGTGCGGAACGGCATGCCGAGCGCACGCAGCATCTCACGGGAGTGATCGTCATTGTTCGAGCTGGTGACGAAGGTGATGTCGAAACCGAGGGAGCGCTTGATCTTGTCGAGCTCGATTTCGGGGAAAATGGACTGGTCGCTGATGCCGAGCGTGTAATTGCCGCGTCCATCGAAGGAACGGGGGGCTACACCACGGAAGTCACGGATACGCGGGATGGCGGTGCGGACGAGGCGCATCATGAAGTCATACATCTTGGGCCCACGGAGGGTCACCTTGACGCCGACATTTTCACCTTCACGCAGCTTGAAGTTGGCGATGGCCTTCTTGCTCTTGGTGACGATGGGCTTCTGGCCGGTGATGAGGGTCACTTCATTCACGGCGTCTTCCACGGCCTGCTTGCGTTCGCCCTGGCTGCCGACGGAGCAGTTAACGACGATTTTTTCAAGCTTCGGGACTTCGTGGATGTTGGAGAGGCCAAGCTGGGTCTTCAGCTCGGTGCGCTTCTGCTTATAGAGGGTTTGGAGGATGGGTTCCATGGTTCAGTTTCGGGCTGTGCCGCCTTTCCTTCGCTCAGGACACCGTTTTGGGGCCAGGACGAGGGGGGAGGCAAATGGGGGCGGGGATTTAGGCTTTCGCCTTCTTCTTGGCAACTTTCTTTTTCGCGGTCTTCGCGGGGGCGTCCACTTTCTTCACGTTGGAGATGGCGATGGATGCCTCTTTCTCCTGGAAGCCGCCGTTTTGGTTCTGCTGGCTGGGCTTGATGGCCTTCTTGATCATGTTGACGCCTTCGACGATGACGCGGCCCTTGGCGGGCAGCACTTCGAGGACGGTGCCCTGGGAGCCTTTGCTCTCTCCGGTGGTGACGACGACGGTGTCGCCTTTTTTGACGTGGGTTTTGGCGCGGCTCATGGTGTTACAGCACTTCGGGGGCAAGGGAGACGATCTTCATGAAGTTCTTGTCGCGTAGCTCGCGCGCCACGGGGCCGAAGATGCGGGTGCCACGCGGATTGTTGTCCTTGTCGATGATGACGATGGCGTTCTTGTCGAAGCGCAGGACGGAGCCGTCGGTGCGGCGGATCGGATGCGCGGTGCGCACGACGACGGCGCGAACGACCTCGCCTTTCTTCACGGCGGCCGTCGGCGTGGATTCGCGGACGTGAGCGGTGATGATGTCGCCGACATAAGCGAAACGGGTGTTTTTCTTGCCAAGCACACCGATCATCTCGGCCATGCGGGCACCGGTGTTGTCAGCGACCGGGATTGAGGATTCCATTTGCAACATAAGCGTGTCTCCTTTGAGGGGTTCGGATCGGCGTGTGAGGGATTAATGCTTCTGCACCTCGACAAGCTCCCAGCGCTTGAGCTTGGAGAGCGGACGGGTTTCGGCGATGAGGACCTTGTCGCCTTCCTTGGCCTGCTCGTTCTCGTCGTGGGCGTAAAACTTGGAGGTTTTGCGCACGATCTTCTTGAACTGCGGGTGCGGGACGCGGCGCTCGACCTCGACGACGATGGTCTTCGTCATCTTGTCGGACACGACGACGCCGACTCGGGTCTTGCGCACGGCTTTCTTCTCGGGGGCTGCTACAGTCTCGCTCATGTGGATAAAAGGGCTTTAAATTTGCGGCGTGGATCAGGCGGCCTTCTTGGCGGCGGCGGCGCGGGCGCGCTCGGTGATGATGGTTTCGATGCGGGCGATCTCCTTGCGGATGTGGGTCAAGCGCGCAGGATTTTCGAGCTGGCCGCCACCGGTGCTCTGCTGGATGCGCAGGTTCAGCGCCTCCTGCCTCAGCTCGCGACGGCGGGCGGAAAGCTCTTCCACAGTGGATTCACGGAGTTCTTTGATCTTCATAAAACAGTTCTCGGTTCGCGGTTGTGAGTTCCCGGTTCTATTTGTGCATGCTTTCACGACTGACGAAGCGGCAGCGGATGCCGAGCTTCGTGGCGGCAAGGCGGCAGGCCTCACGCGCGGTGGCTTCGTTCACGCCGGAAATCTCAAAGAGCATGTGACCGGGGAGGACGACGGCGACCCAGAATTCCGGGGAGCCCTTACCTTTACCCATTCGGACTTCCGGGGGACGCTGAGTGACGGGCTTGTGCGGGAAAATGCGGCAGAAGACCTTGCCCTTGCGCTTCAGGAAGCGGGTGATGGCGACACGGCAGGCTTCGATGTGGATGTTCTTCACCCAGCCGCGTTCAAGCGTCTGAAGTCCGAACTCACCGAAGTCGAGCTTGTTGCCGCTGGTGGCATTGCCGCCGCGATTACCGCGCTGCGACTTGCGATATTTAACTCTGCTGGGAAGAAGGGCCATGACTTGAAATGACGAATGTTAAAATGACGAAGGACGAATTTATTCGGCAGGGGCGGCTTCAGGGGCGGGCGCTGGAGCCGGACCGCGACCACGATCACCACCACGAGGACCTGGGCCACCAGGACGGCGGTCGCCACGATCGCCGTCACGGCGGGGACGACGCTCACCACCAGGACGGGACACGCCGGTCTCAGGAGCATTGCCGCGGTTCAACCAGCACTTCACGCCGATAATGCCATAGACGGTGCGAGCTTCGGCAAAGCCGTAATCAATCGGAATACGCAGGGTCTGAAGAGGCACCTTGCCCTGGCGATACCATTCAGCGCGGGCGATGTCAGCGCCACCGAGACGGCCGGCGCAGCGAAGACGAATGCCATCAGCACCCATGTCCATCGCAGTCTGCACGGAACGCTTCATGGCGCGGCGGAAGGAAATACGGCGCTCAAGCTGGACGGCGACGGCCTCGGCGACGAGCTGGGCGTCGAGCTCAGGCTGCTTGATTTCGAAGATGTCGATCTTCACCTGCTTGCCACCGCACATTTCGGAGATCTTCTGGCTCATCACGTCGATTTCCTGACCCTTGCGGCCGATGACGAGGCCTGGACGAGCGGTGTGCAGCGTCACGCGGACCTGGTTCCAAGCGCGCTCGATGACGATCTTGGAGATCGCGGCCTGCATGAGCTTTTCCTTGAGGTAAGCGCGAATGGCGAGGTCGCTGTGCAACGAGTCGGCATATTCTTTCTCAGGAGCATACCACTTGGAGCGCCAGTCTTTGGAAACTGCGAGGCGGAAGCCGATCGGATTTACTTTCTGTCCCATAAAGTGAGGAGGTGCGGTTCGGGGGCGTTGCGATTATTCGGAAACTTTTTCCTTTTTGGCCTTCGGGGCCTTTTTCTTGGCGGGAGCCGCCTTTTTGGCCGATTTGGCCTCTTTCTTGGATTCTTCGCCCGCAGGAGCCTCGGCGGTCTTCGGAGCGCCGATGATGACGGTGATGTGGGTCATGCGCTTCTTGATCGGAGCGGCGGATCCACGGGCGCGGGGCATGATGCGTGCGTCGGCCGGGCCGGGAGTGGCGGTGGCCGACTGCACGATGAATTCGGAGGCGTCCTGCTCGTGATTGTTTTCGGCGTTGGCGATGGCTGAGCGGAGCGTTTTGCCGACGAGGAAGGCGGCCTTCTTCGGCGTGAAGTCGAGAACACTCAGCGCTTGGGAGACGGGCATGCCGGTGATGGCGCGCGTGACCTGGCGGGCTTTCTGCGAGGAGATCCTGGCGTATTTGAGGACAGAGCGGACGGACATAAAGCGGAGGGTTCTGGGCTTCTTCGTTTAGAGGGATTTGGAGAGATCGACGCGACCACGGTCGCCGACACGGACAGGATCAGAGGCGCTGGCCAGTTCCTGGACCACGGCACCACAGACGGAGTTGCGTACTTCTGTGACGAGGATTTTGGCGATGGGCTTATCCTCGCGGAAAATTTCAAATGGCATGCCGGGCTTCACGCCGTCCTTGGTGCCGACAGAGAGCACCGCGATGCCAAGCTCGTTTTTCATGCTGACGACTCGGGCATTTTGCAGGTCTCCAGCAGGAGTATTGGCGTCCTGACCGCCTCCGGCTTTCACAAGGGCGGCATCGGCCTTGGTGATGGCCTTGTTCACACGATCTGCGGCGACAGGATCGGCGCTCGAAGCTGACTTCATCAGCGTCATGCTGGATTCGGCCATTTCGATGAGTGATTCGGCAAGCGCGTCGCGCTGCTCCTTCATGATGCGCAGATCGCTGAGAGCGGCGAGCAGGCGGTCCTGCGTCTGATCCTTGGAGTTTTCAATGGCTCCGATGCCAAGTCCTTCGAGAAGGCCGCGCAGCTTTTCGTATCGCTCCTTCAGTTCGTTGGTCTCGGCGTTCGCAGCGGCGGCGCTCTGGGCGAGGGCGTCACCCTTGTCCTTCGCGGCGGCGGCGGCGGCCTCAAGCGCCTGAACCTTTGCGGCGGCGACCTGGAGAGAGAGAAGCAGCTCCTGATTTTCCAGCTTGTCATCCGCACGAACGCCAGCAAGACCCGCTGCGAGAAGCAGCGTGCAAAGCGAGCGAGTTGTGGCGGAGAAAGACATGAAAATCGAGTGAATGAAGGAGGACGAGCAGGTTACTTGGCAGCCTTGACGGTGACAGCACCGTGAGACTTGAAGATGCGGGTCAGGGCGAATTCGCCGAGACGGTGGCCGACCATGTTTTCGGTCACATACACGGACACGAAGTCCTTGCCGTTGTGAACGAGGAAGGTGTGGCCGACAAGGTCAGGAGTGACCATGGAGGAACGAGCCCAAGTTTTGATGGGGCGCTTCTGCTTGGCGTCGTTGAGCTTGTCCACCTTTTCGAGGAGGGCCTGCTGAACGAAGGGACCTTTTTTGAGGGAGCGTGGCATGGGAAAACGTGAGTGTGAGATGGATTACTTCTTGGCGTGACGAGTCTGCACAATGAGCTTGTTCGTCGCCTTCTTCTTGTCGCGTGTCTTCTCACCCTTCGCGTGGCCCCAGGGGCTGAGAAGGTGCTGACGACCACCGCCGGATTTGGAACGACCTTCACCACCACCGTTCGGGTGATCGATGGGGTTCATGCACATGCCGCGGACGGTTGGGCGGGTGCCCTTCCAGCGAGTGCGGCCAGCTTTGGCGCTGACAACATTCATGTGCTCGACATTGCCGACTTGGCCGATGGTGGCGTAGCAGTCAGCGAGGATCTTGCGGATTTCACCGGAGGGCATGCGCACCAGGGCGAAGTCACCTTCGCGGTTGGAGAGCACAGCGGCCTGACCAGCGGCACGGGCGACAACACCGCCACGCCCCGGAGTCAGTTCAATGTTGTGGATGAAGGTGCCGAGAGGGATTTTGCGCAGCGGAAGAGCATTGCCGACTTCCGGAGCGGCCTTTTCACCGGCCATGATGGAAGAACCGACATTGAGGCTGTTCGGAGCGAGGATGTAGGCACGCTGGCCGTCCTTGTACTCGACAAGAGCGATGCGGGCAGAGCGATTCGGATCGTATTCGATGCCGACAACCTTCGCCGCCTCATCACGACGCACGCGCTTGAAGTCGATCAAGCGATAGCGCTGGACGTGACCACCGCCGATGTGACGAGTGGTGATGCGGCCAGTGTTGTTGCGGCCACCCGACTTGCGAAGAGCCACGGTGAGGCTCTTTTCCGGGGAGTGCTTGGTGATCTCGTCGAACGAGTTCCACTCTTTGTAGCGGTTGGTGGGCGTGGTGGGCTTGAATGTTTTCAGCGCCATGACGGTGGGGTGAGTTAAAGATTGCTGCCTACGGGCGGACGGCCCTGATTATGCGAGATCGAGTTTTTCGCCCTCCTTGAGGCGGACGATGGCCTTCTTCCAATGATTGGTGCGGCCGTAGTCGGCGCGGCGCTCACGACGGGCCTTGCCGTCATAGTTTGCGGTGCGGACTCCGGAGACTTTCTTGCCGAGGAGCTTTTCCACAGCCTGCTTGATGTCGATCTTGGTGGCCTCGACATCGACGGAGAAGACATACTCGTTGTTCTTCTCGCCGAGCAGCGTTGCTTTTTCGCTCAGGCGGATGGTTTTGATGACTTTGTGAAGGTCTTTCATGATCAGGCGGTCCTCTTGGCAAGGGTTTCAAGGGCGTCACCGGTGACGACCACGCTGCGGTAGCGCAGGAGGTGCTCGGCGTTCACTTCGTCAGCGGAGATGAGCTGGACGTTCTGGACATTGCGGGCGGCGCGGAAGGTGAGTTCATCGAACTTGGAGCCGATGAGCAGCACGTTCTTGGCGGTGGTGAGACCGTTGACGGCGGCAATGAAGCTCTTCGTCTTGCCATCTGCGATGGCAAAGCTCTTCGTGGTGAGCACTTCGCCGTCGAGGATGCGGGCGGTCAAAGCGGCACGCAGGGCGAGCTTCTTGGTGCCCTTGGTGAGGGTCTTCTTGTAGTTGCGCGTGTTGCGCGGACCGAAGACAACACCACCACCGCTCCAGATCGGGGAGCGCTTGGAGCCCATACGGGCGTTGCCGGTGCCCTTTTGATTCCAGAGCTTCTTACCGGAGCCGGAGACTTCGGAACGATTCTTGGAGTGGGCGTTGCCCTGGCGGCGGTTGGAGCGGTAGGCGACAACGGCGTCACTCAACGCCTGCGAGCCTTTGTAGCCCTCGGTGAGTTGAATGTTCGCCTGCTTGGCGGCTTCAGCGGAAAGAATGGACGCGGACATGATTCAAATCTTCCTGGTTATTTCTTGAGGGCCTTCTTGCCCGGACGGACGACGACGATGCTGCCGGTGTTGCCGGGGATCGCGCCTTTGATGAGGAGCACGCCTTCTTCAGGACGGCTCTGGACGACGACAAGGTTCTGCGTGGTGCGGCGCGAGACGCCGTCATGGCCGGGCATCTTCTGATTCTTCCACACGAGACCGGGGGTCAGACGGCAGCCGATGGAGCCGGAGCGGCGATGCATCATGTGGCCGTGCGTAGCGGGCTGGCCGGCGAAGTTGTGGCGCTTCACGACGCCCTGGAAGCCCTTGCCTTTGGTGGTACCGATCACATCGACAATCTGGCCGACGCTGAAAATGCTGGCGTCGAGTTTGGCATCCGCGGCGGGTAGCAGGTCGTCGCTGGCGAAGCGGAATTCCTTCACGATGCGCTTCGGCTTTTCGACGCCGTGCTTCTTAAAGTGGCCAAGCAGCGGCTTGGTGAGGCGCTCCGGCTTGTTTTGCTCGCCGTAGCCGACCTGGACAGCGCTGTACTTGTCCTTGCCGTCGCTGCGCTTCACCTGAACGAGGGTGTTGCCGCTGACATCGACGACGGTCACGGCGACTGCGTCGCCCTTGTCCGTGTAGACTTTCGTCATGCCGAGTTTTTTGCCGATCAATCCGAGACTCATGAGTGTGTCCTCCTGTAAAAAGTGGTTGGGGCCGCGTTAGATCTTGATGGTGATGTCCACGCCGGAGGGCAGGTTGAGCTTCTTGAGCTCGTCCACGGTGCGGGCGGTGGGATCGACGATGTCCAGCAGGCGTTTGTGCGTGCGGATTTCGAACTGGTCCATCGACTTCTTATCGACGTGCGGGGAACGGTTCACCGTGTACTTCTCGATGCGTGTGGGCAGCGGGATGGGGCCGGCGACGCGGGCGCCGGTGCGCTTCGCGGTTTCGACGATGTCCGCGGTGCTCTTGTCGAGCACGCGATAGTCATACGCGCGGAGGCGGATGCGGATGCGTTGATTAGTCATGACAGTGGTCCGTGGGTGAATGGTTCAATGCGCGTGCGTGATCAGGCTTTGCCGCCTCCGCGTTGCTCGACGATCTGGTCAACGATCTGCTGCGGCACCTGCTCGAAGTGCGAGGGCTGCATGCTGTAGCTAGCGCGGCCGGAGGAAAGGGTGCGGATGGCAGTGGAGTAGCCGAACATTTCGGCCAGGGGAACCTCGGCCTTCAGGATGGCGGTGGCACCGCGGCTGTCCATGCCCTGAATCTTGCCGCGACGGCGATTAAGGTCGCCCATGATGTCGCCCTGATAATCTTCTGGGGTGGTGCACTCCACGGCCATGATCGGCTCCAGCAGGATGCACTTGGCTTTCTTGAGCGCGTCCTTGACGGCGAAAATGCCGGCCATCTTGAAGGCGTTTTCGTTGGAATCGACTTCGTGGCTCGATCCGTCAACGAGGTCGATGTGCATGTCGATCACCGGATAACCGGCGATGATGCCGTTGAGAGCGGCCTCGATGCAGCCCGCCTTAGCAGGGTTGATGAATTCTTTCGGAATGGTGCCGCCGACAACCTTGTTTTCGACGACGATGCCGGAACCTTTCTCACCAGGGCGCACCTTGATGACGACGTGGCCATACTGGCCGCGACCACCGGACTGCTTGACGAGCTTTCCTTCGCCATCGGCGTCCTTCGTGAGGGTCTCGCGGTAGGCAATCTGAGGTTTGCCGGTGTTGGTTTCCACCTTGTGCTCGCGCTTGAGGCGGTCGCAGAGAATTTCCAAGTGAAGCTCGCCCATGCCAGCGATGATCGTCTGACCGGTTTCTTCGTCGGTCTTGACGAAGAAGGTGGGATCTTCTTCGGAGAGGCGCTGGAGGGCGTTGCCCATCTTTTCCTGGTCGCCTTTGGTCTTCGGCTCGACAGCCATCGAGATAACGGGTTCCGGGAAGGTTGGCGGCTCGAGCTGAACTTCGAGGCTATCGTCGCAGAAAGTGTCGCCCGTGCGAACATCCTTCACACCCACGAGGGCGGCGATGTCACCCGAATAGCAGGTGTCGATGTCCTTGTGAACAGCGGCCTGAATCTGGATCAAGCGGCCCACGCGCTCAGACTTGCGGGTGCGAGGATTGTAGATCGTGTCCCCCTTGGAAACCTTGCCGGAATACACGCGGAAGAACACTAGACGTCCAAACTTGTCGGACCACAGCTTGAAGCCGAGGGCGATGAACTTGCCATTGTCGTCAGGCTTGGCCTCGATGACGTTCTCAGGCTCGTCCACGACGGAACCCTTCTGCGGTTCGATGTCGAGCGGACCGGGGAGATAGTCGATCACGGCATCGATCAGATACTGCACGCCCTTGTTCTTGAAGGCGGAGCCACCGGCCATCGGGATGATCTTGTTGGCGATCACCGCACGGCGGAGACCTGCTTTGAGTTCCTTCGGGCCAATCGGCTGCTCTTCGAGGAACATCATGCCAAGCTCGTCGTCAGCGCTGCAAACGGCGTCCAAAAGCTCGTCGTAGGCGGCCTTGGCCTTTGCCACTTCATCGCCCTCGAGGCTGCGCACCGTGTACTTGGAGCCGAACTTCTCGTCGTCGGAGTAAATGATCGCCTTCTGGTTCACCACGTCGATCTGACCGATGAGATTGTCCTCGGCGCCGATGGGGATGAGGATCGGGAAAGCAGGGGCACCGAGTTTCTTGCGAACATCGTCCACCACACGCTCAAAATTCGCGCCGGTGCGGTCCATTTTGTTCACGAAGGCAATGCGAGGCACACCATACTTCTCAGCCTGACGATAAACCGTCTCAGACTGCGGCTGCACGCCGGCCACACCGCAAAGCACGAAGATCGCACCGTCCAGCACACGCAGGGAACGTTCCACCTCAGCGGTGAAGTCCACGTGACCGGGGGTGTCGATGATGTTCACGCGGATGTCTTCCATCTCGCGGGACTTGTAGACGCCTTCTTCCTTGAGCTGCTTCCACTTCGCCGTCACAGCGGCGGAGGTGATGGTGATGCCGCGCTCTTTCTCCTGCTCCATCCAGTCCGTGGTGGCCGCGCCGTCATGCACCTCGCCGATCTTGTGGATCATGCCGGTGTAGAACAGAATACGCTCGGTCAGGGTCGTCTTGCCCGCGTCAATGTGGGCGCAAATCCCGATGTTCCGGGTGCGCTCAAGTGGGAATTCGCGGTTGGGGGAGTTGGGGTTCGACATGGAACGGAAAAACGTGAAGTGGACGGGAAAACGTGATGGGAACGATTAGAAACGGAAGTGGGCGAAGGCGCGGTTGGCCTGGGCCTGCTTGTGAACGTCGTCGCGCTTGCGAACAGCGTTCCCCTGCCCCTGCGAGGCATCCTTGAGCTCATTGGCGAGGGCGCGGTGCATGGCCTGTCCTTTGCGGCCGCGGGCAAAACCAACGATCCAGCGCATGGCGAGCGCCTCCTGACGACGAGGGGAGACTTCCAGCGGCACCTGATAGGTGGCACCACCGACACGGCGGGCCTTGACCTCCACCTTGGGCTTGGAGTTTTCGATGGCGCGATTGAAGAGCTCAAGCGGATCAACGCTGTCAGCCTTGTCATTAAGCATTTCGATCGCGGTGTACACGATACGCTCGGCAAGCGCCTTCTTGCCATCGAGCATGATGCTGCTGATCAGGCGGGCGACCTGTTCGCTGTCGTAGCGGCTGTCTTTTTGAGCCTCTTTGTTATAAACGCGTTTTCTGCGGGCCATGGCGTGATGGGAATGAGGATTGAAACAACAAAATTACTTCTTCTTCGTGGCAGCGGCTGCGGCACCGGCCTTCGGACGCTTCGCACCGTACTTCGAGCGGCCGCGACGGCGGGCTTCCACGCCAAGGCAGTCAAGAGTACCACGAACGATGTGGTAACGGACACCCGGCAAGTCTTTCACACGACCACCACGCACCAAGACGATGGAGTGTTCCTGGAGGTTATGTCCCTCACCGCCGATGTAGGCGATCACTTCATACCCGTTCGTCAGACGGACCTTGGCGACCTTACGAAGCGCGGAGTTCGGCTTCTTGGGCGTGCGGGTCATCACCTGGAGGCAGACGCCACGACGCTGCGGGCACTTGGCGAGCGCGGGAGACTTCGACTTCACCGCCTTGTCTTTGCGGCCGTGTCTGACGAGTTGATTGATGGTGGGCATGGTGTGAAAGAACTGTGATCCGTGGCTTTTATCAGGGCCGTTTCGGAAGGACAGCGAACCATGCTCTCAACGAGCAGGCTCAGACTTTTCCGGTTCTGGCTCCGATAAGTAAGGCCCGCCGTAGCGGGCCTAGTTAAACCCGGTCTCGTGGGGGAGGGCCGGGCGGCGGGAGCGCGGATATTGGCGAGTCCCCCCCATGTCCGCAAGCAGTATTTCAGGCTTTTTAAAACAATTTTTCCCCGGTGGCTGCGACACCCTCAACTTTCCTGATGATTGGGGCTCGGATTACGACGGCATTTGCTTCGTGGCGCGTCCCAGACACCATGCGGCTCATGCGCCCGCTTCTTTGCCTTCTGCTCCTCGCCACAAGCCTCACGCATGCGCAACAGGCTGAGCCAAAAGACCGCAAGCTCGAGACCCTGCTGTTCATGCCAGAGCCCAAAGCCATGCGCACTCCGCTTTCCATAACGCCGGCCGGGGCAAAGCAGACAGTGCTCACCCCCTACCGCGAAGCAGCCGTGTCACCGATCGGGCTTGAGCCCTACCAGCAGGAATCCTTCGCCAAGCTCGGCCTCAGCCTCGAAACTTTCACTCAGCGAGCCAAAACCGCCGCCGACAAGCGGCTGCTCCAGCTCAAGCCCGAATTGATCAAAGGGGAGGACGGCAGGATCGCGTACGCCGTCTATCGCGGCGAGTCCTCCCTCTTTGCCACCCTGCTCGTGGCCCCTTCCCTACCGAAAATCTTCGAGGAACTCTTCGGTAAGGAGCTCTGGGCGGCCCTGCCCGACCGCCACGCTCTCTACATCTTCCCCGCCCGCTCAGCCGCCCTTTCCGAATTCACCGCCGACCTCGCCGAGCGCTACGCCGCCGACGCCTTCGCGGCCAGCGGCGAGATCTTTTCGATCAAAGCTGGCGAGGAACCGAAGGTCGTGGCGAGTTTTGTGGAGGAGTGACGCTCAAGGACCGTCAAAAAACAGACCGCCGCCACTTTCCTTCGCCACACCCTTCTTGTGAGCGATGCCTTCGGCCTTCCGGCGGCGGGCTTCCGCAAAGAATTCTTTGAGCACGTGGACGCACTCTTCCTGGAGGACGCCGGAGGTGATTTCGCAGCGATGGTTGAGGTTCGAAGCCTGCAGAAGGTTCCAAAAACCACCGGCACCGCCGCCTTTCGGATCTGGACAGCCGAAAATGACGCGGCGGACGCGGCAGTGGATGATGGCGCCAGCGCACATTGGACAGGGCTCCTTGGTGACGTAGAGATCGCAATCCGTGAGCCGCCAGTCGCCCAAGGCGCTCTCAGCCTGCGTCAACGCAAGCATTTCCGCATGCGCGGTGGCATCTTTGAGCGTCTCCACTTGGTTCCAGGCACGGCCAATGATGTTTCCCTGATGAACAATGACGGCTCCGATGGGCACTTCGTCGAGTTTTGCAGCCTTGCGGGCCTGGCGGAGCGCCTCGCGCATAAAATGGGCGTCGTCGAAGAGCGGGGTCTGAAGGTCCAGGTTCAAAGTTTCAAGTAAGCGGACCGGATGTAGCCACTAAACTTGAAACTTGAAACTTGAAACTTGGAACCCCGGCTCTTTAGAAGACCCATGGATCACACGACGAACCTCATCCTCCCCTCACTGCTCGCAGCAGACTGGTCCAAGGTGGCCGCCGAGGTGAAACGCGCCTCCGACGCAGGCGCGAAGTGGCTGCACCTGGATGTGATGGATGGCAACTTTGTCGATAACATCTCCTTCGGTCCGCAGATGGTGCAGGTGGTGCGCCGCAGCACGGAAATGTATCTCGACGTGCATCTCATGATCCACCGCCCGGACCATTACCTGGAGCGTTTTATCAAAGCCGGGGCGCAAAACATCACGATCCATGTCGAAGCGAACTACGACACGAGCGTCACTGAGACTTTGAAGCGCATCCGCGCCGCCGGGCTGCACTGCGGTATCGCGCTGCATCCGAGCACGCCCTTTGAAGCTGCGCTGCCGTTTGTGAACGACATTGACCTGCTGCTGGTGATGACCGTGGTGCCCGGCTTTGGCGGGCAGCCCTTCATGGAGAAGGAAACAATGCCGAAACTGGCCGCCGCGCGTGATTATCGAGACAAGCACGGGTTGAAATTCCACCTGGAGGTCGATGGCGGCATCTACACGAACACCGCGCCCATCGCGAAGAAGAACGGGGCAAACCTGTTCGTGTGCGGCACGTCGTCCTTCGGCCCGCCGGATATGAACCAGTCCATGCAGGAACTAGCGGCTTCCGTTGGAGTCCGTTAGGTGTTACGGGTTAAGGGTGATGAGTTACGGAGGATGACATCACTCGTAACTCATAACTCCTAACTCCACCGCCTCATCCCGCCGCTGGTGGCGGTGCAGCGTGTTTATCATCATGATGATCGTCATCATGCTTGTCCTCACGCGGGTCGTGCCCCTCATGATGCTTGATGTCGTGATGTTCCGTGACGCCTTTGAGGTGCGTCTTAAACTTGCGATGACGCTGCTGGCCGGGCAGAGGACTGATCTGCATGTTGATGTTACGGCCGGCCATCTTGGGCTCCTGATCGACGTGCCCCATGGTGAGCAGGTCGGCCTTAATCTTCTGAGCCAGCTCATGCCCAAGCTCCTGATGCGCCATCTGGCGGCCCCGGAACTGGAGCTGGATGCGCACCTTGTGCCCTTCGGCGAGGAAGTCCTCCGCATGCACGATCTTGATGTGGTAGTCGTGCGGGTCGATGCCGATGCGGAACTTCAGTTCCTTCACCTTGCCACCCTTTTGGTGCTTGTGAGCCTCCTTTTTGTGCTTCTCCTGAATGTATTTGTATTTGCCGTAGTTGACGATCTTGCAGACGGGCGGATCGGCGTTCGGCGCGACCTCCACGAGGTCCAGGCCGCGCTCCTTCGCAATGCGGATGGCCTGATGCGTGGGCAGAATCCCCAGCTGGTGATGGCCGTCTTCCTCGACCACGCGCACTTTCGGCGCACGAATGCGCTCGTTCACCCGGGTCTGATCGACAAAACGCCCATTGTTCGGCCGGTTGCCGGGTCGGTTAAAAGGAGGCCCACTTCCACCTGGACGGCTCTGTCCTCCACCTTGATAACCACCCGCCGGACGCGGAGGGCCGGAAGGTCTGGGTGCGCCGGTTCCAAGCGGTCCTGCCGGCCGTGGAGCTGAGTTTTGCTGGCCCGCAGGACGCGGCGCTCCTGTGCCTTGGTTTTGCTGGGGACGCGGGGCAAAGCTGCCGCCGCTCAATTGCTGGAATGGATTGCTTATGGGATACCTCCGGGTGTGTTCAAAACTCCTTGCGGCCGGAAGGCGACCGCCAGGAAAATCATTCGGTAACGACGCGCTGCGAACTTCATCATATCAGCACGGACTCGATTCCGTCATGCGCGCGCCTTCATTCTCCCGTACATGCGGGCTGAGAGGACGCGACAAAGAAAAAATCATGCGGGGAAAGTCAGATGGGGCGCTTGCGGAAAAAACCAGCAGAGCATGCATTCAAACGCCAGTGATAGGTAACGACTTTCAGGACATTGAGCAAGATGATTTATTGCCTGTCCGGGACCGTCATCAGTGGTCTTTGCCGCACACCCGGCACATGAAGCGGTTCCCCCGGTCCGGTATCTCGTAGCTCTTCCCTTCGCAGAACGGACAGGACACCGCCACGCAGTTCCTCACGAACCAGCGCGTCGCCACCGCCACCACCACCGCCCCCACCAGCATCGTCACCAGCGGCTGAATGCTGTGGCGTTCAAGCCATCCCCAGATCAGGCTCACGAATCCGCAAAACAAGCCGCTCGCGATGAGCGGCGCGAAGAAACTGAGGGCGAAATGCTTCGATGACGTCATGACAAGCGCGGTATCTTCACATCTTCACCGCCTGACGCAAGCCCTCCCTCATCACTTCCAGCGGAGCAGGGCGGTCAAACCAGTGCTCAAACGAGATCGCGCCTTGGTGCAGCAGCAGCGTTAGGCCGTCCACCACCTTGGCACCGGCCTTTTTCGCGTCAGCGAGCAACGGCGTCTCGCCGTCAGACCGGTAAACCATGTCAAAAACCAGATGACGTGCCTGGATCGCCTCCGTAGGCACGAGTTTCGCGTCCCCCGCCTTCATGCCGAGCGAGGTCGCGTTCACGATGAGGTCCACATCAGCCGCCACAGCGGCGATCTCATCATCAGCCAGCTCCAGCACGCTCACATCACGACAGCGCTCCACGGCGCGAATCTCCCCGGCCACAATCTCGGCCTTCTCGACGGAGCGATTTGCCAGAACCAGCTTCCCGCAACGCACGAGCGCACTCTGCACTGCCACGGCACGTCCTGCGCCCCCACCAGCGCCGAGAATGAGCACGCGCAGATCCTTCACGTCCACGCCGAATGCCTCCTTCACACTGCGCAGGAAACCGGGACCGTCGGTATTCCGCCCGAGCAGCCGCCCGTCGCGCAGGACGAGCGTGTTCACCGCCCCGAGAGCCGCCGCCAACTCGTCCAACTCGTCCACTGCCGACACCGCCTCAAACTTGTGCGGAATGGTGATGTTCACGCCGAGAAAGCCGCATTTCGCGAACTGCTGGAAAGCCTCGGTCACATGCCCCGCCGGCACCTGCACCCGGATGTATTGCGCGTCGATGCCGCAGGCCTTCAGCGCCGGATTGTGCATCTGCGGGCTGCGGGAGTGGGCGATCGGATCACCGATCACCGCAAGCCGCGCAGGCGGAGTGAAGCGTCCCGCCACCGCGTCCCAGTTCATCAATTCATCAAAGGTCAAAAACTCGCCCACGCCGCAGACATCGCGAAAGAACACGCTCTGTCAAAAATCCGCTCGCAATTTTCCCCTCGACACGCCGTTCCATCCACGCTGCAATCTCCGGCACACCTCCAACCATGAAACTACTCCTCCCCCTGCTCACACTCGGCCTCACGGCCGTTCTTTTCCTCGCCCAAGCCGCTGATTCCGCCGTCAAGCCGCTCCGCGTGCTCATCGTCGCCGGCGGTTGCTGCCACGAATACGACAAGCAGACCGTCGTGCTCAAGGAGGGCATCGAAGCGCGCCTCAATGCCATCGTGGACATCGCCTACAATCCCGACAAGAGCACCAAGGCCACCTTTGAAATCTACAAGGCCAAGGACTGGTCGAAGGACTTCGACGTCATCGTCCACGACGAATGCAGCGCCGACGTCACCGACCCCGCCTATGTCGGTGCCATCCTCGACGCACACAAGGCAGGCAAACCCGCCGTCAATCTCCACTGCGCCATGCACAGCTACCGCTGGGGCAATTTCCGCGAGCCGGTGACAGCAGGAGCCGACAACGCAGGCTGGTATGAGATGCTTGGACTGCAATCCACCGGCCACGGCCCGCAGCAGCCCATCGCCATCACCTTCACCGACAAAACGCATCCGATCACGCAGGGCCTCGAGAACTGGACCACCATCAACGAGGAGCTCTACAACAACGTCCAGGTCCTCACCGGCAAGGCCATCGCCAGCGGCGTGCAAATCGTCCCGCCGAAAGCGAAGAAGGGCGAGACGCTTCCTCCCGACGCCAAACCCACCGAAGCCACCGCCGTCGTCGCCTGGACCAACGAATACGGTCCGAATAAGACCAAGATCTTCTCCACGACCCTCGGCCATAACACCGCCACCGTTGCCGACGCCCGCTACCTCGATCTCGTCACCCGCGGCATCCTCTGGGTCACCGGCCACATCAACGAAAACGGCAAGGCGCAGCCCGGCTACGGCAAATGAGCACGTTGCTCACGCTTTTAGCGTGAAGATGAGTGCCCGGCGGTCACACTGCCGGGCATTTTGCATTTTCCCTCCCGCGTCCTCCGTTTCATTCGTCATCCAGTCCGTCATGCGCCCCATCCTTCTTATTCTTCTCACTGCGATTCTCGCGCTCCGCGCCCAAGCCGATCCCGGCCATTCCGCGCACGGCGAAGCCTTCAACGAAGGCCCGCGCCAGGCCGCCGTGCTCATCCCCGGCTGTGGCGACGCGGTGAAGTTCCCCATCAGTTCGAAAAATCCCGACGCACAGCAGTTCTTCACGCAGGGCGTCGGCCAGCTTCACGGGTTCTGGTATTACGAGGCCGAGCGCAGCTTCCGCCAGGTCGCCGCGCTCGATCCCGAGTGCGCCATGGCCTACTGGGGCATGAGCATGGCCAACGTGAACAACGACAAGCGTGCCGCCGCCTTCATCAAGAAAGCCATTCCGCTCAAGTCCAAAGCCACACCGCGCGAACAGAAGTGGATCACCGTCCTCGAAAATCTCTACCGCGACAACGATAAGCGCGACAAGCGGCAGAAGAGCCCCGACTGCATCAAGGACTTCGAGGTGCTGGTCCAGGACGACCCAAAAGACATCGAGGCGAAGGCCTTTCTCGTCTGGCGCATCTGGTTCTCGCGCGACGAGGCCCCCATTCCCAGCCTTCAGGCCGTCGATGCCCTGATCGACCAAATCTTCGACGCTCTTCCCAATCATCCCGCGCATCACTACCGCATCCACTTGTGGGATCAGAGCAAACCCATCCTCGCCCTCAAATCGGACGCTCAATGCGGCCAGTCCGCGCCCGGCATCGCCCACATGTGGCACATGCCCGGCCACACCTTTTCGAAGCTCAAGCGCTTCGATGACGCCGCGTGGCAGCAGGAGGCCAGCACCCGCGTCGATCATGCCTACATGATCCGCACCTTCATCCTGCCGGATCAAATCCACAACTACGCCCACAACGAGGAATGGCTCGTCCGCACCTACAACGACCTCGGACGCGCCAAGGATGCCGTCGCACTCGCCAAGAGCCTCGTCGCCAACCCGCGTCATCCTTCCAACAATACGCTCGAAAAATCCGGCACCTCCGCCAGCTACGGACGCACACGTTTGATCGACACACTCACCAAGTGGGCGCTCTGGAACGACTTGAAAGCCTTCACCGCCACCCCTGCAGGCCATCCCGCCCACGACATCACCCGCCTCCGTGCCGCCGGCGTTGCCGCCTATCATCTCAACGACACCGATTCACTCGCCGCCGCCGTCAAAGACCTCGAGGCCCTCAAAACCGAAAACAAGCCCGCCAACATCGATACCAGCAAGTCCAAGCCGAAAAGCGATGCGGGCACTCCTGCCAGCAAATCCGACACGGCAAAGACCAAGAGTGGCGAATCCAAGAAGCCCGCCGAAAAACCCGACACCAAGGCCAAAAACAACGCCCTCGCCGAATTGAAGGCTCTTGCCTCACTCCTCGACACCAAGGCCTCGAAGTCTGACAAGTCCAAGCTCCTCGACGCCCTCAAGGACAACGACGTCCCCAAAGACCGTCTCGCTCGCTACTGGCTCAAACTCGGCGAAAAAACCAAGGCTTGCGACCTCACCAAAAACTTCACGCAGGATCTCCAGGGCTGGATTTCGAAAGCCCTGGTGCTGCAAGAGGCTGAAAAGCCCGAAGAAGCCAAAAAGGCCTTCGCCGAGGTGCAAAAGCTCGCCTACGCGATGGATCGCGATCTTCCGGTCTATGCCGCGCTGACCAAGGCCTTCGCCGAAAACCCCAACTGGCCCGCCGCCGCGCCCAAACGCACCGACAGTGGCACACGACCACCGATTGAAGGCCTCGGCCCCGTCCACTGGCATCCTCCCGTCGCCCCCGTCTTCGAGGCGCTCACGCTCGACAACTCCATCGTCAAAAGCAGCGACTACACCGCGAAAAAGCCCACGCTGTTCATGTTTTATCTCGGCTACGAATGCGGCCACTGCGTCGAGCAGATCCAGGCCTTCACCAAGGCCGCCGCCGACTTCGATCAAGCCGGCATTCAGCTCGTCGCCGTCACCAGCGAGCCTACGCAAGTTGCCAAAAACATCCGCGCCAAGCTCAACCTCGCCAAAGACGAGCCCTTGCCCTTCCCCATCCTCTGCGACAGCAGCCTCGCGGCCTTCAAGAAAGTCCGCGCCTACGACGACTTCGAAAAAGATACCCTGCACGCGACCATCCTCATCGACCAGAGCGGCCATCAACGCTGGCAGGACATCAGCTACACGCCCTTTGCGGACACCAAGTTCATTCTGGCGGAGGCCCAACGCCTGCTCGCCATCCCGGCAAAGTCAGGCACCCGTTGATGCAGGCTTTCAATCCTGCATCCCCAGCCGCTCGGCCAGGAACGCCCATTCATCCGCCACCTTCTCGATCATCTTGTTCAGCGCCGTGCCAGCACCGTGACCGGCGCTCGTTTCGATGCGAATCAGAGTCGGCGGACCGTCCTTAGCCTGGCTTTCCTGAAGACGGGCGGCGAATTTGAAGCTGTGCGCAGGCACCACCCGGTCGTCGTGATCACTGGTGGTCACCAAAGTGGCCGGATAACGCGTTCCAAGCTTCAAGTTATGATACGGCGAGTATTTCAGCAGTGCGCGAAACTCGGCTTCATTTTCGACGCTGCCATAGTCGCTCTTCCAGCCCCAGCCGATGGTGAACTTTTCGAAGCGCAGCATGTCCAGCACACCCACCGCCGGTAAAGCAGCCGCGTAGAGCTCCGGACGCTGCGTCATGCACGCGCCGACGAGCAATCCACCGTTGCTGCCGCCCTGAATCGCAAGTTTTTCGCGCGAAGTGTAATGGTTCGCGATCAGCCACTCTGCTGCGGCGATGAAGTCATCGAACACGTTCTGCTTGCCGAGCTTGATGCCGGCCTGATGCCACTCACGGCCATATTCGCCACCGCCGCGCAGATTTGGCATCGCAAACACGCCGCCCATCTCGATCCACACCGCGCGTGAGACGGAGAAACCCGGCGTCATGTTGATGTTGAAGCCGCCATAGCCGTAAAGCAGCGTTGGCACCGCGCCGTCGAGCTTGAGGCCCTTTTTGTGCACGATGAACATCGGCACCTTCGTGCCGTCTTTGCTCGGGAAGAAGACCTGTTTCGTCTCGTAGGCCGCGCCGTCGAATTTCACGTCCGGTTTGCGCCACAACGTGCTTTCACCCGTTTTCAGATCCATGCGGTAAATCGCGCCCGGCTCGGTGAAACCGGTGAATGTGTAGAACGTGCTCGTATCGGTGCGATGGCCGCCGAATCCGCCTGCGGAGCCGATGCCGGGCAGTTTCACGTCGCGCAGCAGCTTGCCGCTGAGGTCGTAGCACTTCACCTCCGTCTTCGCATCGCGCAGATACTCGCAGAACATCTGCCCGCCCACCGTGCTCACGCCTTCCAGCAGCACCTTGGGAACCTCGGGAATGACGATGCGCCAGTTCCCACGCTGCGGCTTGCGGACATCGATGGCGATGACCTGGAAGCACGGCGCGTTCAAATCGGTGCGGAAGTAGAAAACCGGGCCGTCGTTGTCGATGAACTCGTAGCGCGCGTCGTAATCATTGAGCAACTCGACCACCGGCGCGTCCGCGGCGGCCTTCTTGTAAAAAAGCCGGTTCTTCGGCTCCGTGCCGAGCCAGACCGAGATGATGACATACTCGCCATCTTCGGTCACATGGCCGCCAAAGCCCCATTTCGGCTCGTCCTCGCGCTCATAGACGATTTTGTCGTCACTTTGAGGTGTGCCGAGCTTGTGGAAGCAGAGCTTGTGAAATTCGTTTTTCGCCGTCAAAGCCGCGCCGGGCTTCGGTTCGTCGTAACGCGAGTAAAAGAAGCCACTGCCGTCCTTCAGCCACGAAACGCCGCTGAATTTTACCCAGCGCACGACATCGTCCAAATCGCGTCCGCTGGAGATATCGCGCACGCGGATCGTCGTCCAGTCACTCCCGGCCTCCGAGACGCCGTAGGCGAGCAGTTTGCCATCCTCGCTCGGCTCGTAATCGCTCAGCGAGGTCGTGCCGTCCTTCGACATCGTGTTCGGATCGAGCAAAACGGCCGCCTTGGCCTCCAGCGACTCCGCCGTCATCAGCACCGACTGGTTCTGCAGCCCGGAATTGTAGGTGTAGAACCAGCGCCCGCCTCTCTCGAACGGCATGCCCACGCGCTCGTAGTTCCACAACTCCTGCAGCCGCTTCTGAATCGCCTCACGACGCGGGAGCTTCTTCAAATGGCCAAACGTGACCTCATTTTGCGCCTTCACCCACGCCTTGGTCTCCTCCGAGTTGTCGTCCTCCAGCCAGCGATACGGATCAGCGATTTTCACCCCATGCAGCACGTCCACCACGTCTTCTTTGCGGGTTTGGGGATAGTTCAGCGATTCAGCGGAGAGGGAGGAAACGGTCAGCATGAGCAAAAAAGCGGCGCGCATGTCTCATGCTGGCTGGTGACGACAAGAGTGCAACGACGCGCCCGAGTTTTTCAGAGCGCGTCAAATCAAGGCCACGTTTCGCCCACCGAACCGCACACTGCCTGGATGAGGTGCTCGCCAAACCAGCAGTTGCCCAGTTTCTGGGCCTCGCGAATCAAAGGTGCCACCTCCGTGACAAAGCCTTTTCGCTTCGCCAGCACGAAAAAGCCCAGCAGCCCTGTGACTCGCAGGTGATGCTCCTGCGCAAGCTTTCTGCCCAACCGCTCGTCCATCAGCAACGCATCTGGCTTAAGCTCCAGCGCCAGCGCGATGGCCTCGGTCTCACCAGCGTCGAGTCCGGCGTCCAGAATCTCCTGCGGGATTTGAGCAGGCTTCAACACCTCAAGCCACAAGGGTAATGAACGATGCGCCTTCAACAGTTCCGATTGAACTGCTGGCGGAATCACCACGCGTCCGAAGACAAACCTCAGAAGTTCTTCCCTACGGCTGAGCAAAAGAGCCGTCAGAGGCGAGGTGTCGCTAATTACCAGCATGCTGCCTCCTTCAACTCAAGGCCGCCACCGTCTTCAAGTCCTGCTCGAAATCCTGCTCGTCGTAGTGCTGCGGGATTTTCCTCCGAGCCAATTCTTTCATCATCTCGGTCTGGGACACGCCGGCAATTTCCGCCGCCTGTCCCAAGGTCACTTCCTCCGCAGTGAAAGCGCCTATCGCCAGATGCAGCTTCGCATCACGCGGCTGCATCTTCTTCTCCAAGGCGGCTGGGAGCGGCAAAGTCAGGGTCATGGCCGGACACTGCCACATGAAGCAAAATTTCCAATTCCCATTTTGCCAGTCATCCGCCATCCTGCGGGTCTCTTTTCCTCAACAGCCATGCCCATCACACCAGACCAATACGAAAAGCTCGGCACCTTCTACCTCGGCCGCGAATACGATCTCGATAAGAAACAGATCAAGGACGACCTCGTCCTGTATGATTCGAAGGACCTCGTCACGCATGGCGTGGTACTCGGCATGACGGGCAGTGGCAAAACGGGCCTCTGCCTCGCCTTGCTCGAAGAGGCGGCCATCGACGGCGTGCCGGTCATCGCCATCGACCCGAAGGGCGACATTGGCAATGCGCTGCTCACCTTCCCAAATCTGGACGCGAAGGAGTTCCGTCCGTGGATCAATGAGGACGAAGCACGTCGCAAAGGCCAGTCGCCGGATGATTACGCCACCTCGCAGGCTGCGCTGTGGCAAAAAGGTCTCGGCGATTGGGGCCAAGGTGCCGACCGCATCAAAAAACTGCGCGAGATGGTCGATATGGCGATCTACACGCCGGGCAGCAACTCCGGTTTGCCTGTTTCCATCCTCAGTTCGCTGAATTGCCCGCCGGCGGAGGTCATGGACGATGCAGAGGCGCTCGCTGATCGCATCGAGAGCACCGTTTCGTCCATGCTCGGCCTCATGGGCATCGATGCGGACCCGGTGCAGTCGCCGGAGCACATCCTGCTCAGCAACATCGTCGCGCACTGCTGGAAGAAGGGTCAAAATCTCACGCTCGAAAACCTCGTGCGACACATCCAGCAGCCGCCGATCCGCAAAATTGGCGTCGTGGACCTCGAATCGTTCTTCCCAGAGACCAAACGCGCACCGCTGGCGATGAAACTGAACAACTTGCTCGCCAGTCCGGGCTTCAGCACCTGGCTGGAGGGCGAGCCGCTCGACATCCAGCGCATGTATTACACAAAGGAGGGCAAGCCTCGCGTGACCATCTTCTGCATTGCGCACCTCAGCGACACAGAGCGCATGTTCTTCGTCTCGTTGCTGCTGAATCAACTCCTCGGCTGGATGCGCACACAGCAGGGCACCACAAGCCTTCGCGCCATTTTCTACATGGACGAGATCTTCGGCTACCTGCCGCCCACGGCGATGCCGCCGTCGAAGAAGCCGATGATGATCCTGCTCAAGCAGGCGCGAGCCTTTGGTCTCGGCATCCTGTTGGCCACGCAAAACCCCGCCGACCTCGATTACAAGGCTTTGGCGAACATTGGTACGTGGTGGCTCGGCCGTTTGCAGACGGAGCGCGACAAGATGCGCGTGCTCGACGGCCTCGAAGGCGCTGCGAACACCGCCGGTGGCAAGTTTGACCGTGGACTCATGGAGCAGACGCTCGCCGGACTCGGCGCACGCGTCTTCCTCATGAATAACGTGCATGAGGATGCTCCCGTCGTTTTCCATGTGCGCTGGATTCTCAGCTACCTCAGCGGCCCGCTGGCAAGAAACCAGATCAAAGCCCTCATGGACCCGATCCGTCCGGCGAAGGAGGAAAAAGCCGCCGCGGAGGACGATGGCTTCGCACCGCCCGGCGCGAACAGTTCCAGCGCCGATCGCAACACCACGCGTCCAAAGCTGCCCGAGGGCGCGAGCGAGCTTTTCCAGCCCAGCGACGAAGACGGCGAAAGCCTCACCTACACGCCCACCATCGTGCGCAGCGCCGTGGTGGCCTTTGAAGACGCCAAACGCAAAATCAGCGGCAAGAGCGTCATCACGAAGGTCAACGAGATCGACATCGAGAAGCAAAAAGTGCTCTGGGACAAGTTCGTGGACATCCCGCAAAACGACGATCTCTCCAAATACGAGTCCGAACCCAAGGAAAACGCCGCCTACGCCGATCTGCCCGGCCCTGCGCTGAAATCGACCACCTACACGAGCATCAAGAAAGACTTCACCGACTGGGTTTACGCGAATCACAGCCTCGAAGTCTTCTACAGCCCGCTTTTGGAGGCCTATTCGAATCCCGGCGAGAAGCAGGACGAGTTCAAAGCCCGCGTGACGCAAACCTCCCGCGAGCAGCGCGATGCCGCCATTGAGGAACTGCGTGTAAAGACGGCCAAAGCGGTGAAATCGCTCGAGGACAAGGCCGTGAAGGCCAGCGCGAAGGTCGAAACGCAAAAAGCGCAGGCCAGCAGCGCGACGATGAGCACCGTCGTTTCCATCGGCGGTGGCATCCTGGGTGCCATTTTTGGCCGCAAGAGTGGCATCACAGCCGCCAGCAGCAGCATCGCCGGCGCCAGCCGCGTCATGAAGGAACGCCGCGAAGCCGCCGCCGCCGAGAGCGAGCTGGCAGCCATCCAAACGGAGGTCGCCGACCTGGAGAAGCAACTTGCCGACGAAACGCAGAAAATCCGCGACCGCTACGATCCGGCCACGCTGACGTTGGAGACGTTCAAACTGACCCCTGTTAAGAAAAACATCCAGGTGATGGCAACTGGCATCCTGTGGATGGCAAAGGCATAACATGCGCATTGTCGTCATACTCCTTCTGTTGTTCGCCTTGAGCAGCTGCAGGTCGACGGAGACACCACGTCCAATTGTGCGTTTTTACCGCGAGGCATTGAAGCGTTCTCAACGCCCTGACAAAAATCCACCTGCTGACGCAACTGATCTGAGACTGAAGACCGGATGGCTTCCTGGAGCCAAGAGGTATCCAAGATGGGATGAAGACTCGATTGTCATATCAGATCCTGACCCGCATGAAAATGAGGCCGTCCTGATTATCGTTAATCCTCGTGTGTCCGGTTCATTTTTGGACACGGAATATCCAGACGATGAGTTTCTGAAGATGCTGGAGTTAAATGCTAGGTATGCGTTGGAGCACAGCCGATATCTCGTGGTTCAACTGCTTCCAAAGCAATGAACGACTCCAAATACAGTGCGCACGGCAAAGCCGATGAACCTCAATAGACATCCCTGCGATACCGCTTCGCGTCCTTCATCGCCTGAACGTAAGCGGCGGCTTCTTCGGAAGTTTTGCCGCCTTCTTTTTCGATGATGGTGTGCAGGGCCTTGTCCACGTCGCTGGCCATGCGGGAGGCGTCGCCGCAGACGTAGAAAATCGCGCCTTGTTCGAGCCAGGCCCAGAACTCCGCACTGTTTTCGAGCATCTTGTGCTGGACGTAGATTTTTTCGGCCTGATCGCGGCTCCAGGCCGTGCTGAGCTTCGTCAGGGTGCCATCGGCAAGATAGGCTTCGAACTCCTCTTTGTAGAAGAAGCAGGATTTGCTGCTCACTTCGCCGAAGAACAACCAGGCCTTGCCCTTGGCTCCGGTGGCCTTGCGCTCTTCAAGGAAGGCGCGGAATGGGGCAATGCCGGTGCCGGGGCCGCACATGAGAATGGGCGTCTCCTCCTGCGATTCGGGCAGACGGAAGCCTTTGCCATGATTCACGAAGCAAGGGATCAGCGTCTCGTGCGGTGTCACGCGTTCGGCAAGGAACGACGAGCACACACCGGCACGGGCGCGGCCATGGCTGGTGTAGCGCACGGTGGCGACGGTGAGATGCACTTCATCCGGATGCGCCTTCTGACTGCTGCTGATCGAATAGAGGCGAATGTTGAGCTTCTTCTGCGTGGCGATGAATTCTTCCGGTGTGAACTTCGCTATCGGATTCTCAAGCAGCAGGTCGATGACAAAACGGCCCCAGAGGTAGTTCTTGAGCTCTTCCTTCTTCTCTGGCTGCGAAAGCTCAGCGAGCGGCGTGTTGCCGCCGGTCTTTTCGACGATGGCCTTGATCAATTTGTTATCGACCTCGGTGATGAGCGCGCCTTCGATCAAAGCTTGGCGAATCGGCGCATCGGCAGCGGTTTTGGGATGCTTGACGATTTCCGTGCCGGAAAAGCCGAGTGCTTTCAGTGTGTCATCGACGAGTGCTGGATCATTCGTGGGCTGCACGGCCAGCGAGTCGCCCGGCGTGTATTCGAGGCCGCTGCCCGCAAGGTCGATCTCATAGTGTGCGGTGTGCTTCGGGGCATCCGGGCCGGAAAGGTTGAACATGCGCTTCACTTTCGCGATGCAGGGGTTCTTGACGTTGTAAACGGGCTTGCCGGCTTCTGGTGTGCTCATGGTGGTTGGTTGGCGGAATGCCGCGAGACTAGGGATGCAGGTCTGAAATGTCAAACCTGCCCTCGTTCATGCGGCGAGTATCAACATCGCCTTCACACCTGATTTGTTTTCAAGATTCGTGAGTTCGACGCTTCCCCCATGAAGTTCGGCAACCTCCTTGACGAAGCAGAGGCCAAGACCGGTGCTCTTTTTGCCGGTATCAGGCCGCGGCAGCGAGTAGAAGCGCTCAAACACGCGATCGCGCGCGTAGTCGGGAATGCCCGGGCCGTGATCCTCGATCTCAATCACGGCTTTGGAATCAAAACGATAACCACGGGCGATGATGGCGCTGCCATGGGGGGCGAAGTCGATGGCATTTTGAATGAGATTTCCCAATGCCAGCTCGATGAGCCACGGATCGCCTTGGATCACGAGTTTTTCGTCCACTTCACGCTGCAACGCGACATCCCGCGCCGCAGCGACCAGCGCGTGGTGATCCCACGCACGGTCGGTCAATTCACGCAGATTCACCTGCTCGCGTTTTTCGAGCGTCTTCTGCTTTTCCAGCGCGGCGAGATGCAACAGGCGTTCGAGCAAATCACGCAACCTGCCGGCCTCAGCGCGAATGTTTTGCAGAAAGCGTTCGCGCTTAGCCTCGGGTACATCGCCTTGCAGAATCTCGCTCGCTCCGAGAATGGCCGCCACAGGGCTTTTCAGCTCATGCGTGAGGCTTTGGACGTAGTTCTCGACGTACTCGCGGCCTTCAAGCGAATCTCGCATCGACTCGAGGGCTGAGGCGAGTGTCTTCATCTGCCGACCGGGCATGTGGGGCGCGGTGGAGCGCTCGCCACGACTCACCGCGAGCGCATGCTGTGCCAGCACGTCGAGCGGGCGCGTGGCCCAGCGTGCGGCCAGGTAGATGCCCAGCAGCATGAGAACGACGGTGGTGATGATGGACCAGCGCAACCAGCGTTCCGTTTCCCACACGAAGGCCAGCACACCGCGTTGAGGTTTGGCGACGCTGAGCATGCCGATCGTCTTGCCGTCCCTGATGATCGGGGCGCCAACATACATGACGACCGAGAGCGGATCGTATTCGCTCGTGCGTGAGGAGCGCGCGCCATATTCGCCCATGAGAGTGAGGTTCACATCGCGGCGGTTGGAAAACGTGCCGGGCTTTTCGATGCCGGCCGAGTCGAACAGGACGCGTCCTTGTGCATCGGTGACATAGACCTGCATGTCCACGCGGCTTTTGTTCAGGTTGTAGATGCGCGCGTTGAGCTGACGCTGCTGAGCAGCGCGGATGGCCTGCTCGACCTTTTGCGGATCGAGAACGCCGTCTTTGGCGTCCGCCCCGATGACTTCGGCCAGGATGTTCGCCACATCGACCATCGGCTCCTCGACAGCCTCGAAGTATTGCCGCTCCACGCGACGAACGAGCTGCGAAAACAGAACCGCCAGTCCTACACTGGCCACGAGCGCAAAACCGAGGAGGAAACGGGCGGTGAGGCTCATGCGGAAGGCCAAGTTTCGAGCAACGAGTAGCCCATGCCGCGATGCGTGACGATGGGATCGATGCCCTCCCGCACGCCACGCATGCGTGCACGCAGGGTCTTCTTGATGTGCGTGTCCACCGTTCGCTCCATGGAGGCGTCCGGCTCTTCGGAGGCGTGATCCATGAGCTGTTCGCGGGAAAAGACACGACCCGGATGCGCGGCAAAGGCCTTCAGCATGCGAAACTCGTAGCGCGAGAGGTTCAGCGCCGTGCCGAAGTAAACCGCCTGACAGCGCACGTCGTCAATCACGAGCGGGATGGAGGCGTCGTGACCATTATGTGGCAGAGGAGCCGAAGAAACACGCCGCAGAATGGCGCGCACGCGGGCGACCAGCTCTCGCGGGCTGAAAGGTTTCACGACATAATCGTCGCCGCCGATCTCAAGCCCCACCACTCGATCCACCTCGGTTGAGCGGGCGGTGAGGAAGAGGATGGGCAGCGTGCGAGTCTGGCGGACTGCCTTGCAGACCTCGAATCCGGTCATGTCCGGTAGACCGACGTCGAGGATGATGAGGTGAAACTCCTGCGACTTCATCTGATCGAGTGCGTCACGGCCCGTGGCGACGCTCGAAACCGCGAAACCGTCTGCTTCGAGGGCATAGACGATGTTTTCGCTGATGGAAGGTTCGTCTTCGACGACAAGGATGCGGGTGGGCATGAGGAGTGCGGGATGGAGGGACTGAAAACGGAGGAACTGCAAATGGCAAATGGTCTGAACGAGGGCGGCGGGGAGGTTTGGAGCCATCTTGAATTCACCATTCCGCCATTCTCAGTTCCTCCGTGCTTGAAGAGGATTATGCGAGTTTGGGCGACAGACAGCCCAAGCGCTCGCTCCAGTCGATCTTTGCGGTCAGCGCCATCAAAACACCGAGCGTGACAATGCCGCCGATGGTCAGCGTGAGGCCGGTGAGGCCTTTGAAGAAGAAGCTGTAGCTGAACAGAACCATGTAGGCCGTTTGCGCGACGACAGAGACGCGGAAGAGGAACGTGCCTGCCGCAGCACGCAGGTAGCCGCAAACAAGGAGCAACGAAGCCAGGGCGGCGACGAGAAAGCTCAAGTGCACCGGCACGACATCGAGCATGTAGGAGAACAGCAGCGGAAAGGCGAAGAATCCGGCGGCGAGGAAGAAGTAATTCACCGGATGCAACGACACCCCCCGTGAGATGGCCGTGATGATGATGACGCTGAAGAACAGCAGGAGCGAGAGCGGCGCGTAGAAGGCAATTTGAGCGGCCACGGGGCCTGCATTCAGTTCACGCGGCATCTCCATGCCGATGCCGGGCGCGGAGATGGCGTCCTCATATTTCCACACGAGCTGCAGGCCAGCGTCAGTGTCTTTGCGGTCCGTCGGCGAGCTGACGGGGAAGTTCACGTCGGTGAAGTCGGTGTTCATGGTCAACGTGAAGTCACGGATGCGGCTGGCATCGGCGAAAGCGTAGCGCCACAGGTCCATGCCGCGACATGCGTAGCTCACCGTGATGGGAATGCTTTCACCCGGAGCGAGCTGGACGCTGTCAGTGATCACACCTTGCTCGGGCGCGGCGACAGAGCGGCGGGCCTTTTCGCCGGTGCCGAGGGTGAAGTTGATCTTGTCGAGCAGCGTGTTGCCGGACGGCAGTTCGATGTCGATGTCCAGAGTCTGGGTGATGGCGGTGGTGTTGGTGAAGGTGTAGTCACCTTGAAACTGCACGCCGTAGGTGCGGTGCCAGAGCAGTCCCATTTTCACCGGCTGGTAGGCGAGCCTGACCTGAATGTCACTCTTCGCGGGTTGAAGCATGACCTTGGAGCCGCTGGACGAAGTGTAGCGTGCGGAGGGATGCTTTTGCAGCAGCGGCGGCCCCCAGCGACCGCTGACACTGTCGCCGGTCTGAAATGAGACATGATTGGTGCGGTGCATGATGACTCCGCCGAGGAGCCACCAGGCGATGCTGGTGCAAACGAAAATGACTGCGATGACGATGAGATGGGTGAGTTTCATGGTGTTGTGAGTTCTCTGGTGTTTAGTTGCTGGTGCGTTTGCGGTAGGTGATGCGGGCTTGGGGTTGTTGATCGCGGCAGAGGGATTTGCGGAGGTGGAGGCCGGGCGCGGTCGTTTTGTCGGTGATGGGATCGACGTTGCCGGTGAAGCTGAGGTCGTAGGCGGCTGGAAGTTGCACGTTCCAGTCGATCTGCTTCGCGAAGAGCGGCGTTTGCGGCAGAGCGAGGTCGAGTTCGCCTTCGGCGGCCTGCAACGCGGCGAGCGTCTTGGTGAAAGAGAGCTTCGTCTCGGATTCAGCGCCATCGGGCGTCGGATCGTCTAGTGGAACCTCAATGCGGCCGCCTTCCCCCGGTGTCGGGCGCACAGGATCACCATTCACATGGCATTGCAGCAGTTTCGAGGCATCGGGAAGCTGCAGGACGAGCTTCACCGGATGATCGTGACGCACGGTGATCGCGCCTTCGGTGAGCACCGAGCCGTCGCGCACGACCTGCGTGGTGTAGGTGGCCGCACTGATGATCGCGTCATCGGTGGAGCCAGCGAGCGGCATTGTCGCGTCTGTGCGCGTGTCTTCGAGCAGGAGCGTGACTTCACCACCGCTGGCAGGCAGGGCGATGATTCCTGCGCTGGTGATGGTTTGCTGGGTGGAGGCGTTCTGAAGGCGGAGGCGCTTGTTTTCCGGCAGATTGGGGACTTCGAGCGCCGACACTGGCGAGGCGGCGAGATGAAGCGTCGTCCCCTGCCCTTCAGCAGCGAGCGGAAACGTGAGCCTCACGCTCTGCGCACCGGGTTTGTCGGCGATGAGACAAAGCTGGCTGTCGGTGACGACGATGCGCGCATCTTTGGGTTCGACGGAAGTCGCCCCCGCAGCATCTCCGGCGAGCGGAATGGCATGCCAGCCCTCCTCAAAGCTCTCCACCTGCATCTCTGCGATGACTGTGGCTGCTTGTGCATCAAGCCGGTAACGGCTGGAGATCAATGCAGCCGGCAGGGGCGGTTTAGGCTTCTGAACCGAAGATGTCTCCTTCGGCAAGGTGGCGGCGACGAGGCGCTTGAGTTCGCCGTAGGTGATGCGCACCTCGCTGTCATCGAGCGAGGCGGTGGTGACGCGGGCGGGCGTTTGAGCCGTGAGTGAGGCGGCTCCGAACAGGAGGATGAGGAGTGGTTTCATCGACGCCCAAGCTCAAAAGGCGCATGAAACCTTGATGAAACGCGAATGAAATGATCGTGAAAACCAGCCCCCCCTCAAAGAGCCGCGTGGCAGCAGCTCGGAATCTCTTCGCTGCCGAAGTCGAGGGTGCCACGGAGGCGCCAGGCCATGATGAGGGCGGCGGTGAGGGCGAGGCCGCGCTGGATCTTGCGCATGGTCTGCGGCTGAACTTTGCCACTGATCAGGTGGAGCTGCGTCTGAGCGAGCCAGAGGAGCGGAAGCGTGCCCAAACCGAAGGCGAAGGCGAACTCGCCGCCTTTGATCGCAGAACCGTTGGCCATGGCGAGAGCGAACATGAGATAGAGAGGACCACAAGGCAGCAGAGGCGTGGCAAAACCGAGCAAGCCAGCCCGCGCCGCGCTGGGCATGCGAAAAGCGGCGGTCTGGATGCGACGCACGCCGGCACGAAGAAACTGCGGTTTGGGCAGATAGGTCTCCAAACCCATGCCGACGATGGCGAAGGCGATGACGAGAAGCCATGGCAAAACGATGCCCGTGCCGTGCTGGAAGAACTTCAACGGCATGATGCCGATCATTCCGGCGATGGAACCAACGACTGCGTATGAAAGCAGTCTTCCAGCATGGTAAAGGCCGGTGTCGCGCACGAAATTCGACGCACCGGGCTTCGCAGAGACGGCCCAAGAGCAGGACAGCGGGCCGCACATGCCCACGCAATGCACGCTGGTGACGAGTCCGGCCAGAAAGGCAGCGGCGCTGGTATCAATGGCCTGCATGAGAGGTGCGCGTGACGAGAGGAATCTCAGGCGGGGCGTTTTTGACGGCCAGGGAGATGAAAAACACCCACCACGCGACGAAACCCACGAAGGCGACGGTGACGAAGAGCCACGGGCGGTTGGAGATGCATTTGGGGATCATGGCGGGAGTGGTTAAGGGTCAGGAGTTAGGCGGAAGGGATTAGCGGATGAAATCTTTGGCGTTGAGGGTGGCAGCGGGTGCGGCGTTGGCATCTGGACCGAGGTATTCCATGACGCGGGTCTCCATGCTGTCACCACGAGCAGCGTCGGTGACTTTGACGCGGAATTTGAAATGCTGGCGATAATCCGGCTGCGGCAGGGTGAGAACGAGTGTCTTCAAATCCTCGCCCATCGGCGGAAGCGTGATGGTTTGATCCATGCCCGTGATGGTCAGCGACGGCGGTACATCGCCGACGAGGTCGATCTTGTAGGTGGACTCGGCGTTGCGCTTGTTGATGACACGGAGCTGGAACTGATTGCGGATAATGCCGTTGTCCACGTAGAAGGAGGCACCGCCCATGCGCACGACACTGGCACGCAGCGGGGAAATACGGGTGGTGGCGATGCTGAAGGCAACCATGCCGACGAGAAGAATGCAGGCATAGAGGATGGTGCGTGGGCGGATGAGGCGGGTCTTGCCGCCGTTGAGCCCGATGTAGGAGTCGTAGCGCACGAGTCCCTTCGGACGATCGAGTTTGGCCATGATCTCGTCGCAGGCATCCACACAGGCGGCGCAGCCGATGCACTCGAGCTGAAGACCGTTGCGGATGTCGATGCCGGTGGGGCAGACCTGGACGCAGCGGCGACAGTCCACACAGTCGCCGACCTTTTTCTCGACGGTGGCCTTACCCCGGGGTTCGCCACGTTTCTTGTCATAACCGATGACGACGGAATTGTCGTCGGTGAGCGCCGACTGAAGTCGACCGTAGGGGCAAAGGATGATGCAGAACTGCTCGCGGAACCAACTGAAGGAGCCGTAGAGCGCCGCCGTGAGAAACACGACCACACCGAAGGCCTTCGCGTGATTCGCGGGCGAATGATGCATCATCTCGTACAGCGCCTTGATGGAGACGAAGTAGCTGAGGAAAATGTGCGCGATGGTGGCCGAGATGGCGATGAAGATCGCATGCTTGAAGACTCGACGGGCGATCTTCTGTGCGGTCCATGGTGCATCCTCCAAACGGCGGCGACTTGGGCCGTCACCATCGATCCAACGCTCCACTCGGCGATAGACCTGCTCCATGAACACGCTGTAGGGACAGGTCCAGCCGCACCAGATGCGGCCAAAGAGCGAGGTGACGTAGAACAGGGAGAAAGCGAGCCCGGTGACGAGGAAGAAGCCGATCCAGAGATCCTGCGTGGCAAGCGTGAGGCCGAAGAAGTGAAAACGCCGCTCCTGCACATCGAGGAAGACAGCGGGGAACCCGTTCACCGGAATCCACGGCAGAGCGACGTAGATGACCAGCAGTGCCAAAGCCGCGACACGTCTCCAGAAGGTGAAGGGGCCACGAACATCCGACGGATGGACGAATTTACGCGAACCGTCGGCGTTGATGGTGGAGAGCGTGTCGAGCGTGGGAGTTTCTGGCTTCATTGACTGGCCTGGCGCGTCAGGCGGTGCATCTGAACCGAGTGATTATTTTTTCAAAGGCGAATCTGCTGCAAGCGTGACAGGCTCGCCCTGCTTGTGCTTACTGAGAATGAATGCAACGACCTGGACCACGCGGTTGAGGCCGAGTTGCGGCTCCCAAGGCGGCATGCCTTTGGTGACGTCCGGCGCTCCCTTGCGGACAATGCTGAGGAGCTGCAGCGGATTGCCGCCGTGTTTCCACTCGGTATCGTTGAGGGGCAGCCCGGGCAGCTTGTTTCCGGCGATCTTCGCGGAAAGATCCGCCGCATGGCAGGCGACACAGGTGGTGGCAAAGGTGGCAGCTCCCGCGGCAACCACTTTTTCGTCCTGCGACATGGCCCACAACTTGTCATCCGTAAGCTTCTCCAACTCCTTGAGCTGAATGGCCTGAATGCTGGCGAGTTGCTTGTCCACCTGCTCTTCTCCGGAGTTTCCTAGATTGAGCTGATAGTAGGCGACCCAGGCGATCACGAACCAGACGATGGTGATGTACCAGGTGAACAACCACCAGTTTGGCAGTTTTTGGTCATACTCCTGAATGCCATCGTAAACATGGTCGCGGAGCACGGGGCCGTTGTCGGAAGGTTTTTGTGTCATAGCGGAGAGGAATGAAGTTTGGGGAGGTCGCTCGGTTCAGTCGTCGAGAGGAATGCGGGAGAGTTTCTCCGCGCTGTCTTTGCGCAGTCTGATGGCGCGCACGGCGAAGATGAGGAAGACGGCAAAGGTGACGCCGAAGGCAAGGCAGGGAACCCAGTCGAGCGCGGAGTCATAGATGATGCGTTTGTACATGGCGTGCGTCGGTTTGAGTTACTTGGTGACGGAGGAGGTGCGGTAGCCATCCGGAATGCCGGGCTTAAGCGGGAACGGGATGCCGGCGGGCGTGCCCTGCAGCTTGCCCTCGAGGTCGGGGACATCGAATTTGCCGAGTTTCTGAAGGTAGGCGATGAGCGCGACGATCTGCGTGTCCGGCAGCGCACCCGAGCGTCCTTGGACTTCGAGCTCTTTGACGATCTGGATGCCCTGCTCGACGGCCTTGGTCTTCACCTCGGTCTCGGTCATCGCGGGATAAGGAACGCCAAGCTGCGTCATGACGGCGATTTTCTTCCACAGCGTCTTCTGGTCGAATTTGTCGGTGAAGAGATGCGGGTAGGCGGGCATGTTCGAACCGATTGAGAGCGCACGCGGGTCCTTCATGTGGTCGTAATGCCAACTGTGCGGGTATTTGCCCCCTTCCCGGGCAAGATCGGGGCCGGTGCGCTTCGATCCCCATTGATAAGGATGATCGTAGATGCTCTCGCCGAGGCGGCTGTAGTCGCCGTAGCGCAGCACATCGGGCAGCATCGTGCGGATCATCTGCGAGTGGCAGTTGTAGCAGCCCTCAGTCACATAGATGTCGCGTCCGGCGAGTTCGAGCGGCGTGTAGGGCTGCTGGATGCGGTCCTCGACGTTCTGGGCGCGGTTCACCAGCACCGTGGGTACGATTTGAACAAGGCCTCCGAGCGCGACGGCCACGAAGGTCAGCACGGTGAAGGGCAGCCAGTTGTGGAGAAGGCTTTCATACCATTGCGACCAGCGGCGATGGCCTGCCTGGAAGCGTTTCACCGCGAGCACTCCAAACACACCAGCGCAGAGCAGCGCGGCGATGTCAGCGCCCGGTGGCAGGAAGAGCCAAGCAAGCACGAGCAGCAGACCTCCGAACATGCAGGCGATCGGGTCATTGAGGAAGGTTTCTTTCAGACCCATCGTGTCGCGCTGCGTGCGCTCGATCACGGCCACTTCGCGGGTTTCGTTCACCGGGCTGCCTTTGCGGATGGTCAGCCAGATGTTGAGGGCCATGATGATCATGCCGACGAGGTAGAGCGTGCCGCCGATGATGCGGAAGCCCATCATGGCGCGGATGGAGGTCAGCGTCTCGATGAAATTCGGATAGACCAGCGCGGTGCCGTCCGCCGTGGTGGCATTCAGCATGAGGCCCTGCATGATGCCGGAGACCCACATCGCGCCGACATAGATGAGGATGCCGACAAGGCCGATCCAGAAGTGGTAGTTGGCCAGATTTTGGGAGTAAAGTTTCGTGCCGTAGAGCCTTGGCGTGAGCCAGTAGAAGAGTCCGGCGGCCATGAAGCCGTTCCAGCCCATCGCGCCGGAATGCACGTGGCCAATGGTCCAGTCCGAGTAATGCGAGAGCGCGTTCACGGCGCGGATGGAGAGCAGCGGTCCCTCAAACGTGGCCATGCCGTAGAAGGTCACGGCGGCGATGAAGAACTTCACCACGGGATCGGTGCGCAGCTTGTCCCAGGCACCACGCAGCGTGAGCAGGCCGTTGAGCATGCCACCCCAGCTCGGAGCCCACAGCATCAAGGAGAAGAACATGCCGAGCATCTGCAGCCACTTTGGCAGCGCCGTGTTCAGCAGGTGATGCGGACCCGCCCAGATGTAGAGGAACACCAGCGACCAGAAGTGAACGATGGACAGGCGATACGAATACACCGGACGTTCCACCGCCTTTGGCAGGAAGTAGTACATGATCCCGAGGATCGGCGTCGTGAGGAAGAAGGCGACGGCGTTGTGGCCATACCACCATTGCACAAGGCCGTTCTGAACACCGGCAAAGATCGTGTAGCTGTGCGTCCAGCTCGTCGGAATCGACAGATGGTTCACGATGTAGAGGATCGCGATGGTGATGACCGTGGAGATGTAGAACCACAGCGCGACGTAGAGCGACGGCTCGTTACGTTTTGCCAGCGTCCAGAAGAAGTTCACCGCGAACACGACCCAGATCAGCGCCACGGCGATGTTGATCGGCCAGATGAGCTCCGCGTATTCCTGACCGCGTGTGAGCCCCAGAGGCAAGGTGACAGCGGCACTCACGATGATGAGCTGCCAGCCCCAGAAGTGGATGCTGGAGAGCAAATCCGACGCCATGCGTGCCTTGCACAACCGCTGCGTGGAGTAATACACGCCGGCAAACATCATGTTCCCCACGAAGGCGAAGATCACCGCGTTCGTGTGCAGCGGACGCAGGCGGCCAAAACTCAGCCAGGAGGTGAGGTTAAGCTGGTGGAAGTTCAACTGCGAGGCGATGAAGACGCCCGCCAGCATGCCGACGATGCCCCAGATGATGGAGGCCAGCATGAACTGTCGGACGACCTTGTCATTGAACTCGATCGTGGTTTTTGCGGTGGTGGTGGTCATGGCGTTGGGTGAAAAATGGATCAGGAACGCGGCCGGGAGGAGCGGATACGGGCGGGAGGAGCGTCATCCAGCGGCAGCAGGGCGTCCTGCTCCAGGCTGCGATGCTTCCGCTGCGCACGTTCCCCAAGAAAAAGCGCCGCGAACAATACGGCGAAGGCCAGACTCATGAAGATGGTGACAGCGAAGACTTCCATTAGATGAGCGCAATAGAGCGCAGGGGCATTTTGCATGCTCGGCATGCCTTGCTGGTTGTTGCCCGGATTTTGCGGGCCATTTTTCGCAGACCGCGCAAAGAAAGATCACTGCTCGAAGCGTTGGTTCTGAACCTTTTCTGCCTCCATGCGCCCATTACTGCCGCTTTTTCTCCTTTTGTGCCTCTCAATGCGAGCCGTTGAGGTGCCTGAGAAACAGCGAGATCAACCGCTGCCTGAAATGGCGCAGAAGGCGGACAGCGGCGCACGCTTTGTGGACCTGACCGGCGATGGCCACGAGGACATCGTGGTGTCCAATCCCCGCGAATACGGCGTGTTTCTCTTCGTGCCGAAGGAGCGAGCCGAAAAACACCTGCAATGGGACGAGGGCTGGTCCCAGGTGATGCGTGAGGGTAAAGCGGGCGACGCAAATAGCCTGCCGCTAATCGTAGATGCGCAGGGCAAGGATCAAGGCGTCACGTTTCATGACAACGCGATGTGGATCGAGACGACGAAACAGCGCGTTCCCTTTTCCGAGCTGCTCAAAGTGCCCGGACCCGCGCCAAAATCGCCGCAGGAGTCGTTGAAAGCGCTCAAACTGAAACCGGGCTATGAAGCGATGCTCGTGGCGCACGAACCGCTCGTGCAAGATCCCGTGTTCATTGACTGGGATGCTAAGGGCCGCATGTGGGTGGTGGAAATGGGTGATTATCCCTTCGCGCCCGGCGAGACGACCGATGATGGCCGCGTTGGCCAGGACAAAATGTCTGATTTGCAGGCGGGCCGCGTCAAAATCCTCGAAGACGTGAATGGCGACGGTGTTTATGACAAGGCATCGCTGTTTCTCGACGGCCTGAAGCATCCCACCGGCCTCGCGTTCTGGAAAAACGGCGTCTTCATCGCGAACATCCCCGACGTCTTCTATGCCGAGGACACCGATGGCGATGGCAAGTGCGACAAGCGCGAGATCTGGTTCACCGGCTTCACCGCCGGCAATCCGCAGCATCTCGTGAATGGTTTCTGCTGGGGGCTCGATGGCTGGCTCCACGGCGCGAATGGCGACAGCGGCGGCGACCTCACCTGCGTGAAAACGGGCAAAAAGGTCGCTCTTGGCACCAACGACTTCCGTTTTGATCCGCGCACGGGTGAATTCGCGCTCGAAGGCGGCCGTAGCCAATATGGCAAGTGGCGGGATGACTTCGGCAACTGGTTCGGCAACAACAACAGCACCATCGGCTGGCATTACTGGTTGCCATTCCGCTATTTGGAACGTCACCCCGATGTCGTGGCGAAATCCGTCCGCGCGACGCTCAACGAAGAGAAGACCATCTTCACCGCCAGCCCCCCGGTGCGTCGCTTCAACTGGGCCAGCGCCGTCAACACCCTCACCTCCGGCTGCTCTCCCATGCCGTTCCGCGACAGCACCTTCGGTGCCGATGGCGAAAATGTCCTGTTCATCTGCGAACCGGCCAACAACCTCGTTCATCGCGAAGTTTTGAGCTACGCAGGCCCCTCCATCACCAGCAAACGCCACCCTGGCGATGCGGAAAGCGAGTTCATCGCCAGCTTGGACAACTGGTTCCGTCCCAGCATGGCCCGCACCGGCCCGGACGGTGCCCTTTACGTCGTGGACATGTATCGCCTCGTGCTGGAGCACCCGGAATGGATTCCGGCGGAGATCGCGAAAGGACTCGACCTGCGCGGTGGCGAGGACAAAGGGCGCATTTATCGCATTGCAAAGACCGCACTGGCCAAAGCCGAGACGACAATGCCCAATCCAGTCGCTGCCATGGCCTCATCGAATGGGTGGAGGCGTGACACGGCGCAGCGCCTGCTGCTGGAGACCCACAATACCGCCGCAGTGGCTGGCTTGAAGGAACTGCGCACCGCGTCACCTGCGGTGAAGATCCAGGCCGCGTTCACGATCATGCAGCTCGGTGGCATGACACCAGACGAGTTGCTCGCTCTGCTGCGACCCCACGCTCCCTACGTTCGCGCCGCCACACTCACCGCCACGGGCACCCTGAGTGACGACGTTTTCATCGACTTGGAAAAACCTTTGCTCAAACAATCTCCCACCAAAGTCCGGGTCGCGGCACCCCTACCGGTGATCGCGAACAACAATCCCAACCGGCAGAAAGTCGTCGCCGAATACGTCACCAAAGCCGGAAAACTCGTCGGCGATGCCAAACGCGGCGCCGCCGTGTTTCAGAAAGCCTGCATGATCTGCCACAAGGTCGGCGATCTCGGCATCGAAGTCGGCCCCGACCTCAAAACCGTCGCCACCAAGCCCCGCGAGCAGCTCATCGAGGCCATCTTCGACCCGAATCGAGCCGTCGAGCAACGCAACGCCGCCACCCAGGTCACCAAAAAGGACAAATCCCTCGTCGTCGGCCAACTCGCCGCCGAAACGCCCGGAAACGTCACGATTCGGCTTCCCGGCGGCGCCGAGATCGTCGTTCTGCGAACGGAAATTCAGGAGATAAAGACGCTGACGACCTCCATCATGCCCGAAGGCCTCGAAAGCGTCCTCTCCGCGCAGGACGTCGCAGATGTGCTGGCGTTCGTCGTCGCCAAGTGATTCACTTCACATCGCGCCAGAGCCAACGGAGCGCGTCAGGCAGGTTCGGGGCCATGCCTTTGCTGCCGTGGAAGCACTGGGTCCAGTCGATGCGGAAGTCGTAGTTCATGTATTTGAGCGCCGCAGCCATCTGCTTGTTGGCAAGAGGCCAGTTGCCGAACTTGTTGTCGAGGTCGTTTTCGCCATCGAGCAGATAGACGCGGATGGGTTTGCGCTCGGTGAGGCGGATGAGCGACGGATAAACGTGCCCGCCTTTCAGATCGACGAAGGAACCGACCCAGGAGAGCACTTTGCGGAATTTGTCGGGGCGCTCCCATGCGACGGTGAAGGAGCAAATGCCGCCTGAAGAGCCACCAGCGATGGCCCAGGCCTCAGGCTGCGGACGAAACTTCGTTTGATAGCGCTTCTCGACCTCGGGCAGGATTTCCTCGATGACGAAACGAGCGTAGGCGTCACCGAGGGAGTCGTACTCGAAGCTGCGATTCGCGGCCTTGTCACCGGGCTTTTGATTCGCCTTGCGACCAGGGTCGATGAATACGCCGACGGTGCGCGGCATTTCCTTTTTGTGGATGAGATTGTCAAAAACAACGGAAGCGCGCATGGGACCACCAGGATCGACATGGCGCGAGCCGTCCTGCCAGAGCATGAGGCAGGTTTCCTCGCCAGGCTGGAAGCCTGCGGGGAGATAGACGGTGACGTCACGGGCGGTGTCGGGGAAGACCTTGCTGTTTTTCCACTCGAATTTCTCAAGCTTGCCCGGAGGAACATCTTTCTGCGGCTGGCTGTCGGCGGTGCAGTCGTAGTGCTCCACATGCACCATGCCCGCGAGACGCGGCATGCCTTCAGACTCGATGCGATAGCCGAACTCGGAGAAGTTCGGCATGTCGGCGGCGAGTACCTGCAAGCCGTCCTCCCCCAAGGACACCATCTCGCCGATCAAGGAGCCGTCCACTTGCACGACGCGAGCGGGTTTGGGGTCGATGATCGCCCAAGCGACGGTGGTGGCCTCGATCTTCGCGCCGGCGCGGCCTTGGGCAAGGTTGTTCAGACCGAACCACTTCACGACCTTGTCGTGGAGGGCTTGCTGTGTCTCCGGCTGGGGCGTGGCTTTCAGCGCCTCGGCGAGTTGCCGAGGGGTGATGGGCGGCTGCCACGCGGGTTTGTTCTGAGCCTGGACGAGACCCGTGAGGAGCAAAAATGACGAAACGAAGACAGCGCGCATGAGTGCGTGACTAACGCAGTGCTGCGATGAAGAATATCGCCGGATTTTCCGTGCTCACACTTTCACAGCGCCGCTGTGAAGGGCGTCTTGCCTTCTGGGAGCCCGGCGGTGCGGAGGCGGGCCTCGATCCCCTCCATCATGGCACGGACGTGCCTCCATTTCGTGCGGTCACGCATCAGTTGCATGCTGCGCTCGTAGGATCCCCAATGGATGACCTCGATGTCCACATGGCGCACGCCCCAGGCATCCATCTGGGAGCGGCTGGGCTTGTAGAGATCGATGGTGCCGGTGCCGACGAGCGCACTGCCGTAGTCATCCACCTCGTAGATCACATCTGGTTGGCCGGCGATGCGGAACTTCGTGCCCACAGGAAAGCGTGACCAGTCGGCGGCTGCGCTGCGGACGTTTCCGAACTTCAAGTCCGTGCCAATCGCATTCTTCACTCCATAAACGATGTGGTCACTCTCCGTGTGAGTGTAGGCCGTGGTGCGCACGCGCATCTGAGAATTGCGATGCAAATTCGACGCAGCGATGAGCGGAGGCTTGGGCGTGTTGAAGACGAAGGTGTAGCGCTGGATCTCGCTAGGACGAAACGGCACGTTCGTTGCGAGCGCTTTGCGCACCTCATAAGTTTTGCCCGTTTCGAGGGGAGTGGCCTTTTGGCGGCTCTTTTCCAACAGGGAGGAGAGCAAGGGTTGCTTCGGCAAAGCGCAGGAGGAAACCATCGTCGCGAGGGCGAGGCAGAGGCCAGAGAGCATCAAACGTGAGTTGCACATGGCTGGTTGTTTTTTGAATTAAAGAAAGCTTATCGTAAAATTCATACATATTCAATATATAATCCATAATTTATAGATTAAGTATCCTTAATTACTGTAATCAGTCTGGAAGCTGCTTTGCAGCACCTAGCACCTCCCCGCTCACAGCGATCTGTGCCTCAAGCCTGCTTTTCCTGCTGCTCCCACTGCTTCCGCCAGTGATCGAGACGCTCCTTGATGCGAGCTTCGAGGCCGTTCGTTGTCGGCTCATAATACTGCCTTCCACCCTCCAGGCAGCGCTGCGGCACAAAGCCACCCTCGAAGTCGTGTGGGTACAAATAGCCCTCCCCGTGGCCAAATTGCTTCGCGCCCTTGTAATGGGCGTCGCGGAGGTGCTTTGGCACCGGCAGCGTGCGACCTTCTTGGATGTCTTTGAGCGCCGCGTTGATGGCGCTATAGGCCCGGTTGCTCTTCGGCGCCGTGGCCAGATAAATCACCGCATGCGCCAGGATGATCCGTGCCTCGGGCATGCCGATGGACTCGACAGCCTGCTGCGCCGCGACGGCCACGCGTAGCGCATTGCTGTCCGCCATGCCCACGTCCTCGCTGGCCGCGATGACGATGCGGCGTGCGATGAAGCGAATGTCCTCGCCCGCATGCAGCATCTTCGCCAGCCAGTAGATCGCCGCGTCAGGGTCCGAGGCGCGCATGCTTTTGATGAAGGCGCTCGCGGTGTCGTAGTGTGCGTCGCCGTCACCATCGTAAACGACCGTCTTTTGCTGCACCGATTCCTCGGCGGCGGCCAGCGTGATGACAATCTCGCCGGACTCGTTCTTCGGTGTGGTCAGCACGGCGAGTTCCAGCGCGTTCAAACAACGGCGCGCATCCCCATCGGCGATCGTGGCGAGATGACGCCGCGCATCCGGCTCCAAACGGGCATTCATGCCGCCAAGACCGCGATCTGAATCGTTCAGCGCACGATCCATCAGTGCTTCGAGGTCTTCGATGCCCAGCGGTTCCAGAGTGAAGACCTGCGAGCGGCTCACCAGCGGACTGTTCACATAGAAAAACGGATTGTGCGTCGTCGCGCCGATGAAACGCAGCGTGCCGCGCTCCAGATGCGGCAGCAGCACGTCCTGCTGCGCCTTGTTGAAGCGGTGGATCTCGTCCACGAACAGGATCGTGGTCTTGTTGTACAGCCGCAGATGGTGTCCGGCGTTCTCCGCCTCCTTGCGGATGTCCGCCACGCTGCTCTCCACGCCGCTGAGCGTGATGAAGCGCGACTTCGTCTCCTGCGAGATGATGTGCGCCAGCGTGGTCTTTCCCACGCCGGGCGGCCCATAGAGGATGAGTGATGAAAAACGGTCCGCCTGCACGGCACGGCGCAGCAGTTTGCCCTCCGCCAGAATGTGCTGCTGGCCCGCATACTCATCCAGCGTGCGCGGACGCATGCGTGAGGCGAGCGGCGCACCCGCATGATGCACCACCGCAGCCGCACGCGGCGACTCGGGTGGTGTTTGGGCAAAAAAATCGTCGCTCATGCGGGCTCGTTCGATGAATGACGCGGATTCGCCCTCGCGGCAAATCGCAGTTTGCACGAGTGCCCGGTTTGGTGTTCGGATAGCATCGTTCCTGCCGCATGAAGCTCTCCAAAAAAGCCGAATACGCCCTCCGCGCCCTCGTGGCGATGGGGCGTGAGCCGGAGGGCGCGAACTTTTCCATCCAGGACCTCTCCCGCAGCGAGCACATCCCGCTGAAGTTCCTGGAGCAGATCCTTTTGGCCCTGAAAAACGGCGGCCTGCTGCGCAGCAAGCGCGGCGTGGGCGGCGGCTACCAGCTCGTCACCCGCCCGCATCGCATCACTCTGGGCGAGGTCGTCGCATTGTTCGACGGCCAGTTCGATCCTCTGCCCGGAGCGGATCACGCAGCCTTGTGCGAGGTCTTCGGTGATCTGCGCCAGCAGGTCACGCAATGGTTCGGCGATCACACCATCGCGCACATCATCGAGAAGGAACAATCACGGGAGTCGGTCTCATTTGAGATCTAAGTCATCCCCTTTTGGAGAACGAGCCGACTCCCATTCACAGGAGCGCGATCACTGCCAGTTGCCAAACGCATACGGATTGTAGTTCGAAGGATGACCGTAACCACCGAACTGAGGTTGGGGGTGACCAAAAGCCGGATTGCATCCTTGCTGTCCGATGAAGCGTTGCTGACGGCTGTTCTGGATCGCACCGCCGGCAAAAGCGCCAAGCAGACCGCCAAGGGCAGCTCCTTCGAGGCCACGACGGCTTTGATTGCCGATGATGCCGCCTGCCGCAGCACCGAGCAAGGCTCCAGTGACCGCGCCTTGTGCGGGCGGACGACCATAGCCACCTCCGAAGCCTCCTGGGCCGTAGCCGCCGTAGTAGGGATCAACACAGGAGGAGAGTGTCAGGGAAAGGAGTGCAGAGCCGAGGGTGATGGAACGCATGAGGTTGGTTTTCATAATCAAGTTGAGCTTGTTCACCAGCCTCTGACGAGGCACCTCGAAGGCTATTCGATCCTTTTTTCAAGAGTACCACCGAAACGCCTCCGCAGTTGCAATGCCGCCCCGATTGCGCAGGGATGCGCGACCATGAAGCTCCTTCCAGCCTGCCTGCTTTCACTCCTTATTGCATCCCCTGCCCTCTCAGCACCTGATGTCATCATTTATGGCGGCACGTCCGGCGGTGTCGCGGCGGCCATTCAGACGGCTCGCATGGGCAAAACGGCGGTTTTGATCGAGCCGACCAAATTTCTCGGTGGACTGACCACCGGCGGCCTCGGAGCGACGGACATTGGCAACAAAAAAGCTATCGGCGGCATCTCGCGCGAGTTTTACGCCAATGTCTTCCAATACTACGCCGATCCCGCGAAGTGGAAGCAGCAGACCCGCGAGCAATACTTCGCCAAACGCCCGCACGGCACTTCCAGCACCGAAACGACCATGTGGACCTTCGAACCGCACGCGGCGACGGAGATTTACGATGCCATGCTGGCGAAGGTGAAGGACAAGGTGACGGTCGTGTTCGGTGAGCGGCTGGATTTGAAGAAGGGCGTGGTCAAAGAAAGGGCAAAGATCGTCAAAATCGTGATGGAGAGTGGCAAGGAGTTCGAGGGCGAGATGTTCATCGACGCCACTTATGAAGGCGATCTCATGGCAAAGGCGGGCGTGAGCTATCATGTCGGGCGCGAGGCGAATTCGCTCTACGGCGAGACCATCAACGGCCTACAGTTGGCGGGTGCGAGGCATCATCAGTTCATCAAGAACGTCGATCCGTATGTGAAGCCGGGCGATCCCTCCAGCGGGCTCGTTTGGGGCGTCACAGCGTTGCCGAAGGGCCAGGATGGCGACGGCGACCACCGCATCCAGGCCTACAACTTCCGGATGTGCAACACGGACGACGATTCCAACCGAGTCCCCTTCCCCAAGCCGGAAAACTACGACGAAAAGCAGTTCGAGCTGCTGCTGCGCAACTGCGAGGCCGGTGATCCGCGTCATCCCTGGGCTCCCACGCCGATGCCAAACCGCAAGACGGACACGAACAACAACTTCGCCTTCAGCACGGACATGATCGGCATGAATTACGACTACCCTGACGCCGATTACGCCACACGGGCGAAGATCTGGAAGGCGCATGAAGATTATCAAAAGGGCCTCATGTGGACGCTGGCCAATCATCCGCGTGTGCCGGAGAAAATCCGCGCCTACTACTCGCAGTGGGGCCTGGCGAAGGACGAGTTCACCGACAACGGCAACTGGCCGCGCCAGATGTATGTGCGCGAGGCGCGCCGCATGGTCGGTGGCTACGTCATGAGCGAGCAGAACTGCAAGCGCCGCGTCATCGTTGAGGACAGCGTCGGCATGGGTGCCTACAACATGGACAGCCACCACACGCAGCGCTACGTCACGAAGGAAGGCTTCGCCCGCAACGAAGGCGACATTCAGATCGGCGTGCGTCCGTATCCGATCAGCTATCGCAGCATCACGCCGAAGGCGGAGCAGTGCACCAACCTGCTCGTGCCCGTGTGCCTCAGCGCCAGCCACATCTCGTATGGCAGCATCCGCATGGAGCCCGTCTTCATGGTCATGGGCCAAAGCGCCGCCACCGCCGCCGTGCTCGCCATCGAAAACGGCGTCGATCTCCAAAAGCTCGACTACGCCAAGCTCAAAGAGAGGCTCCTCGCCGACGGCCAGGTACTTGATTTCGAGTCTCCGCCCATGCCGGAGCACATCGCCTTCAGCAAGGAACAACTCGGCGGCATCGTCGTCGATGACAGCGAGGCCGAGTTGACCGGCTTCAGCTCCGAAGGCCACACCACACCCGGTTTCGTCGGCCAGGGCTACCGTCATGACAGCGACAGCCTCAAAGGCGAGCAAAAGGCCCGCTTCACGCCCAATTTGCCCTCCGCAGGCCAGTATCGCGTCGCCATCGCCTACAGCGCGCTCGGCAATCGCGCGGAAAAAGTCCCCGTCGTGATCCACCACGCCGAAGGTGAGAAGACGATCATCGTGAATCAAAAGCAAAAGCCCACCGAGAAGCACAACCTGCTCCCTCTCGGCACCTTCCGCTTCGAGGCCGGCAAAACCGGCTGGCTTGAAATCCGCAACGAAGGCACCACGGGCCACGTCATCATCGACGCCGCGCAGTGGATGCCGGTGAAGTGATTCTTTCTCCTTGCGCGGCTCCGATCTTGACCCATGACATGGGCTTGTCTCGATAGCCCCACAACCCTACCCACATCTATGCCTCTCTCCGTTGGTTCCAAAGCCCCTGCTTTCACGCTCAAATCCAAATCGGCTTCCGGCCTCTCCGATGTCGCACTGCCAGTCGCCGGAAAGAATACGGTGATTCTGTTCTTCCCGCTCGCCTTCACCGGCGTCTGCACCCAGGAGCTCTGCGACATCACGGCGGGTCTCAGCGCTTACAGCGCCTTGAACGCAGATGTGATCGGCGTCAGCGTGGACAGCCCCTTCGCCCAAGAAGCCTGGGCTCAGAAGGAGAAAATCGGCATCACGCTCGTCAGCGACCTGAACAAAGAGGCCACCAAGGCTTACGACGTGTTCTTCCCCGGCCTCGCCGGCATCGGTGACACTTCCGGCCGCGCAGCTTTCGTGGTCGATAAGAACGGTGTCATTCAGTACGCGGAACAAACCGCCACCCCCAAAGATCTGCCCAACTTCGAAGCCGTGAAGGCCAAGCTGCAAACGCTTGCCTGATCAGCCTTCGTTAAGTTCGATTCTTCGCCCCCTCCCGCAGACCTGCTCTGCGGGCTTGGGTGGTCGATGTGCCCAAGGTTTCCAGCAAGGCTTGGCATGGCGTCTCAGCGTGGCCGTCCTAACCTTTTCATACCCGTCCAAGCCGGCGGTGAGCGAAAATTGCGGTTTCCAAGGCGGAAATTGGCGTCAGATTTGAGTCTGTCCGGCCTAATTTTCCGTCGTGTCCGCCCGTTCCACCATCGAACTCACGCATGCCCGCCTCCAACGTCCAGGATGAAGCCTCGGTGCTGGTACGGCGTGCGCTGGACCAACATGAGAGCACGCTCATCGCCTACACAGCCGGAATTCTTGGTGGAGACACCGAGAAGGCCCGTGATGTCGTGCAGGACTCGCTGCTACGGCTTTACCTCACCGAGCCGGAACGCGTCCGTGAAAATCTCAAATCATGGCTGTTCACCGTTTGCCGCAACCGCGCCTTTGACATCCTTCGCAAGGATCACCGGCTCGACTTGGGCAATGACGAGGTCATCGAAGCTGCCACGGATCACGAACTGGACCCCGCGCAGAGCGCCGGCCAGCAGGAACTCTACGAGCAGGTCTGGCGCTGCGTGGACCGGCTGCGGCCAAACCAGCGTGAAGTGGTCCGTCTCAAATTCCTCCATGATTGCTCCTACCAGGAGATCGCCGGCATCACCGGACTCAGCGTTGGAAATGTCGGTTTCATCATGCACCATGCGATCAAAAAACTGCGCGAGCTGCTGAGCCGCGACATGGCCGAAGAACATTCTCAAACCCATCATTCATGAACCCGCAGGACAATCCCCATTTCACCGCCTACGCGCTCGGAGAGTTGAGCGCCGAGGAGGCCCGTGAGCTGCACGCCACTCTGGCATCCACTCCCACCGCCGCGCACGAGCTTGAGCAGATCGAGGCCGTCACCGATGCCTTGCGCCAGGGCGCACCCATCCCGCATACGCGACTTTCCCATGCTCAGCGGCACGCCGTTTTGCACCCAGCGAATCTGCCACGCCGCATCCAGCCCATGATGCCGCGCAAAACCGCGCCGCGTGCGCGTCCTGTGTTCTGGACGATGATGGGCAGTGCGCTGAAGGCAGCGGCAGTGATCACCCTGACCGGCGGGGCCTTCCTCGCAGGATGGTCGTTCAGTCCGGTGATGCAGGACGCGGCACGAGTGGCCACAACACCATCGAAGGAGGCTGACGCTCCGAAGGTTGCGGTCGTTCCTAGTCCGGAACCGGTCAAAGAAGTCAAAGCAGAGCCTGTCAGCACACCTAAACTCGTTGTGGTGGAACCTGTGCGACCTGAACCACCTGTCGAAGTCAAGCCTCAGCCGGTGATGAAGGAAATCGTGGTGGTGAGCATGCCCGCCCCCGCTCCAGTGGCCGTGCCCGTGCCGAATTTCGGCTTCACGGTGTCTGAAGGCCGCGGCGCGTTTGTCAGCACGACCAAGCAGTCCTCCGACCAGATGAATCTGCGCCCCTCCTTGATCAAGCCTGCACAGCAGAAGAACAAGGGGGAGATGTTTGCCTCCCCACGGGATCCCAACGTGAAGGCGGATGACAAACCCGCTCGTGTTTCTGAATTGTTCCTGCATTCATGGAAGGCGGAAGTCGCTTCCTGCCCGTGGAATCCAGCGCACCGTCTGCTGCGTGTCGTCATCCAGCTTCCGGCGAGCCAGGCAGCGGTGTTGTCCGCTGAAACAGCGTTCCCCCTTCAGATCACCTTCGATCCGGCGAACGTGAAGCAATACCGCAAACTTAGCGAGCGTCACATTGCGGCCGCGAGCCTCGATAGGGCAGGCACGCAGGTGCTGTGGTATGAGTTCCAGCCGAACGGCGCGATGGATGCCGCGCGTGACCGCCAGATCGCGAACATGACGCTGCCGAACGCGCGCTTCACAGCACCGCTGGTCGGCCCGTTCGACGGCGGGGGCAAAATGCAGGTCATCGACCGCGGTTACTCGCTGCAAAACGCCCGCGAGGACTTTATCTTCGAGTCCGCCGTGGTGGGTTTTGGCCTACTTCTGCGTGGCGCCGAACAGACGGGCGGGCTCAATCATGATCTGGTGCTGAATCTCGCCCAGCAGGCGAAGGGTGTGGACGCTGGCGGTGAGCGATCCCGCTTCATCCGTCTCGTTCAAGACGCCCAGAAAGCGGCGGGCCTGTGACTTGCAGGCCGTCCAATCTCAGGCTTGGCACAGCTCGCTGAAACGAGCGAGATGTGATGCGTAAAGCTTGTGACCAAGCGCGAGATAACGCTCGCGCAATTTGCTCCGATGCTCGCTGATCACCTGGCGCCATGGGCTGCGTCGCATCGAGAACGCGGGTTCGATGGCGAGATTGGCCAGATCCTGGTCACGCCCAAGAAGATGGCCGAGGCGCTGCGCGCGCCGGACACGCCTCGCGGCTCCCGCGAGACGCGGTAGGGCGAGTGTTTGGAAATACAAGTCCTTCACCCGATGCCGCCAGCGATGGAGCGTTTCGTTGTCGCTCGTTTCACATGCCTGTCGCATCAACCGGCGACCGCGCCGGTAGCAGCGGAAGTGGCGTTCGAGAATCTGTTCCGCAGACAACGATTCAATGCATGTGCTGTCGATGAGCTGACCGAGCGCGTGCAGTTGATGACGCAGAAACGAGGCGGGAGGAGACGAGGTTGCCAGTCCCGCAAGCCGCGGGCGGAGCTTGGCGGCGAGATGAAAGCGGCGCGCAAGCTTGTCGATGAGCTTGCTTTGCACCACACGGTCTCGATTTCCCGCACAGGCATTTTTTACGGCCCGGATGTGAAGACGCATCGCCAGCAGCGTCTGCTGCTCAATACCGTCGGCAGCGAGCCGCAACAGCGCGAGGATCTTTTTCATTCGCACTCGCAGTTGATGCGCGGCATTTTCCTCATGCGATACGAGCCGAGACACGTCATCCTGCGCACGTTCGCAGAGCTGGTGCAACAAACGCTTCAGATGCCGCCCCGTGAGGCTGCTGGTGAAGGCGCGGCTGCGTTTCATGACATCAACATTCAGCACGGAGGGCCTGTGGGCGGCAAGAAGGAGTTTTTCACATTCGTGCGCGAAATTTGCCAGAAAGTGTGAGCAGCCTGTGAATTGTCCGAGCCATTGGAATCAATGGAGCGAGTGGGAATGCCGCCACATGCCGATTCAGGCCGCCAACCCGGTGAAAATGCGCCCTTGGATGCCGGAAAAGCTCGCAGGCGGATGAAAACTTTCGTTGATTCAACAGCCGCCGATGCCAGCGTGAACGTAGTTCCGTTTCAAACCTCATCCACACACCCCATCATGGCCAGCGAAGCAGTCCTCACCCTCACCGAAGCAAATTTTGATGATGAAATCTCCTTATCCACCGTGCCGGTGATCGTGGACTTCTGGGCGGAGTGGTGCGGTCCGTGCCGCATGTTGGGCCCCATTCTTGACGATCTGGCGAAGGAACAGGCAGGCAAAGTCAAGATCGGCAAGGTAAATGTGGACGAGGCGCCAAATCTCGCCGCAAAATTCAACGTGCGCTCCATTCCGATGATCGTCTTCTTCAAAGATGGCGCGGCGAAAGACACCGTTGTCGGCGTGCAGTCGAAGGACGCGCTTGCGAAGCGGCTCGCAGCCTTGGCTTGAGTTCGAACGAAAAAGGCGGTGATGTTTTCATCACCGCCTTTTCCGTGGAATTGTCACAGGATCAACGATCTCCGAATGAGATACCGATGGCGCGTGCCGCTTTGACGATCTCGCTGTCTTTGGAGACGAGCCGGAGCTGATGCACGGCTTCCTCGATTGGCACATCGCCCACTTGATACTGTTGGTAGCTGACCATCCGGCCAAAACTGCCCTGCTGGATGAGATCAACGGCCTTCGCGCCAAAGCGGACGCCGAGAATGCGATCGAGAGCGGTCGGTGCACCGCCGCGCTGGAGGTGGCCCAGAGTGCAGGCGCGTGTCTCCTTGCCGGTGGCCTTCTCGATCTGTTTGGCAACATGATCGCCGATGCCGCCCAGGCGGTCCTCTCCCTTCACACCGACACGTTCCTTCGTCAGCAGCTCACCGGACTCGATGCGCGCACCTTCGGCCACGACGACGAGCGTGCTGTGGTGGCCTTCGGCGTCACGCTTCCGAATCGCTTTCGCCACGTCTTCGAAATTGAAGGGGATCTCCGGCAGCAGAATGACATCCGCCCCACCCGCCATGCCGCCGTAGAGGGCGATCCAGCCAGCGTGGCGGCCCATGACTTCGAGAACAATGACGCGCTTGTGGCTTTCCGCCGTGGTGTGCAGGCGGTCGAGCGCATCGACCACCGCAGCGACAGCGGAGTCAAAGCCGAACGAGGTGGCCGTAGCCTGAATGTCATTGTCGATGGTCTTCGGCACGCCGATGACGGGAATGCCCATCTGGTAAAGCTGCAGGCCGGTGGTGAGGCTGCCATCACCACCGACAACAATGAGCGCACCGACCTCGAGGTGGCGCAGCGTGCTCTTGGCCTTCTCCACGATTTCAACCGGCACCTGAGAGACATTCCCTTCGCCCACTTTGGCAACAAAGTGCCCCTTGTTGGTGGTGCCGAGAATGGTGCCGCCGAGTTTCATGATGCCGACGGTCTTCTCCGGCGTGAGCATCATGTAGTCTCCCGGCGGCAGCAGGCCTTCAAAACCATCGCGGAAGCCGACAACCTCCCAGCCGTGAGTGTAAGCCGCCCCGACGACGCCGTGGATGACTGCATTGAGTCCGGGGCAGTCCCCGCCGCTGTTCAAGATTCCGATTCGCATGATGAGTGTGGATAAAAAGAGGGTGAAATAGCTTTTTTGAATGGAAGGACGTCCGCTTAGAAATGATCAAGCATCTGCCGCTTGTCCGTGATGGGGCGTCCGGCGGCGAGCCAGCGGTCATAGGCCGCCCAACCTTGATGAAGCAACGTGCGAGCCTCACCAAAGGGATTGGCCGAGCCGATCACGACGACGACCATGCGGTGGCGGTAGATGGCACTGCTGTTGTCCGCCTGCACCACCACGCTGGAGGGCTTCTCCGCGGAAATGACCACGCAGCCACCGGAGCGCTCCGTGTTGCCTGTTTTCACCCCGTCGATGAGATCCACGCCGAGGAGTTGGTTAGTGTTCTTCAACGGCACGCTGATCTGCTGACCGGCCCGGTAAATCGTGATGCTGCGGCTGCTCTGGTTCGTGTAAAAGCGCATCGCAGGCCGCGAGACGGCGTAGATCGAAATGCGCGCGATGTCAGACGCGGTCGAATACGGCAGCGGGCGGGAATTCTCGAGGCCGTGCGGATTGGTGAAGCGCGTGCCGCGCGCGCCCTCACGCTTCGCAAGCTGGTTCATCTGCCGCACAAACTCCTCCATCGGATGTCCGCTGCGTCCCAGCCGCGCTAGATGGTCGCGCCCGACGAAATCCCCCAGCGTGATGGCGGCGATGTTGTCGCTGCTCATCATCGTGGCGTAGATTAAGTCGCGCAGCGTGGCCTGGTCGCCCGGCTGCAAGCCGATCGTGCCCGGCGCGGACATCTGGAAGGCGTACGCAGGCACTGTGGCCAGGACGCCGACGCCAACTTTTGACGCCTCCGCCCAGTCCAGCGTCACCATCGCCGTGGCGATCTTCGCCAGGCCGCCCACGGGGCGTTTGGACTGCGCGTTGCCGGCCACGTGCACCTTTTTGTTAAACGCATCCACGACCAGCACGGAGGACTGCGCCCGGAGCTGATGGGCATGCGTGACGAACGTCGCGGCGAGGACAAAAATCAATGCGCGGACACACTGCCGCGCCATGTTGGGGGAGAACATAAACGCCGATGTATTAGCCGCGTGTCTTGGCACCGCAACCGTGGATTTTTCGCGTGCTTTTTCGCGATTGACGCCGTCCGCACGCTGTCTTCATCGTCAGGGCATCATGTCCACTCCCCGGCAGCAAGCCCTCGACCTCATCCAGACCTACTACGACACCTTCAACACCGGTGATCGCGACGCCTTTCTTCGCCTTCTAGCGGAGGACATCGCTCATGACATCAATCAGGGCGGCACAGAGCAAGGAAAGGCCGCCTTCCATGCTTTCCTTCAGCGCATGGACCGTTGTTACCGTGAGCAGGTGCGGGAGTTGGTGGTGTTTGCCAGCGATGATGGCTCACGTGGCGCAGCGGAGTTTTTCATCGAAGGCGAATACCTTTCCACCGACGTTGGCCTACCGCCTGCCACCGGCCAACGCTACCGTCTCCGCGTTGGTGCGTTCTTCGAACTGCGCGACGGCCTTGTGTCCCGCATTACAAACTACTACAACCTCGAAGACTGGCTGCGTCAGGTCGGCGCGAAGTGAGTGGTGCTTTTTCGCTCGAATGTAAGCGGGCAATCTTCTGCTGCCGATGAACTTCAAGCCTTGGGCGAGAAATTGGCGACCCCTACGAGAATCGAACTCGTGTCGCATCCGTGAAAGGGATGTGTCCTAACCGCTAGACGAAGGGGTCATTTGCTCGGGACGAGCGGGCCGGGATAGTGCGTTCGATGCGTGAATGCGCAAGAGAAAATTCATGCAGATTCAAATTCTTCAACGCGGCTCGCTATGGCACGTTTTGAGCAACGTTGGATGCAGATGTTCCGCCACCAATGCCTGCCTGCTTGTCGTCACAATTGCGTGCAGGACGTGGCATCGGAAAAACCCATGAAAAAGTCTTGAACTGCGTGTCTGCAATACTTAATATCAGTTAATTAACGCAAATGCTGGGGTATTTGTTTATAAAAACTAGATTTTCCACACAGGCTTGCTATCTTGCTGAGTCGGGCCGCTTCATCCTCCGATGAGTTTTTCGTTCCGAAGTTTGTTCCAGCGCGAAGCCGGTTCCCCTGAACCGGTGCAGGCTGGCCAGCAACACTTCTCAAGAGCTCATCCGGGCATGACTGGCGCGATGAATCCCATTCATCCTCACATGCAAGCATCTCCCACACTGCAAGCACCCGCCGGTGCCTCTCCTTTCCAAATCGGCGGCAGTCCCCTTTTCAAAACCGCGAGCAAGGAGCCGATTTCCGCGCCTCCGATCAATTCGGCGTCCGGAATGTCCCCTTTCGCCATTGTCGGTGCCACACCGACCAATGCGCCGCTGACGGTGGGCGATGTGATTGACCAGCTTCCGCTCGAAGTGGTGCGTGCTGGAGCCCTCCCTGCAGAACAACCGCTGTCTCTGCCTCCGACGCTCCTGGAAAACGCCTTGCGCAGCGGTCAGGCGGCGCTGCCAGTGTTTGAATTGTACCGTGTCTGTCCGGCTCTTTTCCAGGTGCCCATCTCTCCTCAGGACCCACGGCTGGTGCCGCTTCCAGCGGCAAAACTGCCCGGTTTGATCATTCAAGCACGCGAAGGAAACGACGCAGCAGGCAAGTATGCCCCGCCTCCTGCTTCGCCATCGCCCTTCTCGTTAGTGCAACCCTCTGCCCAGCCATCGGCGTCTCCGTTTCACATGGCAGCAAAGCCGGAAGCCGAAGCAGCGCCGGCCCAGCCGTTTCCGATGAGTCCTTTTGCCGTTGCCACTCCGTCGGTCTCGCCGTCGGATCCCGCACCAGCACCTGCCTCTCCGTTTTCCCTCAAACCTGCGGCGGAAACCAACGCACCGAGCCCGTTTTCGATCAATCAGCAGCCGCGACCAGCCAGTCCGAGTCCGTTCTCGATGACGCCTGCCGCACCTCAGGAGCCGGCGCCAGCCCAACCCCAGTCTGCCTTCTCCGCCGGAAATTCCCTTTTCAACTCGATCCAGCCCGCAGCCTCACCGTTTGCGGCTGCCGCTCCGGCCTCTTCCTCTGCAACCGTGCCTCCAGCAGCAGCAGCTTCTCCATTCGCCGCCGCCTCGGCACCGGGCACGATCGTTCCGCAGGGCTCGATCACCAGCCTCTTCACGCCCAAATCACCCGAACCGAGTCCAGCCCCCCAGGCGATGCCATCCGCGCCTCCTAGCATGCCTTTTGGCTCTGCATTTGCGGCTACGATGAAGGAACCCGAGCATGTGCCGGCGCCCGCCCCGGCACCGCAGCCATTCGTTCACGCACAGGCCCCGATGCCCGTCATGCCTGCGCAGAACAGCGCCGCCTCCGGCATGGCAAAACTCAGCTTTGCAGCCGTGCTGGCTGGCTACAGCGTCGAGGAACTGGGCTTTAATCCAGCCATGGTTCCCGCTTGGATCACGACCAGTGTTTCCGCCAGCACGTTGAACGAACAGATTCCTACCGGTAGCGTCGCCATCGAACTCGGTTCACTTATCGACGGACTTTCGGACGTCGGCTTCCGCAACACGCTCACCGCCGCCAAGCGCGATTTCCGGATCAAACTGCCTCAAAACGAGGTTTTCCACGCGCTCACGAGCACGTCCTCCGCTCCAGCGGTTTCCGCGGCTCCCGCCGCGATGCAGGAAAGCGGTTTCCGCGCCGCCGCGCCTGCAAGCAACGCCTTCGTCATCCAGCCCGGCGCTCCGGCGGGTCAAGTCTCACGCGTCGAACCCGCGAGTGCACCGTCCCCCTTTGCCGCTCCTGCGCTGCAAGCCGTCGCACCGCAGGCGCCAGCCCAGCCTGCGCCGCATCCCCTTTCCGCGTTCGCCTCTCCGCCTCCGGCAACCGAGCCGCCAACGGCCCAGCCCGACTCCGCGCAACCAGCCTCGTCGCTGTTCGCCCCGAAATTCGGAGCAGCCTTGAATCCGTTTGCGCAAAGCCAGCCTCCCGCGCCCCAAGCCGAAGCCACGCCCTTCGCTCCCCCTCCGCAGCCGTTCGGAGGCAGTTCGCCATTTGCATTCACGCCGTCCGCTCCTGCCGAAGCTCCGGTCAAACCACAACCTGAGCACTCTCCTAGTCCGGTGCAGCCGCTCGCGAGTGCCTTCCAGCCTTTTGGCAGCCCTCCGGCTTCGCAACCCGCTCCCGTGCAGGCACCGCTGACGAAGCCCTTCGATCCATTTACCGGCAACGCAGGCCACTCAAGTTCGCCCGCGCTCAAACCGCAGCAAGAATCCGGTTTCAGCAGCGCCCAATTGCTCGGACAGGCTCAGGCACCGCTCGCGCCACAGGCATCCGGGTTGTTTTCTCCGCCACCCGCCAGTCTCTTCAAACCTGCGCCTGAGTTGGGTGCAACGCCGCCCGCCCCTGAAGCCGCTCAAGCCCCGGCTAGCCGTGGCTTGTTCGGAGCGCCGCCACCTGCCAACGTTCCGCTCTTCTCCGAACCGACTCCGTCACCGAAGCCTGTGATGCCGTCGTTCGCGGCAGCGACTGCGCCTCCGCCCGCCTCCGCTGCGTCAAAAATGACGCCGGTGAAGCATTCCTTCCTCGGTCTCTCCCCCGTGGACACGCAGACCGACCAGCTCCTGCTCCGCGCCCTGCTCGGAACCGAGGAAAACCTCGCCGCGCCGCGTGTGGTCGAGCTTCTCGCCACCCAGCACGGCCTCAGTGCCTGCGTTTGCCTGCACGGCTCGCATGTGCTCAGCCATGCCGACGCGTCGAAGCCCGACGCCGCCGAATTTCAACGCCAGGCGCCCGACATCGCACGCCAGTTGCGCGGACTCGCCCCGCTCATCGGCATTGATGGCGCGGAAACCTTCACTCTAAACGCAGGTGGCCGCCTTCTCACCTTCTGCTTCCCCGGCAGCACCATTGTCGCCGTTTTGCACGATGACGAGCCCTCCATCGGCCTCCGCGACAAGATCACCCTCATCGCACGCGAACTCGCCCGCATGCTCGGTTAAAGTTCTCTGTTCATGGTTCGCAGTTGCCGGTTCATTCTAACCGTCCATCCTTAACCATGTCACGTTCAGCGCCTCAAACAGTGAACTGAGAACAGCGAACTTCGATTCCATGCCCAGTATCAACCACGACGATCACACGATCAGCTTCAAGATCGTCTATTGCGGCACGCCGCTGTGCGGGAAGACGACCAATCTCCAGCAGATCCACGCCAAGCTCGACCCCAAAGGCTGCTCAGACCTCGTCTCGCTCTCCACCGCGCAGGATCGCACGCTTTTCTTCGACTTTCTCGCCGTCGAGGCCGACGCGCTGCCCGGCTACAAGACCACCTTCCATCTCTACACCGTGCCCGGCCAGGTCACCTACAATGCCACGCTGCAGCTCGTGCTGCGCCAGGCCGACGGCGTCGTTTTTGTCATCGATTCGCAGATGGACCGCCAGCGTGACAATCTGCAGTCCCTGCAAAGCCTCGAGGCCAATCTGCGCATGAATGGCAGCGCGCTGGAACGCCTGCCCATCGTGCTGCAATACAACAAGCGCGACCTTCCCAACGCCGCGCCGGTCGAATACCTCGAATACCTCTTCAACAACCGCCCGGTGCCATTCCTCAGCTTCGAGTCCGACGCCCGCGGCGGGTGCAACGTGCTTGCCACGCTCAACGCCATCTCCCAGGCCGTGCTGCATCAGTTCCGCCTCCGCACTGCGGCCGAAAACTCACCGGAAGAGCTGCCCACCGAAGCACTCGCCGCCACCTGAGCACCTTCGCCGTTTTGAAAGTGAAACTCGCATCCCTGGTCGCCCTCCCCGGTGTTCTTCAAGCCGTCATCGCGGACGAAGCAGGACATCTAATTGCATCCGTGGGTGGCGAACCACCTGCCATCGCCATCCTCGTGCTTGCCCATGCCACGCTCGCTGCCGCGAACGAGGTTGGCGAGCGCTCCGGGAGCGGCAGATGCGCTGAAATCATCCAGTTGCACGAAAACCACGTCATTTACCTTCGCAGTCTGCCGCAGCGCCGTCTTTTGCTGATCCGCTGTCAAAACGCGGATGCCATCCCCGCGCTCCGCGCCGTGTCTCAAAGCCTGAATGCCTCGGTTGAAGCGATCGACGCTAGCACAACCGCTCCTGTGCTCGATCTCGCCGGCGCCCTTCATGCCGAACCCACGTGGTGAAAATCATGTTCCGGCACGTCCTTGCGTTTCTCAGCCTCGCCAGCGCGCTCCAGGCGCAGGAGTTGCAGCGCTACGACTTTTCCGCGCCGTTGATGGCCACCACCTTCCGCATCTCCCTGCATGCGGAGTCGAAGGAAAAGGCCGAAACCGCCGCTGATGCCGCCTTCAAGCGCATCGCCGCCCTCAACGCCGTTTTTTCCGACTACGAGCCCAACAGCGAATTGATGAAACTCGTCAACACCGGCCCCGACAAGCCCTTCCAAGCGAGTAGCGAGTTGTTTGACCTCATCTCCCGCTCCCTCGAACTCTCACGCCTCACGGACGGAGGCTTCGACATCTCCTGCGGCAATCTCACGCAGCTCTGGCGACGTGCGAAGCGCATGAAAAGACTCCCTCCGGCAGATCGACTGCAAAAAGCTCTCGCCGCCACCGATTGGCGTGCCGTTCAGCTCGATCCCAAAGCGCAAACCATCATGCTGACCAAGCCTGGCATGCTCCTCGACCTGGGCGGCATCGCCAAAGGCTACGCGGCCGATGAAGGACTGCGCATTCTGTGCGAACACGGCCTCACAAGAGCCCTCGTCATCGCCGGGGGCGACATCGCCATCGGCGATCCCCCACCCGGCGAGGACGCTTGGGACATCAAACTCCGCCAGTTTGCCAAACCTGCCCCAGAAGAAGACCTCGTCCCCGTCCGTCTCAAAAACTGCGGCGTCTCCACCTCCGGCGATCTCTATCAGTTCACTGAAATCGACGGCATTCGTTACTCTCACATCGTTTCCCCAAAAACCGGCCTCGGCCTCACCGACCGCGTCGCCTGCTCCGTCATCGCCCCCAACGCCACCACCAGCGACGCGCTCGCGACGGCGATGTGCGTGCTGGGTAAGGAACGCGGCGAAAAAGTCGCCGTGCAAATCGCCGGTGTGACGGTCAAGTTTGCCTCGCCTTGATGAAACAGAAGTTTCTCCTCCCGCTGCTCATTCCCTTCGCCCTCCTCAGCGGCCTATTTTACGGCATTATCGCTCACAAGATCGTCCGCGACAAAGAACCGTGGCTCACGGTTCTTTTAATCGGCGGCCTTGCCTGCACCATCACGTCAATCGCGTGGCTCGGCGGCATTCCTATCGCATGCGCCGCCTGGACCTTCATCGGAACGTCCTTTCTCTACCTCGTGCTCCGCCTGCTGTTTGGCAAGAACAGCGCGCTGGAGATGATCTGCCTGCCACATGTGCTCGCCATTCTCGCGCTACTGGCGTGGCCAGTTTACGAGAAAGCTCGTCAGAAAGCGGATCACCGACTCAATACTCCAGCAGTGCCTTGACCACCTTTCGTTCGCTTACGGCTTTGAACGCGTCGGCGATGTGCTCCAGCGGGAAACGATGCGTGATGAAGTCGGCGGAGGTGAGTTTGCCTTCGCGAATCCACTGGCAGAGCGCTGCCTGCGATTCCTTTTCATAGCGCCGCGTGGGCCACTGGTGGACGAAGAGATTGAAATTGAAGTCCGCCTTCGCCTTGTCGATGTGCAACACGCCATGCGTGAGCACGCCGTAGATGCAGTGCGATCCGCCACGACGCAGCAGCGGCAGGCCTTGCTGAACGATGTCCGGATGACCGACCGCGTCGATGACGGCATCGAGCTTCTTGCCGCGAATCTTTGCAAGCTCGCCAATCTCCACGTCTCCCGGCTTGAAAGCAGCGTCCGCCCCGAAACCGAGTGCCTTGGCCTGCTTGTCCGCATGGCGGTCCACGATGCCGATCCAGCCGAGTCCAAACAGCCTGCCGAGCTTCACAAAGCTCAAGCCCACGGGGCCTGCGCCGAAAATGAGCACATCGTCGCCGGGCTGGAGATGAAAATCGCGAAACGCGCCGAGCACCTCGCGCCAAGTGCAGAGCAGCACGGCCTGCTCGGGCGGAATATCGGCATCGACGCGGGTTTGAATCTCAAAAACCTCGACCCAGCCGTGCGCTTCATCTGCCACGCCGTCCGCCACCATCGCGTCGTGGTCATTCGCCAGCGTGAACTCGCCAAAGCCGCCCCAGCCGGAGTCCACGCCTTCTTTTTGCAGATCAAAGACCAGCCCGCCGACAGCGCGATCCCCCACCTTGAAGTTTTTCACCTTCTCGCCGACCTCGACGACGATCCCGACGCTCTCGTGACCGAGCGCGAAGGGAAACTTGTCCTCCATGCCCGGAAACGTGCCTCCAAGCAGCTCAGAGTCCGTGCGGTTGCACAGGCAGGCGCATTCCGTGCGCACCAGCGCCTGATACGGCCCCGGCTTTGGCCACGGTGTGTCGAGGATGGCAAGTTGCCCGGGAGAAACGGCGATGACGGACTTCATGAGGCGCGCATCGGAACACGCACCCCGTCCTCACGCAAGCCGGGAGATGTCATTCGTCATATCCACGCTGGATTCGTGCCCGATTCTTGCTTTGAAAAGGGCTGCTCATGTTCCGCCCCCTGCTCGACTATCTGCTCTGGCCCCTGATCCTCCTCGCCGCCTGCATTCCGACCGGCATCGGCATCGCCAACGGCCAAGGCCCGCTGGCCTTCAACCTGACTTACTTCAGCCTCGCGGCGTTGCTTTTCTTCCTGGAGCGCTGGCACCCGCATGAGAAGGCCTGGCTGCGCTCCGACGGGCAGGAAGTCCCCGATCTGGCGCACACGGCGTTCACGAAGTCCTTCGTGCAGTTGCTCGTCGTGTCAGCCGCCCAGTTTGGACTCGCCAGCGTCGTGGGCGGGGATCAGGGCACGGGCCTGTGGCCGAATCACTGGCCGATTTTTGCACAGGTCGTGCTCGGACTCGTGATCGCGGAGTTCGGCCTCTACTGGGCGCATCGCGTGGCTCACGAATGGATGCCGCTGTGGTATTTTCACGCGGTCCATCACAGCTCGAAGAAGCTGTGGTTCTTCAACACGGGCCGCTTCCACATCATCGACACGCTGAAGAGCATGATCTTCTCCGCACCTCTGCTGGCGCTGGCGGGCGCGCCGAAGTTTGTCGTCGAGTGGTTCGGCGCGATCACGGCCTACATCGGCTTTCTGACGCACTGCAACATCCAGATGCGCTTTGGCTGGCTGAATTACCTCTTCAACACGCCCGCCCTGCACCGCTGGCATCACTCGATGGATTTGCGCGAGGGGAACAAGAACTACGGCGAAAACCTCATGCTCTGGGATCTCATCTTCGGCACCTACTACGACGACACAAACCGTCGGCCGCCGGTGGAGATCGGCATCAAGGACGCCATGCCGAAGTCGTTCTGGGGCCAGATCATCGAGCCCTTCCGCTGGAAGAAGTTTCAAACCGCCGCGAAGGCCGGCGAGGCCCGGCGCGACCTGATGTAAGGCCGCACATCCGCCGGAAAACGACTTGCCGCGTTCCACCGCGCATGCGAAGCATCGCTCCCGAACAAAAAGCGCCCGTAGTTCAACGGATAGAATGGTGGTCTCCGAAGCCGCAGATTCAGGTTCGATTCCTGACGGGCGCACCAGGTGGACTGCTGACCTGCCCAGCACTTTCCCCGGGCTGGCAAGAATCAAGAGAACCAGCCGCCATCCGCCCGCGTAATCTACGCGACTCATGGATTCTCCTCTGCAAGCCAGCACCAGACATTTCACCCTGCCGGACAGGCTGCCGATGATCGTGCTCGACGATTGCTACCACTTCCCAGGCTGCCACCTGCCCTTGTTTATCTTCGAGGAACGCTACCGGCAGATGCTGGACCACGCGCTGCGGACCGACCGCATGCTCTGCGTCGGCGTGAGCAAAGGGTCAGCTGAAATCCTACCGGTAGTAACCGCAGGATTGATCCATGCCTCGGTCAAAAATCCGGACGGCACTTCCCAGGTGATGCTCTACGGCGTTCATCGCATGCGCATCACCGGCTGGGAGCAAGTCGTCCCCTTCCGCATCGCCCGCGTCGAGCCGCTGATGCCGCAGGATGCGCCCGCAGAAAGCCTGCGCCTCCTGAAATCCCGCGTTCTCGAGCTCCTCCCAACTCCCAGCGACGACAGTTCCGAGAACATGAGGAAACTGCGCGACGGACTCAAACAAATGTCCGAGGACGAATTCGTCAGCGACATCATCGCCTTCCATTTCTTGAGGAAAAAAGCCGCGCTTCGGGCCTTGCTCGAAGAGCCCAGCCCACAGCGCCGCTACGAGTTACTCATCCGCGCATTGGAGCGAGCCTGAGCGCGTTGATCACGCTTCGTTGCGCACTGGATTGGTCAGCGTGCCGATCCTTTCGATCTCCACGCTCACCGTGTCTCCATGTTTCATGAACACCGGCGGCGTGCGCGCCATGCCCACGCCGTGCGGCGTGCCGGTCATGATCACCGTGCCTGGCATCAGTGTCGTGCTGCCGCTCAGGAACTCGATCAGCGTCGGCACATCGAAGATCATGTCGTTCGTGTTCCAGTCCTGCATCGTCTGGCCGTTGAGCACCGTCTTGATCGCCAGGCTGTTTGGGTTCGGAATCTCGTCCGCCGTGACCAACACCGGCCCCAGCGGGCAAAACGTGTCAAAACTCTTCCCGCGGCACCACTGGCCGCCGCCGCCCAGCTTCTGCCAGTCGCGTGCGCTCACGTCATTGCCGCAGGTGTAGCCCAGCACATGCTTCAAAGCGTCCGCTTTGCTCACATTGCGCGCAATTTTGCCGATCACGACCGCCAGCTCGCATTCGTAGTCCACCTTGTCGCTCTTCAGATGCGTCGGCAGCAGGATCGGTTCGCCAGGATGCTGCACCACATTCGGCAACTTCATGAAAACGACAGGATGCTGCGGGATCGCGGCCTTCGTCTCCTCCGCGTGAAACTTGTAGTTCAGCCCTATGCAGATGATCGCAAAGGGCTGCACCGGCGCGAGCAGCTTCACGACATCCGCCTGGCGATCTGTCACGCGAAAATCGCCAAAGATGTCGCCTTCAATGACCAGCGCCGTGCCATCGGCCTGCTGGGCCGCGTTCGCAGTGTTTCCCTTCGCGTCGGAGTAACGGATGATTTTCATGGATTAAGAAGAATCAAAAGGTCTCGAAGTTATGGCACGTGAACACGCCGCTCGTATCAAAATGGACGTTGATGTAGGCAAAGGCCAACCGCCGAGCATATGTCCACTGCTCTCTTTTGACGTAGTCTCTGCCATTGACCGTGTATCTTTTGCCCCCTGGAAAAACTTTACTTGGCGGTCCCAGAATCTGTCGAACGTCTGATGCGGACATACCTGAACGAAGCAATGCCAGCTTAGCCGGAGAGATGGGTGGCTGCACCGAGCGGACGACAAGCAACGCGACGATCACCATCACTGCCAGTGTTGTAGCAAGATAGGTTTTACGGGTTCCAAGATTCATCACTCATGCATTACGCCCGTTCCAGGCGACCAATTCATCGTATTTCGCCCCCGTGCCACCAAACAAGTCCAGCGCGCTGCCCACCGTGCCATCCACACGTCCGTGGCTCAGCTCGTCGATGCGCTTCAAATCGTCCAAATGCCGGATTCCGCCCGCGTAGGTCATCGGAATCGGCGAATGCTCGCCCAGGAAGCTCACCAGTTCCTCGTCGATGCCCTCGCACTTGCCTTCAACGTCCACGGCGTGGATCAAAAACTCCGCGCAGTGCCCGGCGAGCCATTTCAGGGACTCCGCAGTCACTCCCAACGTCGTCAGCGTCTGCCAGCGGTTCATCGCCACCGTCCAGCCCTTCGCCGTCGCCTTACAACTCAGGTCGATCACGAGTTTTTCACGTCCAGCAGCCGCGACCATCTTTTCGAGCCGTGTTTCGCTGAACGTGCCGTCCGTTTCAAACAAGTAGCTCGTCACGATCACATGACTTGCCCCGGCATCGAGGTATTCCGCCGCGTTGCACGGCCGGATGCCGCCACCAATCTGCAATCCACCGGGAAAAGCCGCCGTGGCCGACTTCGCCGCCTCTTCGTTGCCTTTGCCGAGCAGAATGACATGCCCGCCGGTCAATCCGTCACGTTTGTAGAGCTCCGCATACCACGCTGAGTCGCGATCGCTCACAAAATTCGTCTTCAAGCCCGTCCCGTCATCGCGCAGCGACGAACCGACGATCTGCTTCACGCGGCCGTCGTGGAGGTCAATGCAGGGGCGGAACTTCGTCATGAGAGGCAGAAGAGGTGTCGGCACTCACCTACTCCTGCTCCGCAGGCCTTCAAGAAAAGGATGACCTCCGCCGCCGGTTCAGCGCCAGCAATCCCAGCACCAGCAGCAGCAGACTCGACGGCTCCGGCGCGGCATTGGTGGGGATTTGCGGCGTGCTGCCGGCATCCACAGGCTTCAGGCCGGCGCGGTCGTACTGCTGCTGATTTTCGAGCACGACGGCCCCGGAGTAGGGCGTCACAAGCTGATGCCGCGCGGCCTTTTTCGCCTGATCCTCGGGCACACGGTCGCGTCCTTGGAAAACAGCCATCACCTCACGAAAAACGGCGTGACGGGCCAGTTGATCCCACACCTCTTTGCCATCCGTCGGCGGTGTCGCGGCTCGGGAGACACGAGTGATGGTTAGCGGCCCGGTGTGCATACTCAGCAGCGTCGCGGCCAGTTTATCCGCGCCACCACCACTCCAGCGCTGACCACCAAAAACTGGCGCGGCATCATACAACTCCTCCAGCAGCTTGTTCCGGCCATGCTCCAGCTCCAGGGCGTGAATCTGCGGCGGCGTGCTGCCACGTTCGAGGAGTTGTTTGATCACCTCCTTGCGGCTGAGGTCCGCGGGTTGCGGCCCGTGCAGCCAGATGATCGTCGCCGGTGTCGTGGAGCCGCGCAGGCGCTGTAGCGCGGCCTTGAAGGCAGACACGGCATCGCGTCCGCCTGCGAAGTTCGCTTCCTGAAGACGGCTCTCGATCTCCGCCACGGGCACTTCGACGGCATCGCCGTCGGTGCTGGCCCAAATCGTCACCGGAACCTTCGCAGCAAGCTTTTGCAACGACCCACGAATCGTCGTCGCATGTTTCCGCAGGCCAGCGGAGGCATCCACGATCACAAATACGGGCCTCGCAGCGGCCTCAGGCGCGGGAGACCGCTCGACGATGACGATCGGAGGCTCGTCGCCCGCGAGTTTGTCCGTCGTCCACACTTTTGGCAGCGGCGTTTGCTTCACGGCGAAGCTCAAACTTGCCAGTTCACCCTGCTGCACCTCCGCCTGCCAAGTCCAAGCACCGTTTTCCGTCGCCGCGGCCTCTTTCTTCGATTCCGTGACTTCGAGCGGCTGGGGCGACTGCACCCACACCGCATGCCGCGTGCCTTCCGGCATGCTGAAATTCCGCTCCACGATCAGCGGCATGAACAAGGCGGCCGGTGCCTGCGCATCCAGCGGTGCGGTGATGCCGAGGCGGATTTTCATGCTGCCACGTGGCGGCACGGGGAAGCACTGTGTCAGCACGCGATCCGGCCCGATCATGTTCACCAAAACAGGATCGCGCCGGTCCACGACCACGGTTTGACGATACGCCTGCGTGACCTGCGACCGCGCGCCAAAAGCCGCCTCACGCGGCTCGCCATCGATCCAAAGCGTCAGCCGTGAAACACACGCGCCGGGCGGCAGCAGCATCTGGCAGCGGGCTTCCTGCGCGTTGGCATGGCTGTTGTGAAACTCGATCGTCCATTCGCCATGAGCCAGCGCCGAGTCCGCATCGACATGCCAGTCCATGCGCGACGACTGCATCGACAGCCCGCGAATGCGCGCGCCGACCTCCGAGCCGCCACGATCCTCATCCCAGGCGAAGGTTTCGAATCGTTGATCCTCCACCATGCGGAAGCCTTCGCGCATCTGAATCACCCCCGGCGGTGGCGGGACATCGCTGAAGGAGGAGCCGGTGACCCGAAAGTAGAGCGACCGCAGAGACTCGCGGTCGAACGAAGCGGTGCGCATCGACTCATCGCCGAGCCTGCTGAGCCCTTGCCGGATCAAACCGCGATCAAACAAGTGCCCCAGCGGACCAAAATAGCCCGCCCCGCCGCCCGTGTAGCACAGCCGCAGCAAAAACTCCTGCCGCCACGGGGTGCGCAGCTTGGGCAGCGCCTTCGCCACATCGCCCGCCTGGCCTTGCACCGCTTGCAAAGCGTTCCGGATATCCCCATGCACGCTCACCATCTGCCATTCCGCCACTCCGGCGAGCACGATGCCAGCCACCAGCCCACCACGCCACAGCGCCGGGCGGCGCTTCTCCACGGGTTGCCGCAGCTTCACCAAGGTGATGAACCAAGCCACCAGCGCCGCTAGGGGTCCCAGGGCGGCCAGCACCAGCGGCAAGATCATGAAACCTTGAGGCACGCTGAACATGAATAAAGGCGTGAACGGCAGAAAGATCAGCCCGCCGATGTTCATCGGCCCCATGGCCAGCACATAAAGCACGACCGAACACAAGCCCGCCCCATGCAAAAAAGCGCCCGCCGGTTCCCAGTTCGTCCCCGGATGACGCCGTGCCATCCAGGGGGCAAAAATGGCCGCGGGCATCAGCAGCACGAGGAGCACATGCATCCAGGTCGGGATGGGATCGCAGAGGACCGAAGCACAGGAACGCGTGGTGAGTTCCATGAGCAGCGAGTTCAGCGGCAGGATCAATCCGGCACCCAGCAGGAGCCGCTTCAGGAAGACGAGAAATCCATTCATGCAGCGGATTCTAGCGGCCCACGCGTCCGCGAGTCATGCTCTTTTGTGTGAAATCGGGGTGAAATCATGATGCAGAGCGCAGACTCAGATATCCTAACCTCGGAGGAATGAGTCTGATCCCAATCCAGTCTTCCCACCGATTCAGGGCGACCACAGATTTCTTGTTCAGGCAATCGGTGGTCGCTCTGAATCGGTGGGAGATCATTCGGGGCCGAATGCCTCGAATGCGAGTCAGCATGTCTGAGCCTTGACGGCAGCACCGATCCCCTTACCATCCGCCCTGTCATGACCACGCCTGCCACGGCTCTGCTCCTTCTCTCCCTGCGACTTACGCTAGGGTAGGCGGCCCGCGTTTCCTCGTCATGCATCCTCGCTGCCACGTCGCAGCCCTTTCAAGGCTCCGTTTGAGTCATTGATTGGTCATTCCGTCCGTCAAAATTCGTCATTCCATTTCTGTCATGTTGAAAAGTCCGTCCTCCAAATACCAGCGCTTCGATCCCGTCTCGTTGCCGAACCGCCGCTGGCCCTCTCAAACCATCACGAAAGCGCCCATCTGGTGCTCCGTCGATCTCCGCGATGGCAATCAGGCCCTCGCCGTGCCGATGAATGTCTCGCAGAAGCTCGACATGTTCGATGCGCTGGTGAAATGCGGCTTCAAGGAGATCGAAGTCGGCTTTCCCTCCGCCTCGAACACCGAATTCAGCTTCAACCGCCGCCTCATCGAGGAAAACCGCATCCCCGACGATGTCACGATCCAGTGCCTCGTGCAGGCACGCGAGGATTTGATCGAAAAGACCGTCCAGAGCCTCATCGGGGCCAAAAAGGTCATCATCCACATGTACAACTCCACCTCGCCCGCCCAGCGCAAATACGTGTTCGGCAAGTCGAAGGAGGAAATCATCGCCGTGGCCGTCAAAGGCGCGCAAATGATCAAAGATCGCCTCCACCGCCTCACCGAAGGCGGCACGCAGGTGACGCTGCAATACTCGCCGGAGAGCTTCAGCGCCACCGAGGTCGAGTTCGCCAAAGACATCAGCGAGGCCGTCATGGACGTGTGGCAGCCCACGCCGCAGCACAAAATGATCCTCAACCTGCCTGACACCGTCGAGGTGGCCATGCCGAACGTCTATGCCGACCAGATCGAGTGGATCTGCACCAACATCAAAAACCGCGAAAGCCTCATCGTCAGCCTGCACACCCACAACGACCGCGGCACCGGCACCGCCGCCACGGAGCTGGGCTTGCTCGCAGGCGCGGATCGCGTCGAAGGCACGCTGTTTGGCAATGGCGAACGCACCGGCAATCTCGACATCGTGCAGGTCGCCATGAATTTGTACATGCACGGTTTGGACCCGCAGCTCGACTTTAGCGACATGAGCGGCCTGATCCGCATGTATGAGCGCACCACTGGCATGACGGTGCCACCGCGTCAGCCTTACGCAGGCGAACTCGTCTTCACCGCCTTCAGCGGCAGCCATCAGGACGCCATCAAGAAGGGCCTCGTGGGCTACGAGCAGCACAACACCATCTGGGACGTGCCCTACCTCACCATCGACCCGAACGACATCGGTCGCGAATACCGCGAGGTCATCCGTGTGAACTCGCAGAGCGGCAAAGGCGGCGTCGCGTACCTGCTCGAAAGCGAATTCGGCATCGAACTGCCGAAGGACATGCAGCGCGAGTTCGGCCCCATCGCCAACGACATCGTCGATTCCCTCGGCCGCGAGGTCAGCGGCGCGGAATTGAAGCAGATGTTCTGGAAAGAATACATCGAGCGCGAGACCCCCTTCGCGCTCCACCACTTCCATGCCGACGGCGTGGACGGCGTCTTCACCTGCCGCTGCAGCCTTCTCGTCAACGGCCAGGAACGCGGCATCACCGGCCAAGGCAACGGCCCCATCGCCGCGTTTGTGCAGGCACTGGTCAACGACGCAGGCGCTCCGGCCTTTGAGGTCGCAACTTATCGCGAACAAAGCCTCTCCAGCGGCACCGAAGCCAGCGCGCTCGCCTTCATTCAAATCAAAACAGCCACCGGCAAACTCGTCTGGGGTGCCGGGGTCGATACCAACATCGAACTCGCCTCCATCAAGGCCGTGCTGAGTGCTGTGAACCGCGCTTCTTAACTCTCATGCCGCTCGAAATCCCCGATCACCCCTTCCAATCCTTCATCTTCGACTGCGATGGCACGCTCGTCGATTCGATGCCGCTGCACTACATCGCCTGGGTGGAGGCGTTGAAGCGGCATGACGCGCCGTTTGAGTTCACCGAGGAGGTATTTTACGCACACGCCGGCATCAAGGAGCAGGACGTGGTGAAGATTCTCAATGCGAAACACGGCACAAACATCGACCCGGTGAGTGTGGACGAGCTCAAGATGGAGATTTTCCGCCAGCGCATCCCGGAAGTACAGCCCGTGGGGCCCATCGCTGAATTCGCGAAATCCCTGCATGGCCGCTTTCCGATGGCGGTCGCCTCAGGCAGCGAGGAGCCGACCGTGCGCGGCTGCCTAGAGGCCACGGGCTTGATTCACCTCTTCGAGACGATCATCACGCCAAAACTCGTTAAGCATGGCAAACCCGCGCCCGACATGTTCCTGCTCGCCGCGAAACGCCTGGGCGTGCCTCCCAGCGAATGCCTCGTGCTCGAAGACGGCAACAGCGGCCTCGAAGCCGCGAAAGCCGCAGGCATGCAGGCGGTGTTCATTCCGCGCACACTCAGGTAGTTGGCCGGAAGAGAGAAAAGAAGGAAAAAACAGAAGCTGCGGTTCCGGACTCTTTTCCCTCTTGTCTCTTTTTCGGCCAAATCAAGCCTGACGCTTCACCCACGCCTTCCAGCAGGTCACGAAGCCCTTCGCAAAGTCCTGCGGACGCGCTTCCACCCACGCTGTGATGTCTTCGGGCTTAAACCACTCGCCGCAGGCGATTTCCTCCGGCAAACAGCGCACCGGGCCATCGTGTCTGGCGAGGCGAAGTTCGACGAATTCGTGATCGGTGTTGTCTCCCGCCGGAATTTGCGCCGCCAGCTCCGTGGAATCGACATGGATGCCGATTTCCTCACCCAACTCACGCACCGCAGCACTCTCGTAGCCTTCGCCCGCATCGAGATGACCCGCGGCGCTGCTATCCCATTTCAACGGTGACACATCTTTGAGGTGCGAGCGCTGCTGGAGGTAGATCTGGCCGCGTTTATTGATTACAAAGATATGCACAGCGCGATGCAGCAGCTTGCGCTGATGAACCTCCCCACGCGTGAGCTGGCCGATGACTTCATTGCGGTCGTTGACCACATCAAACATTTCGCTGGCCTTCTGCCCGGCATCGGCTTCGTGCCTTTGCTCATACCAGCGGGCGACTTGCACCCACTGTTCCAGCGAAAGTTCCTCCGCACGCACGGTGAGCGACACACCCAGGTGCTGCGCCAGCGCCTCCCAACCATCCGGCGTCTCCGGCAGCAGGTTTTTGAGCTGCTTGCGCCGCTGGGAGAAGCCCATGCGCACGAACCGGTCAAACAACACCCGGTCAAACACCGGCAGTGTGGACGGATGGCGCGGCGTGAGCCGGATCACCGCCGAATCGACCTTTGGCTTCGGTTTGAACACCTCGGGCGGCACGATGCGGAGCATCTCCACCTCCCAATCCTTCTGCACGAGCAAGCTGAGCGCACCATACGCGTCCTCGCCGCACGTCGCAGCCAGACGATCACAAACTTCCTTTTGCAGCATGAAGACCGCGCTACCCACCGGCGACGGCATGCCGAGCCAGTGCTTCAGAATCTCGCCACCGACCGAATACGGCAGATTGCCGATCAGACGCACCGGTCCATGCCGAAACCACGGCCGCAAGTCGATGCGCGTCGCATCATCGTGGATCACCTCCACGTCATCGCGCCCGGCAAAGTGCTCGGTGAGTTCCGGTGCGAGCTGCGAGTCCTTTTCGATCAAAACGAGCTTCTTCGGCCGGCCAACGAGGTGTTTCGTCATCGCCCCAAGTCCAGGACCGATCTCCACAACCAAGTCTGCGCCATCCGGCACGATCTGATCGGCGATCCAACGGGAAATCCCCTCATCCTGGAGGAAATTCTGCCCCATGCTCTTGCGTGGGGTCACCTGCATGCCGGCGGCATTCGAAACGGAGCGTCTTTGATCGCGAAATCTCATCGCCGCCATCATTCACCAATCCACCCATCCAGCAATCCAATCATCCAGCAATCCGCCCAACCGGCTGATGGAGATGCTTGACCCCTACCCTGAACGACGCACTCTGAACCGTGCTCCGAACCCTCCTCAAATCCAAACTTCACCGCGCCGCCATCACTGATGCCAACATTCAATACGAAGGCAGCATCAGCATTCCGACCGATCTCATGGAGAGAGCCGACCTGTGGGACGGCGAAAAAGTGCTCGTGACCTCCATCACCAGCGGCGCACGCCTAGAAACCTACGTCATCCCCGGCAAGCATGGCTCCGGCCAAGTCGTCATCAACGGCGCCGCCGCCCATCTCATCAACACCGGCCACCGCGTCACCATCATGGCCTGGGGAGAGAGCGAACAGCCGATCATCCCGAAGCGGCTGCTGCTGAACGAGCGCAACGAAGTGGTGAACGACACGGTGTTGTGAGGCAGTAGGATGGGTGTGGCGAAGCCCGCCCGTCTGTTTGGATGTTGCTGAGAAGTTCATCGCGCCTAAACCGTCCGGCGGCGCTGCAAGTTGGGTCATACCGCCTTGCGTTAGTTGTGCATCGCCGCACACACCCAAGCCACGGCCCGTCGTCACAAGAATACCACGATGGGGAACTTTCCGCTGTTCACGTGGCCCTACGATTCCGTATCCTTCCGCCATGAAACGGCTCGCCCTCTTCCTGTTCGCCCTTGGCTCTTCGCTCTTTGCTCAAAAGGACGGCATTCAGACAAAGACCACTTACGCCAAGGCCTACGGTGCCACGAACAACGCCGTCACGGTCGATCCGGCGAAGGATCTGCCGCGTTATCCCGCCGTGGAGCCGAAGGACGCCATCGGCACCTGGCAGGTGAAAAAGGGCTTCAAGCTCCAACTCGCCGCGCATGACCCGCAGGTGCGTGATCCCATCGCCATTTGCTTCGACGAGCGCGGACGCATGTTCGTGTGCGAAATGATCGACTACAGCGAGATGCGCGATGTCACCCCGCACCTCGGCCGCATTTCCGTGCTCGAGGACAAAAATGGCGACGGCTACTTTGAAACGAGCCAGGTCTTCGCCGACGACCTGCCGTGGCCCACGGGCCTCATTTGGGCCAATGGAGGCCTGTTTGTCGGAGCCACGCCAGACATTTGGCGCTTCGAGGACAAGGATGGCGACGGAAAAGCCGAAGTGCGCGAGAAGGTCTTCACCGGCTTCGGCACCGGACTGAAAATCCTCAACGTGCAGGGTCTCATGAACAGCTTTCAGTGGGGACAGGACAACAAGGTCCACATCCTCGCCGGTGGCGGCAATCGCGGCGTCATCACTTGTTTGAAGCGACCCGATGACAAAGGCATCGAACTCGGTGGAAAGGACTTCTGGTTTGATCCGCGCACGCTCGAGTTCGGACTCGAAGGCGGCGGTGCGCAATACGGCATGAGCTTCGACAACTATGGCCGCAAGTTCGGCTGCTCGAACAGCGACCACCTTCAATACTGGGTTTACGACGACAAGTATGCGAACCGCAATCCCTACTACCAGATGCCGCCCGCCCGGCAGAGCATCGCGGTCGATGGCGGCGCGGCGGAAGTCTTCCGCCTCAGCCCGGACGAGCCCTGGCGCATCATCCGCACGCGCTGGCGCATCGCTGGCGTGGTGAAAGGCGCGGTCGAGGGCGGTGGGCGCGTCAGCGGCTACTTCACCGGTGCCACCGGCACCACCATCTATCGCGGCGATGCCTACGGCCCCGACTTCGTGAACAACAGCTTCTCCGGTGATGCTGGCGGCCAGCTTGTACATCGCAAGATCATCAAACCCAGTGCCGACGGCATCTCCTTGATCGGCGAACGCCCCGCTGACGAGCATGGCTTCGAATTCGCCGCGTCGAAGGACACCTGGGTGCGCGTGGTGAACTTCGCCAACGCCCCCGACGGCTGCCTGCACATCTGCGACATGTATCGCGAGGTCATCGAGCATCCGTGGAGCATCCCGGACGAGATCAAGAAGCACATCGACCTGAACAACGGCAATGATCGTGGGCGCATTTATCGCATCGTGCCGGACAAAGGTGCCGAGCGCATCGGCCAAAAGGTCAATCTCGCCGACGCCAGCACCGAAGAACTGGTGAAGACCCTCAGCCATCCGAACGGCTGGCACCGCGACACCGGGCAGCGTCTGCTCTTTGAGCGCCAGGATAAAGCAGCCGTGCCGATGCTGGAGAAGGTGCTCGGCGGAGACAACGCGCTCGCGAAGCTGCATGCGCTAAACGCTTTGGAGTCGCTTGGTGCTTTGACGGCCGCTCAGGTTGTCACCGCTGCAAAGGATGCTGATGCGCAGGTTCGTGAAGCGGCGCTTCGTCGTGTTTCCATGTTGGATGAGGCCGCGCTGGCTTCTCTGGCGGCGGATGCTTCGACGCGGGTGCGTTTTCAAACCGCGTTGGCGGCTCCGAAGAGTGCTTCGCGGGATGCGTGGCTCGCCAAAATGGCGCGTGAAGGCGTGAATGGGAAATGGATGAGTGCTGCGGTGCTTGGGGATGCTGGCAGCGGCTTGTTTGAGCAGCTTCGGGGCGATTTGAGCAAGCTGGAGCCTTCGTTTGCGGAGTCACTCATCACGCTTGCTGCGGCGGAAGGCAAAGACGCGGCTACTTTGATAACTGTGGTGACCACCGAACCCTTCAAAGCGAGTTGGGTGAAGGCTCTTGGCGATGGTTTGCGCCGTGCAGGCTCGAATCTCAACAAAGCTGACAATGATGGCAAACTGGCCGCGATCCTCACGAAGGCATCTGAGACGGCTGCGAACGCTCAAGCGAGCTCATCATCACGTCTCGATGCCATCGAACTCCTCGGCGTGAGTGCCTCCAAAGAAGCTCAAGCGGCTCTCATCGCGTGTTTGGGCGAAAAACAGCCGGAAGCCGTGCAAACGGCTGCGATTCGTGTTTTGGCACCAAATGGCTCCGAGGCGGTTACGACGGCTTTGATCGGGAATTGGGCGCATTTTGGCCCGAAGGCTCAAAGTGTCGCTTTGGAGGCACTTTTGGCTCGCGATGACCGGGCGGTAGCATTGCTGGAAGCGAAGGTGGTGAAGCCCGAGGCGTTTTCGGCGGCGCAGGTGCAGGCGCTAATCAAGCACAAGTCCCCGCAGGTGGCCGCGGCGGCGAAAACGGCGCTGGCGTCGGTCATTCCGCCTTCGCGTGAAGAGATGGCCGCGAAATTCAAACCGGCAGTCGCCGCGAAGGGCGATGCGAAGAAAGGTCAGGTGCACTACCTAGCGCGCTGCCTAGCCTGCCACAAAGCCGGCGCGAACGGCATCGCGGTGGGGCCGGACTTGATCACCGTGAAGACGAAGGGCCGCGAGGCCTTGCTGGAGGCCATTTTGATGCCGCACAAGGAGGTGGCGTCCCAATTCATCGCCTACACGGTCAACACAAAGGACGGACAGACGCTGGCCGGCATCATCACGAACGACACGGCCTCCAGCATGACCATCAAGATGATGGGCGGACTCGAAAAGACGCTTCAGCGCTCGGAAATCAAAGGCAGTAGCTCCACAGGGCAGAGTTTGATGCCAGAAGGCCTCGAAACCGGCATGACGGTCGAGGACATGGCGGACCTGCTGAGCTTCATCGAGGGGCTTTGAGGCTGGCCGTGTTTTCCTTTGCAGCCCCCACTCTCCGCGCTCCTGTGGCCCGGTCATGAAAACCACCCCCGTTACTTTTGAAGATTTGCAGTCGTCGGTCATCGCCGTGCCGCCGCTGTGCCGGAACAAGGATCTCTCCCTGAGCAAGTCGCAGAACAGCCGCCTCATCAAACACATGTACAAAGGCGGTATCCGCACGCTGCTCTACGGCGGCAATGCGAACCTCTACAACATCGCCATCAGCGAATACCACTCGATGCTGCGCATGCTACAGGAACTCGCCCCTCAAGACATGTGGATCGTGCCGTCCGTCGGCCCGATGTATGGCACGGCGATGGATCAGGCGAAAATCCTGACTGAGTTCGCATTCCCCACTGCGATGCTGCTGCCAACGCTCTTCCCGTCGAAGCCAGCCGGTGTCGCCACTGCGGTGCGTCATTTCGTAGAAAAGTCCGGGATCAAGGCCGTGCTCTACATCAAGGACGCGGGTTACATCACGCCGGAACTGGCCGCCGAGCTCGTCGACGATGGCGTCATCTCCTGGATCAAATACGCCATCGTCGAACCCGACCCAAAAAAGGATCCTTACCTCAAGAAACTGCTCAAGCTGGTCGATCCGAACATCGTCATCAGCGGCATCGGCGAGCAACCAGCCATCATCCACATGCGCGACTTCGGCGTCGCCGGCTTCACCGCTGGCTGTGTGTGCGTGGCCCCCTCCCGCTCCACCGCGATGCTGAACGCGATCTTGAAGAAGGATTACGCCACTGCGGAGACGATCCGGGAGGAGTTCGTCGCCCTCGAAGACCTGCGCAATGCGCACAGCCCGATCCTCGTGCTGCATCACGCCGTCGAACTGGCCGGCGTCGCCAACACCGGCCCGGTTTTGCCGCTGCTGACTTCGCTTCGGGACAATTTGCTGCCGAGGATCGAGAAAGCCGCGAAAGCGCTGCTCGCGAAGAACGGCTGATCGTCGTTCCGCATTCGACATTCGTCATTTCCGCACATGCCCTCCGTCCTCGCCATCTTCGCCCATCCGGACGACATCGAGTTTGTCGCCGCCGGCACCATGCTCCTGCTTCAAGAGCGCGGCTGGGACCTCCACTACATCAATCTCTGCACCGGCAACGGCGGCTCCGTGCAGATGGATGGTCCGACCACGACGAAAAAACGCCTCGAAGAAGGCCAGGAGGCCGCCCGCATCCTCGGAGCATCGTTCTATCCGCCGATCTGCGATGACCTGGAGCTGACCTACGACGTCAAATACCTGCGTCAGGTCGCCGCCATCGTGCGCATGGCCAAGCCGGACATCGTGCTCACTCACTCGCCCCAGGACTACATGGAGGATCACATGGCGGCCAGCCGCCTAGCGGTCACCGCGGCCTTCGCGCACGGCATCCCGAACTTCCAGACCGATCCACACCTGCCGTCCTACTCGCATGACGTGACCGTTTATCATGCCATGCCGCACGGTTTGTGCGATCCGCTGCGTCAAAAGCTCATGGCAGGCTCCTTTGTGGACACCACGACGGTTCACGCCCGCAAACGCGAGGCGCTGGCCGCTCACGAAAGCCAGAAGCACTGGCTCGATGTCTCGCAGGGCATGGACTCCTACCTCATCACGATGGACGAGGCATCCCGGGCCGTCGGTCACCTCTCCGGCAAATTTGAATTCGCCGAAGGCTGGCGTCGCCACCTGCACCTCGGCTTCAGCTCGAAGGAAATCGATCCGCTCAAGACCGCCCTCGGCGATCTTTGCCTCATCAACGAGGACTACGAGAAGGCACGGGCCATTCCGGCTTGAACCGGAGTTCCAAGTTTCATGTTTAAAGTTTCAAGTGGCCGGGGAGCACTCGTCCAACTTGAAACATGGAACTTGAAACCTGAAACTGAGCGCCCAATGCCCGCCCCGCTCACTTACCTGCTCATCGACGGTCACAGCGTCATCCACGCCTGGCCGGAATTGCGCAAAGATCACCGCGTCGCCTCTCGGCGGCATCTGGCGCGCACGCAGTTGCTCAAACGGCTGCGCAATCTCCAGGACATGACCGGGGTGCAGGTCGTGGTGGTTTTTGACGGAGCGAAGCAGGGCACCAATGAGGAACGCGAACCCGATGGCCTGCAGATCATCTACGCCGATCCCGGAACCACGGCAGACACGATCATCGAGCGCCTCGTCGCCAAATACGTGGCAGAGCGCCCCATGCGCGTCGTTTCAGCCGACGGCATGGTCCGTGAAACGATTTTGTCACTCGGTGCGGACTGGCTCAGCCCGGAAATGCTGCGCGGCATGTGCGACTCCGCCGAAACCGGCATGCGCAGCCGCCTTGCCTGATTGAGATTCGCACTCTAACATCCTCCCCATGAAACTCCGCCACCTCTCGCTCCTGCTCTTCATTGGCTTTTCATCCCTTCTGGCCCAAGAACCCGCCGCCGACCGCCCGAAGGTGTCCGACGAGGTGAAGAAAATCCTCATCGAAGCACGCGACATGCGTTTGCAGCACCGCTACACCGAAGCACTCGCCAAGCTCGACGAGGCCGAGAAACTCGCCCCGAACCTTGCCGATATCTACGCTCTGCGTGGGGACATCTACCTCGCTCCGCGACGCCGCGACTTCGATCTTGCTCTCCCGCAGTTTGAAAAAGCCGCCGAGCTCGAACCCCAGAGCCCACTGCCGAAGTTCAACCTCGCGGAGTTTTATTTCGTGAAGCACGATTTCGCGACCGCGCTTACCTCACTCACCAAACTCACCACCGACTTCCCGAAGCTGCCGATGATGATCCGCCACTTGGTGCATTACAAACGCGCCCTCTGCGAACTGAAGCTAGGGCACCGTCACACCGCAGAGCAGATCATCGCGGACAACTTCACCTTCATGGACGACACGCCTGCTTATTACTTCTGCAAAGCCGCGCTTGCCTTCGATCTTGGTGACACGGCCAAGGCTGGCGAATGGGTGCAGCGCGGTGTCGCCGTGTTCAAAGGCCCAGCCTGCGAGCCCTACTACGATGCGTTCAAAGAACTGCGCTGGGTGCCAGACATGGACCTGAATACGCCCAAAGACCAGCCCAAGAAGCCGTGAAGTGGCGCATCGCAGCTGACACAGGCGGAACCTTCACCGACTGCCACGCTCTCGATCCTCAGGGCCGCGAATCGCGGTGCAAAGTCCTCTCCACCGGCCACCTCCGGGCGATGGTAGGGACGCGCTGCGCCGCGTCCGTCGAGTCTGGTCTTCATCTCTCGGGCCTGCCTCCCCTTCCCGAATCATTCCTCGCCGGCTTTCGCATCAAAGCGATCGGAGATGCCGGCTCCCGACTCATCAAATCGTTCGATTCCACCACCTCGGCCATCACGCTTGATCAACCCGTCGTCTGGCAGCCCGGAACACTCCTCGAACTCACCACAGGCGAGGAAGCACCCGTGCTCGGAGCACGCATTCTCACCAACACGCCTCCAGGGCACGCTTTCCCACTTCTGAGCCTCCGCATTGCCACCACACGCGCCACGAACGCGCTGCTGGAACGCAAAGGCGGCCGCGTTGCGCTCTTCATCACGAAAGGCTTCGGCGATCTTCTCCAAATCGGTGATCAACGACGCGCCGATCTCTTCGCGCTTCGACACGAACCACGGCCAGTCTTCCAGGAGGTCGTTTGCGAGGTGCCTGAGAGGCTCGATGTGAGCGGAGACGTGCTTGAATCGCTCGACGAAGCCGCTGTCCGCGTTGCAGCACTTGATTGCATCGCCCAAGGCATCACCACGGCGGCCATTTGTCTGCTCCACGGCCATCCGCACCCTCGAAATGAGCTGCGCATCGCAGAAATTCTGCGCGAATGCGGCTTCACGCACCTCACGCTCTCTCATCAGACGGCCGCGTTCACCAAACTGTTACCACGGGCGCAAAGCACCGTCGCGGATGCCTATTTGCATGAGCCAGTGCAGTCGTTCCTGAATGGCATTCGTCGCGTTTCACCCGACATGCGCGTGATGACGAGTGCTGGTGGTCTCAAGACGGCCGAGGACATTCGTCCCAAGGACATGCTGCTCAGCGGTCCCGCGGGCGGCGCCATCGGCGCGGCGAACGCAGCACGCCGACTCGGCATCGCCAAGATCATCACCCTCGACATGGGCGGCACCAGCACCGACGTGGCACGCATCGACGGCCGTCCTGGCTATCGCTTCACCCAGGATGTCGCCGGCATGAAACTCCTCGCGCCTTGCGTCGCCATCGAAACGGTCGCCGCAGGAGGTGGGTCGATCTGCCGCATGACTCACCACGGCCTCGCCGTAGGTCCGGAGAGCGCAGGCTCGAATCCCGGCCCCGCCTGTTACGGCAAAAACGGCCCGCTGACGATCACGGACGTGAATCTGCTCCTGGGCCGCTTCGATCCCGCCAAAGCACCGATCCCGCTCGATGTCACAGCCGCGAAACAGCGTCTGCGCGAACTCCATGCGCAAACCGATGGCACGCTGAGCGAAAACGGCCTGCTGCATGCGCTCCTGCGTCTCGCCATCGAGCACATGACCGATGCCATCCGCCGCATCTCGATTGGCGAAGGCTACGATCCGGCCGATCACACCCTTCTCGCCTTCGGTGGAGCCGGGCCGCAGCATGCCTGCGCAGTGGCCGAGTCGCTGGGCTTGAAAACCATCCTCGTGCCCGAACACGCCGGCATCCTCAGCGCTGTCGGTTTGCAGGAAGCGGTGCCGGAACGCATCGTACAACGAGATGTTCGTCTGCCGCTGGCTGAATGTCTGGAGGCCGTACGTTGTTCACGCTTTAGCGTGTTTGATGACGTCTCCAAACCCACGCTAAAGCGTGAACAACGTACCCAGATCGCTGAACTGCGCCTCAAGGGCCAGGACACGCCGCTCCAGGTCGAATTCGACGATCCCGCCGATCTCCCAACTCTGTATCACGACGCCTACCAGCGTCTTTTCGGCTACCCACCACCCGCCAGCCGCGAAATCGAACTCGTTAGCATCCGCGTCATTGTGCAGGAGGGAAAAGCCCCTGCTTTTCCCACGCTCACTCATCGTTCCACGCTCGTCCCGACGCCAAATCTCATCCAGGACGCCTTCAGCACCATCGTCGTCGCTCCGGGATGGAAAGTGGAACACGTCGAAGGCTTCGGTCACGTCATGAGCCGAACGACAGAGAACTCGTCCGCTCCACCAACTCTCGAACGCGATCTTCTGCGTCATCGTTTTCACGCCATCGTCAGCGACATGGGTGCCCTGCTCTGCCGCACGGCGATCTCAACGAACATTCGGGAGCGCCTCGATTTCTCCTGCGCACTGCTCGATCCGCAGGGACGGCTGCTTTCCAGCGCTCCGCACATCCCCGTGCATCTCGGCGCTCTTGGCGTGTGCGTGCGTGAAGTCGCCCAAGCGGTGCAGATGCAGCCAGGTGACACGATCATCACCAATCATCCCGCATTCGGCGGTTCTCATCTGCCGGATGTTACGCTCATCACGCCGGTGCATGATCAAACGGGCCGTTTGATCGGCTACATCGCGAATCGCGCCCACCACGCCGAAATCGGCGGCATCACGCCGGGTTCGATGCCCGCCAATGCCACGCGCCTGATCGAGGAAGGTGTCGTCATCGCCCCACGACACCTCATTCGCGGTGGAAACTCCTGTTTTGACGAGATTCGCGACCTGTTAACCATCGCACCGCATCCCACGCGCAATTTGGCCGACAACCTCGCCGACCTGCACGCACAGCTTGCTGCCAATCTGCACGGCGTGGAGCGTTTGAAGGCCTTGGCAGGCGATTCGCTGCTCGAATCGATGCAAAGCATCCTCGATCACTCCGCCCATGTGATGCGCGGGCAAATCGAAAAGCTGCCGGAAGCCATCGACGCCACGGAGAAGCTCGATGACGGCTCACAGATCGTCGTTTCGATGCGCCGGACGCAGGAGAAACTCGTGATCGACTTCAGCGGCACCAGCGGCGTCCACCCGCGCAATCTGAACGCGACCCAGGCCATCGTGCGCAGCGCTGTTTTGTATGTGATGCGGCTCATGCTTCAGGAAGATTTGCCGCTGAATGAAGGCCTGCTCGATCCTGTCGAGATCAACACACCCGTGTCACTGCTCAGTCCCGCCTTCGTAGAGGATCCAGCGCTATGCCCCGCCGTGGTCGGTGGCAATGTCGAAATCAGCCAGCGTCTGGTGGACACCTTGATCAAGGCCCTGGGCCTTCAGGCGTGCAGCCAAGGCACCATGAACAATTTCCTCTTCGGTGGCGGCAGTTTCGGTTACTACGAGACCATCGCAGGTGGCTCAGGAGCGGGCGAAGGCCACGCGGGTGCCGCCGCGCTGCACACGCACATGACGAACACGGCCATCACCGATCCTGAGATCATCGAGCAGCGCTATCCGGTGCGGTTGCGTCAGTTTGCCATCCGTCGTGGCTCCGGCGGCTTGGGACGATGGCAGGGTGGCGATGGTGTGGTGCGCGAATTCGAGTTCGTGAAGCCGCTCACGGTCAGTTTGCTCACCCAACATCGTGTGGAGGCTCCGTTCGGCCTGCATGGCGGTCACAGCGGCCAGCCAGGTCGCCAGACTTTGCTTCGAAACGGCACAAGCACCGTTCTCGACGGCTGCACCAGTTTTGAAGCACAGGCGGGAGACCGTGTCGTCCTCGAAACTCCCGGCGGCGGCGGTTGGGGGCTAGCTACGGCTTCTTAGCCGTGACGGTTAACCACGGACGCGTGTCCGTCATGATGAGCAAATCGCCACGCGGCTCCGTGAAAGGAATCGCATAGCTCGCCAGCACGGTTTGCACGGCATCGGGTGCGCTGGTGACGATCTCCACGGCAAAGGGGGCCTGGCTCGCGGCAGCTTCGGGCGTGGCTTTGAGCGTGAGCTTCACCTCGCCGCCTTTCGCAGGCACATCCACCGCATCAGCCGTCACACCTGGAGGCAGTTGCGCTGCACGTGCCTGGATTTTTCCGCCGAAGGTCCCATTCGCCTTCACATTGAGCTTCACCTCGACCGTTTTGCCCGCGGCCAGCAAATAGCCATGCGTATCGAGCGTGCCTGCCAGTGAAGGCGTGAACGGCTTCACCGAGAGTTCATAAGCATGGTCAGCGCTGCCCTGGTGAAAACGATCGGCCACGACGAGCTTGAAGCTGCCATCCTTCGCTGCCTTCCAGCGCACTGTGGGATCGAGGTTCTCCTTCTCGCCGTCATCGGCTTGCTGCAGCACCTTGCCATCGGCGTCCTCGATGCGCAGCGTAGCGTCCAGCGGACTGCGCAGCGCCTGGGCTCGCAGAGTGATCTGCCAATCGTCGCCTTTTTTCGCGGTGAAGGTGTAAGCATCCTCTTCGCGCGCTTTGGCGATGCAGCCGTTCACCAGTGCCGGGATCGTCAACGCCTTCGCTTCATCCGCAGGCGGTGCTTTGGCAGGCCCGTCGGTGGCCGTCAGGCGATAGACGTGATTCGCACTGCCCTTGAGCGCGACATCGGCCGCCGGGGGATGCGCAAAGGCGAACACCTGCACGAACACGGTGCCGTCGGCGGTCGGCGTGTGCTGGATGCGCGGGTCGAGATTGTGCGTGTCGTGCCCACCCGCGATCTCGACGCCACGATCATTCAGCAGCCGCATCGCCGGGTCCATCGGCGAGCCGAGCGCGTAGCCATGCACTTCGAGCGTCAAAACTTTGCCTTTCTGAACCCGCAACGCGTGAGTGTCCACGTCGCCAGCCTTTTCCAACACACCATTGAACGTCACGTTCATGGCAGGCACTGCGGTCTTCACGTCGGCGAAAGCGTCGTTCGGCTCTTTTTCGAGCTGCTCCGGCAGTTTGCCGATCTCGATGATGCGAGGTGGCGTGGCACCATCATTCGTGAACAAACGCATGAGATAAGGACCGGGCTGAACATCAGCGCCAATGCCGAGCACGAATTTCTTCGGTTTGTCACCCGCCAGCACGGCCACCTTCGGCTCGCTGCACCAGGCCTGCGGGCTGTTTTTCTCCAAATCCTTGCCCGCCACGGTGATGTCCACGCGCTGGCCGACCTGACCTCCCGCAGGAAAAAGGCTCTCAAACCCCGGCGGAGCCGCCCAGAGAGGAAAGACGAATGACGAAATCAGAATGACGAATGCCAGAACATGCCGGTCATTCGTCATTCGAAATTTTACATTCGTCATTTCATCCCCTCTCACGCGAACAACTCACGGATGGGTCGGCCGCCATTGATGAGCTGGACAGGCCGTCCGGTGTTGGTGTGGAGGATCTGATGCGGATCGATGCCCAGCTTTGAGTAAAGCGTGACCGCAAAGTCCTCTGGCGAGTAGATGTTCTCGCTCGCGTAATAGCCTTTGGGGTCCGTGGCACCGACAATGCCTCCACGCGGCACACCGGCGCCCGCGAAGAGGATGTTCATCGCGCCCGGCCAGTGATCGCGCCCGCCGTCCTTGTTGATCTTCGGCGTACGGCCGAATTCTCCAAGGGTGACGACGAGCGTGCTTTCCAGCAGGCCGCGACGCTCCAGGTCGGTGATCAGAGCGGCCAGCCCTTGGTCAAACTTCTGCATGAACTCGCTCTTGCAGGTCTTGAAGAGCTCACGGTGGTGGTCCCACCCGCCGTAATTCACGGTGACAAACGGCACGCCCACCTCGACGAGACGACGCGCCAGCAGCATGCGCTGACCGAGGTCATTACGGCCATACAGCTCGCGGGTCTTCTCATCCTCCAAATTGATGTCGAAGGCCTCCTGAGCGGGCTTCGAGGCGATCAGATCGACCGCTTTGCCGTAAAACGTGTCGAAACTCACCGCCGGATCTTCAGCCACCGCGTCGTTCAGACGCTTCATGCGATCCAGCGATGAGCGAAGCTCGCGACGCGACAGGCCACGCGCCTCGGAGATGTTGGAGGGCAGCACCACATCGCGCACTTTGAAACCCTTCGAGTTCGGGTCGCCTCCAGCGACGAACGGCGCGTGCTCGGCACCGAGGAAATTCGGTCCACCGCTGCGGGTGATGCTAGGCAGCGTCATGTAGCCTGGAAGGCCGTTCTGCACGCCACGCTTGTAGCTCACCACACTGCCAAAGGACGGATGGAAGGTCACAAACGCCCCACAACCAACCGGCACCGGCGTCGGCGCTCCGGTCATCATGTAGTGGTTGCCACCGCCGTGATTCGGATCCTTGTGCGTCACACTGCGCAGCACCGTGAACTTGTCTGCCGCCTTCGCGAGATGGGGAACGCACTCGGAAAAATGCACGCCCGGCACGCTGGTCTTGATCGGCTTGTATTCGCCCCGGATGTCCGAGGGAGCGTCCGGCTTCGGATCAAACATCTCGTAGTGCGACGGTCCGCCATCGAGCCAGATGAGAATGCAATTCACCGGCTTGCCGATGGATGACTGCGGTGCCGAAGCGGCCATCGCCTTCGCTCGGAGGAGATCGGTGAAGCCCAGCCCGCCGCCAGCCGCGGTCAGACCGAGCTTCAGGAAATCGCGGCGCCTGTGACCGGCGCAGTTTTGGGTGATGCGTGACATTCTTTCGGGGGAAAAGACCCCGAAATTACGAGCGCCAAACGAGGTTCTTGCGAAAGCGGAAAAAAAGCCCGGCTTAATGAGAATCCTGCTTCAAAGCAGGTTCTCGGGGAACTCTTCAACCCAGGCCTCGTCTTGACCAGTTCGGATCCATCTCGGGCAACGCTCAGAATGATTCAAAATCGCGTGGCTGATCCACGGCCCATGAATAACACCTTCCAAGAGTTCAACTTCGGCAGGTCCGAAAAGCACGACATAATGACAAAAGGCCTCAACCGGTCTGTTCATCCCTTCGATGACAGGCATGGAGGCTAGGACCTGATCAACCAACGCGGCGGCTGCCTGATGTGAAGCAGCCCTCACCAAAAAACAGGTATCGGCTCCATCTGGCCCGTCGGGAGATTCAGAGTTTCCCCATCGAACCACAAGATAGATTCGCATCGGCTTAATGATTAAACACAAACTCCGCCGAGTTCAGCAGGCTCCAGAGCACATCCTCAATGCCTGACCTGCGGTTCTGAACGCCGACATCGATGGCCTTGCGAGCGATCGCCATCTCCTCGGCGTCGGGCAGGCGTGAGTAGCAAGCGAGGTAGAGTTCTTCGACGATCTGCTCCGGTTTCAGGTCGCTCTTCGCCATTTCATCGGCGCGTCCCCCCTCAGTGGCAATCTTGGCGTGGAGCGAGGATGAATTCATCATGTGCAGCGCTTGCACGACGCTGGGCTTTGCATCGCGCTCGCAGGGGCACTCGGCGCTACTGTTGGGGCGGCCAAAGGCATCGAGGAATTCGCTCTCCAGCTTGTGGTTCCATGTTTGCTTGGCGAGGGACTTGGGAGGCATGCCCGTGTAGTTGAACCAAGTGCCCGTCACCCGCCCAAGGGCATCAAGCAGCGTTTCGGCGGGCAGACGCCGGCGGTAGCTGCGGCTGTAGTTCTTCAAATCGGAGGCGTTGGTCTCGTTCGGCAGGCTGCTGAGGCGGTAAATCTGCGAGCGCATGATGGTGCGCATGAGATGCTTCAAATCGTAGCCGTGCTGCACGAAGTCGGCGGCCAGCCAGTCGAGCAGCGCGGGATTCGTGGGCGGATTCGACGCACGGAAGTCATCCACGGGATCGACGATGCCACGGCCCATGAAGCTGGACCACACACGGTTCACGATGGCGTGCGCAAAGTGCGGATTCTTCGGGTTCGTCATCCAATCGGCCAGCACGGCACGCGGGTCCTGCGATTCGGCAATGGGGATTTCCTTGTCGGCCGGCGGACGCGGCTTCAGCGACACTTTGGTGACCGGATGCTCGATGCTGGCCGTGCCGGGCGCGAACCACCACTGCTCCGGCTCGCCGCTGATCGGCGCGGAGATGCCCTGTCCCTTGCGTTTCATCTGCGTGAAGAACGCGGCCATCTGGTAGTAGTCCGTCTGGTCCCACTTCTCCGTCGGGTGATGGTGACACTTCGCGCATTCCAGACGCACGCCGAGGAAGATTTGGCCGATGAAGGTCGCCGCGTCGATGGGCTCGCGTTTGTCACGCCAGATCGCCACGGGGCCATTTTTGTGCGTGTTTCCCTCGGCGGTGAGGAGTTCCGTCACGAAGCGGTTCCACGGCTTGTTTTCGCGAAACGACTGCCTGATCCACTGATCGAGCAAATAGACCGGCTTCACACCGACACGCGATGGATTCGGACGAATGAGATCGCCCCATTTGATGGCCCAGTGATCGGCCCATTCGGGGCGCTCGAGCAATTGATCGATCCACTGCTCATACTTCGACGGATTTTTGTCGGCGAGGAAGGCGCGGGCTTCCTCCACGCTCGGCAGCATGCCGATGGCATCGAGCGAGGTGCGGCGGAGGAACTCCGCATCGCTGCACGTGTCGCTCGGCAGGTAGCCGACCTTTTGCAGTCGCGCATACACGAGCTTGTCGATCTCATTGCGCACCGGCAGCTTCGCGTAGCTCTCCGCTGGCAGCAGTTTCTCCGCGGGCACATCCACACGCGAGATCGCCACCTGCCCCATGTAACGCGCCACGATGACCGTCTCGCCGCTTTCGGTCGAGGCTTTGACTTTGCCGGCCTCGTCCACGCTCGCGATGGCCTTTTCGGAGGAAATGTAATCCGCCAACGCCGTCACATCGCGTGTGGAGCCGTCGCTGTATTTCGCGGTGACCTTCAGCGCGAGCTCCTCGCCCTTGCGATACGTTTTCTCGCCCGGCGTGATGGCGATCTCATTCAGTGTCGGCTGATTCGGCAATTCAAACGGCATGCCCTGGCGAATCCACTCCGCCACGGTCTTCGCCCATTCGGAATCGGGCTCAAATCGCTGCCCACCTTCATGCTGCACGCGCACGGTGGCCTTTTGAAGAATGAGACTGTCCTCCGGACGCGCGGGAAACACGCGACGGCCACGCGAGTCGTTCACGAACTCCATGAAGTCGCTCTTCGTGTCGAAAGCGAAGATGGAAAGGCGGAAGCCGGCCTGTCCGCTCGACTTCGCATGGCAGGAACCGAGGTTGCAGCCTGCTTTGGTGAGGATGGGGAGGATATCGCGGGTGTAGGAGAGTGATGCGTGAGGAGTGATGCGTGAATCTTCTGAAGCGAGCTTGGTGACGTTCGCCTTCTCATCGAGTTGCACGACTTTGCCGCTGTCGAGCGCGGCGAACGTCGTTTTGCCATCCGAAACCGCTGCATACGGCACGCTTTCGAGTGCGACGAGCTTCTTCGATTTGCCGCTGGTGAAGGCGAGGCGGACGCCGTCGTGGCTTTTGAGTTCGGTGATGTTGAAGACGTTCCCGCTGTCGGTGAGGTAAGTGAGCGCACTGGAATCAGCGGACCACATCAGCGCGTTCACGGGCGCGGATTTGTCGCCGAGGAGCATCAGCATCTCCTTCGTAGCGATGTCCCACACTTTGAGTTCCTTGTCCGCGCTGCCGGTGGCGAGCCATTTGCCGTCGTGATTGAAGGCGAGCGCCGTGATGTGGCCGACGTGGCCTTCGATCTTCGCGATTTCCTTCAGCGTGGCCGCGTCCCACACCTTCGCGAGATTGTCCGCGCCGCCGGTGGCGATCTGTTTGCCGTCTTGGCTCAGCGTGAGGCTCAAAACGTTGTCCGCATGCGCCTCGACGGTTTGCGACGGTTTCGGCTCGCCGAGCTTCCAGCGATGCAAAACGCCCTTCACGCCCGTGGGGCCGTCCGCGAGGATCAGTGTCGCTTTGTCCGCGAGGAAGGTCAGGCCCGTCACGCGGCCTTCGAGCGGCGCGGTGAGTGTGTTCGCGATCTTCCAATCCGCCGAATTCCACACCAGCACGTTGCGATAGCCTCCCGCGGCCAATCGCGTGCCATCGCTGTTCCAGGCGAGCGATTGAATGACGTCCTTGTGCCCTTCCAATGTCGCAATGACCGGCAGGTCCTTCGTTTTCGCATCGCGCACGACCACGCGATTGCCAATGCCCGTCGCGAGCCATTTTCCATCGGCGCTAAGCGCCAAAGTCGTCGCCGGAGCATGTCCGGGCGGCAACGCGGCCAGTTTGTCCGCCGGAGTCAGCTCGCCGAATTTCTTCAGCGCCGCCACATCCCACGCCGCACCGGCCTGAACCCACGCTTTGAGCAAATTGATCTGCTTTTCCGGCAACTGCTTCTTCGGCGGCATGTGCTCGTCCCCCGTCGCTGAGAGCGAGGAGATGATTTTGCCCGATTGGATCACTTCGAGGGCCGATTCACGCGTTTCGAGCGACAGATCGCCCTTTTTCTTCTCCGCGTTGTGGCAGCCCATGCACTGCGTTTTCAGCAAACCCATCGCCTGGGCCGTGGGCACACGTTTTTCCTCCGCAAAGAGGGAGGTGACAAAAATCAAAGGCAGAAGTCGGCGGAGCATTGGGGGTGCCAAACTACGGGCCAACAGCTGCCTCTCTTGCCGGAGGCCGCGTTCAGCGAGCTTTGCGCCGCTCATTCAGCCATCCGAGGCCTAGCGAGGCCGCAAACAAGGCGACGAAAATCAAGAAGACAGTCCACATGGGCTGCGTCATGCCGATGAGATGCTGCAAGGGCTGCCGAGGCATCGGGACGGCATGAATCAGCATGAGATGAACCACGTAAAGCAGCAGCGATTCCCTGCCCGCGAGGCGCAACCAGCCAGTCGCGCCCGAAACTCGATCCGCGATGCAGGCGATCACCACCGCAGCCATCATTACCCAGCCAAGACGTTCGAGGAAAAACTCCGGTGCTCCACCGGGCCACGGTGAATAAGGCTGAGCAAAAGCCAGCAGAGCACCCAACACAAAAACCAGCGCAGCTTGAGCATTGGTGCCGCCATTCCAGAGCCTTCGCGTCAAAAAGCCCGCCAGCCCGAAGCCCACCCAAGGAAACAAGGCGAAGAATGAGCCCTGGTTGCGATTGAAATACTGGTCGATGAACAAGACGCCCGTGCGCCAGCTTTCGGCCGAGGTTTGCAGGCCCACGAAGAACACGAACAACACTGCGGCGATCCCGTCCCTCCAGCGCCCGAACCTTTCCGCGAACAGCATGAGCATGCCGCTGATAGCCAGACAATGCAGCACATTCACCGTGCAGGCCGCACGCCAGGATTTCGCATCCAACAGCGACTGCCAGGGCACATGCATGAGATAGCCGATGAGCAGCACCATGAGTAGGCGCTTCATGGCCGGCCACGCAGGCTTCGTCTTGCCTTGCGTCACATGCGCACGCACGAATCCGGCGATCCAGAAGAACGCGGGCGCGATGAGGCCATGGTAGTAGCTCATCTCGCGATACCAGGAGGTGTCCTGCATGCTGGCGTCGAGAAAAGTGTTCGCCGCATGCGTCCAGATCATGCCTAGCACCGCGAATCCACGGAAGAGATCGAGCCATTCAAGACGCCGGGCGGCAGAGGACATGCGCGTGAGGCTAACAAAGTTATGCTTCATCACAAGATGTCTCTCCGGTTGTCGTTTGATAAAATCTCACTCGTCCAACCATGAAATTCATCCTCTTCTCATCGCTTCTGCTCGCAGTTTCCATGCCCGCCGCTGAAGTCTTTGAAGCCGCGCTCGGGCGCGAATCCGAACTACCGAAGGGAAAGGAGGCCGATGGCATCCGCGGAGACTTCGTGCTGCGCAGCGAAAAGGTGGAGGCGGTCATATCCCAAAACGCGCCAAACCGCCGCGCCAACATGAGCACGTTTTACGGCGAGGACGGCGTGACCCCCGGTGCGCTGTATGATCTGACTCTGCGCGGTGCGAACAACGATCAGCTCGTCATCTACAGTCCCAGCGGTCATGGACAGGTGAGCTACGTGAAGATTGCCAATGTGAAGGAGGAAGGCAGCGCCGCCGTGGAATCCGTCACGACGGCAGGCAAGAACGGCGGCGTCTTCAAACGGCACGAATACCGCGTGAAGGACGGCGTGCAGGGCCTCTTCATCACCACCGTGCTGCGCAACGAATCCGACAAGCCACAGAAGACCTTCACCAAGGATGACTTCACCCGCTTCGACAGCACCGGCACCACGAGCGACGGCATCCGCTGGGCCGACGCGATCAATCCCGCGCACAAGTGCGGCTACGCCCTGGCCACGCTTAGCGTCACCGGCATTGAGAAGCTGGAGGACACGATTGAGCTGAAGCCGAAGCAGGAAGTGGTGATTGCGCGCTTCTTCGCTGTCGGCACATCGCCAGCGCAGGCGGTGGGCGAGGCCCGCGAGGCCAAGGGTGGCAAGATGGGCATCGTGAGCGGTCAGATCAACGACACGAATGGCAAGGGCATCGTAACGGCCTCGATCCTGGTGCCGGATGGCAGCAAGACGATTCCCGCCTATCCCGATGCGGAGGGCAAATTCAGCCTGAAGCTGCTCCAAGGACCGGCGGAGCTGGCCGTGACAGATTTGGGCCGTCCTGATGCCAAAATCAGCTTTACCGTCGCTGAAGGGAACACCACCACACCAAAGCTCACGATGCAAAACGCCTCAGGCATCCGCTTTGCTATCACGGGTGAAGATGGCAAGCCTCTGCCCTGCAAGGCGCACTTCGCGCCGCTCGATGAAAAGGCACCGAAACTTGATCTCGGCCCCAAATGGCGTGCGCATGGCTGCGTGGACCAGTATCACAGCGAGAACGGCCATTTCACGCAGCAGCTTCCGCCGGGCAAGTATCACGTCGTCGTCGTGCGCGGACCGGAATACAGCCACATCGCCACAGATGTCACTGTGGAGGCTGGGAAGACGGTCGAGTTCAAGGGCACACTGAAACGCCTCGTGGACACAAAGGGCTGGATCAGCGCTGACTTCCACAACCACAGCACGCCGAGCGGTGACAACGTCTGCGACACCGACGGTCGCCTCATCAACATCGCGGTGGAGCATCTCGAATTCGCGCCGACGACGGAGCACAACCGCCTTTTCGACTGGGAGCCGACGATCAAGGCGCTTGGCCTTGAGAATCACATCAAAACCGTGAAGGGCATCGAACTCACCGGCAGCCGCCAGCACTTCAACGCCTTCCCCTTCGAACCTGATCCTCTCAAGCAAGATGGCGGCGCTCCCGTTTGGAACGATGATCCGCGCATCACCGCAATCACACTCCGCCGTTGGCAGGGCGAACGCGCGGACCGCTGGATTCAGTTCAACCATCCGGATCTCGCGAACATGTTCACGGACCGCGACAACGATGGCATCGCCGACGGCGGTTTTGTCGGCGTAGGCGGCATGATTGACGGCTCCGAGAGCGAAAACGGCCCCGGCACCGACATTCTGGCTGACTCACCCTTTAAGCTGAACCGCCCAGCCGGTTCGCTGGCGATGAAAGTGTCCCAGGTGCGTGAATTCCTCTGGCGTCAGCTCTTGAATCAAGGTCTGCGCGTCACCGCCGTCGGCGTGGCCGACGCGCACAGCGTGTATGGCAACGGCGTCGGCTGCTGGCGTTGCTATTTGCCTTCGAGCACCGATGAACCGGCCAAAATCGACTGGGCGGAACTCTCTCCGCATGCCAAGGCCGGCCACATCGTGCTCAGCACCGGTCCTTTTCTCGAAGTGACCACGCAGAATGGCAAAATCGCCGGTGACGATGACCGCGCGACTGGCGGCATCGACCTCAAGGTGCGCGTGCAGTGCACCGACTGGATGGACATCGACCGCGTGCAGGTGCTGGTGAATAGCCGCCCTGATCCAAAGCTCAACTTCACCCGCACCTCGCATCCGAAGATGTTCAAGGACGGCGTCGTTAAATTTGACGAGACGATCCACATACCGCTCCAGCACGACGCGCATCTCATCGTCGTCGCCATAGACGAGGACGGAGACGAAAAGATCGGTTTCGGCACCAGCGACTACGCGAAAATGCGCCCCTGCGCCTACAACAATCCGATTTACGTCGATGCCGACGGCGGAGGCTTCAAACCGAATGGCGACACGCTCGGCTTTGACCTGCCCGTTGGAGGAATGAATGCTGACAAGGCGAAGGCGCAGCTAGTCCGTGCTGGCTTGATGAAGGAGGAGCCAAAAGCGGCGGACAAGCCATGATCAGTCACACAGATAGCGGGTTGAGCGCGATCTGGGATCGCACCCGCTGATAACTGCACCCCTCAGCACCCTCCCCCGCCCCAGACAACACTGCTGCCATATCCTCTTCGGGGAGAGGGCTGGGGTGAGGGGTGAACGTGAAGATTGCCATCCAACTGTGCGAGCGTATGGCTTCCGCATGAACTCCGAAGAGTTGTTTGATCGAGCCAAAGCCGTCGCCTTGAAGGCCTATGCGCCTTATTCGCATTTTCAGGTCGGCTGTGCGTTGGAGACACAAAGCGGCCACGTCTTCACCGGCTGCAACGTCGAGAACGCGAGCTATGGGCTAACGATGTGCGCCGAGCGCAATGCGATTTTCCACGCCGTGGCCGAAGAAGGACCTAGCATGAAGATCGCCACGCTCGCCGTGATTGCTCTGGGGCATGAATTCCCGCCCTGTGGTGCCTGCCGACAGGTGATCGCGGAGTTTGCGACGCCGGAAACGGTCGTGTGGTTCCTGCGGGATGGAAAACCGTTATCGATGACGATGGCGGAGTTGCTGCCAGCCGGGTTCAGGATATGAATCCGGCCGCATGAACCTGCCTCCCTCCGTCACTCTCATCGAAGAACCCGCCGGCTACCCGATTCTCGTCATCCATCACGCTGCGGCAAGCGGGCGGATCGCCTTGAACGGCGCACATGTCATGGAGTGGACTCCGAAGGGCGAAGATCCGGTGCTCTACATGAGCCCACAGGCGTTGCTGGAGCCGGGCAAGGCCATTCGTGGTGGCGTTCCGGTTTGCTGGCCATGGTTTGGCCCGCATCCGACGGAAAGCGACAAACCTGCGCATGGTTTTGTCCGCAATCTCATGTGGGAAGTTGGCGAAATGACGGAAAACCTCGCGGGAGTGACGCTGCAACTCCATCTGCGTGACAGCGACGCTTCACGCGCCTTCTGGCCGCATGCGTTTGAGCTGATGTTCGAAGTAAAGATGGGCGCGCAACTCAGCATGGCGCTGCACATCAAGAACACCGGCACGGAGCCATGGTCGATGACGGGAGCACTGCACACCTATTTCTGTGTCGCGGACGTCACCGAGACGGCCGTGATCGGCCTGGACGACGCGTTTTATGTCGAAAGCCGCCTTTCGCCGGAGCGCATCGAGCAGAGCGGGCCAGTGTATTTCGACCGTGAGGTGGACCGGAACTACGAATCGAAGGAAACTGTGCGCATCCTCGACAGAAAAGGCGGCCGGACCGTGGTCATCGATAAGTCTGGCAGCCGCGCTACCATCGTTTGGAATCCTTGGATCGAGAAGTCAAAGCGCCTGAGTGACCTGCCGGACGATGCGTATCCGTATTTCGTCTGCATTGAGGCCGCCAATGCCGTGCCGGATGTCATTGCCATGCCTCCAGGCAAAGAGCATGTCCTGGAGCAGCGGGTGCGCGTGAATCGAAACTGAGAATTTTCCGCCAGCGAGGCATTGGGGGGCACAAATCAACCGTTGCGAGCGCGTTGCTTGACCCCGCCACAGGCCTCGCCATGTCTGACGCATGGCAGACGGTCCTCCATTGATCGACCGCGTGCGCTTGCGCTCCAACCAGTGGCGCAAGCTGCGTGGGATCGTGCTCAATCTCGCCACCACCGACAGCTTCTACGGCAAAAAGATCCGCGAATGGGAGCTGAAGGTCAGCCGCATGAACCGCATCGAGGATTTCATTGCGCAGGTGCCCTTCACGACGAAGGCAGACATCCAGGCCGACCGCGCCGCGCATCCGCCCTTTGGCACGAACCTGACGCGAGCGATTCATCAATACACCCGCTTCTGCCAGACCAGCGGCACGAGCACCGGCGAGCCCATGGCCTGGGTGGACACGCCGGAGAGCTGGGAAGCGATGCTGAAGTGCTGGCAGCGCGTGTTTGACGCTGCTGGACTGGTCAAAGGCCGCGACCGCATCTTCTTCGCGTTTTCCTTTGGGCCGTTTCTCGGCTTCTGGACGGCGTATGAGGCTGCGGCAAAGGACTTCCTTGTCATCCCTGCTGGCGGGCTTTCCAGCCAGGCGCGTTTGGAGGCGATGGCACGCTATGGCGCGACGGTTTTGTGCTGCACGCCCACGTATGCTCTTCGTCTCGGCGAGCTCATCGGCGAAGCGTCCGGTGTCGAACGCATGGGCCTGCGCATCAACAAGATCATCGTCGCTGGCGAGACCGGCGGCAGCGTGACGGAGGTCCGCAAGCGCCTCGAAAAGCTCTGGGACGCGCGCATTTTTGATCATCATGGCATGACCGAGGTCGGCCCTGTGAGTTACGAGGCCGAGGACATGCCTCAGCAGCTCATCGTGATGGAGGACGCTTACCTGGCCGAGGTCGTCGATCCGCAAACAGGCAAGGAGGTGGAGGATGGCCAATGCGGGGAGCTGATCCTCTCCACACTCGACCGCACCTCATGCCCATTGCTGCGCTACCGCACCGGCGACTGGGTAAAGAAGAAACTTCACCGCGGCCGACTCATCCTCGACGGCGGCATCCTCAGCCGCGTGGATGACATGGTCGTCGTGCGCGGCGTGAACATTTATCCCAGCGCGGTCGAGGCCGTCATGCGGCAGTTTCCCGAGGTCATCGAGTTCATGGTGGAGCAGCGCAAGGTCGATGCGATGGACGAGATCGAGTTGCTCGTCGAGATGGACGGCAACGTCGCCAAACCGCTTCTCAAACGCATCGAGGCCAAATTGAAGGACACGTTTTCCCTGCGCATTCCGGTGATGCTCGCCGAACCGGACAGCCTGCCGCGACATGAATTCAAAGCAAAGCGCTGGCGGCTTGCTCCGCAAGAATGACGAAACCAGAATGGCGAATGAATCCCTGACTCCTCACCACTCTTAAACACTCGAACACCCGCCCCCATTCGTCATTCTGCATTCAGCATTCGTCATTTTTCATCATGCCCCTCATCCAGCTCACCAAAGTCACGAAATCCTACCTCGATCCCGGCAGCGGAGCACGTGTTCCGGTGCTGCGTGGCATCACGCTCGGCATCTCGGCGGGGGAATCCGTGGCCATCGTCGGCCCGTCCGGCTGCGGAAAGAGCACACTGTTGAACATTCTCGGCACGCTCGACTCGCCGGACGAGGGCAGCTTTGTTTTCGATGAGCAGGATCTCACGCAATGCACTCCGAAGCAGCTCGCCGCGATCCGCAGCCAGAAAATCGGCTTCATTTTCCAGCTTCATCACCTCATGCCTCAGTGCTCGGTTCTGGAGAATGTGCTACTGCCCACTCTCGCTCTCAAATCGCCTCCTGCCGACGCGAAACAGCGTGCAGAATCACTGCTGGATCAGGTTGGCCTGAAGGATCGCATGAGCTGGAAACCGGCGCAGCTCTCCGGCGGTGAGCGGCAACGCGTGGCCTTCGTGCGCGCGCTCATCAATCAACCGCGCCTCATTCTCGCCGACGAGCCCACCGGCGCTCTCGATGAGGCGAACGCCGCCGCTTTGACCGACCTGCTGCTCACGTTGCAAAAGAGCAGCGGCGTCACGCTTGTCATGGTCACGCATCATCGCGCGCAGGCGGACCGCATGAACCGCGTGATGACGATCCACGAAGGCGTCCTGTCATGAAACTGAAGGATTACGTCCTGCAGTCAGCGCGCCACTACTGGCGCGGCCATCTCGGCCTGCTCTTCGGCACGTTTCTGGCCGCGACGATCCTCACTGGCTCGATGCTTGTCGGCGATTCCGTCCGCGCCAGCCTGCGTCGCGTCGCGGCATTGCGTCTCGGCAAAATCGAAGGCGGCGTGCTTGGTGGCGAGCGCTGGTTCACGGAGAATCTGGCACGCAAGAACAACGCCGCGCCGCTCATCCTCGCCACAGGCTCCGCCAGCGCCGCGAACGGCAAGGTGCGCGTGAATGGTGCGCAGGTGCTCGGCGTGGAAGAAGGCTTCTGGAAGCTCAGCACGAGTGGAAAAGTCATCGCGTTCGACAAAACGGCCGTCGCCATCAATGAGCCGCTCGCACGCAAGCTCGGCGTGAAGGCGGGGGACACGATTCTCGTCCGACTGGAGCGCCCGAGTGCGATTTCACGCGACGCGCCGCTCTCTGGCAGCACGAACGAGGATGTCACACTGCGCCGCACCATCGCCACCGTCGTAAGCGCCGAGGATTTCGGTACATTCCAGCTCACCGCATCGCAACTGCCGCCGGACACAGTCTTTGTGAACCTCGCCGATCTGCAAAACCAGTTGGAGATGGACGAACGCGTGAACGCGCTGCTCAGCCCGCAGTTCGGCCCTCTGCGCGCGCGTTTTGAGGACCAGCGCACGCTCACGGATTTCGCGCTCCAGCTCAAACACATCGACGGTGCACAAAAGGAATGGGAGATTAGCACCAGCCGTGTCTTTCTCGACCGCGTCCTGGCGGAGAAGGTTTTTCAGATCAAGGGCGCGCATGGCGTGCTGACCTACCTGGTCAATGGCATCACCTCCGCGCAGGGTGGGACGCCTTACTCGATGATCACCGCCGTCGAAGGCGGCGATGACGCAAGCATCACAATCTCGCAATGGCTCGCGGATGATCAAAAGCTCGTCATCGGCGATGAATTAAAGGTGAAGTACTTCGTGGTCGGCCTCGGGCGTGAATTGAAGCAGGAGGAAGCGGCCTTCAAAGTCTCGAAGATCCTGCCCATGGATGATCCGATGGTCACGAAGGCGTGGACGCCCGAGTTTCCCGGCGTTTCCGACGTGGACAACTGCCGCGACTGGGAACCGGGCATCCCGATGGACATGAAGGCCATCCGTGACAAGGACGAGGACTACTGGGACGAGTTCAAAGGCACGCCAAAGGGTTTCATCTCGCTCGCCGCCGGTCAGAAGCTGTGGGCCAATCGTTTCGGCAATCTCACGGCCGTGCGCATCCCTGACACCGGCCAGTCGCAGGAGGCGCTGGCGAACGTGCTCGCGCTGCGCCTCAACCTTGCCGACATCGGCCTCCTGCCGCGTGACTTCAAGGCTGAGGCCGGTGCGGCGGCCAAGGGCAGCGTCGATTTCGGCGGACTGTTCATCGGTTTGAGCATGTTCCTCATCGCGGCCGCGCTCGTGTTCGCGGCGCTGCTGTTTTTGTTCACTCTGGAGCGTCGCGCCTCGCAGGTGGGCCTGCTAATGGCCGTGGGCTGGACGCGTGGCATGGTGCGCCGCGCATGGTTGATGGAGGCGGGTGTGATCGCGCTCGCGGGCATCCTGCTCGGCGTGTTCGGCGGCATTGTTTACACGCAGTCCGCCCTGCACGGTCTCACCGCCGTGTGGAAAGGTGCCACGCAGGGGCTGCCACTCGTGTTCAGCGCCAGTTTCGGCACGATTTTCGGTGCGGCTGCGGGAACGCTTGTCGTGGTGCTTGGTACGCTCTGGCTCAGCAGCCGCCGTCTTTTCAAAACGGAGACGCGTGATCTGCTGGCAGGCTCGTGGAGCCTCAACTCGACGCCTGACACGAAAAAGTCGCGCCGCTGGGGCGTGCCGCTCTGCGGTGGTCTTGCGGTGCTGTTACTCATCATGGCTTTTGTCGTCAAAAAGCCCGAAGCAGTGGCGGGGATGTTCTTTGGGAGCGGTATGTTCTGCATGATCACCGGCCTACTGCAACTGAGCCGCTGGATGGGGCGCGACAGCGGCACGCTTGCGCAGTCCCTGTGGCAGATCGGCGCGCGCAACATCTCCCGCCGCCCCTCACGCAGCCTCGCGGTCATCGGCATGATGGCGGGTGGCATCTTCCTCGTCGTCGCGGTGAACGCCTTCCGCATGAGCGCGGGCGATGACAGGCAGCGCGCCTCCGGCACCGGCGGCTTCGCGCTCATCGGCGAGTCCTCGCTGCCGGTTTATGAAGATCTGAACTCAAAGACCGGATGGGAGGCCTTCGGCCTCGATGAAAAACTCATGCCGCAGGCCCGTGTGGTGCCGTTTCGTGTGAAGGAGGGCGATGATGCGAGCTGCCTGAACCTCAACCGCGCGCAAAAGCCGCTGCTGGTGGGCGTGGACTTCAAAAAACTGGTCGGCTCATTCACCTTCGCGTCGGGAGGGTGGGAAAAACTCAAGGATTCATCGACGGTGACCGCCATTGCGGACCAAGCGACCGCGATGTGGGGCCTCGGCAAAGGTGTGGGCGACACGATCGATTACCAGGATGCGAACGGGAACACCTTCCAGGTCAAACTCGTCGGTTTGCTGGCTGGCTCGGTGCTGCAAGGGAAGATGATCATCAACGAGACCGCTTTCCTCGCGAAATATCCCGACGCGGCGGGTTATCGCTTCTTCCTCGTCGATGCCAAACCGGAAGCGCGTGATGAAATCGCCGCGCATCTGACGCGTCAGCTCGAACAACGCGGCCTGGCGCTCGAACCGGCGAAACAACGGCTGGAGCTGTTCCTGAGCGTGCAGAACACCTACATCGGCATTTTCACCGTTTTGGGCGGCCTGGGCGTGTTGCTGGGCACAGCAGGCATTGGTGTTCTCATCGCGCGTCATGTGCTGGAGCGCCGTGGCGAGCTGGGGCTGATGCAAGCGCTCGGATTTCAGGCTGGAGCGCTGCGCTGGATGATTTTGGGTGAGCACGGCGTGCTGCTGGTGCTCGGCATGCTGCTTGGCGTCGTCACGGCCTCTCTGGCGGTGATTCCGCAGCTCATCGGCAGCGGCGGCGGACTTCCCGCGGCCTTCTTGGGCCAGTTGATCGCCGCCGTGCTCGGTTTCGGCCTCTTCGTGTGCGTGATCGCCGTTTCCAGCGCCGTGCGCGGACGTCTGACCGAGTCGATCCGCCGCGAGTAAGGCCGCCACGCGCCTTGCACTCCGCTGTTCGCACGCTCTTATGCGCGGCAGTGAATCCCGCGCTCAACGAACCCGACTCTCCCTTCGATCTCGCCCTCCGTCCGGCGGATTTTTCGGAGTTTCACGGCCAGACGAAGGTCAAGGAGCAGCTTCTCGTGATGGTCGAGGCCGCAAAGATGCGCGGTGAGTCGCTGGACCACGTTTTGCTGTGCGGCCCGCCCGGTCTGGGCAAAACGACGCTCGCCAATCTCATCGCGAACGCCGTCGGCACGAAGCTGCACACCACCAGCGGCCCGCAAATCGAACGTGCAGGCGATCTGGCCGGCATTCTGACCAATTTGCAGGAGCGGGACATCCTCTTCATCGACGAAATCCACCGCCTGCATCCCAGCATCGAAGAATACCTGTATCCGGCCATCGAGGACTTCCGGCTCGACATCATCATCGACCAAGGACCGAAGGCGCGCACCATCCGCCTCGACCTGCCGCCTTTCACGCTTGTGGGAGCGACCACGCGCGCGGGCATGCTCACCGCGCCGATGCGTTCGCGCTTCGGCATTCCGAACCGGCTCGACTACTACACGAGCGAGGAGTTGCAGCACATCCTGATGCGCTCGGCGCGTCTCATGAACGTGGTGATGGAAGAAGCCGGCGCGCATGAAATCGCCCGTCGCTCTCGTGGCACGCCACGCATCGCGAATCATCTGCTGCGCTGGGTTCGCGACTACGCGCAGGTGAAGGCGCAAAACGTCGTGACGGAGCAAGTCGCGCATCAGGCGCTCAGCATGCGCGACATCGACGAGTCCGGCCTCGATGAAATGGACACGCGCATCCTGGAAGCGATCGTCGGCAAGTTTGATGGCGGCCCCGTCGGCATGGGCAGCGTCGCTGTCGCCGTCGGCGAGGACGCGAGCACGTTGGAGGACGTGCATGAGCCTTATCTCGTGATGCAGGGCTACCTCAAGCGCACGCCGCGCGGACGAGTCGCCATGCCCGCAGCTTACAAGAAACTGGGAATCATCCCGCCGGTGAAATCGCAGGCGGAGTTGTTTTGAGCCTCTGTTCTTGTTCCCGTCCGCCTGGGCTCACTTGAGCATCATGTCCTTCGACTCGATGTCGTAGCCTTGCAGCAGACAGGACTCTCCGGAGATGACAAAGGTGAAGACCTCGATCCCCTTCCCTTGCTCGAAAACGGCGTCCTGCGTGAGCGCGACCGTGGTTTTCAGGTTGTGGCTGTTGATGCGCCATCCCGAGCTGGAGTTGCCCGTGTGTTTGCCCAGTTTTCGATGCACGGCCTCCAGCAACTTCACGAAATCAGCCTCCGTTGTGGACGCCTTCAAGTCCGCGTGCCCGGCGGCGTAGAGCTCCTTGAACTTCTGCTCGTTGAACCGCTGGTGAAATTCATCGGCGGCGGTGTCCGCCAGGCGGATACCGCGGGTCATGTCCTTGCATGAGGCCAGCGGGAGCGCCGCGAAAGGCAGAGCGAACCATGTTCTTCGTTTCATGTCAGCAAGGCTACGCAGCGGGAGGCTCGGCAGGCAAGATTTTTTACGTTGGAGCACGCATCACGCGCCTTGCGCCACCGTCATTCGTCATTCAGCATCGGGAAGCATGTGGCGCGAACTGACAACTCTCTGGCAGAGCATCTGCGACCCGGAGTACCTGCATCTGCTGCTGGAGCCGCTGCCGTTGTTCGGCCTGGGGCTTGGACTAGTGTTTCTCATCATTTCCTTCGTGTTTGGGGAGGCGAGGAGCCGCATGCTCGCTCTGGGTGTCATCTGCGTGTCGTGCGCCAGCGTGTGGCCCTACATCGACCTGCGAGACAAGGCCACGCCGCGGATTCTGGCGACACGCTCGCCGGACTTCGCGCCGCTCATTCAGGAGCAGACCCAGCGACGCAAGGACTGGTCGTGGCCGTATTATGCGATGGCGCTGCTCAGCGCTGCAGCGTTGTCCTTCTCGCGTTCGTCCAAGGGCCGTCCGCTGCTGCTGGTCGTCGTCATTTACGGCGGCCTGCTTTTCTGGTTCAGCATCTGGCTGCACAAGAAGGAGTGCGAGGTCTATCACCGCAACATCGTGCGCTTCGTCCCAGTGCGATGAGAACCGCTGTGGCAGGCGCAAACCGCCCGCTTTACTTCAAGTACTTCTCAAACTCCTTCGCCAGCGCACCGGGACCGCCGAGATCGCGGCAGACGAGGGCGAGGGATTTGGCCTGATTCTTCAGCTTCTCGTCCGTTGGCGCGGCGGCGACTTTCGTGTCGGTCAGGCGCAGCGCGGCCATGGCGGAGAGGCGGAACAATGAACGGTCGGAGCCCAGATCAAGGGTGAGGGCGCGGTGAAAGTCCATCAGCGCCAGATCAGGCTGTTTCTGGCTGTCCTCGTTCCAGACGGCACGCAGGTAGCACAACGCGGCGAGGCGCGAGGAGCGCAGCCGCTTGAACGGGGCCTGCGGCAGGTTGAGAGGGTTCGCGTCCTCAAACTTTTTGATGAAGGTGCCGAGGGAGAGCCAGTCTTTCTTGCCGAGCAGCGCCCAGCCCTCCAGATCGACAAAATCTTCGGTGAACTGTGGCCCGAAGCTGAGCGGGTTCGCAAGCTGGCGGTCCATGAGCTTTCCGAGATCGGCATAACGACCGAGTTTTTGCAGGCACATGAACTGGAAAAGACGCGCCTGCGAGCCGTAGCCGTCCTGCATGGGCACGAGTTTCTCGAACTCATCCCCCAGTTTCGCGAACTGCTGCTCCGCTTCGGCGAAATTGCCACTGGCGTAGGTCTGCTGCGCGATGGACCAGCCTTTCGGCTCGTCCACGACCATGTCGCGAATGGTGGTGAGCGGCACCTTGATGCTGTTGCCGCCGTTCGGGGCGTCGCTGACGATCAAACCGTCTTTTTCAGCACCGATGAGGTAGCCGGGCATCGGTTCGCCGGTGACCTTGGTCATCTGGATGGCGAGCGGCTCAGCGTGCAGAGCGCAAACGGAGGAAAGGAGAAGAAAAGCGTGCTTTTTCATGGCGGCGGCATCACGAAGGTTCATTCACGCACGCCCCAGAGTCCCTCGTCGGGGTGCTCGGGGAGGTTGAGCTTCTTGCGCAGGGTTTTGTAGTGTTCCTTGGCCTTTTTGATGAAGGGCCCGGCCACCTCGTGATCTGCGAGCTTGTACATGCGGCCGACGGTGTCCTTGATGAGGCGGAAGGCCTTGTCCTCGTTCCCTTTCTTCAACTGGATCTCGGCGGCGCGCAGGCGTGCCTCGGCGGAGTATTGCACGACGTTCTCCAGCGGCGGTCCGACGAAGGGCGTGTAGGCCTCCAGCGCCTTGTCGGTGTCGTTGAGGCTTTCGTAGCATTTGCCGAGGCGGTAGAAGACCTCGGCACGGGTGCGGGTGAAGCGCGTGTCCTTGGTCATGGCCAACAGGGTGTCCGCGGACAACTGCCACTGCTTGCGGTTAAAATAGATGCGCGCTTTGTCGATCATGGCCTCTTCGACGTACTCCGGCTTGTCTTTCAACTCACGGATCACCTGGTCGAACGCGGCCACTGCCTCCTGGAAGCTGCTGGTCTCCCCGGTTTTCGCCAGCAAGCGTGCCTTGCCCATGAGGGCGAGCGGATAATGCTCGGACTGGCCGCGGTCCATGACGGCCTTGAACCATTCGAGCGCCTCCTTGTCGTTGCCACGCTCGGTGAGATCGCGCCCGACCTTGACGAGGATGTAAGAAGCCAGCTCCGCCTTGTCGAACTTTTGCAACTCCTCGAAGCCCACCTGGATCTGCGCGGCCCGTTTGGGGAACTTGTCCTTGTAGCTTTCGTTCTCCAACAAGTCGATGCGGGCCATGCTGAGCCAGGCCTTGAGCGTGTTGTTGATCTGCGCGCCGCCCTGCGGCACGAAATTCGTCAGCCGCTCCAGCAATTGCTCGGGGCCGACGATTTCGAGGTAGTTCTGCGTGTAGGAGCCGATGGCCTCCTCGATGCCCGTGCCGCTGTCTCCGCTGCCGAGGCGGACGATGACTTTTTCGAGCGCATCGAGCGCCTCTTTGCCGCGTTTGGCTTCCTTCAGCGGCTCCAGCGAGCCGACGATGACCTCGGCGTCGTAAAACCCGCCGCTGTACTTCGCGACGTATTCGTCGTAGTACTTGATGACATCCTGCGGCTTCTTCAAAGCGTTCGCGACACGCACGAGCTGCACAAGCACACGGCCCACGATGGCACGGTGTGCATCTCCCTCCGCAGCCTCGCCGAGTTCGCGTGCCTTTAAATACGCCTCCTCGGCCTTTTCGTTCGCGTTGAGCATCAGGTGCGAGTCGCCGCGCATGGCGAGCGCACGGTCGAGGTCGGGCAGGTTCGGGCGGCGTTTTTCGAGGTCGGCGACGACGTCGAGGCACTTCTGATACTCGGCGAGCTGGAAGTGCGCGGTGGCGCGGTCGAGCAGCGCGAAGCCGATGTACTCGGACTCGGGGAAGTCTTTGATGAAGGCATCAAGCTTGGGCCCGGCGCCCTCCCATTTTTTCAGACGCACGAGGCTGGCGGTCTCGAAGTAACGTGACGCCTCCTTGAACTTGCTCTGCGGGAAGCGCTGCGCGTGCGAGCCGAGCTCCTGCTGCGCCTCCTCGGTGCGGCCGAGGTTGAAGAGCGAGGCGCCGACGACGAAATCCGTGAGGTCGCGCTCCTTGGCGTCCGGTTTGAGCGGCTTGCGGATTTTTTCAGCCAGCTCGATGGCCTGGTCATACTGCTTGGAGAAGAACACGTTCTCCAGCAGCAGCGTGTTCACGTTTGCGGCGTATTCATGCTGCGGGAACTCTTTGCGGAACTGCTCGCCGAGCATCTTTGACAGCTCCTGCTGGCCGGTGGCCAGCGCAGTGCGCATGGCGCCGAAGAGCATGATGGGCCGGTGCGGGCTCTTAGGCGCGGAAGTGACCCCATGCGTGTAGATCGCATAACCGGCGGCAAAGTTGCCCATCATTTCGTAGCACTGCGCCAGCGTGAGCAGAGCGATCCAGTCGATGCTGTTGTCATCCTGCAACTGGGCAGTGTATTTTTCGATCTCCTTCTTCAGCGCCTCGGGCACACGGCCGCGGTAGCGCAGAGAGCGCCCTTGCAGATCGTGCAAAATATCGCTGCTGGTCGCCATGAGGCCGAGCAGGCGGATCGCCAGGGTCTGCTGCTTGTTTTCCGAAGCCTGGCGGGCGAGCCCGAGCAGGCGCGGATTGAAATCGAAACGCGCCATGTCAAACGGGCTGAGGCGCAGCTTGACCTCGTTCGCGTCGATGAACGCGTGCGCGGCTTTCTCGGTCTCCGGATGATTCGGGGCGTCTTTCGCGACCCAACTGTCCAGCAGGGACAAAAACGCACGGAAGACACCGTCCGCCTTCGCGGTGACTCCGCCGCTGCCGCTGATGAGCTGGTCGAGCAACGCCTTCGCCTTGTCCGGCATGCCGGCCTTTGAATAGCAGGAGGCCACCTGCACGCGGAACGCGGCATCATCGTACGTTCCGGCGGGCGCGGGCTGCCGGGCAAAGGCCTCGTAATCCTTGATCGCGTCGGCATACTTGCCCTGGGCCTGCTTGATGATGCCCATTTCGAGGAGGGCCAGCTCCCACACCGGGTTCATCTTATCCTTCGGCGTTCCGGGCGGGTTTTTTCCCTGGGTGTAGCAGGCTTCATAAGCCTTCAGCGCCTCATCGAGGCGTTTCAGGTTCTTCAGGCAAAAGCCGTAGCGGTAATGCATCACGCCGAAGGCCGGTCCGAAGTCGGTGTAACCGCTGGGGCCGTATTCCTTCATGATTTTCTCCAGCGGCACCAGTGCGCCTTCCCAATTGCTCTCCTCCATCAGGCTGCCGGCCTTTTCAAAGAGCGTCTGAATGTTCAAATCCTCATCTTGGGCACCTGCGGGCACGTTGAGGGCGATCATCACGCCCAGAACCGCGAACAACAAACTGCGAACCGGGAATGTCATGGCTATTTTCCTTTCTCGAATCCAGAGAGGGTGATGGTGGTGATGCCGACCTTCGCCAGCCCGTTCATGAGGTCGATGAAGCGCTGTTGCTTCGCATCATCGTCCGAGCTGACGATCACGAGCGGCTTCTTGTTCGTCGCGTCGGTGAGTTGCTTGTAGCGGTCCAGCTCCGCCTCCATCTGGGCGTCATCCGCCATCACCTGGTCGGCGATGGTCACCTGCCCGGCGGCGGTGAGCCGGATTTTGAGTGGGTCAATCTGGATGCTGCTGGCTTTGCCGCTGTCGGTGGGCATTTCCATGCTCAGATCCGACTCACGCGGCTCCAGCGTGGAGGTGACGAGGAAATAGATCAGCAGCAGAAAGCTCACGTCGATGAGCGAGGAGATGTCCAGCGCTGGATCCTCCACCTGTTCTGCTTCGAAGCGTTTTTTGCGGGCCATGCGTCGGGAGAGGGTGGGCTAGCCTTTTTTCGCCGAGGGGAAGGCGCTGAAGATGATGGTGCTGACCCCGGCGTCGCCGGAGGCCTTCACCGCCTGCTTGGAAAACTTCACGATGCTGCGCTTGTCGCCGCGCAGCAGCACCTTCGGCGTGGTGCCGGTCTCGATCTTCTCTTTCCGCTGCGTCACATACTCGGTCACGGCGGCCATGTCCGGCAACGGCTCCTTGTTGTCCTTCCCGAAGGTGCCGTCGTCATAGACATGCAGCACGATGCGGCCTGCAGCCTCTTCCGGCGGGCGGGCGTTGCCAGCGACGGGGAGCTGCACCCGCGGGTCGATCTGGTTCGTCAGCATGCGGGAGCTGACCATGAAGAAGAGGATGAGCTGGAACACCATGTCGATCATCGACGAGGAGTCCATTTTGCACTCCTCATCGACCCCCTGGATGCTGGACAGCTTCTTTTTCATCGCGTGAATCGTGCGGATGAATCAAAGAGCGATGCCTTCGGGGATTTTCGCCGCCTTGGCCTCGCCGTGGGCGGAGTTCACGCAGGCGTCGAGAAGTTCGTTGGCAGCGGCCACAGACTCGGCCACGAGGTCATTGAGGCGGTTTTTGAACATGTAAAACAGCGCCAGGCTGGGAATCGCCACGAACAGGCCAGCGAAGGTCGTGAGGAGCGCCACCGAAATGTCGCCCGCGAGCTTCGAGGGCTCCGCGCCGCCAGTCTGCGCCAGCACCTCGAAGGCGCCCACCATGCCGACCACCGTGCCGAAGAGACCGAGCATCGGAGAAATCTGCGCGAGCACGGAGAAATAACCGACCCACTTTTGATAGGGCCGGACTTCGCTGCTGGCGAAGTCGGCCATCGCGTTCTCCACCTCCTCGCGTCCCAGCGTTTCGCCTTTCGTGGCGTCGAAATGCGGCAGCGCCACGGTCATCATGCGGCCAAGGAAGGTCGGGCTCTGCGCCGCCACCTCGATGGCGCTGCGCACGCGGCACTGGTGCATCAGGTCGAGCAGTTGGGTTTTGAGGATGGCCGGGGTGAACTTCGCCTTCGTCAGCGTCATCAGGCACAGCACGGAGAAGGTCACGGCCAGCACGGAGCACAACCCGAGCGGCGTCATCCACACGCCGCCATCCGCCACCCACTTCTGCCACCAGGACTTGGGCGCCGACGCTTCGCCCTCTGCTGCGGCCTCGGCGGCCTGGGCCAGCAAATCGGGCGTCAGCACGAAAACAAGCGCAAGCGCGGTCAGGACGAACACGAGGCCGCGGTGGCGTGAGATCAGGGTGAAAGGAGAGGTAGTCATAGCGTGTGGCGATAAACTCGAATTTCGGGCGCTATTTCAACGGTTCATCCCTCTGGGCGCAAGGGTGAAATGCCCGTTCAGGCAAAAACTTTCCTGCAAGAAGGCCGGACGGGCATTCCACGGCTTGAATTGGCCGAAATGGCCACGCATCATCCCGCGCCCATGCTTTCCAGCCTTTCCGAACTCGCCCGTCGCAAACAACACGGTCCCAAAGTCGCCGTGCTGACCGCCTATGACTACCCCACCGGCCGCATGCTGGATGACGCGGGCATTGACCTCATCCTCGTCGGCGATTCACTCGGCATGGTGGTGCACGGCCTGTCGGATACCACGGGCGTGACGATGGACATGATGCTCATCCACACCGCGTCCGTTTGCCGTGGGGTGAAACGTGCGCCCGTCATCGCTGACCTGCCGTTTGCGAGCTATCGCACGCCAGAGGAGGCCGTTTTAAATTCTAAGCGCCTCATGGACTGCGGCGCTTCCGCCGTGAAGCTCGAAGGCGGCGTCTCCATGCTGCCGCAGGTGCGTGCGATCATCGCCGCAGGCATTCCGTTCGTCGGTCACATCGGCATGCTGCCGCAAAGCGTGAAGGAAGAGGGTGGCTACAAGAAAAAAGGCAAAACAAGCGAGCAAATCGACCGCCTCATCGCCGACGCGCACGCCCTCGATGACGCCGGAGCCGTGGCGATGGTCCTGGAAAGCATCGTCCCGGAGGTCGCGACGCAAATCACCGCGCAGGTCAAAGCGAGCACCATCGGCATCGGCGCCGGCAGTGGCACGGACGGCCAAGTGTTGGTCACGCCCGACATTCTCGGCAGCTTCCCGTGGTTCCGCCCGCCCTTTGCCAAAGCAAGAGCCGATGTCGCTGGCGAAACCCTGCGCGCCGTGCGCGAATACATCGCGGAAGTGAGCGGTTAAGGATCCAGGAGCGCGGACCTCCGAGTCCGCAGCAGGTCGTTCGCGGTTGCCGCATGGAAACAGAGTTACACACCACAAACAAGGTGGTCCTCGGTGTGGCGGCGGCTGATTGGCTATTCGGAGTGCTGCGGGCTCGGAGGCCCGCGCTCCTCAGGCTTCCGCGCGAACATAGGTCCAGGGCCAGGCCTGCCAGTCGGCTACCAAACCGGCTTTCACAGGATTGCTTCGGATGTAGCGAATCGTGCGCTCCTGGTGCTCCGCGTCACGCATGTAGGTGTCCCAGTAATCCTCCTGCCAAAATGGGCCCGTGTGGCCCATCAGCGCGTTCGCCTGGCGGGCCGTGAATTGCTTCCAGCTACGCACGATCTCCGCCATCGGCACCTGCTCGGTGTCAAACAGCACATGCACATGATTCGGCATGATCGTCCAGGCGATGAGCCGGTAGCGGCTGCCGTCAAAATGTCGAAGCGCCGCCGCCACGATCTGCGCCACACGCTCCTCCCTCAGATGGCAGGCGCCATGACCGAGATCCAGCCAGGCCTCGATCTGCGTGCGGCGCTCGCGATCGTCCTCGATGGCGAGAAGCTTCTCCGACGCCTCGCGCAGGTCAGCGGGGACGCTGTCCGCCAGTCGAAAGGTCACAAACTGCGTCAGGCCGGGCTCATCGCGATGCGGCACGTACCCGCGCTCGTTCCAGCCCTGAAACCCGGCCATCTGCTCCTCCCGCGTGAGCCTGGCCGACACCTCCCGCTGCCGTTCGACCACCCGCCGCACCTCAGGACGATGCGGTGGCCCGACACGCGATTTCGACCGCTGGCTCATGCCGCGATCAAACAAACTCACCCAACACATCGCAAGCCAAAAGACACTTGCCCCCGGAGCGCGGACCTCCGAGTCCGCAGCAGGTCGTTCGCGTTTGCCGCATGGAAACAGTGTTACACACGGCAAACAGGGTGATCATCGGTGTGGCGTCGGATGTTTGGCCCCTCAGAGCACCGAGTGCCTGCGGAGTGCTGCGGGCTCGGAGGCCCGCGCTCCCTTCCAAGCCGCCGCACAGGCGCGACGCCACGTCGTGGTTTGCCAGAGCGAGACCGCTCACTTGTCCGCGTCGATGTCCGGCGTCTCAAACTCGACGCCGTGGATCTTTTCCGTCTCGTTGGGAGTCGTGAGAACCTTCCAGATGCACCAGCCAAAGAGGAAGGTGACGACTGCCACGGAGAGCAGCATGACAATAAGGCCGGCAGTGGTCATAATCGTGTTGCGATTGGCGGTTTGAGTTAGTCGTGCTTGTTGAGGCCTTTTTCAGCGCGCGCATAGGCCTGGCTGCGGCCCGTCATGAGGCCAAAGAAAACAAAAATCGCCACCACCAGCGCCACGCTTAGCTGCGCGGCCTTGCTTGCCTTGTCACCGAACAAGTCGGTCACGTAGTAGGAAACCGCCCCGGCGGCCCCGGTGGTGAGGTCGAAGCCAAAAATCTCCTTCAGCAGCCACATTGTGAAGATGAACAGCAAAAACGCAGGGCATATCCACTTGATGATCGGTCTGAAAATCCACGGCACGCCGATAGCGGCCCCTTGGTGCAGTTCCGCAAAACCTTTGTCGATGCCCCACTTCCAGCCAAACACGATGATCTGGATGGTCGCGAGCACGAAGATCAAGAACGTGCCCACCCAGAAGTCGAGTGTGTCGAGCGCCTTCAGGTCTCCAGTGAAGTACAGCACGAAACCCGTGCCAAACGTCGTCAGCAGCCCGAGAATCGTCACAGAAGCCCGGCGACCGACATTCAGCGCCTCTTCCACGAACGCGATCCCAGGCTGAAGCATCGAGATCGAGCTCGTCACTGCCGCAAGGAAGAGCATGAAGAAGAAAGCGCCGCCAAAGAACGCTCCGGCGGGCATCTTCGAAAACACCAGCGGCAGAATCTTGAATCCGAGCCCCACACCCGCCTGCCCTGCCACACCGGCGACTCCCAAAAATGCCACGGCGGCGGGAACCGTGATCAAACCGCCCAGCGCCACCTCGCAGAACTCGTTCGCGCTGCTGGCCGTCAGCCCGCTGAGCACCACGTCGTCGTTCTTTTTCATGTAGCTCGCATAGACGATGATCACGCCAAAGCCGACTGATAGACTGAAGAAGATCTGCCCTGCCGCCGCCAGCCAGAGGCTGGGATTCGCGAGCTGCTCGATCACGCCGACCTCACGGATGGCCAATGTGCCGCCGCTAGCCGCCACCTCACCTTTTGCCGCCTCGATCGCCGCCGCGCCGACGACTTCACGCGGCTTGTCCTCTGGCCCAGGTTGCGCTTTCACGACCTGCACCTTGGTCGGATTCCAGAGGTAGCCGAGACCGTTCACCACATTGTCATGCGGCCGAGCAGCATCCGGCGCACCAAGCGTGAGCACACGGCCGAGCAGCACCAGAGCCAGCACAATGAGAAGCGGCATGCCGATCTTGCACATCTTCTCAATGCCGCCCGAGAGGCCCCGATAGATGAGGTAGAAGTTGAACGCGAACACGCCCAGCAACCACGGCAGGGCCACATCACGGGAAAAGGACATCGCGGTCGCGTCGCCTGTGGCTCCGGTAAACTTCGCGAAGTAACCCACCGTCTCGCCTGCGTCCTTGAGGTGGAGGTTGCCACTCCAGAAGTTCACGGCATAGCCAATGCACCACGATTCGATCATCACATAATACATGTAGATCACGACCGGGATGATGACGCCGATGATGCCAATGTACTTCGCCCAGCGGTTGCGCATGATCGCTGCGAAGGCTCCAGGAGCCGAATTGTAGCCCATTTGGCCGGCGTAGCGCCCCATCGCCCACTCCGCCCAGCCGATGGGCAGGCCAATGATGAGGAAACTGATCGCGTAGGCCAGCATGAAGGCCCCGCCGCCGTATTGCGCCGCGAGGCCGGGAAAGCGAAGGAAATTGCCCAATCCGACCGCGCTGCCCGCGACGGCCATGATGACTCCCAGACGTGATCCCCAAGCTTCTTTTTGTTGCGACATGGTGGCGAGGTTAGGCAAAGCGTCGCGAGGCGACAAGACTGTTGTTTTGAAAAAGTTCCGCCGATCTTCAAAAGCAGGACTCGCGCCAGCGTCTGCATGTGCGAGTTTTCCGCCGCTCATGCGTTCCAGCCGCCTGCCAGCCCTGTTTTTTGTCATAGCCCTCGTTCTGATGATCGGAGCGCTCGGCTGGCTTGTTTTGGAGAGCGATCAGGCTCCGGCACCCGAAAGCAACGCGCCGCAAACGAAGACGACGGTGGCAAAACCGGTCGCCATGCCGGCTCCAATGCCCGTTTCCACGCCTGAACCACCTCAGAAGATGCCAGCAAAGGCCTCTTCATCACCGCAGGTTCAAATGCTCAACGTTCCCGGCTCGATTCCGAACGAAGCCCTGCTCACTTTCCGCACGCCGGAGGCGCTGGCCGCGTTTCGTGATCGTGCGGCAGCGCTGGGCCTCGAAGTGCTCTCGCACGATCCGAAACTGCGCTCCGCACGCGTCCGCTTTCGCGATACGGAAGGGCTGGAGCGTGATCTGAACGCTCATGCGGACGATTACACGCATGTCGGGCCGAATTACCTCGTCCATGTCCCCGGCCTGCCACCCGCACCGCAAACCGACAACGCGAACGCTGGTGGCCGCGAGCCTTTTCGCAGCCAGGGACTCGAAATGATCGGCGCGACTGCCAATCGCAACGGCTGGGGCCAAGGTGTGACCGTCGCCGTCATCGATTCAGGCGTTTCGGCACATCCATCGCTGCAAAACACTCAGATCACGCACATCGATCTCGTGAACGATGGCAGCGCCATGAACGGCCACGGCACCGCGATGGCCTCGCTCATCGCTGGAAACAGCGAAAGTGTCGGCGGTGTCGCTCCAGCGGCTAGGTTGCTAGACATCCGAGTCACCGACAAAAATGGCGACAGCAACACGGCGCTGCTTTCCAGCGCCATCGTCAAAGCCACCGATCTCGGGGCTCGCGTGATCAACATCAGCCTCGGCAGCTCCGGTTCCGCGCCCATGCTCGAAGAAGCGGTGCGCTACGCGCAAAGCCGCAACGTCGTCATCGTTGCCGCAGCAGGAAACGAGCAGCAAAACGCCCTGTCCATGCCCGCCGGCCTTCCCGGCGTGCTCAGCGTCGGCGCGGTCGATGCCAACGGCACACAGGCCTATTTCTCCAACTCCGGCGGCGGCCTCACGCTCGTCGCGCCCGGCGTCGGCATCGTTTCTGGGTATGCGGATAACAAACTCGTGATCGGCAGCGGCACCTCGCAAGCCACCGCCATCACCACCGGCGTCGTCGCTTATCTGCTCGGTCGCGGCTACTACGGGCCGAACGTCATTCCGCAGCTCACCCGCACGGCAAAGCCGCTGGGTGCTTCCAGCGAAGCCGTGGGAGCGGGATTGATTCAGGTGCCCAAGTGATCCGACGTAGGCCGGGTGTGTGCGGCGCGGTAAACCTTTGCCACATGCCAGGCTCTCTTCGCCGCACCGCCCGGCGGTTTGGAGACGTTCGATGACACTGAACACTCCCGGATGCCGAGCGGGCTTCGCCACACCCGTCCTACGACCGGCGCATTCGAATCGTACTCACGGCACAGATCAGCAGCATCGAAATCGCAAACCAATCCCCAAAGCGCGCATACAGCGTCATGCCACCCTGCAGCGGCACATTCACCTCGCCGGGCAGCACGCCTTCGAGGAAGGACTTGCCGGTGTCAGGATCATCCAGCCGTGACGTCACACGTCCTTGCTCGTCGATGAAGCACGTCACGCCGGTGTTCGTCGCGCGCACCATCGGGCGGCGCAGTTCGACGGCGCGGAAGATCGCGTTGGCGAGATGCACTTCGGTCTCGATGCTGTTGAGGAACCAGCCGTCATTGCTGAGGCTCACGATCATCTGCGGTGCCTCCCGCGCGAATTTCCGTGCCACACGTCCGACGGTGTCCTCAAAGCAGATCAACGGAATGATCTGCACGTCCGGTTTCATCAGCTTCAACGGCTCTGTTTGCGTCCCCGGCGTGAAATCTCCCGGCAGCACGCCGCGCAAGAAGGAAAACGGCGGGATGTCACGCAGCGGCAGGTATTCACCGAAGGGAACGAGATGCACCTTGTGGTATTCCTGCCGGTTCGCCGCGTTGCCGTGGAATAGCACGGCGGAAACGTGCATCTTGTCATCCGCCTCCAAGATCTCCGTGCCGGTGAGCAGTGAGAAGTCCCCGGAATGCAGCAGATCGTCAAAGTAGCGCGTGTGCCAGCCTTCGGGCAATTGGTGGAACTTGTCGTTGAGGTTCACCGGCAGCGCACTCTCCGGCCAGATGACGAGATCGACGGGCGTCTTCCCATCGCGGGCGGCGGCATACATGCGCGTGAATTTGTCCAGCCGTCCGTAAATCTGCTCCGCCAGCCTTCCCGACCACGCATCCACCTGTGCCACATTCGGCTGCACCAAAACGGTGCGCACCTTCACGCTCTCCGCGGGCTTCGCCGTGAGTTTGAGCATCCCGTAACCTGCGGCACTCAGCATCAGAATCAGCGCTACCGTGAAATCGAGCCGCGTTTTGCACGTGCCCTCGCCGCGATACGCAAACACGAGCCGCGTCAGCGTGTTCCAGGCCGTGCAGGCCGCGAAGACCGGCAGGAACGACAAACCCATCACGCCCACGAGATCAGCCGCCTGGATGAGCACCAGATTGCGATGCATCGCCACGCCGAGGCCGTTCCAACCGAAACCGGTGAAGACCGTCGTGCTGCGCAGCCATTCACAGGCCACCCACGCCCCCGCCGCCAGAAACGCGCACTTCAAAGAATGCAGCATGCTGACCTGCCATGTGTCCTTTGTCAGCGTCTTCACGCTCGGCCTCGCAAAGCGATGCGTGAACCAGGCCCACAGTCCAAAATAAACCGCGCAATACCCCCCCAGCCCAATCACCGCGCCGAATCCCATCAACTCCGGCCCCCAGCCGACCCACGAGTCATCATACGCCCCGCCGATCACCCGCGACGAATGCCGCACCCACCACAAGTTCGGCAAAAAGAAGGCGAGTCCGGCCAGATAGCCGCACCGAAAAGGGCGCACCTTCACGCCCTCCGCGTCCCGCCACGCCCACAGCACCGAGAGCAGCGGAAACAACCACACCCAGACCGCCAGATTCGAGTTCCAGCCCGGAAATGCGAAGACCAGGATGAGACCGCTGAGCAGCGGAGCGAGGAGCAGGAACAGGCGCATTTTTTTGGAGTCGGTCACGGGCGCGGATGATGCGCTGCCCCCGTGAATCCACAACCACCAATCCTCCGTGGCCGATTTCGCCCAAAACTTGTCCGCACAGCTTTCAGCCCGATCCCGTAACATGGTCACAACCATGAAACCGATCCTGTTCCTGCTTTTGGCCATCAGCGCCGCCGCCCATCCCATCCGCGTGCTCTACATCGACACACCCGGTGCAAACACCGCACCGCTGCACAATGCCATGCGCGACCTGGGCCGTGATGCGATCTACTTTGACTACGCCAGAGAGAAAGTAGATGCCAGCTATGACCTTGTCGTAAAAGCAGGCGATGATCTGAGCCGCGAAGCCATCCTCTCCAAGCTCTCCCCCGAGCGCAAAGCCGCCTACGAGGCCTTTTTGGCCCAAAGAGAGCCGGAGCAGCGCGAAAAGCATCCGCAGGTCGCGAACTACGAGAAGCGACCGGAGCCGCTCACGTTCCAAAAGCCGTTTTCACCCAAGGGCAGCATGGAGCGCACTCAGGTGCCGGTGGATTGCGAGCTGAAGCTCTTCGCGGCGGAGCCGGACATCGCGAAGCCCATCGCGTTCGCCTGGGATGAGCGCGGTCGTTGCTGGGTCGTCGAGACACGCGACTACCCGCATGGCATCACCGAGAACCACGAAGGCCAGGACAGCGTGAAAATCTGCGAGGACACCGATGGCGATGGCAAAGCGGACAAATTCACCGTCTTCGCCGACAAGCTCAACCTGCCCACCGGCATCGTTTTTGCCCGCAAAGGCATCATCGTGGCCGCACCACCACAGTTCATCTATTTGGAAGACACGAACGGCGACGACAAGGCCGACAAGCGCGAGGTCATCATGGACTGCTGGGGCATCCGCGACACGCACGCGCAGGCCAGCAGCCTCCACTACGGCTTCGACAACTGGATCTACGGCTGCGTCGGCTACAGCGGCATCGAGGGCTACGTCGGCGGCAAGAAGCATCAGTTCGCCATGGGCACGTATCGCTTCAAACCGGACGGCAGCGCGCTCGAGTTCCTGCATCAATTCACCAACAACGCTTGGGGCCACAGCTACAACGACGCAGGCGATCAATTCGGCGGCACCGCGAATGGTGCGCCCATCTTCTTCGGCGGCATCCCCGCCACCGCCTACGCCGAAGGCAGCCGCGGCATGACCGCAAAGAAAATCAACGTGGTCGATACCTGCCACACCATCACGCCAAACTTCCGCCAAGTGGACGTCTTCGGCGGCTACACCGCCGCCGCAGGCTCGAACTTCATCTACAGCGATGCTTTGCCGAAGCGCTTCCAAGGCATGGCGATGGTCTGCGAGCCCACGATGAAGGTCGTCGCCCTCATGGACGTGCAACCCGACGGCGCAGGCTACAAGGCTCTCGATGCTTTCAACCTCTACGCCAGCAGCGATGAATGGAACAGCCCCGTGCATGCCGAGGTCGGCCCCGATGGCGCGGTGTGGGTGGCCGATTTCCAAAACTTCATCATCCAGCACAACCCCACACCGAGCAAAGAACGCGGCGGCTTCGTGGCGACCACAGGTGTCGGCGGTGCGCATGAGAATGACCTGCGGGATCATTCGAGAGGGCGGATTTATAGGATCGTGGGACGAGGGCTCAAAAGTCGCGGTTATGAAACAACATGGAGCAAGCTGGAAACCCAAAGAACAATCATCCAGAAACATCAGGGACTCCCTGAGTTGGCGGAATCTCTTCGTAACTCATTCAAAGGTGGCTTGGTGTCTGGCATGGGTCTTATACACGAACTTTGGACACTTCAGGGCCTTGGCCAACTCGACGCCAAGACCCACCAAGCCGCCCTCATCTCCAAAGACGCCAAACTCCGCCGCAACGCCATCCGAGCCCTCGGCAGTGACAAAGCCGCGCAAGACCTCTTCTTCGGCTCCGGCGTCATCTCCGATCCCGATTTGAACACGCGCCTCGCCGCGTTCGTGAAGCTCTCCGACTTCCCCACCACGCCGGAGATCCAGACGCTCGTCAAAAAGCTCGCCGCTGATCCTGTCGTCAAAAACGACGAATGGCTCGCCGAGGCCGCGAAGATGCTCGGGAAGAAGCACAAGGCCCTGAACTACAAAGAAGGCCCCAACTTGCTCCCCAACCCCGGCTTTGAAGAACCCATCGGCGATACCTGGAAAAAGCGCGACTACGGCGGCGAATCGAAGAAGAAAGGCAACGACGGCGCGAATTGGGGTTTCGTCACCGATCCGAAGATGGTCCACAGCGGCAAACGCGCCATGCGCTGCATCACCCGCGACGATGCGGACACCAGCCACTTTGCCGATGTGCCGCTCAAACCGAACACCGAATACCGGCTCAGCGCCTGGATCAAAACGCAGGGCTTCCGCGGCAAAGCCAGCCTCAACGACCACATCGGCCGCGCCGAGACCTCGCCCAAACTCAACCGAGACCAAAACTGGACCGAAGTGGAGGTCATCTTCAACAGCAAGGAACGCCCCAAGGCCAGCATCAACCTCCTCCACGTCGGCAAAGGCGACATCTACTTCGACGACGTGAAGCTTTGCGAGCTCATCCTCGAAGCCGAAGACGATGAAAAGAACCTCATTGGCGATGCCAAACGCGGCGAAAAGATCTTCTGGGAGCATCCCGTGGCCGCCTGCAAAAACTGTCACATGCTCAAAGGCCAGGGCAGCGCCGTCGGCCCCGCCTTGGATGGGATCGCAACGAAGAAAGACGAAGCCTACATCCTCGAAAGCCTCATCAATCCCAACGCCAAACTCGCCGAAGGCTACACCGCCACCCCGATCAGCCCCATGCCCCCGATGAACCTCATCCTCAAGCCCCAGGAGTTCGCGGATGTGAAGGCGTTTATCTTGAGCCTGAAGTAAACGCCCGCCCACTTTGCTCAACAGACAGTCAGGAAACAATGAAGTGCCCAAATTGCAGAAAAGAGACGATCAGCTTCCGAGAATGGAGCAAAACCGTCAATGCCTTCAATTGGTGCTGTCGTGCTTGCCGATGCCATCTTGAAGCAAACTGGCTTGTCAAATGGACCGCCTGGACTGCCTGGATCGTGGCTCTTATCCTGAGTTTGCGCCCACTCTACAAAGGGGTGATCGAAGATCGTAAAGTTGAGATTTGGGAGATGGTCACAGGCATCGCTCAAGGCCTTGGAACCGGGGTTGTTCTCGGATGTGTCGCCTGGTTCTTCGGAGGCTACAAAGTGATTCTCCACGACGAGAACGAGGAACAGGACCAGTGATGCGCCTCCGAGGTCGCAGGATTTCGCCGACGTGAAGGCGTTTATTCTGAGCTTGAAGTGAAGGAGCGCGGATTTCCAATCCGCAGCACTCCGCCGAAGGGAAAAGCAGCCTTCCAGGCGATTCGTGTCCTGATCATGCTTGCGCTGCTGCAGCGGACTGAAAGTCCGCGCTCCCGCAGCCGTAATTTCGGCGTTCATGGTCTCCCCTTCCCCCCATTCCTGCTGCGGCCCGGTTTCCCGCCGAAGTTTTCTCAGCATCGGTTCCCTCGCTCTCACGGGCTGGTCGCTGGCGGACACGCTGCGCGCGGAAAGCATTGCCAAGGCGGCTGGACGCAAGTTGAAGGACAAATCGGTGATCTTTGTGTGGCTGCCGGGTGGGATGTCGCAGCTCGAAAGCTATGACATGAAGCCGAACGCGCCGGTGGAGTATCGCGGCGTGCTCAATCCCATCCGCACGAACGTGCCCGGCACGCACATCTGCGAGCTGTTTCCGCGGCAGGCGAAGATCGCGGACAAGTTCAACATCATCCGCAGCGTCCATCACGAGTTTGCGGATCATGGCGGTGGGCATAAGCGATTCATGACGGGTCGTGCGCCAGCTTTGCCGGTCGGCTTCGTGAACGATGCGCCAGCGGTGAGTTCCATCATTCAACGCAAGCTGCAGCGTGCGGACGAGCCGATGCCGGTTTGCGTGGCGGGCGTGGATCGCGGACGCAGCGGGATCGACACGTTTTCGCTCGGCAGCGCCTACCTCGGGCCTTCGGCATCGCCCTTCATGGTCGTCGGCGATCCGAGTGCGAAAGACTTCAAAGTCGAAAACATCGGCCTCACGCCGGACATGGCATCGCGCATCGACGACCGCGTGCATCTGTTGCAGGGGATGGACAATTTGAAGCGTGAAATGGACCGCGGCGGCCTCATGGAGGCGATGGACAGCTTCAGCCAGCGCGCGGTGGGCATGCTCACGACGCAAAAAGTGCGCGACGCCTTCGATTTGAGCAAGGAGTCCACGAAAACCCGTGAACGCTACGGCTACAGCACCTACGGCCAGCGTGGCCTGATGGCCCGCCGCCTCGTCGAGGCCGGCTGCCGCTTTGTGACGATGGTCTGGGAGAATCCATTCTCGACGACGATCCCGAAAAACTGCACCTACAACTGGGACAGCCACGCCGTGAACTGCGACATGTATGCCGACGCCCGCTGGCGCATGCCGGTCTATGATCAAGCGGCGTCCGCCCTCATCGAAGACATCCATCAACGCGGTCTCGACAAGGACGTGCTGGTCATCATCACCGGTGAATTCGGCCGCACGCCGCGCATCAACACGCAGATCGGCACACATACCGGCGTGAGCCAGCCGGGACGCGATCACTGGCCGCAGGCGATGTCCTTCATCGTCAGCGGCGGCGGCATGCAGACCGGACAAATCATCGGCGCGACGAATCCGCGCGCGGAATTCCCCATCGAGCGTCCGCTGAGCCCGAATGATCTGTGGGCCACGGTTTACCAGCATCTCGGCATCGACCCGAACGACACGTTCGACGACTTCCAAGGCCGCCCGATGCCGATCCTGCCGTTCGGCGAGCCGATTCGCGAGTTGATGCCGCTGGCGTGAGCGGCGTCACCTCGGCCTTCTCAGTTCAAACATGTCCCGCGTGCGGCAATACCAGTGCGGACTCTGCATGCGACCGATGGGATGATAACGCTCCGGCTTCACCAGCCACGTTTCAGGATCGAAAATGCCGTCGCGCACATGCACGCGCAGCACTTCGCCGATGATGAGGCGGTTGTCGCCGATCTCGAGGATGCTGTGGCTGCGGCATTCGAGACTGGCGGGAGATTCGGCGATCCTTGGCGGCTTGACGACGCTGCTCGCCACAACCGTGAGGCCAGCATGCAGGAGTTCATTCTCCCCAGGAGGCAGCGACGCCGCGCAGAGGTTCATCTTCTCCGCGATGGCTTCATCGACGAGGTTCACGACGAATTCATGCGTCAGCCGGATGTTTCGCGCCGTGTCCTTCGGCACTCCAGGCGAGCGATCGCCGGGACAAAGGCCGACAATCGGCGGCGAATCCCCCAGCACGTTGAAAAAGCTGAATGGAGCCGCGTTCACCCGCCCCTCAGGATCAACGGTGGTCGTGAGCGCGATCGGACGCGGCGTCACGAGTCCCGCCAAGATCATGTAGGCGTCATCGCGATGAGGGCCAGTGAGATCGAGTTCCATGAAGATCAGTTCGGCTCCGCCCGGTAGGCACGCGCCAGCAGCGTCACCGGCTGCGTGACTTCGTGACAGGAATGCCCGGAACAGGCCTTCAGGCCGTTGGCGAGTTGCAAATGACAGCCCGGATTGCTTGTGGCGACCAACGGGGACTTCGTCTGCTCCAAGTTCGCCAGTTTGCGCTGCAGCAGCTTCTGGCTCTGCTCCGGTTGGGTGATGTTGTAAATGCCGGCACTGCCGCAGCACCAGTTCGACTCAGGAAGCTCCTTCACAACGAGTCCGGGGATGCTGGCGAGAACCTGGCGTGGCTGCGAGACGACTTTCTGCCCATGGCAGAGATGACAGCTCTCGTGATACGTCACCTCGCTCACACCTGCACCCGAAGTGGGCTTGCGGAAGCGGATCTGCACCAGCCACTCGTGAATGTCCTTCACCTTCTCGTCCCAAACCTTCGCCTTGGCGGCATAAAACGGATCATCATGCAGCAGGTGGCCGTAAGCCTTCAAATGCGAGCCACAGCCTCCGGCATTGGTGATGATCGCATCGAGGGAATCCAGATCGAGGCTGTCGATCTGCCTGCGCGCCAACTCACGGGCCAACTCCAGCTCGCCATTGTGAGCGTGCAGGGAGCCGCAGCAGTGCTGAGAAGGCAGCGTGACGACCTCGCAACCGTTCGCGAGCAGCAAATCGGCCGTGTCGCGGTTGATGTTCGAGAACGCCAGATCCTGGACGCAGCCTGTGAGCAACGCCACGCGGTATTCCCGCTTCTGTTTCGGCGATTCGACCGGCGATATCAGTTCATTCGAGAATTTCTCGGCAACACGCGGCGTTTGCGGTTCCAGCGCGGCCAGGGAGCGCGGCATGAGGCCAAAGAAGCGCATCTTGCGCATCAACACATCGAGCTTGGTGGTCTGATACAGCCAGAGCACACGACCGATGAGCCGCAGCAGCCACGGCTTCATGAAAATCACGTTCAGCGTGAGCCAGCGCCAAAATCCGCGCTGCATGCCATCGTTCACACCGGCCAGTTCCACCTCCGCGCGCGCTGTTTCGAACAGCTCCGCATACTTCACACCCGCCGGACAGGCCGTCTGGCACGCCAGGCAGCCGAGGCAGTAATACATCTCGTCCGAAAGCGCCCGGGACACCTCCAGTTCGCCATCCGCCACCGCCCGCAGCAGAGAAATGCGTCCGCGCGGGCTGTTTCGCTCCAGCTTCGTCTCGACATAGGTCGGACAGGTCGGCAGGCACATGCCACAGTGCATGCACTGCTGGAGCACGGAGTAGTCGAGGTCTTTGAGGAGTGCTGCTGGCGCCATGATCAGTTCCTCAAATCAAAAATCTTCCCCGGATTCAACAATCCCTGCGGATCAAGCGCCTGCTTGATGCTGCGCATGAGTTCATAGCTGCCTTCGCCGAGCTGGCGCTTGAGGAAGCCTTTTTTCGCCAGGCCGACGCCGTGCTCACCGGTGACGGTGCCGCCGACACGGATCGTCTCTTCGACAATCTCCTCCAGCGCGGTCTCGATGCGGTGCATCTCCTCCTGGTCGCGTTCGTTCGTGAGGAACGTGGGGTGCAGGTTGCCATCACCGAGGTGGCCGAAGGTGCCGATGAGCAGGCGATGCCGCTTCGCCACGCCATCAATGAAGGAGACCATGCGCGCCAGTTCGCTGCGCGGCACGGTGACGTCTTCCAGAATCGTCGTGGGACGGATGCGAGCGAGCGCGGAGAAGGCATTGCGACGTGCAGCGGCCAGTTTTGCGCCCTCATTTTCATCAGCAGCAGCGCGGACATCACGCGCACCGTTCGCTCTGGCGAGCGCCATCATCTGCGCGGCCTCTTCTTCGACGACGGCCGGGTGACCGTCGGTTTCCATCAGCACCAGCGCCTCAACGTCGGTCGGCAGGCCGATTTTCGCGTAATCCTCGACGCATTGCACCGTCATGCGGTCGAGAAACTCCAGCGTGCAGGGGATGATCTTGGCCGCAATGATGGCAGAGATGGTCTCGGCCGCTTTTTCCATCGAATCATAAAGCGCGAGCATCGTTTTGCGCGCCTTCGGCCGCGGCAGCACCTTCAGAATGACCTCGGTGATGATGCCAAGCGTGCCCTCGCTGCCGATGAACAGGTCCTTCATCGAGTAACCGGCCACGTCCTTCACGCATTTGTTGCCGAGAAAGGTCTGCGAGCCGTCCGGCAACACGACTTCCATACCCATGACATAATCACGCGTCACGCCATACTTCAGACCGCGCAGGCCACCGGAATTTTCGGCCACGTTGCCACCGATGGTGGAAATTTTCATCGAGCCGGGGTCCGGCGGATAAAACAGGCCCACCTTGGCACACGCATCGTCGATCTCCTTCGTGATCACACCACTCTGCGCCCGTAGCGTCAGGTTCTTTTCATCGAGCTCGACGAGCTTGTCCATTTTCACGAGGCAGATGACCAGACAGCCGGCCAGCGGCACGCTGCCTCCACTCAATCCGGTGCCGGAGCCACGAGTGACGACAGGGATGGAGCGATCACGGGCCAGCTTGACGCAAGCGGCCACTTCGAGCGTTGTGAGCGGAAACACCACGGCACCCGGACGCTGCTTGAGGGCGGCGGTGCCGTCGAAACCGTAGGGCACGAGGTCTTCGTCCGACGTGAGCACGCGCTCCGGCTCCAAGGCTTCCTTTAACGATTCAATAAAGCTGGCGTCGCTGGTGTTCACGGGGCGAGAGTGGCAAAGGGCGTCATGTCAATCCACCCATTTTTGATTTGGAGGTGGGGAATATCAAACGCGATACTGCGACCATGCCATTCACACACCCGATTCGATTCATCCCGATCCATCAAAGCCGCGTCTGGGGCGGTCGCCGCATGGAGACGCTGCTCGGACACACGCTGCCGGACCAGACCACCCCTTTTGGTGAGGCCTGGGCCGTCTCCGACCGTCCGGAAGCCCAGAGCATGACTGCTGACGGCCTGTCACTGCATGATATCTGGTCAAAACATCGCCACGAGGTGTTCGGCACAAAGGCTCCGTCCTCCGAGCGTTTTCCGCTGCTGATGAAGATCCTCGATGCCTGCGAGGATCTCTCCATCCAGGTGCATCCGCCAGCGAGCATGGCCGCCGCGTTGAAAGGCGAACCAAAGACGGAGATGTGGTTCATCGCGCATGCCGATCCTGGCGCCAAAATCTACGCCGGCCTCAAACCCGGCGTGACACGTGCGGATTTCGAGCAGGCGCTGCAAAGCGGCACCGTGGCCGAGGTGGTGCATGTCATCGAGCCACGCACAGGCGACTGCCTGTTCATCCCAAGCGGACGCGTGCATGCGATTGGCGCCGGATTGTTGATCTACGAAATCCAGCAAAACAGCGACACGACCTATCGCGTCTTCGATTGGAACCGTGTCGGACTCGATGGCAAACCAAGAGAGCTGCATGTGCAGCAGTCACTGCAAAGCATCGACTTCGCCGATTTCGAGCCGCAGGTGCAGCGGATCGAGGCGGACGGCACGCTTGTTAGGTGCGACTACTTCGACGTGAAACTTCGCGGGCATGCCTGCCCAGCCGGTCAGGAGGGAGAATGCGTGACGCTGGCTGTGACGAACGGCGAGATCAGCGTTGGCGGCATGCTCTTGAAGGCAGGCGACTTTGCGTTGATCCCGGCATGCTTGGATACGCATGCACGTGACGTGAATCCGGTGAATGCGAAGAGCCAGTGGCTGGAGATCCGGATTCCTGCGTAACTCAGAATCACTTCTTCGCTGTTTCCGCAGGCGTTTCGGCCTTTTTGACTTCCGCCGCAGACTTCGCTTCGTTTTTCGGCTCCGGATCCTTCGGTGTGCTCGGAGCCGCGATGAATTTGGCCTTGTCCGGGTCCATTCGGGACAGCTTGCCTTCGGGAACAAGTGGTTGGACCCCTTTCTCTGTCACCGCCTTGGCGGTGGTTGCAGGTTGGGTTTCCTCCTTTTTGCCGCAAGCAACGAGCAGCAGACACGAGATGACGATGAGCGCTTTCATGAGCAGCGGATGGAAACCGAACGCCCATGCGCGTCGAGGCCTTCGACCTGGCTGAACGCGTGGACGACGGGCTCGGATTTGGCGCAGCTATCGCGATTCAGGCGAATGATGCTGGTGCGGCGCTGAAACATGTCGGCGGTGACACCGGGGAAGGATTTGCCAGAGCCACCAGTGGGCAGCGTGTGGCTAGGACCGGCAAGGAAATCACCGACAGCGACCGGTGAGTGATTGCCGAGGAAAATCGCGCCTGCGGTGCGGATCAGCGGCAAAATGGCATCTTCTCGCGTGGTGATGAGCGAAAGATGCTCCGGTGCAAAATCATTCACCAGTCGCGCCCCTTCTTCCAAACTCGACACCAGCATGCAGAACACGCCTTTTTCGAGCACAGGGGCGAGTTGGGCTTGGCGGCTGAGTGTTTTCGACTGCGATTCGACCTCGGCGACGACGGCATCGAGCAACGCGGCGTCATCGGTGAGGAATCCAGCCATGCTGTCCTTGCCATGCTCGGCCTGCGCGAGAATGTCCGTCGCGATGAAGGCAGCGTTGCCGGATTTGTCGGCGAGAATGAGCACTTCGCTGGGTCCGGGCAGCAAATCGATCGAAACGACACCGAAGCACTGACGCTTGGCCTCGACGACGTAGCTGTTGCCTGGCCCGAAGATTTTTACGACAGGACGGATTGTCTCGGTGCCAAACGCGAGTGCGGCGATGGCCTGTGAGCCGCCGATTTTATAGACCTCGGTGGCTCCGGCGACTTTGAGCGCGGCGAGCAGGCCGGCATTGATGGTGCCATCGCGTCCGCAGGGCGTGCAGACGACGATTTCCGGCACTCCAGCCGCCGCGGCGATGGCGACGGTCATGAGAACGGTGGAGACGAGCGGCGCGGTACCGCCGGGCACATAGCAGCCAACGCGTTCAAACGGGTGAAACACCTCGCCCACCTCGGCTCCCTGCTCGTTCTGGCCGCTCCAACCCTGGCGCAGACTGCGTTTGGCGAAGGCGGTGACATTGCGATGCGAGGCTTCGAGCGCGGACCGTAAAGTCGCGTCGGCGTTGTTCCATGCAGCGTCGATTTCGGCCTGCGGGACACGCATCTGCCGCGGCGTGAGCTTCGCGCCGTCGAATTTTTCGACGAGTTCGAGCACGGCGGCATCGCCGCGTTCACGGACGGCCTTGATCACACCGGCCACGACTTCACGCACCGCATCGCTGGCCTCGGCACGGCGGTTGAGGGCGGTGAGAGCAGCGGAGTAATCAGGATCGTTGGGACGAAGAACTTTCATGGAAGGCACCAGTCAATGGGGCAGATGGAATAGGAGTCAAGAATCCAGAGTACGGCTGAAAATGGAAAGCGGGCGCTGATCTGCGCCCGCTTTGCGAAATGTGTTACTGCCAGCCCTGAACAGCGTGCTGGGCGACCGGGACCGAATCACGGCACGATTTCACCGGAGCCGGTATAGACCCATTTTTCGATCCTGCCGTTCTTGATGCGGGCCTGGGCCTCGGTCTCGAACTTGCCGAACATGGTCTGGGTCTCGTATTTGACGTTCACCGTCCAGTAATCAGTGCCGTCGATCTTCTCCTGTGCCGGATCCCCCCATGATTTGATATTGTCGGGCTTGATCTCAGTCACTTCGCCAGCCTTCATGCTCGCCAGCAGGAGCGGATAGGTGCCGTCGGCATCTTTGACGGGCTTGTCATTGCTGCTGCCACCACCAGCACTGCCTGAGGCGGCTGCCGGGGCATTTTTGGCCCGTTCGGCGGCGGCAAGGCGATACTCGTGCGCTTTGCGGGCCTGCTCGGTGCGAACAACTTTGATGTTCTCGTATGCTTTGCCGAAAACGTCTTTGAAATCGGTGTCGTCCATCGCGACCAAACCGCGCATGGGTGATCCGGCGGAGGCGCCGACGACGAGATCCGTCCCCTGCTGGCCCATGACGTAGATTTTAGCCCCGTTCTTGAAGTTGGCGGCGGCGGTGGCCTTGCCCATGGCCATCTTGATTTCGAGATCCTTCTTCAAGGTGACCTGTGGCGGATTTTGGGGATTGAAAAAGCCGGGGGGAACCGCAGCCCAGTTCTGCGTGAGTTGCTCGACAGGCGGGAAAACGGGGGCGACAAAGGCGTTCGGGTCCACCGGCGGCGGCTCGGGCGCTTTCGGCATCTCGGGCTTCGGCTCGGGTTTCGGCTCCGGCTTCATCTCCGGCTTTGGCTCCTCCATCACCACTTTCGGCTCTTCTTTGACGACCGGCTTGGGCGGCGGGGCCACGACGACCTCTTTCTTCGGCTCGACCTTCTTCGGCACATGCCGGGTGAATTTCATGGCGTCGGCAAAGGGCGGATAGATGTACTCGTAGGAGACATATCCGACGGCAATCGCGAGGATGATGACGATGATCGGTTTCATGGCTGTGTGGGGTGGGGGGCGGACTGACGGCAATCTGCTCTGTGCTGCCGTCCATGCAACGGCCATTGTCGGCCTTTTCTTGGGCTTGAAGTCCCCTCCCCCACGCGGCAACTACCCCGCATGCCCGAAGACGTGATCCGCGTGCGAGGCGCGCGGCAGCACAACCTCCAGAACATCGACGTGGACATCCCGCGGCACCAGCTTGTGGTGCTCACGGGCGTCAGCGGCAGCGGGAAGTCGTCCCTGGCCTTCGACACGCTCTTCGCGGAGGGCCAGCGGCGCTACGTGCAAAGCCTGTCGGCCTACGCCCGGCAGTTTTTGGATCAGATGCAGAAACCGGACGTGGATTTCATCGAAGGCCTGTCGCCGGCGGTCGCCATCGAGCAGGTGCACTCGAATCCGAACCCGCGCTCAACGATCGCCACCGTTACGGAGATCTACGATTACCTCCGCGTCCTTTACGCCGTGGCCGGACAGCCGCACGATCCTGAAACGGGCGAAAAGCTCATCCGCAGCACCCCGCCCGAGATCGCGGACAAGGTGCTCGCCCTCGGGGAAGGCACACGCGTCGTTGTTTTGTCACCGCAAGCTCCTGCGAACGGCACGGTGACGCGGACGCTGTTTGAAAAGCTGAAGCGCCAGGGGTTCGTGCGCGTGCGCTTGAACGGCGATATCGTGGAAATAGACGATTCTCTCAAACCCGCGGCCAGCAGCCAGCATCGGGTCGAAATCGTCATCGACCGCCTCGTTGTGCGGTCGGACTCGCGTCAGCGGCTGATGGAGGCCATCGAAAGCTCGTTGCACTGGAATGAGCGTGAGGTGCAATTCCTCGTGAACCTCGACGGCAGCGAGGAAGTCCTCAGCTACACGACCGAGTTCGCCAATCCACGCACGGGTTACGTCATCGAGCGCCTCACACCGCAGCATTTCTCCTTCAACACGCATCTGGGTGCCTGCGCCGCCTGCGAAGGCACCGGCACGACTTTGACGCCCGATGCGACCTTGCTGGTGCCGGACGACTCCAAATCACTCGCCAAAGGCGCGATCAAGGCCTGGTGGGCCAAGCACCCAAAGCTCCGCGTCGTTTTCAACCGTGGCATCGAGGCACTGGCGCAGCATTTCGAGGTGTCGATGGACGCACCGTTCCAATCCCTGCCACAGGCCTTCAAGGACGCGCTCTTCCACGGCACCGGCGAGCTCCTCATCAACACCGGCTGGAAAAAGTCCGACACCAAACGCAGCGTGGCGAAGCCCTTCGAGGGCCTCCTCAACGAAGTCCGCCGCCTCTACGACCACGCCGAAAGCGAAATGCTCCGCGCCAACCTCACGCGGCTGATGAATCCGCAACCGTGCGCGAAATGCGAAGGCAAACGGCTCAAGCCGCAGTCGCTGGCGGTGAGGCTGAGTTCCAAGTTTCAGGTTTCAAGTTTCAAGTTGGACGCCGCGAACGATGCCAACTTGAAACTTGAAACTTCAAACCTGAAACCTGGCTTGGATTTGAACATCCACGAGTTCACCAGTCTTCAAATCCGCGACGCGCTCGGCTGGATGCGTGGTTTGGACGTCACCGATCAGCAGAGGGCCTACGTGGGCGAGTTGCAGCGGGAGATCGTGAAGCGGATCGAGTTTCTGGAGCAGGTCGGGCTCGGCTATCTGGCGCTTAACCGCGAAAGCGGCACGCTTTCGGGCGGTGAGATGCAGCGCATCCGGCTCGCGTCGCAGATCGGCGCGGGATTGGCCGGTGTGCTCTACGTTTTGGATGAACCGAGCATTGGCCTGCATCCCGCCGACAACGAACGGCTCATCCAAACGGTCCTGCGTCTGCGCGATCTCGGCAACACCGTGCTCGTCGTCGAACACGACGAGGCTACGATCCGTGCGGCTGACCACATCATCGAACTCGGCCCCGCCGCCGGCCCGCACGGCGGAAAAATCATCGCGCAGGGATCACCCGATCAAATCGCCGCTGATGCCAATTCGATCACCGGACAGTTTCTCAGCGGAGCACGGCGCATCACATCAGAGAAACAGTTAAAGGTTAGAAGTGATGAGTTAGGACTGAAAAGCGAGCGCACGCCGCTGCTACCCCTAACCCCTAACTCATCACCTCTAACTCCTAACCCCTTTTCCCTCACCATTCACAACGCCACCGCGCACAACTTAAAAAACGTCACCGCAGCCTTCCCTTTCGGCAGTTTCACCTGCGTCACGGGTCCTTCCGGAAGCGGCAAATCGACCTTGGTCGATGACATCCTGATGCGGGCGCTGCGGCGGCACTTTTATGATGCGAAGGACATTCCCGGCATCCATGAGCGCATCACCGGACTCGAACATCTCGATAAGGTCGTGGTGATCGACCAGTCGCCCATCGGTCGCAGTCCGCGCTCGAATCCAGCCACCTACACCGGCGCGTTTGGGCCAATCCGTGAGCTTTTTGCGCAGCTTCCGCTCGCCCGCGTGCGCGGCTATGACGCGGGACGCTTCAGCTTCAACACCCCCGGCGGCCGCTGCGAGAAATGCGAGGGCGACGGCTCGATCAAGATCGACATGCACTTCCTCGCCGACGTTTACGTCACTTGCGAGGCCTGCAAAGGCCGCCGCTACGGTGCCGAGACGCTCGAAGTGACCTTCAAAGGCAAAAACATCGCCGACGTGCTCGACATGACCGTCAGCGAAGCTGTGCGCTTCTTTGACAAGAACCCCGCCATCTCGCCGAAACTGCGCACGCTGGAGGAAACGGGCCTCGGATACGTCAAACTCGGCCAGAGCGGTGCCTCGCTCTCCGGCGGCGAGGCCCAGCGCATCAAGCTGAGCACGGAACTCGCCAAACGCAGCACCGGCCGCACGCTCTACGTGCTCGACGAGCCCACCACCGGCCTGCACAGCGCCGACATCCAGACCTTGCTTCAGGTGCTCCTGCGCCTGCGTGACGCGGGCAACACGCTCATCGTCATCGAGCATCACCTCGATGTCATCCGCTGCGCCGACTGGATCATCGACCTCGGCCCCGGCGGCGGCACTGAAGGCGGCCACATCGTCGCCACCGGCACACCGAAACAAATCGCTCAAAACGAGAACAGTCCGACGGGCCGCTTCCTGCGTACGGACATGCATTCCTGATCATGATGAACAAAAGCACAAACGGACTCGCAGCCCATGTGAAGGGCGTGTCCAAAAGCTTTGGAGACGGGGGATCTCGGCTGCAGGTGTTGAAGGATATCGAACTAGAGGTGAGGCGTGGCGACATCACGATGCTGGTCGGTCCTTCCGGTTGCGGCAAGACGACGCTCATCAGCATCATTGCCGGCACCTTGGTGGCCGACGAAGGCAAGCTGGAGGTTTTGGGCCAGGAATTGAATCAGATGACGCCAGCGGCGATCACCCGCTTCCGTGCGCAGAACATCGGTTTCATCTTCCAGTCCTTCAATCTGATCCCCACGCTGACCTGCGCTGAGAATGTGAGCGTTCCGCTGCTGATCCAGGGTGTCTCGGCCTCGAAAGCGGAAAAGCGGGCCAAAGAAGTCCTCGCGCAGGTCGGGCTGGGAGATCGCTTCAAACACCGCCCGTCTCAGCTCTCAGGCGGGCAGCAGCAGCGTGTCGCCATCGCACGTGCGCTCGTGCACGAGCCTCAGCTCATCATCTGCGACGAACCGACCGCCGCGCTGGATGCCAAGAACGGCCATGTCGTCATGGAACTCTTCGAGAATGTCGCCCGTGGCAAGGATCGCGCAGTTTTGATCGTGACGCACGACAACCGCATCTTCCACCACGCTAACCGCATCGCCAACATGGACGACGGTCGTGTCGTGGAGGTGCACGATGTGGACGCGGATCATCCGCCGCCGGAGTACCTGAAGCACGTCGAGCGGCTCTGAACGCAAGTCACACCGGCGACTCGCCAGCCTGCTTCGGCTGCATGTCCGGTAGTGAGTCCAGATACAGCGCCTCGACCTTCGCTCGAGCCCACGGCGTGCGGCGCAGAAACATCAGGCTGGACTTGATGCTGGGATTCCAGTTGAAGCAGTTGATCGGAATCATCCTCCCGAGCATCTCCCAGCCGTAATGAGCCACGAGCTGCGTGACCATCATCTCGAGCGTGATGCCATGAAGAGGATTTTTGGGGCCAGCGGCGTGCATGATGAAAAGGTGCCACATCTTATCGGTGCTACTCCACACGTCCATGCCTTTGCCCCGTTTGTTTCAGTCTCCTGACCTTCAGAATCCGCCTGATTCTTCATCGGACTCGCGTCTTGCCATCGCAACTTTTGCCTCTAGCCTCCGCCGTTTTCCGATCTCGGCGCCATGAGCTACTACGACGAATTTATCCAATGGATCAGCAGCCTGAACGCACAGCAGGTGGTGGACTGGCTCAAGCAGTTGGAGTGGAACCGCGTGGTGCCGGAGATCACCGGCAAGTTCATCGGCTTCCTGCTGGGCTTCTTCGCGAGCTGGATCCTCCTCTTCCGCCGGCACCTGCGGGCGCTCGACCGTTTGAAGCGTGGCGACTCGGATGACGTGCTGTTTCAGGCGCACTTCCTCTCCACCGTGCCCGGATCGGACAAATGCGTGCTCATCTTCCGCAACCTGATGCCGAGCACGACGGTGAACGACCTCTACGACAATCCAGCCGCGCGAAAAATCGTCCGTGAAATGGCGGACTGCACCTCGCTGCGCAGTCCCGTGCTGCGCACCGAGGGCCTGCTCGGCTTTGAGGTGCTGAACGACGCCTTCAACCACATCGCCGGACATCTCGCCACCACGCCCTTCGCACGCGAGACGTGGCTGTTTGCCATGACCTGCGAGGATCGCAAAGTCGTGCGCCGCAAATGCGTCCGCTGCTTCCTCGTCCGCCCGGCGGAGCTGGAACTCTTTGCCAACTGGCAGTGGTGCCGCCAGAATGTGCTCTGTGAGCAGCCCTGGCACTGGTATCGCATCGTCGCACTGCATCAGATGGCCGTGCAGTGGAAGCAGGAGGATAAGGACGCGCAAAGTCCTTCTCCCAACACACAGGGGATGCCGCTGGTGGACAAACACGCCACTCACCGCCGCATCCGCCCGCTCTCAGCAGGCGTCTTCGCAAACGAAAAACCTGTGGGCGAGCCTGCGCCGGTCGCGTGGGCAGCGCAGGAATGGGAGTTGAAAAAGATGGGCCTCGACCTCAACGAGCCGAAGGCTTGAAGGCAATCACTCCTCCGGCACTTCCCCTGCTTTGGCGGCCTTCACCGCTTTGGCCTGGGCTTTGGCGTTAAGCACGCCTGTTTTGACATACTCACCATCAAAATAGGCCCGCGCACCGTGATAGAAGCCGGTTTTCGCACCGATGACCTCAAGCCGCCGATCACGCAGAATGAAGCTGAGATTGGTCTCCGCGTCGTCACCCTTGTCCGGTCGTCCCTTGTCGCTGAACCAGCCGATGTGATCATTCCACACCGCAACGCCCGCCAATCCGCCGACATGAGAAGTCGGCCCGCGCACGCATTCGAGGATGAAATGCAGCTTCCCCTCCTGCTCCACGATCTCGATGCGCCCACCATGACTGTCGGTCCACACACCGGTGAGTCCTTCCTCCGCGCCCCATTCGCGCACCAGCCCCTTCAGCCAGACGGTGCGATCCTCGGCCAGCCCTGCGGCAGCTTCGAGATACTCGGGCGAGTCCAGCGCCAATTCGCCCTGGGCGTCCGCACCCATGTACATCGGTGAGCGTGCGAGGTAATCGCGATACTCCACCCAGCCACGTTGGCCTTCCTTGAGCTTGTTGAACTCCGTCTCCGGCAGCGCCTTCTTCGCCGCCGCCCACGCCTCATTCAGCGCCTTGTCAGCCTTTTCGAACAAGGCCTTCGCTTGCGGCGGCGTGAGCTTTTTGTCCTGAGATAATCCGGGGCTGATGAACAGCGCAAGAAGCAGTACCGTGAGAAAAAAGGTCCTGTTTCGCATGCTCGGCAGGATACGGCCTCAGTGGTGCCATGTCCAAAACCGTTTCATGGCCAGCACCGATCCCACGATGAGGACTATCACCACCACGATGCGCCAGTCGGACTTCACCGGTGGCTCCGCCTGCGCTGCGTCGATCTTCACCGTCTGCGGCAGCAAATCGGCCACGTCTTTGAGTTCCGGCAGTTTTTGCCCCGGTGTGGCTTGATCCTTCACCAGTTGCTTCCAATCCACCGCCATCGCGATATCCACACCCGGGTTTTGCTCCTTCACCTGGCACGAGCACGAGCCGATCAAGAACTGCGCCGCCTCATCAATCGTCTCCGGGCGGATGCCTTTGCCGACGAGAGCGTAAAGCGCCCGACCCTGGCCGAAAATCGGAAACGCCATCGGCTCATTGAAGCCACGCAGGTCTTCCTCGCTCGCGAGCAGCATCGCGACGAAGGCCGCTTCGGCTGAATCATCGCGCTTCACCTTCACGATGGAGAAGGCGAGCCTCAAACCATCACCGGGGATGGAGACGAGGCCGTTCTTGATGTCTTGGTCGTCGAGTTTTGGCAGGTTCATCACGCCACCGAGGTAGTCGAGGCGTTCTTCGAGCGTCTTCAGCGCCGTAGCATCCTTCGTGGGATCGCCGCTCTCCAAAAACACAAACACCGCGCTTTCACCATTGCCGAGCCGCTCGGCGATTTCTTTGCGAGCGGGCGAATCGACCAGCACAGCCGCATTCGCCTCCGAAAACGGCACGGACCAGATCACCGCATCATTCCGCGCCGACTTCGGCTGCCGCAGCTCGATCTTCGGCTCCGTGCCCGTGGTGACGACATAGTTCTCCGGCAGCTTTGCGCCCGCCGGAGCCGTCACGCGATAGGCATCCGCGTCCCAATGCTCCAGCGCATAGCGAAACACCGGGACCGAGCAGGCGAAGGCCGTTCCAGCGGCCAGAAGAAGGAAAAAAAGCGGACGAATCATGTGAGTCGCACAATACGGCGACTCCATGCGTTTTAATACGTCAGACATGTCCGACGTGTCGGACGCGTCAGACCACACCCAACCACCATGCGCCCGCTCCTTTGCCTTCTCGCTCTCACCACGGCTGCCTTTGCCGAATGGCCGACTTACTTGCACGATGCCTCGCGTGTCGGAGCGACGACGGAGAGTCTTCCCGGCACCTTGAAGCCCGCGTGGACTTTCTCATCACCGACAGCACCGCAGATGGCGTGGGCGGGGGAGGATGGGCGGGTTATTGAGGGGCATGAGTTGTTTAACCGCATCCGCTTTGACGATGTGTTCCATGTGGCGATCAGCGGAGGGCGCGTGTTCTTCGGTTCGTCGGTGGATGGGCGGGTGATGTGTCGTGAACTGGCTTCGGGTAAGGAGGTGTGGTCGTTTTTCACGAATGCGCCGGTGCGGCTAGCGCCGATGATTGCGGATGGGAAGGTGTATGTCGGGTCGGATGATGGCTACGCGTATTGCCTCGACGCGGCGAGCGGCAAAGTGGTGTGGAAGCTGCGGGCGGGGCCGCATGATGAGCGCATTTTGGCTCGCGGGCGCATGGTGTCGCGCTGGCCGGTGCGGACGGGCATTTTGGTGGATGGCGGCATTGCGTATTTCGGCGCGGGCGTGTTTCCGCATGAGAAGGTTTATCTGTATGCCGTCGAGGCCGCGACGGGGAAGGTGATCTGGAAGAATGACGCCATTTCAGAGAAGGACGCGGGGCGGAATGACCTTTCGCCGCAGGGTTACCTGCTCGCGACGAAGGACATTCTGTTTGTGCCGTCGGGGCGGACGTTGGCGGCATCATTTGATCGCAAAACGGGCGAATACATCGCCAAACCGGAGCCGGGATGGCGTGGCGATGCGGGTGGACAGATCGGTGGCACGCAGGCCTTCCTCGCGGATGATCAAATCTACTCGGTGGGCGAGCATCACATCCTCGCGCTGGATCAGCAGAAACAAAAAAGCGGCTTCGGATGGTTCGCGGGCACGCAGATGACGCTCGCCGGCGACACGGGCTACATGGCGAACGGCAAAACGATCACGGCCATCGACCGCATCAAGCACGCGGAAGGCACGCGCATCCGTCACGGACACGAAATGGCCATCGCGAAGATCACGAGCGACCTCAAAAAGCATCCCGCGGTCGCCGAGGCGAAGAAACTGCAAGCGGCGGAGTCGGCGGCGCGGAAGGTGAAGGATGATCCGGCGGCGTTTGCGAAGGCGCAGGCCGACTTAGCGGCCATCGCGGCGAAATACGAGCCGCTGCGGGCGCAATACAAAGCGAAGCAGGATGAAGTGGCGCAGCACAAGGCCGATCTCGCGAAGGCGGGCGATGTGGGCATTCGCTGGACGCTCGAATCGCCGCATCAGTCGGCCTTGGTGCTTGCGGGCAAGCATTTGATCGCGGGTGGCAAGGATGAGGTGAGCGTGATTGATGCTGAAAAGGGTCAAATCACCGCGAAACTGGCCGTGGAAGGCGAAGCTCGCGGTTTGGCGGTTTCCGATGGTCATCTCATTGTCAGCACGACGAAGGGTCGTGTGCATGTGTTTGGTGAAAAGGCCGGAATCGAGACATTTCCAGGGCACAGCTTCATTTCGGCCAGGGGTGAGGAGGCAAAAGCCATCTTGAAGCAAACTGGCATCAAGAAGGGTTTTTGCCTCGTTTTGGGCGATGACGGCTCTTTGGCCTACGAATTGGCGAATCAGAGTGAACTCGTCGTTTTTGGTGTGAACTCGGATGAGACCAAGGTTGCGGCGGGAAGGCAGTATTTGCTCCAAACTGGGCTCTACGGCTCTCGCGTGACGCTCGATCACCTCGATCTGGCGATGATTCCGTATTCGAGCTACTTCGCGAACCTCATCGTCGGAGAACCCGGCGGCGTGCCGAAGGAGGTGGCGCGGCATTTGAAGCCGATTGGCGGCAAGTTCTGCTTTGCGACGAATGCGAAAAGCGATGCGTGGCTCGCGGAGACGAAATTGAGCGAAGAGAAGGCCACCCTCGTGAAAGCGGATGGGTGGACGGTGCTCACGCGGGCGACTTTGCCGGGTGCGAGTTCGTGGTCGCATCAATACGGCAACGCGGCGAACACCAGCAGCACGAACGACACGCGCATCAAAGGCGGCATGAGCGTGCTGTGGTATGGCGATCCCGGTCCAGGGCAGATGGTGAACCGTCACGATGGCGCGGTGGGACCGATCTCGATCAATGGCAGGCTCTTTGTGCAAGGAAACGAGAGCGTGATGGCCTACGACGCTTACAACGGCCAGTTCCTGTGGGAGACGAACAACCCCGGCGCGATGCGCACCGGCGTGTACAACGCCCGCGAGCCGGGGAACATGGTGGCGAGCGATGATTACTTCTTCATGCTGCTCGGTGATGAGTGCCTGCAATACGACGCGGCCACCGGCGAGGTCGTTCGCACACTGAAAATCCCCGGCGCAGGGACGAAGAAGGGCCTGGAGTGGGGCTACATCGCTTATGAGAACGGTTTGCTCTACGGCACCGAAACGGAACGCGTCGAGAAGGCAAGCGAGGTTGCTCGTCGGGGCAAAAGCGCGTCGATTTCGACGGATCGCATCTTCGCGTATGACGTGAAGACCGGTGCGCTGGCTTGGACTTACCAAGGGAAACATATCGCGCATCAAACCGTGGCGATTGGCGATGGCAGCGTGTATTTCATCGACGCGTCGCTCACGCCGGAGCAGCGGAATTTGATGCTCAAAGAAGACAAGAGCGCGCTCGCCAAACTCACCGGCAAGGAACGCGAACTCGCGGAAGATCGTGTCAAAAACAACGACATGCGCATGGCGGTGGCGGTGCTTTGACGCTGATGTATCAAAACGGTCATCTCGTGCTCGGCGGTGCGAACGCGAACGGGCACTACTGGGAGCAGTTTCTGAGCGGTGAATTCAAGCGCCGCCGTCTCGTGGTGCTGAACGCGACGAAGGGCGACAAGGTGTGGGCGAAGGACGGCAATTACCGGCATCGCCCGGTCGTGGTGGACGATGAAATCATCGCGGAGCCGTGGAGCTACGATCTCTACACCGGGAAGCAGAAGACGCGGCAGCATCCGATCACTGGCGAGGAGACCGCGTGGATGTTTGCGCGGCCGGGGCATCACTGCGGTGCCATTTCGGCGACGCCGGGCATGATGTTCTTCCGCTCGAAGTTCACCGCGTTCTATGATCGCGACACGGACAGCGGCACGGAACACTTCGCCGGGCATCGCCTCGGCTGCTGGATCAACACGATCCCCGCCAACGGACTCGTCATGATCCCGGAAGCGAGTGCGGGCTGTGTGTGCCTATTCTCCATCGCCAGCACGATCGTTTTCGAGCCGCGTGAGGACCGCATGAACTGGGGCGTGTATAGCGCGGATGGTGTCACGCTGCCGGTGCAGCACATGGCGTTGAATCTCGGTGCGCCGGGTGATCGCCGCGATGCGCATGGCAAGCTGTGGCTCGGCTATCCGCGTCCGAGCAGCCGTGCGGGCATTGATTTGCCGCTCGACCTCAAACCGCAGTATGTGAAAGGCGGCGGCGCGTATGCTTTGAATGCGGAGAGCTTCGAAATCGCCGGGCACGACACGCCTTGGATCTTCGCCAGCGGCTTGAAGGGCCTCACGAAGCTCGAAATCCCGGTTCAGGCCAAAAATGCGGCTCCAGCGACTTACACCGTGAAACTCATGTTTGCCGCGCTGGAGGGTGATGTGGCCGGTAAACGCGTCTTTGACGTGAAACTCGGCGACAAGGTCGTTTTGAAGGCCTTCGACCCCGCGACGCGAAAAGGTGCCGCCGTCGAGGTTTTCGAAAAAGTGCCCGCCAGCGAGCTTTTGACCGTCGAATTGATCCCGAGTGCCGGTGAGCCGGTGCTGAGCGGCATCGAGGTGCTCAAAACCGATGCGAAGGAGATCAGGCAGGGCGTGGCGACGCGGTGAGTTGAGAGTAACTGCAAAAGCAAAAAAGCCAGGTGGGTAACCACCTGGCTTTTGATTTTTGAAATGTCGTCGGAGGATTACTCCGCGTTTTCTTCGACGTAGCGGACCACATCGCCCACGGATTGAAGCTTCTCAGCTTCTTCGTCGGGAACGTCGATGCCGAACTCTTCCTCGAAGGCCATCACCAGCTCGACGGTGTCGAGGGAGTCGGCGCCGAGGTCTTCGATGAACTTGGCTTCGGGGGTGACCTGCTCGGGGTTCACGCCAAGCTGTTCAACGATGATGTCTCTGACTTTTTCTGTGATGTTTTCGGCCATAAGGGGGTGGGGTAAGTGCGGCGGAGGTTTAGCGGCTGCCTCTGCTTTGGCAAGGGGAAAATCCGCCTTTTTTCAAGACGTCTGAAACATCTTCATTTCGGGGTTTCCGCAGAGGCGTCTTCCGCGTTCGCGGGCTCGCTGACTTTTTCGATCAACTCGCCACTGAAGCAGCCCAGAAGACGCTCGAGCACCTTGTCGGCACCGCCGAATTTCAGATCATCGATCACCGCCCGCTTTTCAGAGCCGTTGGATTTGTGCCAGGCATAGGCCAGGCCCTTGTGCTCCCACTTGCGCTTGTCCACGCGAAAGACCTCGGAGTACAAAATCTTCACGCCCTCCGGCGTCACCCAGTGGTCAGACTCGCCGCGGAGCACCTTGCCGCGATTTTTCAGCAGGACGACCACGGTGATGACCGCAGCGGCCATGCAGCCGTAGGCAAACCAGAACTGCTCGTCGATCTCGCGCTGACTGTAGAGCTTCGGGTCCTCCTCCCAGCCGTTCTGCGCAGCGTAGCTCACCCAGCGCGGCGGCTCGCCTTCCTGGCCGGCGGGGAGTCCCTTGGCCTTCGCATCCGCAATCCACTGCTCCAAACGTCCCTCTTTTTTGGCCGAGTCAAAGGAGGGCAGGAACTCGGTGGTGAACCACTCCTTCTTTTTCGCCAGTTCGACCGACTTCGGATAGCCACGCACGCCGTCGTAGAGAAACACCAGTCCAAAGACCAGCAGCAGCCCCGCCAGCATGCCCATGCGGCGAAAATACCAGCGGGTGACGCGGCAGATGATGGGAGCGCCGGTATCGGCGGGGGCTTGCGCAGAAGATTCCATGAAAAACCGACTCAATCGCTGCCGGCTTCCAGTGCAACACGGGATTTTGTGTGACAAATCCCACGCAGATTTGCAACATGTCCGCACTTCCCAAACGCCGCTTGATGCGTATCTGATGTCAAAACCCGCTTCAAACTCATGATGATTGACCCATTCTACCTCCTGTTGTTCTTCGGCACCATGGCGCTCTCATTGTTCGCGTCGTGGCGTGTCAAAGGTGCTTATGCGCGCTATTCGCAGGTCCCGGCCAGCTCTGGACTCTCGGGCGCGCAGATCGCGCAACGGATCCTCGACCTCAATGGCATCCATGATGTCTCCGTTCGTTCCACTCAGGGGCTGCTCAGCGACCACTACGATCCTTCCAGCAAAACCCTGGTGCTTTGCGAGGAGAACTACCACGGCACAAACGTGGCCGCGCTTGGCGTCGCCGCGCATGAAGCCGGGCACGCCATCCAGCATCACCAGCTCTACGCACCGCTGCAATGGCGCATGGCAGCGGTGGGCATCACCACCATCGTCGGCAACATCATCCCCATAGCCGGCATGGCCCTGTTCTATATCGCGCCGAAGATCGCCATCCCGGTGCTCGCGTTCTGCTTTGGCGTGGTGATGCTGTTCCAGCTCATCACCCTGCCGGTGGAATTTGACGCCACCGCACGCGCTAAGCGCATCCTCGCGCACACCGGTGCTGTCGCCCCCGGCGAGGAGACGACCGCGATGAGCAAGGTGCTCGATGCCGCCGCCCTGACCTACGTCGCCGCCTTCATCAGCGCCCTCGGCACCTTCCTCTACTACATCATGCACATGCTCGGAGGCCGCAGCAGCGACGAATAACGGCACCGGACAAACATTCCACAGCAACGCGGCGTATGAGTCTCATGCGCCGCGTTCTTTTTGCCCTGGCTCTGACGTTTCCCGCTCATGCGGCCGAGATCCCGCCCATTCGCGGACTGAGTCGCACCCATCTCCTGGAGTTTCGCGCCGCTGATGGCACGAAGAAAACCGCCACCACAGCGGCGGAATGGGAAAGCCGGCGCAAGGACGCCCTCGCTGGCTTTCAGCAGGTCGCTGGTCCCCTTCCCGGCCCGGAGATGCGTTGCGCGCTCGATCCGCAGGTGGTCGAGGAAACGGATTGTGGCAGCTATGTGCGCCGGCTCATCACCTACACCTCTCAACCCGGCGGCAAGGTGCCTGCGTATCTGTGCATTCCCAAAACCGCACTCGATGGAGCCAAAACTCCCGCCGTCCTCTGCCTGCACCCCACGGAGAACCAAATCGGCCACAAGGTCGTCGTCGGGCTCGGCGGCAAACCGCACCGCCAGTATGCCGCGGAACTCGCGGAACGCGGCTTCGTCACGCTCTCGCCAAGTTATCCGCTGCTGGCAAATTATCAGCCCGACTTGAAAGCCCTCCAAATGCCCAGCGGCACGATGAAGGCCATCTGGGACAACATCCGCGGCCTCGATTACCTCGAAACGCTGCCATTCGTGGACATCTCGCATGGGTTCGGCGTCATCGGGCACTCGCTCGGTGGGCACAATTCGATCTACACCGCCGTGTTTGATGAACGCATCAAAGTGATCGTCTCCAGTTGCGGCTTCGACTCGTTCCTCGATTACTACGGCGGCAACATCAAGGGCTGGAACCAAGAGCGCTACATGGCGAAGATGGGCGACTACCTCGGCAGGCCACAGGAGGTGCCGTTCGACTTCTACGAACTCATCGCCTGCCTGGCGCCGCGTTACGTCTATGTGAATGCGCCGCTGCGGGATGCCAACTTCCGATGGCAGAGCGTGGACCGCATCGCGGACGCAGCTCTGCCATTGTTCAAGCTGCATCAGGCGGAGTCACACCTGCAAATCGCCCACCCCGACTCCGACCACGACTTTCCCGACACCGAGCGGTTTGCCAGCTACGAGCTGATCACCCGCGTTTTGCGGCCTGCTCGATGACTTCCGCCAGACGCGGGCACAGGATCGCGTGGGAAAACTCCGCGCCGAGCTTCTGCGCGACCGGATTCACTGGCCTTGGTCCCAGCACCATGGCATCCACAATCTGGCTCACGATTCCCGCGACATCCCCATTGCGTGCAAAGCGTCCTTGAGCGGGATCGCCGAGACGCTGCACCAGATCGCCGCCATGACTCGCCCCCGGCCCGATGAAGAGGAACGGCACGCCGAGCGTGAGGATGTTGTAGATCTTGCACGGATGCACGATGCCCACGAACGGGTCGCCCATGACGACGAGATGCAGATCCGCGGCTGAGAGCGAGCCAGAGAGCTTCTCCATCGGTTGATAGGGCAGACAGGTGATGTTGGGCAGCGCCTTCTCCTTCGCAAAGGCCTGCACCTTCTTGAATTCGCTGCCGCCACCGACAAACAGGAAATGAATCCGCTCGTCCGTCCTCAATTCATCCGCCGCAGCCAGCACCGCGTCCAGCGGATGGCACGGGCTGTGGTTTCCCGAATACATGACCACGAACTTCCCCGAGAGCCCGTGCTCGGCTCGAAACGCGTCTCGCGCGGCCTGATCGTAACTGATTGCTTGGTCGTGCGACCACGGTGCATCGGTGTGAATCACCGCCTCACGCACCCCTTTCGCCTTCAAGCGCTCCGCCATGAAGCGATCCAGCGCAATGATGCGCGACGCGCGGCGAAAGCTCCAGTTTTGGATGAAGGTAAGCACACGCTCGGCTATTCCGCCAGCCTTCAACCATCCGGCAGCCACCGCTTCGTCGGGATTCAAATCCATCACCCACGGCACCACGGCCCTGCCTTTGAGCTTTGCCATCACCGTGCCCAAAGTCGAGATCAGCGGCGGCGAGGTCAGGCAGACGGTCACATCATGCCGTGGCAGGCAAAGGAGAATTCTCGTCGCGTTCGCCCAGAAGACCGCGAAATCCACCAACCGCCGCCATTTCGCCTTTTTGCCGAGACCCGGCGTCCAGATGCGACGGATGTCGATGCCGCGCCAGTTTTCGCGCACGGGATACCGGATGGCCGGATCATCGTAACCACGCGACGAGGCCACCACCGTGACCTGATGGCCGCGCTTGACGAGTTCCAGCGCCAGATCGGTCAGGTGCTGCGCCGTGGCGACGTGATCCGGGTGGAAGCACTGGTTCAGCAACAGAATCTTCATCGTGGGAGCCTCTCAACCGCGCAGTCTGCCAGAGGCCAGTTCCTCGAGGAACGACTGGTAGGTGCGTGTGAGCCCGTCTTTGAGTGAAATGCGCGGGCGCCAACCGAGCGAGTTGATGAGCGAGGTGTCGAGCAGCTTGCGGGGCGTGCCATCAGGTTTTGAGGTGTCCCAGACGATCTTGCCTTGGTAGCCGACCACATCGGCAACGAGCTCCACCAGCTCGCGAATGGTCACATCGGTTCCGAAGCCGACATTCACTAGATCGGGAGGATTGTCCAGCGTGAGCAGAAAGGCACAGGCGTTCGCCAGATCATCCACATGCATGAACTCACGCCGGGGGCTGCCAGTACCCCACGCGGGCACTTCCGCCAGATGAGCGACCTTCGCCTCATGAAAGCGCCGGATGAGCGCCGGCATCACATGCGAGTTCTGCGGGTGGTAGTTGTCCCCCGGGCCAAACAGATTGGTGGGCATGGCGGAGTGATAGACCACGCCGTACTGCTTGCGGTAATACTCCGCCATCTTCACCCCAGCGATTTTCGCGATGGCATAGGCCTCATTGGTCGGCTCCAGCGCCGATGACAGAAGGCTGTCCTCCCGGATGGGCTGCGGCGCCAGCTTGGGGTAAATGCAGGAACTGCCCAGGAACAGCAGGCGCTTCACACCATGCCTCCACGCGCTGTGGATGCAGTTTGTGGCAATGACGAGATTCTCATGAATGAACTCCGCCGGATAAGAGCTGTTCGCGTAAATACCTCCCACTTTTCCAGCGGCAATGATCGCGGCATCCGGCTTTTCCTTCTCATAAAATGCCGCGACGGCGGCCTGGTCGGACAAATCAAGCTCCTTGCGCGAGCGCAGCACCAGCGTGACGCCCGGTTCCTTTTCAAAACGGCGCACCAGCGCGCCTCCGACCATGCCTTGGTGTCCTGAAATAAACAGCTTCATCATCCTTCAGAGATTCTTCACTCTCGCCTCGTGTTCCGCGAGTTTCAGGTCGGCTTCAACCATGATTTTCACCAGTTCCTTGAACCGCACCTTCGGCTCCCAGCCGAGCTGCCTGCGCGCCTTCTCCGGGTTGCCGATGAGCAGATCGACCTCCGCCGGGCGCTCATAGCGCGCGTCATGCACCACGTGCTTCTCCCAGTCCAGCCCGAGCAGCCCGAAGGCCTCCTGGCAGAACTCGCGCACACTGTGCGTCTCGTTGGTCGCCACGACGTAATCGTCCGGACGTTCCTGCTGCAGCATCAGCCACATCATCTCCACATACTCGCCGGCAAAGCCCCAGTCGCGTTTCGCGTCGAGATTGCCGAGGAAAAGCTTGTCCTGCAGGCCCATTTTGATGCGGGTGGCGGCGCGGGTGATCTTGCGCGTCACGAAGGTCTCGCCACGGCGGGGACTTTCGTGGTTGAAGAGGATGCCGTTGGAGGCATGCAGGCCGTAGCTCTCGCGGTAGTTCACCGTCAGCCAGTAGGCGAAGACCTTGGCACAGCCGTAGGGCGAGCGCGGCCAGAACGGCGTCTTCTCCGTCTGTGGCACCTCCTGCACCTTGCCGAACATCTCGGACGATGACGCCTGGTAAAAGCGCGTCCTTTTGTCCAGCCCCGTCTCCCGGATCGCCTCCAGAATGCGCAGCGTGCCCAGCCCATCCACATCACCGGTGTATTCAGGAATATCGAAGGACACCTTCACATGCGACTGTGCGCCGAGATTGTAGATTTCGTCCGGCTTGAGGTCGTAGAGCAGCTTCACCATCTGCACCGCGTCCGCCAGATCCCCGAAATGCAGGATCAACCGCGCCCCGTCCACATGCGGATCCTGGTAGATATGATCGATCCGCCCGGTGTTGAAGCTGGAGGAGCGGCGGATGATGCCATGAACCTCGTAACCCTTTTTGAGCAGCAACTCCGCCAGATAGGAACCATCCTGTCCGGTGATGCCGGTGATGAGTGCTTTTTTCACTGACTAGAGAAGCCGTTCCACAACAAAATCTTCATTCAGTCAACGCCTAAACTTGTTCAAAATCCAAATCGCGGCCCACCAGCCCAGCAAGGCATAGGAGAACAAGATCACTTCAACCAATGAGCGGTAGCCCACGAACAAGGTCATGGTGATGTAGCCATAGAACATCGGGGCCATCGTTTCAGGAGCCGCGACAAACAGCGGGCTAGACATGGTTGCCAGCCGTCCGTAGAACCAGCCACCGAGGATCACGGCGAAGTAGCCCAGACTGATCCAAAACTCGCCCACAATGGTGGTACTCAATGACGCCCCGGTGTTGATGATCTCATAAAGCTTGAAGCCAGCGTCCGTCGGCTTGCCTGGCCACAACACCCGAGGAATCGGCCTGACGATAAACTGCCAGATGACACCGTGATAAACGTAGTCATAGCGTGAAGGGACATACATGACGCTTTGGGCAAGGCGCAAAATGTTATCGTCAATATGCAAACCGGTTGGAACACTCACCCCCATGTCTTTGCCTTTCATGGTTTCGTAAGCAATGATGCCCGCATTACCAACGCCAATTTGACTCAATCCAAAACTGCGGCTGACGATCATGGTTTGCATGACCCAGAGGATGCCGCCGAGGCAAGCAACCATGATGAAAAAGTTTCTGGGCCGCAGTTTTCGCTGATCCATGATCCAGTAAAACAAGGCGGCCCCAAGACACACGCCCATGATTCGACGCGCACCCGACTGGGACAAGAAAAGCAGGAAAACAAGGGCGCATAGAACGGCGATGATGGTTGTGCCATGAAACCAGGATTTTCGGCGCGCCATGACCACCGCCAAGGTAGGCAGCAAGTAGCCAAAATAGGAAAGATGGTCGGCGAAGGCATCCCAGCCGCCCAAAGCGCCTCGAGCCCAAGGAGCGGTCCAGCGTGCGCCGCCAACACTGTTCACCATCAAGACCAGATCGAACTTGCAGGGAATGGCAAAACGACACATGGCCAGAACAAAACACAGTAAAATGATCGGCAGCAACGTCTCCGTTTTGATGCGACGCTTGCAGGTCTCCAAAAATCCAAGGGGAAGATTCCAAGGGCGCCCCATGGTTCCAACCCAATAGGCGGACATGCACACCGCGATGACCACAAACGACTCCCGCACCGCCGCCGTGGTCACATCCTTCATCTCGTAACTGCCGGTGATCATGTCCAGCATTAGCCAGTACACGGGAGCCATGCCGATGACGTTTTCGGTGCGGAGCAGGAAACGCAGGTTCAGCGCTGCCGACAATAAAGGCCCTGTCACGAGTCCCAGAATCATGGCGACGGCAGCCGGACGCAGGGCTCCCGCAGGACTAACATTATCCGGCATCAGGGCGAGTGCCAGGATCGTGCCCATGACGATGCCCCCGATGCTCACTGCGGGCATGAATCCAGCGAACTCGCCCGATGTTTGATGAGCCCGCCCCCGGACCACGCTTGGCCGTTGCCCACGAGCACCGCGTGCATAGGGAGCTGGCAGTTGCCGGTTCGTCGTTTGAATTGGCCGGGAAGACGGATTCATTTCATTCGGAGATTCTCATCCTTGGCATTGTACATCATGGGTCTGATGGCCTCCATGAACTTCTGCTCAAAAGACTTCCATGACCAACCGCGAGCCTTGGATCGCCCGCAGGCGCCAATCTGCCGCAGTTCCGCCGGATGCCTCAATGCAAAATCGAGCGTCTGGCAAAGGGCCTCGTCATTTTGGGCTTCATAGAGCATGGCATCTTCGCCATTGGTCAAAAAACCCTCAGCGCCACTGTTGCGGCTTGCGAGCACCGGAGTGCCGCAGCTCAGCGCCTCCAGGATCACCAGGGCAAATCCTTCCGCCAGCGCGGGCAGGACCAGGGCCTGGGCGTTGAGGTAAACATCCCTCAGATCCTCCCGCGGCATGCGCGGTACATGTTCGTACACACCCCTGAAGTCTTTCAAAAAGCCGGGGGTGAGATGCATGTCCCCGATCAACAGAAGACGGTGGGAGTGATGCGCCTTCAAAGACTTCCAGGCGCGCAGCAACCGATGCGCCCCCTTCCTGGCGGAAATGTTGCCCACAAAGACAAAGGTGTTGCCGTCCGGACCACGCTTCTGGTCGATCCATGAAGTCTCGCAGCCAAAAGGCACGAGGTTAATCTTGTTTTCATCCACCCCGGCCTCCACGAGAGACTCCCTGACAAACTGCGAAGGGCAGATGATGCGGTCCGCCAGCTCGATCTCCTGCTGGCACCTTTGCAAGCGGCCGGGCTGGAACTCGCTTTCAACGAAAGTGGCGCTGCACACGTCTGGGAACTGCTCCTGTTCGATGCCTAAGATTCTTTGCAGGCGCGCATGATGGGTCGTCGGCAGATGATACACCCGTCCCGCGCCACACTCACGGGCACGCGAGAAAGTGCTGGCACATCCAAACTCGCGCCCGATCACCAAGCTCGTGCGTTGCGTGACCAGGCGGCTGGCCGCCAGATCAATGCGCTCAAAAAAGGCGTCATGCGCCAGCAAATCCGTTTCCTGCAACCCGCCGCGCAAGTCAACCATGCGCCGGATGTCAGGCCAGAAATGCTTCGCCAGACGGCGGCATCTCAAGCGCACCGGATCACGGCGCACGTGACGGCGAAGGAATGGGACCATCCTCATCATCGCGGATGACACCGGGCCGGGCACCCAGCTGGTGGCAAGGGAACCCGCGCAAGAAGATGAGTCCAACGCATACTCGATATGGTGCTCATCCACCGGCATCACGGGCGTGACGTGAAGAATCTCAGACATGCGGTGGCAGGCGGAAGGAAATCATCGGTTGCTGCGGTTTAACCGGGCCTCGATCAAACGCAAGGAAAGCATCAGCTCCGCCAGAAGACGCTGGAAGGCATAAAACCAGCCATGCCAGCCGTCCAGCAAGGTGCCGCGCCAGATCAGCGTGTAGAAAAAAACCAGCCAGGGGGCGGCCACGACCACACGACGGATGCGATCTTGCAGATGCAGTTCGCTGCGCGGCAGCGCCAGAAGCTTGACGGCCTCAAGCCGGGCATAGTTGTCCTGGGACACCAGCCAGCGGGCCAGCGGTTTGCGGTCATCATGATCAATCCTGGCCTGAAGATGTTTGCTCCCTCCAGGGATGCGCAAAAGCTGGGTGTGACCGTCCTGAATGTAAGCGCAGCGTTCCCGGCGAAACAACACGGCGCGCGGCGGGTAAAGACATGCGCGCAGGGCTCTGCCGAAAACCAGGTAGCGGAACGACGCGAAGTAGGCGTCACAGGTCATGTCATCTGGCAAGCCGGCGATTTTATCCACAAATCCCGGCTCCAGGACATAATCGGCATCAAGCGCCAGCACCCACGGGGTGACGACCTGATCCAGCCCGTGATTCCACTGGCTTGTGTGATCATCAAAAGGCCGGGTTAACAACTCCACGTTGGCAAACTCGGCGGCAATGGCCGCCGTTCCATCCGTGCTGCCGCTGTCCAGAACCACCACGCGACCCGCCCAGCGCAACTTCTCAAGGCAGCGCCGAAGGTTGGGAGCCTCGTTGTACGTCAAGATCAGCGGCGTGATGTCAGCCAGATTCATGTCAAAGCCACAGACTCCTTGTAGAGTTCCATCACTGTATCCATCGACTTTTCCAGCGAATATTTCCGCGTCACCACATCCGCGGCATTCCGGGCCAGGGTCGCCCTCTCCAATGCATGAGCCAGCAGGGTTTCAACAGCCTCCGCGATGCTCGCGGACTCAGGCTCACATAATTTAACAGCTCCACTCCAGGCCGATTCGTCCGCAAGCGCAACCCCCTTGGTGCTCAGGCAGGCGCATCCTGCCGCCATGGCCTCCAGCAACGCGATGCCGAAGTTTTCCGAATGCGAGGGCAGCACATAAACAGTGGTGGCTGCGAACGCGGATAATTTCATTTCACCTTCAAGATGGCCGGTCCAGATGACATCCTTTTGGATTCCCAAGCCCGAAGCCCGCGCCTCAAGGCCCGCCACATAGCCTGGGTGGCCAGAACCCGCGATGATCAAAATGGGGTCGGATCGGGTCGGATCAGGTCGGGGCGGGTCGGATTTCGCGGCCAGCAGAAGAGAGAACGCATCCAGCAACGCCTCGACATTCTTCTTTGGATCCAAGCGTGACAGGAACAGGATGACCGGGCGTCCAACAGCCGCAGGAAAGCGATCCGTGAACAACTCGGGCGAGGGCATGTTTTGAAACGGTTTGAGGTCGATCCCCAGCGGAATCACCGCAGGACGGGCTCGTATGCCAAGCCGGTCAGCCTCGTCTGCCTCCTGCTGGCTGGTGTAGTGGATGACAGCCGCATGATCCAGCACCGGTTTGTCCAGCAGACGAAACGACCAAGCTTTGAGCCGCCGACGCCGGTTCTCCATGCCCCAGGAATTCAGCACCCCCAAGGGACGCACGACATACGGCACACCACGCATCCAGCAGGCCCAGCCCGCCACCAGCGTGCTGAAGGAAAACACGGCGTGCACATGCACCACGTCGTAATTCACCACATTCCGAAACAACCAGACAAGCAGCGGAAGCGAGACTTTGTAGAACTCGGTCTGCTTGGAGAAGTAAAACGCCCGGAACCCCTCGTGCCGCACCGGAACACCGTGGCAGACGTCGCCGAGCCTTTTGCCCGGACCATCGTCATCTGTCGTTACCACATCCACCTTCACGCCGACTTCCGACAGAGCCCGGGCCATCTCTGGCAAAGCGGTGCTGGGCCCCCCGTGGGCTGGAGACAGGGAAGGAATGACATGCAGAACTCTCAAAGTGATGAAACAGCTAAGGAGACGCCGATCAATTCCGCAGTTCTGAACCACGGATGACACGGATTGAACGGATTCAGACTCAATGGCCCCTGTTTATCAAAGGGTTCAGTCATCCGTGTCCATCCGTGCTATCCGTGGTTTCAAGCTCTCTGATTTCCTGCGAAGGTCCACAAACCAACGGCGCTTGCCCGCCCGGCTGGTGACCATGTCATCAACATAGGTGAATCTGGCGGCGGCCAGCGATGGATGCACCTGGGCAAGACGGGCACGGATACGCGCCTCCATCTGCGCATCCCCCGGAGTCGTGCTGATGAGGTGAATCTCCACCCCCTCATCGCGAATAACCATCTGGATGTTCAGAATGCCGCCCTCCTGATGAATGCAGTGAAAAATCGCCACACTGTGAATGGCGTCGCCATCCGCCAGTTGAATGGTGTCATTGAGCCGGCCGGCAACCGCCTCGAAGGAAGACACATGTCCGTTGGGCTGGCGTTCAGGTCGCAGCAACGCGTCCCCGACACGATAGCGGATGAGCGGGCAGTAGCGTGGATAGAGCGTTGTCACCAAAGCGGGGCATTCTCCGTCTCCTCCTGGTTCGGGCGGGTCGCACTCGAGGTAATGCAGTTGCGAATACGTCCGGAATGCCTGGCCACCTGTTTTGAAAGCCACCTGTCCAAATTCCGCGCCGCCATATTCCTGCACCACCGGACATGCGAACAAATCCGCCAGCAGGTCCAATGTGTCGTCGCGCGGCGGCGGCTCTGAGGTGGCCAGCACGAACCTCACGCCGAGGCGGCGGAACTCCTCGCGAAACGAGACCGCATGCCGGGCAAACAAATCCAGGGCGGAGGCATAACCGATGATTCCCGTGGGCTTGAAACGAACCAGCCGCTCCGCGTGCCGGAGGCACAAGGCACGATTCAGCCTGTAAGCATCCACCCGCTGGTAGCCCAGCACCCAGTCCGCCATTTTCCGCCGCACATGACGGAGCCTGCCCTTCCAACCGGTCCCGAGGAGGTGCGAGTGGCCCCAGATGAGAAAAAGCCGCGAATCCAGGTTGTATCCCAGCTTCTGCCAGGCGGCGAGCTTCACAATCCGCATCAAATCACGCTCCGACTGGTCGATTCCCAGCTTCAACGGCGTTCCGGTGGAGCCGCCGGTCTTGATAAAATCATCCGGCGGGCGTCCCTCGCGCAAAAACAAACCGGGATGCTCCTGCAGCTCCTTCCGCGTCAGCGCGGGAATGCTTTTGAAGTCGTCCCAGGAGGACAATTCCGCAGGAGCCTTTCCTGCGGCCACCAGCCCGGCGTAATACGGAATGTTTTTCACCGCCTCCAACCACACCGTCCTGACAGCCTCGAACAGCTCCCCGGCCAGAGCTTCGGACGACAACGGCAGACGCTGGTTGAACGCATTAGCGGCCGCGTAGTCCGCCCGTACTTTGGGGACCATCCTGGCAAGGCTGCTCATGAAGATGACAAACGTGAACTGACCACCGCCCCCGGTTACTCAGTCCCGAACACCGGATTTTTTTCGACCACAAAAAGCAGGCCCCCCGGAGTACTTGCCTCCAGCGCCTTGAATCGCATAAACGGTCTGCCAGAAGAGCTGGTGGAACACTGTGGGAGTGACAAAAGGAGGACCGCTCATCCTCGGCCGTGGCAGTTTCATGGCCAGATTGACGATCATGGCCGCCTTCCGGGTGTGAAAATGCGGATGTTTCTCCCGCAAATCCCCCCGGAACTGCGCCATGGACAGAAAGTCCCGCAAGCCAAGCGGCGGGTAAGAGCCCCAGTATTCCAAATTTTCACTGGCAAACCAATCGAGCGTCTCACCGATGGTGTGATCACTCTTGTGCGGGTGGCAGTATTGATCGTAAAAACCCGCGATCTCCGCCGGAGTCATTTCTTCGAGACGCTTCGTGCCATAGAGCGCATGGGCGATTTCAAACCGCTTGTGAATGTCGTCACCGCCCAGGCGGCTGACCTTGGCCTTCTGCATGTTGTGCCGCCAGTGGTTCCACTTGTTGTAGAGGTAAATGTCCACGAAGCCGCCCGTTTTGCAGATTTTGACGAGTCCTTTGAAACCCTTGTAAGGATCGCTGGTGTGGTGCAGCACGCCTTGCGAGATGACGATGTCAAAGCTCTCAGCCTCGAATGGCAGGTTGAACACATCTCCCTCGATCAAAGTCGCCTGTTTGAAGCCCAACTCGTCAGCCAGAGCACGCCCCACGTTGAGCGAGGCGGTGGAATGATCCACCCCGACATATTCTTTGACCCCAAAGTGCTGCGCGATGGGCATGACCCGATGGGTGGTGCCACAGCCGACATCAATCACCCGAGCGCCGGGCAGGAATTTTTCCAGCCCCAAAAACCTGTAGCGCGCCAGCTCGGCGGCAAAGATCTGCTCCCGTTCCTCCTTGCTGTAGCTCGGATAAGGATGCTGCATGTACATTTCGAGCACCGGCTTTTTGACTGCGTCAATCATGGCAAAACTAGTTGTGTGGTTGAGTTTTCTGAACGTTTGCTGAAATCATTCTTGCAGGGCGGCGGCCGCAGGTCGTCCGTCGATCATTTTTTGGGCCCATATCTCCAGCGCGATGGGAATCCACAGCGCCTCGTCCATGCCGCGCCCGTGAGTAAAGAGGCTCTTCCACCATGAGCGCACGACATCGGCGCGCACCAGCCCCCGGTTGATCATGCCCGGCAGCAGGCGGTCCTCCATCATCTCCCGGAACCTCCGGTCAGCATAATAGTCAGGGAGCGGCAGGCTGAAGCCTGATTTCGGCCGGTAAACGAATGCCTCGCTGAAGGTCGCCCTGGCCAGGGTCTTGAGCAGCCTCTTGGTGTTGCGGGCCCTGTTGCCGAAAGGATTGACCGCAGGGCTGACCAGATGATGGGTCGGCAAGGAGCGGATCAGCGAGACCATTTCACGATCCAGGAACGGCACCCGGTTTTCCATGGAGTGCGCCATCGTCATCTTGTCCTGCCGCACCAGGAGGTCGGCCATGTAAGTCTGCATGTCGTATTTCAGACAGTTGGAGAAGTGGTCGGCGCGGCCTTCGGCAAAAATGGCGCGCCGTTTCCCGATCACCGCGTCAAAATCCGCGTCAGGCCGGAGTTGCGCCAGATGCGAAGGCCGCAGGAACAAGGAGGCCATCAGGAAACTGGCCACCGGATCTCCCGCCGGGGCGAAATTGCGCTCCATGGTGGCACCGATGCCCGGCAGGTGGACCAGCAGGGGCAGCACCGGCGCCACACGCTGGTGAATCATGGCATAATAATGCCGCATGTATCCTCCCAGCAGCTCATCCGCGCCCTCGCCGCTGAGCAAGACGGTGACCTGCGAGCGGGCTTTTTGCGCCAGCAGGTAAATCCCCAACGAATTGGGATGGTTCAGGGGCTTGTCCAGGTGCCAGGTGGCATCCTCCATGCTCTTGAAGAAAAAATCCGGGGTGAACATGAACCGGTGGCTGTCGGCGCTTGCGGCGCTGGCCGCCTCGGAGATCCACCGGTCCTCGGAGTACCTCGAATTGAAGCGGTCAAACACCACGGAGAAGGTTTCCATGTCCGCCTTGAAATGCGAACGGGCAAAGACGCTCACCAAGGAGGAGTCAATACCACCTGAGAGCTGGCAGCCCACTTTCACATCAGCGAGCAACTGGCGCTTTACACAGGTGCGCAGCGTTTGATCGAGCATCTCCAATGAGTCATCAAATGTGCAGTCACGTTTGGCCTGTCCGTCAGGTATTTCCCAATAGCGTTGAACAGAAATCGCGCCGTCCTTGACCCGCAGCATCTGGCCGGGCTTCAAATGCCGCACCCCTTTCATGAGGTGATCTCCCCCGGCACAAAAACGGTAGGATAGATATTCATCCGAATGCCCCGCGTCGATCTCGGCATGGAAAGCGGGATGGGCCAGGAAGGATTTGACCTCGGAGGAGAAGAGAAGCACGCCGCCCAGCAGGCACCAGTAGAATGGTTTGATGCCCAGATGATCACGGGCCATCAATATCTCCTGCCGACGGAGGTCCACGATCACAATGGCAAACATGCCGTTGAGGCGTTCGAGCATGCCCTCGAATCCAAGATGCTCGTAAAGATGCAGGATCACCTCCGTGTCCGTTTTGCTGCGGAACTGAAAACCCGCGGCCTCCAGCTCCGCCACATGGTCAAAAGCGTTGTAGATCTCCCCGTTGAACGCGATGAACACGCTCTGGTCATGGTTCGTCATGGGCTGGTGCCCGTGCTCGGACAAGTCCAGGATGCTGAGGCGGTTGAATCCCACGCCTCCGGCGTAGCTGGCATCAGGAGGCGGCAGGTTTTGCCGCCGGATGGCGGCCGAACGTCCGCTGTTCAGATCAAACAGCCGCATGCCCTGGTCATCCGGGCCGCGATGACGCTGCAAATCAATCATGCGCAGCAGCACCTGCGGTTCCGCCGGAGCCGCATTGAGATTAAAGAAACCTGCTATTCCACACATGCCGTTTTATATATCCCACCGTGTATTTTAGAACATTCCCTCCACAAGGGATAATGGAAACCTTGCCACAGGAGGATCGCCGGCCCTTACCATCCCTGGATGGCATCTTCAGCCGCCTGCAAAAAGCGCGCCGCGCCATCTTGCAATGAGTGGTGAGCCACGGAGTCCAGCGCTGCCGCCGACATTCGCGCCAGGGCTGGAGCGTCCAAAGCGGCCACTTCCCGCAACGCACGGACCAGAGCAGCGGGCTCATGCGCGTCAAACAACCAGCCATTCATCCCATGATCGATGAATTCCACCGCCGAGCCAGTCCGGAACGTGCTGATCACCGGCAGACCGGCAGCCAGCGCCTCTGGCACGATGAGTCCCCAGCCATCATGAAGAGAGGGGGCGCACAACACATCCGCGCTGGCGTAAACCGCCGGCAACGCCTTCCAATCCTGAAACCCTGGAAACTCAACCTGCGAGCGCCACTTCGCGAGCAGGACGCGCAACTGGTCTTCCATAGGTCCGCGCCCCATGATCTTCAATTTCAAGCGCCGTTCCCCGCTGCGAAACAACTCCGCGACCGCTCCGGCCAGCATGTCCACTCCCTTGCGCTTGATCAATGAACCGGAAAAAAGCACCACGCGCTCCTCAGCACCGCCGGCCGGGCGACTGGCCGCGGCTTTCGTGAACCGCTCCAAGTCGGAAAAATACGGCAGATTGACATACTGACGGTGGGACCCGAACTCTTCGCGGTAAGCATCCACCGCCATGCGTCCCTTGCCCCATATCGGTGCCTTGGTGCGGTGCAGCCAGCGCAGCGTCCAGAGACGGCGCAACCGGCCCAACAGCAGGCTGTAATAGCCGGGACGCTCCCCCCAAAAACACCAGGGAAGGTCGAGCTTTGCGCGCGCGTCCAGCAAACGAAGCGCCCGTGAGTCGTCGTAAAAGTTGAAGACCGCCAGCTTGGCGGTCTTGAAGCGCACACTCGCCCGGGCCAGCGAGCTGTCTTCCATATCCATCATGACACACGAATGACAGATTGCGCTCGGCGACCAGCCGCGAAAGCTGCTGCGGCTTTGCCGATAATACACCTCGATCCTTCCCGGGCTCAGCTCCTCGATCTTGTTGAAAAGCTCCACTTGGTAAGGGGACGTGAAGTCGGTGAACACCACGATGTCGGCGCTTTTGGCTTGATCTGAATGAGACATGTGGGCGGAAAAGAGAACGAGACGCGGGCAGGATGCTCACTGACCGCCGCGTTTGACGGCATGGGCGTAAACGCTGTCAGCGATATGCAGCAGCGGAGGACAAAGACGACTGCAACGCCGCAAAATTTCGGAGCACCAGATGATGATCCGGTAAAGCATCGGCATCATCCAGGCGTCTGACGGTTGCCATCCGATTCCAAAGAAGCAATCGACGCTGAATGCCACGGCGCCGACATGCCTGCCCAGGACTTCCCTCAAGCGGCTGATCCGCCAGTAGCGCACTTCAAAACCCCGGGGCTCGCGAAACCCACGACGCGCCTGGTTGTACAAACAGCGGAGTCCAAAGCTCGTCGGCATCTGAATCAGGGTGCCGCCGCCGGCCTTCAAGACACGCCCGATTTCCTCAAAACTCCGCTCCGCGTCGCCCACGCTCAGGTGCTGGATCACACTGTAGGAAAACACATCGTCAAACACTTCGGCGGCAAAGGGAAGATGGCGGGCGTCACCGACCACGAACCGGATCTCCAAGCCCATGGACCGTAAGATGCGCCGCGCGGCCATCACAGCTCCGAGCGAGGGGTCCATGCCGACCACGGCATAGCCCTTCCGGGCAGCCGCCACACACCACCTGCCCCAACTGCACCCCACATCCAGCAGCAGGCGCCCCTCCCCCGGCGGGAGGCGGATTTCAGGGATCGGATACTCCTGCAACTTTCCAATCAGGTGCAGATAGCCAACCCCGTTGGTGGCGGCCACGAGATAGGCGGCGACCGGATCGACCCCGGTCTTGCCAGCATCAATCAGCGCCTGGATGCCCGCTTTCTCCTCCGCAGACAGAAGAACGGATGACAGATACCACGGCGCATCAGACGCGGAGGCTTCACGCGAGGCACTGATCGGTGCCAGAGTCGGAGCCACCTCCGGCGGGAGCATGACCGGCACTCCTTCCACGACTGGATACTCATGTCCGGCCTCGGAAGTCAGGACCAAACGTTCCGGCTGCCAGGTCAACCGTTGTCCGCTGAGCGGGCAGCGCAGGTTTTCCAAGTACCAGGGATCAAGCGACGCCATCACGAAAGAAACCTCTGAAAAACATCCCGCGCACGCGCGCGAAACTGCGCGGTGGTGAACGCGCGTGCAAATTCCTGCGCCATCATGCCGTCAGCATCGAGCTTGTCACGGTCGTCCGCATACGAGACCAGCCGGGCGGCCAGCGCCGTGGCATCACGCACCGGCACACGCCATGAATCGGATGCCACCGGCGCGCCCACGTTGGTGGTGGCGATGACCGGCAGACCGCAGGCCATCGCCTCCAAGGCCACGAAGCCGAAGGCGTCGCCTAGCGAGGGAAACACCAGCACATCATGTTGCTGGTAGATGCCGGCCAGTTGAGCACGGGGAACCCAGGAAATGACACGGTGCCGGTCCAGGCGGCCTCCTGCCCACTGGCGCACCCCGGCCTCCACTCCGCCGCAAAAAGTCAGTGTCACTTTCGCCGGGTCCAGGTTTTGCATGGCCTGGATGAGATAGGGGGCTCCCTTGGCCGCCGTCGCATGGCCGGCAAAGAGCACCCGCAGCGGTTCTTGCCTGGATGAGCGGATCGCGCGTTCCACCGTGGTGAAAGCCGGATCAACCCACAGCGGGTTGACCGACATTTTTTCCTCCGGGATGCCCTGCCGCGCATACCAGTCGCGCTGTAGATTCGAACACACGAGCAGATGGTCAGCGAGTTGGCGCTCTTCGGCCTTGCAATCTTCCGCCCGCCCTGAAAACGAGGGAGCCTGACATGGCATCTTCAAATCTTCTTCCGCATGCGCGAGTTCCTCCGCCAGCAAACCGCTCGGAATGCCCGGGCAGTCCAGCAGCGCTGGGACTCCCGCCCGCCTTGCGGCACGGATGGACTCCAGCGCACAGGTTTCAGTGCCGACGAACAGCCGTAGCCCGAGAGCGGGCAGCCGCGCCGCGACACCGCGGTCAAACCACGCGTTGGAGCCATGATAGTCGGACGGTTTCCGCAGCAGCGCCTGCCTCAGACGTCTGGCCAGGAGCGCGAGAGGCAGCTCTGTCACGCGTTCCGCATCGAGACACTCCGCGCCCATGGGGCGCAAGGCCGCGGCGGCTGTCCATGTTGAAATCCATCTCCCCCAGGAGTCCGGAGCATCGTGAAAAGAGCAGAACAACCTCTGCAAAGCACCCAGCTCCTGCGCCGCCAGCGCGAGCTGGAAGATCTGGTGAACCCCGATGTAGGCCAGGACGATTCCTTTCATGCGGACACAGGGCCGGGCAGTTTCAAACGCGCGTGCAGGAAATGCTTCTCACAGAGAGCAAAACACAAGCAGCCAAATCCCACGGCGGAGGCAAAGCCAGTCACGGCAAGCCAGCCGGCCGCCGGACGTCCGCCATACGATTGAAAAAGCCACGCTGACAGAAGCACCAGCCATGGGAAATGCGTGATGTACAGCGAGTAGGAGCGAACCCCTAACCATTCCAGCACACGGACTGGCCGAAATCCGCTCCACGCAGATGAAAGTGACGCGGCCAGAAGCACCACTCCCCCTCCATAGGCGATGTGTCCCAAAACTTGAAGCACCGGACTTCCGGTGAGCAAATGCGTGGCAAAACCAGCGACGGCAACAACAAGAGCCAGCCCCACATGAACTGCGCGCCCCTCCTTCCGGTTCAAAAACTCCGCCAAAGCCGCTCCGGCCAGCCACACCGCATAATGAACCCACACACTGCCGGCAAATCCCGGCGCACCCAGAAACGCCAGCAGCAGGCCCGAGCAGGGAATGACTCCAAACGCCAACAGCAGACCCCGACGTCTCAGCCAAAGCCATGCAGGGTAGAGCAGGTAAAAAATCATTTCGTAAGCCAGCGACCACAGCGGACCGTTGGTGCCGAAATGCCATCCCGAACTGGACGGCAGCACCATCAGCGCCGGAAGTACCGAGGCGGAGGAATAACCGGTTTTGGCAAACACCTGGTCCAAATGCGCATCTCCCGACGCCGCAAGATAAAGAGGCGGCCAGAAATGCCTGCCAGCAGTGTCAAGCAGCACGGTGACGATGAGCGCCAAACCATAGGCGGGCAGCAGCCGGTGCGCCCGCCGCAGGGCATACGCTCCCACAGGCACTGCTTCCATGCGCCCGCCCTGCGCCGACTGCCGCGCGCTCCGCAAATGAATGAAGAAACCGCTGAGCACAAAGAACACCATCACCGCCTCATGTCCGAACCGCAACGATGCCGAGGCATAGGCGAGCGCATTTTCCCACCATGCATGTGACGACTTCAGCCAGGCTGAATGACCTTCCCAAAGCAGCCAGCGCGCATGTCCTGCCACGACATACAAGGCCAGCATGCCACGAAGGGCGTCAAGGGCGGGGAGATTGACCAAGCGGGGAATGGGACGTGGCTGCAATGTTGATCCACGAAGGAACCACCCAGAAAAAACATCATCCTTGGGCGGAGAGAGCCTCAGGCCACGGAACGGGAACCGGCTGCCGACGCAGCTTGAGATAACTCCGAACCAGGGCCAAACTCAGCGGCTGGCGGTGCCGGCGGTTCATCCACAAGGTGGCTGGAATGCGGCGGAAACCTGCGAGAACCCCTTTGCTCCGGCCATGCGTCACCAGCCATGACACACGCCGCGCCAGTTGAAACAAACCGACAGGCCACAACACGACCGGGTAACGCAAGAACGTCAGGAGCGCGATGTTGGCAATGCTGCCTGCCGTCACCTCGGGGTGGGCATGACGCGAGAGGTCTGTGTCATGAAAGACCCGAAGCAACGATGTGTTCAAGATCCTGTGCCCGGCAGCGTGCAGCCTGAGCGCCAGATCCACCTCCTCCATGCCGTAAGCCGTCGGCAGAGGGACATAACCGCTGGTCCCCAGAAAAACCTCCCGCCGGTAAATACAGGAGCCACCGCAAAAATCACTACTCCACTCGATCCGCCGCAGGGGAGCGGTCAAGGGATCCACCGGAAGGAAAACCTGACAGTTGACGATGGCGGTTTCAGGAACCTGTTCAAACAACGTCACCGCCTTGGCGAAATAATCCGCGTCCAGTGGATAGGAGTCATCATCGAAACTGGCGACCAGCTCGTGCCGGGCGGCCGCGATGAGCTTGTTGCGTCCGCCTCCAGGACCAAGATTGCCTTCGCTCAGCAAGTATCGCGCGCCGGGAAACTCCGCCTGCAGTTTTTGCAGCGTGCCGGTTTGATTGCCATCCACATGAACAAGAATCTCCGCCGGCGCAGGGTCACAGGCCGTCAGGATTCGCAACGTGGCGAGAGTCTGCTCGACACGCTGATAAGCGGTGACAATGGCGGTGACGGGAGCTTGCATGAATCAATCTTGCGGCTGTTCAGCCCACAATGCTCCAGCCGGTCCGTTGAAGCAGATCCTCCGCCTGCCTGACCGCGACGACATTCTGGTAGGGCGTGAAGGACTGACTGGCGCTCAATGGTACAAAATGGCGGCGGTCATCCGCAATGAAGAGCTGGAAGCCGTGCGCAGCGATGTCTCCCAAAAGTTCCTGCGCGGTGTGACCAAAGTCCTCGCACATTTTATCCCCAACTTCAAAATACACACAGTCTGCCCGTGACAGCAGCGCGGGCGCGCCACGGAACACGGACCGTTCATATCCCTCCACATCCACCTTGAGCAAGGCTACGGACTCCATCACGGGAAGAAGATCATCCAGCCGGGCCACCGGAACCTGCAAGCTTCCCCGGTCCACCTGGTTCATGTCGTCATAACGACTGTCGGAAAACCGAACCGTTCCCTGCTTGTCACCTGCCGCCGAGTTGAAAAGCGTGACATTGTCCACCCTGTTCAATCGGACGTTGCTTTGAAGAAAGCGGTAGGTGCGAGGATGTGCCTCAACGCCATACACATGCCCGGTTGGCCCGACACAAACAGCGGCAGTCAGCACGGTGTCCCCCACATTGGCACCGACATCCACCACCTTGTCTCCAGTCTTGAGATACGCATTGAAGAACGCCAGCGGCTCCTCACGGCAGGAAGGATCAATCCAAAGATTGGTGGGTAGATTGGCGGGATGAAATCGCAGCCGGTAACCACGTTGCCGCACGGTGAGCAAACGGCAGAGACCGGTAAGAACCAACACCCGTGCGAGAATGAGCCTGACGGGATGGCGGTGCTTGCGAAGGATTTCAATGTAATGCTTCATCATGTTGCCGCCCTTCCAGAACGGGATTGAACGGCACGCGCCAAGCCCTGCAAACGTCCCAGCGTGCGCGGCCAGAATCCGCCAAAGTCAAAGCGCCTCACCGCCCCCATGAAATTGCTGATGATTTCCAGCGAGGCATAGACCGTCGTGCTCAACACGGCCTCGACGGCCCCCTGACCGGCGTTGGCGTGCAGCACCATGTAACGGTTAAAAATGTCGTCCTCCGCGGCGGCCCTGACCGACACCCGGCCTCCGGGGGCATGGTGGTGCGCCATGCGCGCGCCGGGGTGCAGCATGATGCCGCCCACACGAGCCAGCTTGAGGCCGAGATCCACGTCCTCGTTGATTGTGCAGCGGTGGAGGAAGAAATCTGAGAAGCCGCCCGCCGCCTCATAAGCGCTGCGGCGGATCAGCGAATTGCCCGCTCCCAGCCACTGCATCGGCATCGGCCGGTCCGGACTCGGACTGTAGCCGAAGCGCAGCAGCGGACCGATCACCCTGCCCTGCCATTCACCTTCCCTGATCCCATGAACCCAGCGCATGTACCAGCGCCAGAGTGTGGTGGGCCGGGACCAGGTCTGGTTGCTGAAATCAGCCGTCACCGCGCTCAGCCCGGGTTGCTGCTGAAGAAGCCGCGTCATTTGCTCAAGACAGACAGGGTCGAGCACGATGTCATCATCCAGCATGAAGAGAAACTCACCGGTTGAGGCCGCGATGGCCGCCTTGCGCTGCCGTACCGCATTGGGAGGATTCACCCTGAGATGATGGATGCGCAGCCCGTGCTTCATCCAGCCAGGCTCGGCCAGCAACTTCGCAATGCCGTCCTCATCACTGCCGTCCGCGACGATGATCTCATCTGACACGCGGGTCTGCGCGACAATCGACTCCAGCAAGGCCCGCAGAGACTCCACGCGGCCGATGGTCGGAATGATGGTGCTGATGGTTGGCATTAAGATGTGCGCGTGCCGCCCTGTGAACTTGTCTGCCGCCAGGGAACCACTGATATAATCAGAGAGTTCAAAACCACCGATTTCACGGATTGAACGGATGGGGAACGGATGAGCGGCGGACCAAACGAGGGTCGCGGAAGTGAAGGGAGGCTTGGCCGGTGTTGATCCGTGACAATCCGAGTCATCCGTGGTTGGAAATCATCTGACAACCCGTTTCCATCGAAGATCAGCGTGCTTGAAATTGATCAGCAGTGCCAGTTTCAAGCGGGTGATGGCGAGATAACCCATCATTTGAGCCAGGTGAGTGTCATTGAATGCCTCGACAACCTTGGGATCAACAATGACCAGCCCATCCACGATCAAATCGGGAACCAGGGTGTCCACGAGAATGCCATCATAGAAAACATCAAACCGGCGTTGTTGCTCGATTTTGTGTCCGCGCTTCTGCATCTCGATCACCATGGGGTTTTCGTAGGCTTTCTCGTTTAAACCCGGCTTGAGCGTGTTCAGCACCGTCATGGCAGCGCCAAGAATAGAACGCGACAATTCACGGTGTATCAGCTTCTCTGAATCATCCGTGTCAATCCGTGCCATCCGTGGTTCAAAATTCGGGATTTCGCTTCAACCAGCGCTTCCTTAGCGCGCGCGGCTCATCCAGAAACTCGCCGCCCCCAGGTCATCGCCCGGTGGCAGCACCGCATGCGGCCAGCATGATTTCATCTCGTCACGCTGTTCCAGCCAGAGCCAGCGCAACGCGGCCGTTGGCTTGAAGCACGGGTTGAAGGCCAGAAACGCCTCCAAAAGGTACTGCTCGTTGAAGGCGATGCGCTGATCCACCACCCAGCAGGCAGGATAGTCGGTGGGAAAGAAAATGTCATGCACATGCACCCACACCCCTGGCTGAATCACCGGCAGGATGTCCAGAAACTCCCGGCAGACATCGCTTTGGAATTTCACGGCATGACTGGAGTCGATGAACAGGATGTCATTGGCGGAAAGCTCCTGGAAAAACTCCAGCGGGAGGTCCTCCACTTTTTTCTCGACCAGCTCCATCTCGAGTTTGAACTCGGTGAGCCTGGGCTGGGGATAAGGCTCGACGCAGACGAGCCTGCCTGGACGCCCCTCGGCCCGATTGGCCTTCAGCGCCTTGTCCGCAATGCGCGTGGAAAAGCCGCAGCCGATCTCCACCACGCGGGCGGGCTTCAGATGCCGGATCAAGGCGTAGTACATCGTCGCGTCAAGAAAACTGAAGTAGTCGTTCTGAAAGGGAAACCCACCCTCGGTCTCCGGCTTGGTGGCGAGCGCCGCCAGTTCCGCGCCATAAGCGGCCGCCAGGGTCTTTTGCAGTTCCATTTGTCCAGGAAGATCAAAGTCGATGGCCTTGCTGATCCGCCGCTTCCGAGTCTGCTCCTCAGTGATGGTCCTGAAGTCCGGAAGAGGGTCATAGTATTGAATCCGGCGGATGTGAACGCCCCATGCGTCCGGGACGTCACGATGAGATTGCAGCAGCGACATGAAGGCGCTGCCCACGCGGGAAGGCACCAGCCGCAGCAACGCGGCGCACAAGGACTTGAGAAGTGTTTTCACAAAAAAATCGCGGAGCCTTCAAGCCTGCAAACGGCAGGCGAGTTGTTCCTGCACCTCCGACGGCAGCGGATGCGGCCCGCCGCCGGGCAGTTTCGGGCGCAGGCGTTCCAGCCACGAAACCACCCAGGCATGAGCCACGCGCTGAACCAGCCGCTTCGCTTTGCCTGGCAGATGGCTGGGAACAGGCAGCGGCAGCGCGCTGGTTCCATCCCACCGAAGCAATCCTGGCTCATCCCCTTTCACGATAAACTCCTCCCAGTTCTCCACACCCCAATGGTGGATGTCCGCCTCCGTCCAGGTGCTCCTGCTCGGCGGGTAGGCCAGCATCCGGGAATGCAACTGACAGCGCGCCTTCATCTGCGCCGGATCACGATGCGGGTAATGCCGGATCGGCAGGCGTGCGCGGGCCACATAACCCGCGTTCACAGGAAAGGAGGCGTAATGCGGCCACTGCATGGCCGCGCGGTAGCGGAACAGCCTCGGCTCCGGCTCGGCGGACACGGTGAAAAAACGCCGCCTCTCCGCGATCGGCCGCGCACGGTCCGCCAGTGTTTCCCTACCCTCGTTCCATGCCTTCAACTCATCCCGCGTGAGCTGGAAGTCATAGTATTGGTGATACGCGGCCGTCTCATGACCGCGCATGTGCTCACGCACAAAAACCGGCGGCGGCACATGATGAAACTCATCCGCGTCACAGCGCAGCACCCAGTCACCCGCCGCCATCAAACGCCGCGCCTCGGCAAAAATGAAGCTGCGCACCTCCGTGTCGCTGAAATAAACCGGACGCCGCCCGATGAGATGGATCTGCGGATGCCGTGCCGCCATCTCCGTGGCGATCCCCCAGGTCTCATCCGTGCTGCCCGTGTCGAAAATGTGGATGTGGTCCGCCCACCGCAACTGATGCTCCAAAGATTGAGCGATGATGTCCCCTTCGTCACGAACAGCGAGCAGTGAATGAAACCGGGGCATTGGGTTGGAAACGAGGCGGGGGGCCGCCTCTCGTTGATCATCGTCTGGCACAGGCAGCCCGGACCACCAGAAAGGGAAAGGCCGCAAGGAAACGAAGGTGTCTAAATTGAAACTGCCAGGAAAATGTTTCCCGCAGCAGCCTCCAGGCATCCTGAATCATCCCCTGACGCAAGGCGGCCAGGATGACCGAACGCGCATTCGCCGCGATGATGCGCCTGCGCCGCCCCTCAAACCGGACGCCGCCGGGATAAACACCCGCTCTCTCCTCCCTGACGAGATGGCTGGCTCCAACAACGGATGGAGCGACAGCGCGGGAGACATTCCCCTCATGCTTGCGCTGGGCAAACACGGCCGGGGCATGAATCCGCACAAAGCCGGGGGCGTCCCCGAGGCGCAGCCACAGGTCCACATCCTCCGCGTTCATGTTCTGCGCCGCAAAACCTCCCGAGGCGCGCAGAATGTCCGAGCGCAGGCAGATGGACGGCGTGCCGTTCACCGGCGGCATGTCGCCATCACAAGCATGCAGCAGGTCTGGAAAACAGGTTGTCATCGTTTCTTGTGCCACCGCGTCCCCCTTTCTCTCCCAAGGCAGGGCGGCACCGGTCAAAAAAGCAGGCTCCCCGTGCTGAAGGATCGCCTGGCGATAGGTTTGCAGGGTCCACGGAAACCAGGCGTCATCACTGTCGAGAAAGGCCACATAAACTCCCTGGGCGGCGGCGATGCCCGCGTTCCGCGCCGCTCCCGGTCCGCGATGAGGCTGATGAATGACGTGAAGCCCCGGTGCATGCGCGGCCAGATGCTCCACCGTGCCGTCCGTCGAACCATCATCGACCACGATGATCTCATAATCCGCAAAAGATTGCTCCCGCACTGACCGCAGCGCCTCTTGCAGCATGCCCAGGCGGTTGTGAGAGGGAAGAATGATACTGAAAAACGGAGCGGACACAGGATGAGAGGCGGCGGTGGTTCATCGGCTTCTGCTTTTGCCGCAGTTCAGTATTTCAGCCGGTAATAAAGGTATTTCAGAACCTCGTTCTGCACCGCGATCAATCCCGCCTCGCTCATCCACCAGTCATGAGCGCCATACTCGGGATTCTCCAGCGCGTTGATGATCACCCGGCAGCCGCTGCCCGCCAGCACCTTCTCAAACACCCAGCGCACCCGCCGTGTGTGGATGGCCTCCGTCGGGATGAGGATCGTTTTGCAGGGGTGGGTCTTCAGCCACTCCCGCAGCGCGAGCGCCTCCTGGTAGGTGTTGTTCAAGTCCTTGCCGAGAGAGAGGATGGCCCCTTCGGGCACGCCCTCATGCAGAAGCACCGCGCGGATCAGCTCCCCATGCCCTTGCGCCAAGCCCAGGCGCGCCGTCAGCCGCAGCGGGGCGGCCACCACCAGCACCTGGGGAGCGTAAGACTCCTTGTACAGCTTTGCCGCCGCGAAAGGACGCACATCCACCCCGCCGCCCAGCACCAGAACAGCGTCCACCTTCTCCAGCGGTGCCTCCACCGCCCACGCCTCC